>Ga0315271_10000249_pt1 | contig 28138 bp, 29 predicted proteins | sample C3_top_MG_FD_204664 | JGI IMG/M metagenome (GOLD analysis project Ga0315271, IMG submission 204664) | Sediment microbial communities from Yellowstone Lake, YNP, Wyoming, USA - C3_top | ecosystem: Environmental > Aquatic > Freshwater > Lake > Sediment | place: USA: Wyoming | collected 2017-08-01
CCCGCGCATTGTTCGAGGTCGGCCAGTTCGACATAGGGTGCGCCGTCGTCCGGCACCGGCGGCTCGGCGACCTGGGTGCGCGGGGCAACCGGCGGCACGCTGCGCAGCCGCGCCACCGCGCCGGTCTGGTTGACGCCGCGCGCAACGAGTTGCGCCATCTCGCGCACGCTGCCGTGCGCGCTGTAATACAAAACAAGAATTTCAATCATGATGCGGAGCAAAAATCGGGGGAACCCCGGGATGGTAACCCGGCGTCAGTCGAACACGACCGTCTTGTTGGCGTACACCAGCACGCGGTTATCCAGGTGCCATTTCACCGCGCGCGACAGCACCACTTTTTCCAGATCGGCGCCCTTGTTGATGAGGTCGTCGAGACTGTCGCGGTGCGAGATGCGCGCCACGTCCTGCTCGATGATGGGGCCGTCGTCGAGCGTTTCGGTGACGTAGTGCGCGGTCGCGCCGATCAGCTTGACGCCGCGCTCGAACGCCCGGTGATACGGCTTGGCGCCGTGAAACGCGGGCAAAAAGGAATGGTGGATATTGATGATGCGGTTGGGGAAATGGCGGATGAATTCCGGCGACAGCACCTGCATGTAGCGCGCCAGCACGATGAAGTCGATTTTCTGGTCGCGCAGGATCGCCAGCTGCGTCTGCTCGGCTTCGTGCTTGGCGTCCTGCCGCACCGCAAGATACTGGTAGGGCACGCGGTAGGCCTCGGCCAGCCAGCGCGTGTCTTCGTGGTTGCTGAGGATGATCGGCAGCTCGCAATGCAGCTCGCCGCTCTGGTAGCGATAGAGCAGGTCGGCCAGGCAGTGGTCGAACTTGGAAACGAACACCGCCAGGCGGGGTTTGCGGCTGGACTCGGCGAGCCGCCAGGTCATCCCGAAGCGCTCGGCAATCGGCTGGAAGGCGGCTGAAAATTCCGCCAGGTCCAGCGTGAAGCCGGTCAAATCCCATTCCACCCGCATCAGGAACAGCTTCAACTCGGCGTCCTGGTGCTGGTCGGCGTGCAGGATGTTGGCGTCGTTGAGCAGCAGAAAATCGGCGATCGCGGCGACCAGACCTTTCTGGTCGGGACACGAAATCAGCAGGACGGCGGTGTGGGGCATGGCGTCACGCGGGAGTGAGGAGAGGATTCTTGCCTAATCATAACCAAAATTCCCCGGGCCGCCGTGTGGAAGCCTTCACGCATGGCGCGCCCTGCACGATGCGGGTTAAAGATTGAGCACGTCCGGCGCATTCCCCATGCCGCCGATCAAGGTTCATTGAATGCTTATCGACCCGTGTCCACGGGCCTGGCCTGGTGTTTTGCCGCGCCAGCCCTGATTCAACCGTCACCTGTTCAAGATTTAGGCAGGTCGCCTGCCAAAAACCTTGATTTGTCTTGCAATTTTTTTGCGTGTTGTTTCGTTGCAGACAATTGCGCAAAAGTCGGTTGACAAGCCCGCCCGACCCCCTAGAATTTGTACCTGCGTTCCCGCCACACCACAATATGTTGTGAACAAGCCTGTGTGCGGGGACTGGGTAAGCTGTGGATAAAGTGGTCGCCCTTGCGCCAGGGATGACCGCTCAGCTGCCTGTTTTTGTTGTTGCTGCGCCCACCAGAGGAGAGTCCCAGATGTTGTCTGTCGCCACCGAATCCACCCCCGCCATGCCTGTTCCGCCCCTCGAAACCAGCGAGCCGGCGGTGATCGACACCCGCTACGCCGATTACAAAATCATCCGCCGCAACGGCGCGGTGGTCGGCTTTGCGCCCAACAAGATCGCCATCGCCGTGACCAAGGCCTTCATCGCGGTGCAGGGCGGGCAGGCGGCAGCGTCGGCGCGCATCCGCGAACTGGTCGAGGCGATCACCGGCCAGGTGACGGCAGCCTTGCTGCGTCGCGCGCCCAACGGCGGCACCTTCCACATCGAGGATATCCAGGATCAGGTCGAACTGGCGCTGATGCGTTCGGGCGAGCATGAAGTCGCGCGTTCCTACGTGCTGTACCGTGAAAAACGCACCCAGGAACGCGCCGCGCAGAAGGCCGCCGGCGTCCCCGAAGTCCAACTCCATGTGATCGAGGACGGCCAGAAAAAGCCGCTCGATACCGCGCGCCTCGCCGCGCTGCTGGCCGATGCCTGCACCGGCCTCGGCGACAACGTCAAGGCCGAACCGATCATGCAGACCGTGCTGCGCGACCTCTACGACGGCGTGCCGATGGCCGAGGTCGAAAAGGCGCTGGTGCTGGCCGCGCGCTCGATGATCGAGCAGGACCCGGGGTATTCGTTTGTCTCCGCCCGCCTGCTGCTCAATTCCATCCGCCACGAAGTGCTGGGCGAAGCGGTGATGCAGGCCGACATGGGCGCGCGCTACGCCGAATATTTTTCTGCCTTCATCAAGAAGGGCATCGACGCCGAACTGCTCGACGAGAAGCTCGGCCAGTTCGACCTCGCGCGGCTCGCCGCCGTGCTCGATGTCGGCCGCGATTACCAGTTCGGCTACCTCGGCCTGCAAACCCTGTACGACCGCTATTTCCTGCACATCGAAGAGTCGCGCATCGAACTGCCGCAGGCCTTCTTCATGCGCGTGGCGATGGGCCTGGCGATCAACGAGATCGACCGCGAAGCGCGCGCCATCGAGTTCTACCAGGTGCTGTCCTCGTTCGACTTCATGAGCTCGACGCCCACCCTGTTCAACGCCGGCACGCGTCATTCCCAGCTGTCTTCCTGCTACCTGACCACCGTCACCGACGACCTCGACGGCATCTATCAGGCGATCAAGGAAAACGCCATGCTGCAGAAATACGCCGGCGGCCTCGGCAACGACTGGACCCCGGTGCGCGCCATGGGCGCCCGCATCAAGGGCACCAACGGCAAGTCGCAGGGCGTGGTGCCGTTCCTCAAGGTGGTCAACGACACCGCCGTCGCGGTCAACCAGGGCGGCAAGCGCAAGGGCGCGGTGTGCGCCTACCTGGAAACCTGGCACCTCGACATGGAAGAGTTCCTCGAGCTGCGCAAGAACACCGGCGACGACCGCCGCCGCACCCACGACATGAACACCGCGAACTGGATTCCCGACCTGTTCATGCAGCGCGTGATGGAAGGTGGCGACTGGACCCTGTTCTCGCCCAACGACGTGCCCGATCTGCACGACCTCTACGGCCGCGCCTTCGCCGAGGCCTACGCCGAATACGAGCGCAAGGCCGACCGTGGCGAGATCAAGGTGTTCAAGCGCATTCCCGCCACCCAGATGTGGCGCAAGATGCTGTCGATGCTGTTCGAAACCGGCCATCCCTGGATCACCTTCAAGGACCCGTGCAACATCCGCAGCCCGCAGCAGCACGTCGGCGTGGTTCACAGCTCCAACCTGTGCACCGAGATCACGCTCAACACCAACGACCACGAAATCGCCGTGTGCAACCTCGGTTCGGTCAACCTGGTGAACCACCTTAAAAACGGCGTGCTCGACCTGGTCAAGCTGCAAGCCACCATCCACACCGCGATGCGCATGCTCGACAACGTGGTGGACGTCAACTACTACGCCGTCGGCAAGGCGCGCAATTCCAACCTCAAGCACCGTCCGGTGGGCCTCGGCATCATGGGCTTCCAGGATGCGCTGCAGGAACTGCGCGTGGCCTATGCATCGGACGCCGCAGTCGAATTCGCCGACCGCTCGATGGAAGCCGTCGCCTACTACGCCTTCTGGGCGTCGACCGAACTCGCCGCCGAGCGTGGCCGCTATTCCAGCTACGAAGGCAGCCTGTGGAGCCGCGGCATCCTGCCGCAGGATTCGCTGAAACTGCTGGCCGAGGAACGCGGCGGCTACCTGGAAGTGGACAGCAGCAGCACGCTCGACTGGGATGCGCTGCGTGCCCGCATCAGCGAGCACGGCATGCGCAACTCCAACTGCCTGGCGATCGCGCCGACCGCAACCATCGCCAACATCGTCGGCGTCTCCGCGTCGATCGAGCCGACCTATCAAAACATCTACGTCAAATCCAACCTGTCGGGCGAATTCACCGTCGCCAACAAGTACCTGGTGGCCGACCTGAAAAAACTGGGCCTGTGGGACGAGGTGATGGTCGCCGACATCAAGTACTTCGACGGCAGCCTGGCGAAGATCGACCGCATCCCGGCCGACATCCGCACCCTCTACGCCACCGCGTTCGAGATGGAAACCAGCTGGCTGGTGGAATGCGCAAGCCGTCGCCAGAAGTGGATCGACCAGGCGCAGAGCCTCAACATCTACATGGCCGGCGCCTCGGGCAAGAAGCTCGACGAGACCTACAAGCTGGCGTGGATCCGCGGCTTGAAGACCACCTATTACCTGCGCACTTTAGGCGCCACTTCGGCGGAGAAATCCACCGGCAAGGGCGGCGAGCTGAATGCGGTGTCGTCGAGCGGCGGCGCGGGGGCGATGGCGAGCAGCGCGGCTGCGCCGGCGCATTTGCCCGAGCCGGAAGTGGTCGGCAAGGCTTGCACCATGCGGCCGGGAGATGTGGGGTTTGAGGAATGTGAGGCGTGTCAGTAAAGAGTTGGCAGGAGGAGGAGCAGCAAAGAAGAGGCGAACCTGGTCAATGAATGACTTCGCAATGAGCGAGTGTTTGTTGGCCGGGGGTAGCCCCTGAAGGGACTCCGCCGATGAATTCGCGATGTGCGAGCGTCCGTTGGCCGGGGGTAGCCCGGCGGCTAGTCACTTTCTCTTGTACGGCCAAGAGAAAGTAACCAAAGAGAAAGCCGCCCTGCTGCGCCACCCCTTCGGGGCTGGCCTCGACTGAGCCGAACTGACGGGGCGTCTGCGCAACTCGCCCTGGCAGGGCACACAAAACGTGTCCTGCTGCGGAGCTCAGACAGTGCTCGCCGTTTTTCCCCGCCAGCCCGGCCCAGTCGAGGTGGCGCAGAAGGGGAATCGGGTACTGAGGCTGTGATGCTTGTGATTCGTTAGCCGTTTGGCAGGGCAGAGAGGGTTGGTCCGTTCGCCCTGAGCCTGCGGAAGGGTCGCTGCGTAGCGGCGGGGACCCACCGGCGTACCCCTTGCGGGTGCTGTCGAAGGGCTGGCAGCAAACCAGAAGACCGTAGCAACAGATTGAATGTAGGTGGGCAACCACCGTGGTTTAAGAACCAAAGGAGATAGATAACGATGCTGAACTTTGAAGAAGACTTCACCCCCGCCGCCCCCCGCATGGCCGCTGCTGCACCCATGCCTGTGGCCGAAGTTGCCGATGCCCCCGCGCCGCAGACCCGCCGCGTGCAGGCATCCGACAAGCGCGTGATCAACGGCGCGACGGACGTGAACCAGCTCGTTCCCTTCAAGTACAAATGGGCCTGGCAGAAATATCTGGATGCCTGTGCCAACCACTGGATGCCGCAGGAAGTGAACATGAGCCGCGATATCGCGCAGTGGAAAGACCCCACCGCGCTGACCGAAGACGAGCGCCGTCTGGTCACGCGCAACCTCGGCTTCTTCGTCACCGCCGATTCGCTCGCCGCCAACAACATCGTGCTCGGCACCTATCGCCACATCACCGCGCCCGAGTGCCGCCAGTACCTGCTGCGCCAGGCGTTCGAAGAGGCCATCCACACCCACGCCTACCAGTACATCGTCGAATCGCTGGGTCTGGACGAAGGCGAGATCTTCAACATGTATCACGAGGTGCAGTCGATTCGCGACAAGGATGAATTCCTCATCCCCTTCATCGACACCCTCACTAACCCCGACTTCAAGACCGGCACCCCGCAGGCCGATCAGGACTTGCTGAAGTCGCTGATCGTCTTCGCCTGCATCATGGAAGGCATCTTCTTCTACGTCGGCTTCGTGCAGATCCTCGCGCTGGGCCGCCAGAACAAGATGACCGGCGCCGCCGAGCAGTACCAGTACATCCTGCGCGACGAGTCCATGCACTGCAACTTCGGCATCGACCTCATCAACACCATCAAGATGGAAAACCCCCACCTGTGGACGAATGAGTTCAAGGCCGAAATCCGCACCCTCATCCAGAAGGGCGTCGAACTCGAATACCGCTACGCCGAAGACACCATGCCGCGCGGCGTGCTGGGTTTGAACTCGGCCCAGTTCAAGGAATACCTGCGCTTCATCGCCAACCGCCGCTGCCAGCAGATCGGCCTCGACGAAATGTTCCCCGGCGTCACCAACCCCTTCCCCTGGATGGCCGAAATGATCGACCTGAAGAAGGAGAAGAACTTCTTCGAAACGCGCGTCACGGAGTATCAGACGGGCGGGGCGTTGAGCTGGGATTGACCGGCTGATGAATAAAAAAAGGCGCAGGGGACTGCGCCTTTTTTGTTGGGTTGGACACCCGACACGTCCTTACGCTGAATTGTTCTATTTGGAAGGCTGTATGTTTGAGAAGAGTACGGTGATCGTTGTTGGAGCTGGTGCGAGCAAAGAGGCCGGCTTGCCGACCGGCCAAGAGCTCAAGACCCAGATCGTGAACCTTCTAGACATCAAGTTTGACTGGCGTGAGCAGAAAAGCGGAGATGTAACGATTTGTGAGGCGTTGCGGCTTCACGTAAAGAAAACTGAACCGGATTTGAACGATATCAATCCGCACTTGCGTGCGGCCCGGCATATCTGCGATGCGATGCCTCAAGCCATATCCATCGACAACTTTATTGATGCGCATAGTGAAGACAAAAAGATAGAGCTCTGTGGCAAGCTGGCGATTGTCCGTTCAATTCTCTATGCAGAAAAGCAAAGTCTATTGTATTTCGATAGTGTGACAATGAATCGTTCGCAGCCGGATTTCAAAAAGCTTGAGGGAACTTGGTATAACCTCTTTTTTCAGCTATTGACGGAGAATTGCCGAAAACAAGATCTACTGGAAAGAGCAAAAAGGGTTGTCCTTATAGTTTTCAATTACGATCGATGTATCGAGCATTTCATTTATCACGCACTCCAAAATTACTACAAGATTTCTCCGCAAGAAGCGGGCAACATTGCTAGCGCGATTAAGATCTACCACCCATATGGGAAAGTCGGAGCGTTGCCATGGCAAGGGGCGGGTGGGGCGGTCGAATTTGGTACCGATCCAAGCGCGGCACAACTTTTAGATTTTTCAACGCAGATCAAAACCTTTACAGAGGGCACCGATCCGGCGTCAAGCGAGATAGTCAGCATTCGAAGGAATATGCTCGATTCGAGCATCGTTGTGTTTCTTGGCTTTGCATTTCACAGGCTCAACATGCGGCTTATCAGGCCGGACTCAAATGGCAAGAGCGAGTCGAAATCTTTTTTCGCTACAGCTCGGGGCATCTCTAGTTCAGATTGCAAGCAATTAGAAAGTGAACTTGGTGATTTCTTCGTTGGCGAGTCGAGTTCGGCAAATGTCAGAAATGACCTGACATGTTTTGGTTTGTTTCAGGAGTACTGGAGAAGTCTTTCGTTTTCTTAACAATAATTAAAGGGGTCAGCTTCGGATTGTTTTTCCGCTTATTCAGGTTTCCGAAACTTGTGAAACTAAATAAATGGGGTCAGACACGATTAATTACTGGCGCAGTGGTAATGGCGTCTGACCCCGAAGGCGCAACATCACATTGGCTCAACTGGAGGCGGTTATGAGTGCTCAAGAAAGTGCAAAACTATTTGGAAAGATTGGCGTAATAGATTTTTTTGTAATTGCATTTGGCGCAGGGATCTGCTTCAACTTTGCGATGCTATTAACACATAACCCACAAACCGTCGTATATCTGGGCCCCGGTGCCATGCTGGTAGGTGCATTCATCTCAAGGTATGCAATGGTGGTCATTAATCGCTACATCAACACTCACTTTGGCGAGGCCCCAAAGAAGGGATTGCTCGTAAAAATCGCGTACTTCATATGCTTTGTAATACTTATAGTTGCTTTTGCTACTTCTAAAATTGCGTTAGAACAACACGTTCGAAGTGGCAGTGAGCACTCCGAACAATAGGGGACAGACCACGGTTTCCCGAGGGCAGCGGCTATATCGGGTAACAATAGGGCAGTGAATCAAGGGGCAGGACTCGAATGGACGCCACGCGCTTGACGGGTCCCGGGTCTCGCGATGTCCGGATTCTGTTCTTCGCGAGATGCGCGGGTTAAACTTTCTGCTCTGCTGCCTTCTAGCCAATCTGGGGGAATAACCGACCATGTCCCAGCAGCATCCCATCATTGCTGTCACCGGCTCGTCCGGTGCCGGCCTGTCCACGATACGCCACGTGTTCAAGTTCATTTTCGAGCGCCTGAACATCAAACCCGCGATCGTTCATGGCGACGGTTTCCGGCGTTATACCGATCGGCAGTTCGCCGCCTTGCTCGAGGAAGCGCGGGGCAGCGGCAGCAAGGTTTCCTGGTTCGGTCCCGAGTGCAATCATTTCCAGGAGCTGGAATCGTTTTTCAGGACCTATGGCGAATGCGGCAGCGGGGTTTATCGCCAGTATGCGCACACTGCCGGGCACGGCGAGGTATTGGGCGTGCAAGCTGGCGAGTTCACGCCCTGGTCGCCCCTGCAGCAGGGCAGCGATCTCTTGTTCTACGAGGGGCAGCATGGCGGCCTGGTGGCCAACACCTGGACGCGCCGTAAAGTCGACTCGCGCCACTTTCCGCCGGAAATAGACCGTCGCGCGGGACGCCAGGGCTTCGATGTGGCCCAGCATGTGGACCTGCTGATCGGCGTGGCGCCTGCCATCAATCTGGAGTGGATACAGAAGATCCACCGCGACTGCAAAAATGGCACGTGCTCGCCCGAAGAATCGGTGGAAACCATACTGCGTCGCATGGACGACTACATCCATTACATCGTTCCCCAATTCGGCCTGACCGATATCAATATCCAGCGCATGCCGCTGGTGGATACCTCCGACCCGTTCATTGCGCGCGACGTGCCGCTGGCCGACGAATCGCTCTGCGTCATCCATTTCCGTGACCGCGAGCGCCATGACTTTCCTGACTTGCTCAGGCGCATTCCCGACGCTTACATGTCGCGCCCGACCACGATGGTGGTTCCGAGCAAAAGCCTGCGCCTGGCCCTCGGCGTGATTTGTGCTCCGATTCTGGCCAGGTTCATGGAGGCGCGCAGCGCCGCAACGGAGCAATCAAAGGGGCCAGGCTCGAATTGATTTTGCTGTCCGGGAAACCCGGGAATTCCGGGGTCAGGGATGCGTGTACCCCAACACCAACAGCAGCAGCGCCGATAGGGCCATGGCCGCGTGGAGGCTGACGCCCATCATCGGCGGGGGCGAGCGATGTTCGTGATTGCCCATGCGCAGGGCCAGAAGAACCAACCCGCCGAACAGGGCCAGAATAAACAGCAGCGCCGCATCGTTGTACAACATATGAACGGGACTGCTGAAGATCTGCCTTCCCAACAGGATCAGGCCCAGTAGGGCGACGCCGGCGTGCCCCGCCGCCAGGGCCCGGGAACCCCGTCGATAGCGCACGCCCAGAACCACGAGCCACAGGCCCAGCGCTACCGCCAGACAAAACAGAACGATTGCGGCAAGGATCATGCGTTTTCCCGGATCAAAGCGTGCGATACAACGTTAAATACGACTGGGTTTAATACGACTGAGCGCTCGAAGCGCGCCTTCGATCTTTGCGCGCTACCTCGTATGGGCACGCAGGCTGAAGACCCGTCAAATGGGGTGTCGTTCCATCCGTCTGAAAAAACACTTAATCAGTCAGCCCGGGAGGTTTGCCTGTTCGCTGCCTGAGTGGCGTGAGGATGTCCGCCAGGCCGTTGTGATCAATTTCCTGCATCAGGGCCAGCAAGCGGCCAATTTCACCCGCAGGGAATCCTTTGCGCGCGAACCAGTTGAGGTAATTGCCCGGCAGGTCCGCGATGATTCGGCCCTTGTGCATGCCAAATGGCATCTCCCGGGTGACAAGCAATTCCAGGTCTCTTGGACTCATATCACCCACTGCCCCCGAATTTTCGAATCTTGTATCGAAGCTGACCCATTCATCCTCGTTTTGCTGATTGATGTGTGGCGCCCAGGACCGCGCCGATAGTCACCAGCACGACGCCGGCTATGGTCACGGCATCGAGGGATTCCCTCAACAAGGGTACGGCTGCCACTGCCGAGATACCAGGAACCATGGCCAACATGAGGGTTGCGCGCTGCGGCCCGATGTTGTGGATGGCGTAGGCGAAGAGCAGGCCGGCAATCGAGGCAGCCAGGATGCCTTGATAAACGCCTTGCAACAGAACGAAGGACAGGGGAACGGTGGTGATGGCCTTGGGCAGGAACAGGAGGTAAACGGGCGTGTAGCAAACCATTGAAATCACGGCGATGCCGACTGTTGCGTCGAGGGGCGAGACCTGCCAATGCTTGAGCAACAAGCCAAAGCATGCGTAGCTGACTGCGGCCAGGAGAAAGAACACATCCCCCACCCATCGGTTGGCGGGGACTCCGGAAATTTGACCAAAGCTGTGGAGGCCAATCAACACGATCCCCAAACCTGCGACCAGCAGGGCGAATTCAGTCCGGATTCCAGGGCGATGCCCGAGTATGAGCCAGGCGATCAATGCACTCGCAAAGGGAATGCCGCCATTGACCAGAATGCCCGCATGGGCGGCCGGCGCAAGGGAAAAGCCCGAGTAAACCAACAAGGCGTACGCCATGCCGCCAAACGCGGCAAGCACCGCAAGTCGCGGCCACTCGAGGCGGTGCCATCGGGTCAATACAAACGGAAGACAGACGATTCCCGAGAAGACAAACCGGATGGCTGCCATGTCGTAGGGGGTAAGCGGGCTGCGCCCTCCCAGCCGGGAGACGATATTGAACCCGGACCAGACCACGATGACCGCCGCCGCAGCCGCAAAGCCTTTGCGCAGGTGGAGACGGTGGACCGGAGTAGGGGTGTCTGCATCTGCCATGCGATGTGCTTCTGGGAAAAGGGGTACCGCCCACATTACCACTGACAGCCTAATCCATCGCGTCGTGAACCCCGGCGACACGGGTACCTGTCGTCGGCGGTAAAGGACACGGGTCTGGTCTTGCATTAACGCACGGCCGCTGGCGGCCAGACCGCCCCGCAGCCGGCCGCCACCCCCGTGCTACCATTCCGCCCGCCATGCGACTCCCTCAACTCCGACAACGTCTACGCGATCTGGGCGCTGCGCCCTGTCATGAGGGGCGCGTGCTGCGGGCGTGGGTTCAGGGGTGCTCGCTCGACACCAAGCGGTGGCGCGCCGAAGACTTTCTGCCCATGGCTTTGCGCGATGAACTGCCTGGCCTGTTCGACGAATTGCGGGGTCTGGAAAATCAATGGGGTCAGAGACGATCAGGCTTGGGCGCGGTGGGAAATGGAATCCGACTCCCTTTGTGCAGCATCCAGACAAGGCGCGCATGCAGATGACTTGCGCCTCCTTTGTTGATGCGGCGCGCAACGCGGCCGTCTGCCTGCTGCTCGGTTCGAGTCTGGCACTGCCCGTGCAACCGGCGCAGGCGGGCTTCGACGAAGCCGCCGCGGCTTTCGCGGCGGGCGATTACGCCAGGGCGCTGCAAGAGACCCGTCCGCTGGCCCAGAAGGGCGACCCGCGCAGCCAGTACGGCATGGGCGTGCTCTATGAAAACGGCTACGGCGTGACGAAAGACCTGAAGCTGGCGGCGGCCTGGTACCTGAAAGCCGCGAAACAGGGCAACACCGATGCCCAGTACAACCTTGGCGCGATGTACGAGCACGGCGTCGGCATGCCGGTGAACTATCCCGAGGCGGCGCGCTGGTACCGTCCGGCCGCCGAGCAGGGTGACATCGATGCGCTGAGCAATCTGGGCGTGCTCTACCAGGGCGGCAAGGGAGTGCCGCAGGACAGGATCCTGGCCATGGCACTGTACAACGTCTCGGTTGCCTATGCTGACCGGGGCGCGACTCAGGCGGCGCAGAATCGTCAGGTGCTGGCCAACCAGATGTCGCTGGACGATGTGAAGAAGGCGCTCGCGCTCACGGATGAGTTGCTCAAGCCGGCTAACCTGAAACCTGGGCTGGAGGCCTATTTGAAAAAACTGCCGCGCTGATCTTGCATCAACACGGAAATGTCGGAGTAACAACTGGTTGTCATACTGAATCGAGTCTCGGGTCAATCACACATGAAACGCATCCCAACATCCTACTTCTGGCTCGCCATTGCGTGGGTGGGCACGGCTCTCGTCGCCAGCAGCTTCATCGTGGTGGCGTGGCTGAAACTGGATCCCTGTCCGCTATGCATCGCCGAGCGCACGCTGTTCATGCTGATGGGTGTAATTGGGCTGGTTGCCTTCTTCGCGCACCGAACGGTTGCCGGGCGGATCGCCGGCGTGCTGACTCTGCTCACCGCATTGACTGGCGCGGGTGTGGCCGGGTACCAGGTGTGGTTGCAGCACCAGCCTGAGGCCATGTTTACCTGCGGGGGCGGCGACCCCAACCTGATCGAACGTATCGTGGACTGGCTGGGCAAACTGTCGCCTTCGCTGTTTATGGCCACCGGGGTGTGCCAGGATACGGCGCTCCTGATTTTGGGCTACTCGCTCGCCGTGTGGGCGCTGGTGGCCTTTGCGGCGTGTGCGCTGCTTGGGGGGTGGGCGCTGTTGCGCAGAGGCAATTCTCGAACGTAACCTGGATTGGTTGTTCCCAAAAAAGTAACTGGAGCCAGGTCTTGCATTAACACATGGCCGCTGGCAGCCAGACCGCCCCGCAGCCGACCGCAGCCCCCGTGCTACCCTCCCCCCGCCATGCGACTCCCTCAACTCCGACAACGTCTACGCGATCTGGGCGCTGCGCCTTGTCATGAGGGGCGCGTGCTGCGGGCGTGGGTTCAGGGGCGCTCGCTCGACACCAAGCGACGGCGCGCAGAAGACTTTCTGCCCTTGGCCTTGCGCGACGACCTGCCGGGCCTGTTCGACGAATTGCGCGGCCTGGCGCGTGTGCATTCCGAGCATCCCGGCGAGGATGGCTCGGCCCGATTGCTGGTGGAACTGGCCGACGGCCAGACGGTGGAAAGCGTGCTGTTGCCGCGCGACGGCCTGTGCGTGTCCACCCAGGTCGGCTGTGCGGTGGGCTGCGTGTTCTGCATGACCGGCCGCGCCGGTTTGCTGCGCCAGCTCTCCAGCGCGGAGATCGTCGCGCAGGTGGTGCTGGCCCGCAGCCGTCGCGCGGTGAAGAAGGTCGTATTCATGGGCATGGGGGAGCCGGCCCACAATCTGGACAACGTGCTGGAGGCCATCGATCTGCTGGGCATCGAGGGCGGCATCGGCCACAAGAATCTGGTCTTTTCGACCGTCGGCGACCGGCGCGTGTTCGAGCGCCTGCCGCTGTCCACGGTGAAGCCGGCGCTGGCGCTCTCGCTGCACACCACCGATCACGAATTACGCCGGCGTCTGCTGCCCAAGGCGCCCGACATCGCGCCGACCGAACTGGTCGAACTGGGCGAGGCCTATGCCCGCCGCACTGGCTACCCGATCCAGGTCCAGTGGACGCTGCTCGAAGGGATCAACGACAGCGAGGCCGAGCTGGACGGGATTGCGCGACTGCTGGCTGGCAAGTACGCGGTGATGAACCTGATTCCCTACAACAGCGTCGAGGGTGTCGCGGGCAACGACTTCCGCCGCCCGAGCTGGGAGCGTGCCGCCGCGATGGCGCGCAGCCTGCACCGGCGCGGCATTCTCACCAAGCTGCGTCACTCCGCGGGGCAGGATGTGGAGGGCGGTTGCGGACAGTTGCGGGCGCGGGCGCTGGGCGTGGCCGCACGCGCCTAAACATCAAAGGGTCGGGCTGAACCGGCCCGGCTCAGGCGAGCCTGTCGGCCAGCGCGCGCAGGAGCTGTGCGCCATCGCCCCGCCACGCGCTGCCATGCATGCAGGCAAGAGTCGTTGGTGCAGTCGAGGCCAAACGTTCAAGCATCGCGGCAGCGTTTTTCGTGTGGGAGAAGTAATCCATTTGTGAGCGAAACGCTTCACTGGGACCGAGAATGTCAGCCTCGGTGACAGGCGGGGAGCCAGTGCCTGGCTGCGTGAATAAATCGCCGCTAAACAGGGTCTTTGTGCTTTCCTCTGTCAAAAGCCCGCATTCCCACCCATGGGGCAGGTGCGGGGTGTCGAGCCAGCGCACGCGATGGCTGCCGAGTGAAAGCGCCTCGCCGTCCGCCAGGGTGCGGGGGGGACGATCGGCCATATCGTTAATGGACACCATCCCCGCCACCTGACCGCAGAGCGGAGCGGCTTGCGGGGCGGTAGCCAGCCATTCGTTGAGCGAGCCGCATTCGTCTGCCTCGACATGGGAAAAGCCGATATGGCGCAGGGATTCGGGCGGCAGTACGCTGGCCACGGCTTCACGCACAAGCGCAAACATCTTGCGAGGCCCGGTGTGGAATAACAGGGGCTCGTCGTCGTCAATAAGGTACTGGTTAAACGAAAACCCGAGGCCTCCTTCAAGCATCACCGGCGTATTGATGCGATAAATCCTGTCGGCCACTTCATGTACGTTGGTTCCGGACTGTTGGTTGGTAATGGTCATGGTGTTGTCCTTTCATGATGGTTTGCTGTCACACGGATGATTGAGTGAACATGTATGTACACTCAATACAATTTAGGCCGGGTACAAGGGGTTGTCAATATTTGATTGAACAGCTATGTTTACTGGAAATGGAAAACCGGAAATACACCAAATCCCGCCGGGCGGAACAGCAGGATGAGACGCGCGAAAGGATTGTCGAGGCGGCAGTGAAGCTGCACGAGGCGCTTGGCCCGGCAAATACATCGATCAAGGCGATTGCGGAAGAGGCAGGCGTGCAGCGTCTGACGGTCTATCGCCACTTTCCCGACGATGTCAGTTTGTTTCAGGCTTGCACCTCGCACTATCTGGGATTGCATCCGCCCCCGGATATGGCCAGGTGGGCGGAGGTCGTCGATGCAAGCGAACGCAGCTACACTGCCTTGACGGCCGTTTATCGCTACTATCGCCAGACTGAAAAGATGTGGCGCGCGGGTTATCGCGATGTCGACCAGCTTGAGGCGCTTCAGGGACCCATGGCCCGGTTTGAGGCTTATCTCGATCTGATGTCTGATGACCTGGTTCAAGCCTGGAATGAAACAGGCACCGCAAAAAAACAATTGCAGGACACCCTGCGACATGCGTTGCGATTTTCAACCTGGCACGCATTGAAGAATGCGAAGCTGACAGATAAAAAAATTGCCGAACTGGTGCAAGCCTGGCTGGCCGGTATCGGAAAATCCGGATCAGGAGCACCTTAGGGTCAGGTCTTGCCTTTTGCCGCAAATGGCAAGACCTGACCCCGAAGGTTGTTACTTTTTTTAACGTTGACCCGCAAGCAAGCGAAACAGAAATGCCATGAATCCGAAGATCGTTATCAGGAGCGAAACCGATGCCGATGTGAGCGCGATAGCCGACGTAACCGTCGCCGCGTTCAAGACCCTGGAGATCAGCCATCACACAGAGCAGTTCATCATCGCGGCACTCCGCGCCGCCGGGGCCCTCACGCTGTCGCTCGTCGCGGAGGTGGATGGCCGCGTGATCGGACATATTGCCTTCTCCCCCGTGACCATTTCGGATGGCACGCGGAACTGGTACGGCCTTGGACCGGTTTCGGTGTTGCCTGCGTACCAGCGGCAAGGCGTTGGCAAGGCCCTGATACGGGAAGGGCTGGCACGGCTGAAAGCCATGAATGCGCAAGGATGTTGTCTCGTGGGCCATCCGGATTACTACCGGAAATTCGGCTTCATCAACATGCCGGGACTGGTGCTTGAGGGCGTGCCGCAGGAGGTCTTCTTCGCACTGTCTTTCGACGGTCACCCTCCGCAGGGCACCGTCGCTTTCCACGAAGGTTTCAAGGCGGATGAATTCAAGGGACCCGGGTCGAATTAATTCCGATCCAGTGTGGGGGCGAATGAATGGGGACGGAAACCTTTCATTGCGCTCTGTCGCCCGTATTCCCCGGAATGCAGCAGTCGCGCCCCCCGTCGTTGCAAGTGGGCGCCACAATTTCTGTGTGTTTCTATAATGGGTGTATTCGCTTCAGCCGCCGGAGGAGTTATGCGCCCCCTCGTTTATGCCTTGCTTCTGCTGCAATTGAGCTTTTCCGCCGCCGCCGCAGACAACGGTGCCGAACTGGAAAAACTCTACAGTGCCTTGAATATGCTCAATCAGCAGCAACAGGCGATCTATCAGCAATTCCAGATGGTGCAGGAAATACGTCGCGACAGCGTACCCCTGCTTTATGGCATGCCCATTCCCTCTCAACTGAATGGGCAGATCGCGAACTACGGTGAGATGGTCGAGACGCAGAAAAATGCAATTGCGCGCGGGGAAAGCTTGTCCCGGCAGGCTGATCAGCTTCTGGACAAATACAACGAAATCGAAGAAATGAAAAAACCACTCCGGTCGAGAATTTACGAACTTTCGCTGAAGGCCAGGGAAGACTGATCGCTCAAATAGCCAAGGGATCAGCTTGAGTTGGTCCGGGTTTTCAAAGAACCTTGAGGTCGGGTTCTACCTGTTGCCATCCAGTAAACCGGCCTCACCCCTTCAACTTGGAAAACGCCGCCGCCATGGCGCCACCCACCGGCGCAGAAGCAGGCGCACGGTTCGGTTTGCCGCCCGCCGGTTTGCCCTGACCGCGATTGTCACGCGGCGGCCGCTGGGCTGCCTGCGGTTTCTCAGCCGTCTGCCCCGCCGTATCGCTCAGCCGCATCGTCAGCTCGATGCGTTTGCGCTTCTCATCCACTTCCAGCACTTTGACCTTCACGATTTGCCCGGCCTTGACCACGCTGTGCGGGTCCTTGACGAAGGTGTGGGAGAGGGCGGAGATGTGGACCAGGCCATCCTGATGCACGCCGATGTCGACGAACGCGCCGAACGCGGCGACGTTGGTGACGACGCCTTCCAGGATCATGTCGGGCTTGAGGTCGGCGAGTTTCTCCACGCCTTCCCTGAAGCTTGCGGTGGTGAATTCGGGGCGCGGATCGCGGCCGGGTTTTTCGAGTTCCTTGAGGATGTCGGTGATGGTGGGGATGCCGAATTTCTCATTCGTGTATTTCGACGGGGCGAGCGACTTCAGCAGACTGCTGTTGCCGATCACGCCCTTGAGGTCCTGCTTGATGTCGGCGAGGATCGTTTGCACCAGCGGATACGATTCGGGGTGGACGGCGGAAGCGTCGAGCGGGTCGTTGCCGTCCATGATGCGCAAAAAGCCCGCTGCCTGCTCGAAGGTCTTGGCGCCCAGGCGCGGTACGTCGAGCAGTTGCGCGCGGCTGGCGAATTTACCTTTTGAATCGCGGTGGGTGACGATGGCCTGCGCCACGCTGTTGCTCAGGCCGGAGACGCGCGCCAGCAAGGGTACCGATGCCGTGTTGACGTCGACGCCCACGGCGTTGACGCAGTCTTCCACCATCGCATCGAGCGAACGCGCCAGCTCGAACTGGCTGACGTCGTGCTGGTACTGGCCGACGCCGATCGACTTGGGATCGATCTTCACCAGTTCGGCCAGCGGGTCTTGCAGGCGGCGCGCGATGGAGACCGCACCGCGCAGCGAGACGTCCATGTCGGGCAGTTCGCGCGAGGCGAACTCGGACGCGGAATACACCGACGCGCCCGCCTCGGACACCACCACGCTGGTCAGCTTCAGTTCGGGGCGCAGCTTGATCAGGTCGCGCGCCAGTTTGTCGGTCTCGCGCGAAGCGGTGCCGTTGCCGATGGAGATCACCGCCACGCGATGCTTCTCGGCGAGTTTGGCGAGCGTGTGCAGCGAGCCGTCCCAGTCGTTCTTCGGCTGGTGCGGATAGATCACGGCGGTATCCACCGCCTTGCCGGTCTCGTCCACCACCGCCACTTTCACGCCGGTGCGGATGCCGGGGTCCAGCCCCATGGTGGCGCGCGGCCCGGCCGGCGCGGCCAGCAACAGGGCCTTGAGGTTGCGCGCGAACACGTTGATGGCCTCGGTCTCGGCGTTGCTGCGCAGCGTGCCCATCAGCTCCAGCTCCAGGTGCATGAAGCTCTTCACGCGCCAGGTGAAGCGCACCGTGTCCATCAGCCAGCGGTCGGCGGGGCGGCTCTGGTCCTGGATGCCGAAGCGGCTGGCGATGCGCGCTTCGCAGGGATTGTGCGGCGCGCTCCAGGCCGGCCGTTCTTCCTCGCTGTCGAGGCGCAGCCGCACGTCGAGCAGGTCCTCGCGCCGTCCGCGAAAGAGCGCCAGCGCGCGGTGCGAGGGGATGGTGTGGATGGATTCGGAATAGTCGAAGTAGTCGGCGTACTTTTCCGCCGTGGCTTCCTTGCCTTCGCGCACTTTCGATTCGACGATGCCGTGTTCCTGCACGTATTCGCGCAGGGCTTGCAGCAGGGTCGCATCTTCGGCAAAGCGCTCCATCAGGATCTGCCGCGCGCCGTCGAGCGCCGCCTTGGCATCCGCCACGCCGGGGTTGTCGCCCTGCTCGGTGGTGAAGGGCTCGCGCAGGTATTGCGCCGCCTCGTCGTCTGGATTGAGCATCGGGTTCGCCAGCAGGGCGTCGGCCAGCGGTTCCAGCCCCGCCTCCTGCGCGATCTGCACCTTGGTGCGGCGCTTCTGCTTGTAGGGCAGGTAGAGGTCTTCCAGATGCGTCTTGTCCGCAGCCAGCGAGATCGCCAGCAGGAGTTCGGGCTTCATCTTGTTCTGCTCGGTGATCGACTGGATGATGGATGCGCGGCGGTCTTCCAGTTCGCGCAGATAGCGCAGCCGGTCTTCCAGCAGGCGCAGTTGCGTGTCGTCCAGGCCGCCCGTCGCCTCCTTGCGATAGCGCGAGATGAACGGCACCGTCGCCCCTTCGTCGAGCAAGGCAATGGCAGCGACAACCTGCGCAGGTTTGGCCGCGATCTCGGCGGCGAGTCGGTGTTCGATGGATGGGAGCATGGTTCGATCTGCAGAATGAATCGGCCTGTGTGTCGCGAGGCCGATGGGTGGAATTTACCGGATGCGAATTATGCCGCAGGGTTAAGGGGCCGGGTTCGAATTCATTCCGTTGTCCGCAAACCCAGCGTGCTCAGGCACTTGCCCATGTCGAGCCAGCCCCGGCAGCTAAAGGGGTAAGCTTCGGATTGTTTTTCCGAGTAATCGGTTGCCGCAACCCGATCAAATCATGACGAATCGAAAATCGAAGCGGACCTTTCTGATTCGTGACAGGTGATAGGGATGAAGGATACGTTGAAGCCCGGCATCAAATACGTGCACACGTTCAGGGTTCCCCAATCGAAAACCGTTCCGGCGCTTTATCCGGAGTCGGACGAGTTCGTGGCCATGCCGGAAGTCTTTGCGACCGGCTTCCTGGTGGGTTTCCTTGAGTGGGCCTGCATCAAGGCGATCAACCCCTACCTCGACTGGCCACAAGAGCAAACCGTCGGGACGCATATCGATGTCAGCCACGAGGCGGCCACACCGCCGGGTCTTGAGGTCACCGCCAACGTGGAGCTGATTGCGGTCGAAGGCAGGAAGCTCGTCTTTGCCGTAGAGGCCCACGATGGCATCGACCTGATCTCCAGGGGGCGTCATGAACGGTTCGTGATCAACAAGGAAAAATTCGACGCCAAGCTCGGGGCCAAACGGAGTCACGCGAAACAATAGGGGACGCCTTGCTGTGTCTAAAATCCAAAGCTTTCCTGGAGGGGTTGCATGGTGATGAATCCTGATTTGAGCAAGCGTATCGTTGTGGATACAGAATCGATGGCATGGCTGGCCACGGAAGTGGCGGGTGGTTGGCGCAAGCCTCTCGACCGGGATGACGGTGCGGCAGTCAGTGCGACCAGCGTGGTGAAGTATGGGCCGGGGTGTTCATTCGATTCGCCCGCTCATGGCCTGGGTGAAGAAATCCTGATTCTGGAGGGCGTGCTGGCGGATGGACAGGCCGAGTATTCTGCGGGGACTTACCTTCGCAATCCGCCGGGTTCGCAATGTGCGCTACGCACCGATCAGGGCTGTGTGTTGTTTGTAAAACGCTACCCATTCGAGTCGGCGGATTCCGCTGTCGTGCGGATCGATACGGCAAACTCACCCTGGCGCCCCGGGCTGGTGCCGGGCCTGAGCGTAATGCCCTTGCATGAGCATCAACACGAGCATGCCGCGTTGGTTCGCTGGCAGCCTGAAACCTATTTTCAGCAGCACGCGCATTTCGGCGGTGAGGAGATTCTGGTTCTGGCCGGTGTGTTCGGAGATGAGTTCGGCAGCTACCCGGCTGGCACCTGGATCCGCAGTCCGCACATGAGCCGCCATCAACCTTTCAGCCGGTCGGGCTGCACGATCTACGTCAAGACAGGTCATTTGTTGGTACAACAATAGGGAACTACAACAATAGGGAGCTGAGCTAGCCCGGTTTTCTCGGAAACCAATCAAAGGGGCCAGGCTCGAACTGGTTCAAGTTTTTTCCACAACAGCAAAGGAGAAGGACGATGGGCTTTGACAGAACATACCTGGTGTGGGCGCTGGCTTATGTGGCGCTTGGAATGGGACTGGGTATTAATATGGCGGCCTCGCACGACCATGCCCAGCACGTGACGCATGCCCACATCCTCCTGGTTGGGTTTGTGGTGTCATTCATCTACGCAGTCATTCACAAGCTATGGCTCGGCGAGAAGACTTCGCGGCTTGCCAGGGTCCAGCTCATCGCGCATCAGGTGGGCGCGCTGATGATGATTTCCGGCTTGTTCCTGCTGTATGGCGGCTTCGTGCCCGAGGAGCAAATCGAACGCCTCCTGGCCCCGTCCACCATCATCGTGTTCATCGCCGCCTTGCTGATGATCGTCATGGTGCTGAAGAAGCGATGAAGGCACCAGGGGCTTGGCTTTCTGTTATCGATCGGCATGAGCAGTAACACCGTCCGCGCCCGACTGGCCCTCTCGTTCAAGGGCGAGACTTACGAACTCGATTCCGTCATCGACCTGGATGGCTGTCTCGGCGAGCCTGGCGCGGCGCCCGATTTCCATCGGCTGCTGGCCCAGGCGGCCGGGATCGATCCCTACTCCTATCTGTATGAAGTATTGGAGGCGCACGATATCGAATTCTCGGATGCCTCGGGGGCCGCGGTGCGAAGCTGCCGCGATGGCCGCTTCGACTGGGCTCAATTCGAGCAGGACCGGCGCGAGGAACGGGACTGGCAGGTGGTGAGGGCGATCGCGGAAAAAATGTTGACGGCCCGCGTCCTCGACGCAGACCCGGACCTGAAGGCGGCCCTGCTGGCGGTCTATCGGGCCGGGAAGGCGAATTGAAGTGACCAGGCTCGAGCAATAGGGGACAAGCCCACGGGTTTCGCGTGAGCGCCTTGGTGTTGTCTTATGGGCCCATTTTGGGCTTCCACAGGGCGATCACCGCCCCGGTGGGATCCATGATCACGCTGAGCCAGCCGTAATCACCTGCCGGCATCACATCCTGCAGCACGGTGGCGCCCAGCTCGCGCGCCTTGACCGTGGATACTTCGATGTCATCCACCCCGACGTAAGCCAGCCAGTGCGACGGAAGCTTGGGATCCGGATTCGCGAACATGCCGCCGCCGGTGCCCTCGCCGACGTTGATCAGGGTGTAGGGCATGCCGCCGCCGGGTGCGGGCATGTCTTCCAGCTTCCAGTCGAATAGCCTGGAATAAAACTCCTTGGCCTTGGCGAGGTCACTGGTTTGCAACTCGATGTGTACGAAAGGGTTGGCCATGACGTGTCCTCCAGCGATGCCGATTTACTCTTTATAGCTGCTTGCCGCGCTTCAGCTAAAGGGGTCGGCTAGCTGATTCTCAGCTTCGCATTCGCTGCAACATCGCCAAATCAATTCGGGCCGGGCCCCTTGGATTCTTCTATCGAAAAATGGTCAGGTGTCCAGAACGATCGAAGCGGTATAAGGCGGCGCATAATCCGGTTGAGCTGCCGGGATTCGGGCCCGGGTTATTGGCTTGACTTTGGATGAGACCACACGAGATGACTGCGTACATCACCGTACAGAAAGCAGGCCTGGGCGATGCGCACGAAGTGGCCGTCATGGTTGGCGAGTTGCTGAATGAAATCATGAGCACCATCGGCGTGCAGGCATTTAATTTCAATCTCGAGGAAACAGCGGCCCGGCTCAAGGATTTCATCGAGCACGAGAAATATTTTGTATTTGTTGCCAAGAGCACCCATACCGGCCCGGTTGGTTTCGTTGCGCTTACCGAGAGTCACGCGTTATATGCAGCGGGTACATTTGGCACCATCCCGGAGTTTTTTGTTCGCCCAGGATTTCGATCGCAGAATGTGGGACTGCGCCTGATGGAGCAGGCTGCGACTTTCGGCAGGTCACGTGGTTGGACGCGGCTGGAAGTCACCACGCCGCCACTCCCGCAGTTCGAAAAAACACTGGCATTTTACGAGCGGGAGGGGTTTGCCATTACGGGTGGCCGCAAGTTGAAGAGGGCGCTGTGGGAAACGAGCTAAAGGGGGCAGCTTCACCAACCATGCACCCCGACCTCATCCGTCGCGAAGTCTCCGCCAAGCACCAGCGCAAACAGCCGTCTGCGCTGGTGCAGTTCATGACGCCGACCCGGGTGGCGGATGTGCTCGACAAAGGTTGGCCGCATGAGGCGCCAATGAGGCGAGCACGCTCGAACACGGCTTGCGAAAATTGCCGCACTGCGCCATGACCTCGTTCACCCTGCCCCAAACCCTCGCGACCTGGAACACTGACCGCTTTGGCGAAACGTTCAAGCGCGAAGTCGAGCAGCTCAACGCGAGCCTGCTGCCGCTGCAACAGGGGTTGGCGCGCACGAGCTCGGTGGCGGACGAGCCTTTTGGCGTGATGCTGATCGGCGCGGCGGATGCGGGCGATTGCCTGCGCGTGAAAGCGGGGATTCTCTACGCTGGTGTGCTCGGCGGGTGCAGTTGCGCCGACGATCCGACGCCGCTGGAATCACAACCGGAATATTGCGAGCTGTGGTTCGAGATCGACAAGGGCAGCGGCGCGACGCGGGTCAGCCTTGTTTCGGACGAGCAATCAAGGGGTTGAGCCAGCCCGGGTGGGCTCGGCCGCCGTTTCAGGCGTTGACTGATAGCAGGCGTCAGCCCACCAGCATGACGGGCTCCCGGCGTTCGCTGCGCTCGGCCCTTGGCGGGAAGGGCTGCCGCTTCACTTCGTTGCCTTGGTCATTGCGGTAAATCAGCTGGCGGGTGGAAAAGTCGTATTCCGGGTGGCGTGGATCGTTCCACTGGTTGAGGAAGTGCACGTAGAAAGCCGAGAACAGGCCTTGCGTGGGCTTGTCCCTGAGGAGGGCAAAGACGTATTCCTGCTGGTCTTTCAGTTCGTGGCCATCGTGGCAATACTGCACCCACACGTATTCCCCGGTGACGATCAGGTTCCAGAAGGGCGGGGCCTCATAGAACTTGAGCGTGACCTGCTTGCCAGCGGCCGCGAGGCCAGCGAGCCGGTCGATCGTGGCCGCGGTCTCCTGGCAATAGGTTTCGAGCAACGGGGCGGGGTCGCCCAGCGACTGCACGCGCCGCATGGCGCCCGTGCCGTAAGGGTTCATCAGCATGACCCGCAATTCGTAACTGTTGTCGATCACGTTGCGCAACTTGCGCCGTTGCGACACGAACGTGTCGTAGCCGGTGACCGACATTACCGATACGTCGCGGGTGCCGGTGATCCGGTTGAGCAGCTTGCGGTCGGACCAGCGCGAGAACCAGCTGTTTTCCCTGCGCACATGCACCAGCGAGACCAGGCGGTTCATCCGGTGACTGAGGCGTCCTTGCCGTGCGCTGAGGAACAGGTTGAACAGCATCACCAGCACGGCGGCAAAAATGATTTCGTTGACCATCAGCAGTTGTGAGTTGTCTTCCACCTTGGGCCACCAGGTAAACAAAATGAATTTCGCCAGCATGGGAAGGGAAAAGGCGATGCCTACAGCCAGGAGCGTGACCCCGATATGGCTGAAGATGTGTCTGAGGGTGTGAAAGAAGCCGAATAAATGTGGGCTGCGCGCCATAAAGCGTGTCTCATGTTAGTCAATGGAGTGAGGCTGAACCGACCCGGTTTTGTTCTGTTTTCCAGACAAACCGGAATGGCTGGAGCCCGATACGCGAAGCGGGGGCGGTGCTCCGCTGCAAGCAAGGCCGATTCCGAACCGGGCATGCACCCACGCTCGAAAGCCGGCCCCGGCTTTCAGCCCTGAACGCCTCGCGGCGGCAGGGCGCTGGAGGTGCTCTCAGCGGTTGCTCTTGCCCGTTACAGCCGCCGTGCCGGTGGCCTCAAGGTTTGCCCCGGATTGCTTCATCCCGGTGCCGTGGGCGCTCATGCGCTCCGCGGCGCGGTCTTCGCCCCGGGTCGCTCCGCTCTGCCACTGGGCGTTGCTGTTGGCGTTGCCGGATGGGCTCATGTGCGCATCCGCAGCGCCGCCGGCCTGAGCCGTGTCGGGCGCCGAGACGGTGGTCCCGGCGTCTACACGGGCGTCGATCCCGGTGCCGGTTTCCGCAGCCGGAGCGGCAGCGGCCAAGCCGGCGCCGGCCACACCGGCCATGATCAGAGTCAGAAGTTTGCTACGAACCTGCTGGGCATTCTGTTTCATTTGCATATTCCTTTTGTGCATGGAGGTTTGGATACATGGCTTTCGTCTCGACAAGCCAACGTCCCTACAGCACATGCCGTGCCAAACTGGAAAATTGATTGTTTTTCATGGGCTTGGGGTTGGCTCCCCGAATGAACAGCCGCCATTTTGTCGTCCCCCGGCGACATGAAATCGGGCTTGATTGGCAACGCTGGGTAGGGAAAAGCGTTTTTCTGTTCTTTAGCGGGTCAGGGTTCGCCGGGCAGACAGCCTGGGCCGGAACAAAAGGGATCAGCCCGCTTCGCATTGTTCTTTCAAGCAGAATCAGACATTAAACAGCGCCAACTTCTACGCTGGATCAACTTGTTTTCAAAGAACCCCGGCTCTGCCAGTCCCAATACCCCTGCGCTTCGGTCTGCCGAAAGTGAGGGCGACTCCGGCCCTGGACGTGCCTCGTCCGCCCGTGTCGCCATTCGGCGACACGGATAACCCCTCCTATCGCTCTGTTTTATTGAGTTATTTTCAAAAAGCATCCATTTCAACCGGTTTTTACGTCGCTATTTGGGGACAACCAGCCCTGTCTGTTGCCTTGATCAACCCCAAACAATTTCACTATCTATCTGTTTATTAAATAGATTCATGCATTGGCACGCGCTTTGCGAATGGAGGCTGTCGCGTCCAGCCCCTGGCCGCACCGCGCACCAGCGTGTCTGCAACCCAACTCATCGAAGGAATCCATATCCATGCTCAAGAACTTCATGCATTCCAACCCAGCCCAAACCGATTTCAAGCAACCCGGCCATCCCAGAACGGATTCCAGCAGGCTCAATCATTCGGCGCACGAATCCTCCAGGCCGGTCGAAGTTGCACCCGCAGAAAGCGCTGTGGTGGCCGCACCACCCGCAACGTCCGAAGATGGCAACAAGCTCATCGTGGGTCCGAACATCAAGCTGAAGGGCTCGGAAATCACCGACTGCGAGATTCTGGTGGTGGAAGGCCGGGTGGAAGCGTCCATGAACAGCCGCGATATTCGCATCGCCGAAGGCGGCGTGTTTTCGGGTAAGGCCGAGATCGATGTGGCGGAGGTGCGTGGCCATTTTGAAGGCGAGCTGACCGCGCGCAAACGGCTGGTGATTTACGCCACCGGCAAGGTCTCCGGCGTGATCCGCTATGGGGCGCTGATGATCGAGGAAGGCGGCACCCTTTCCGGGGACGTGGCGACGATTTCAACCGCTGCCAAACTGGCCAAAGTGCTTGAAGTGGCCGCGCAAGCCACGGCGCCTGATCCGGGTCAGGAAAAAGCGGTGGAACTGGAACAGATCCATTTCGGCTCGAGCCTGGCTCGAAACCAGATGGGGAAACGGCAGGGCTAATCGTAGCCGGAAAGCGGGGGCTGTCTTCGACAGGAGACAGCCCGCTGTCGCGCGACCATCACGCCGTTTCGTCGCGATCCTTGAATAGCGCAGGGGTCAAATTATGGCGTTGCAGGAGCCGATAGACTTCGGTGCGATTGCGTCCAGCGAGTCGCGCCACTTCGCTGACCTGGCCGCGCGTCAGTTTCAGCAGCGTGATGAGGTAATCGCGTTCGAATGCGCTGCGGGCTTCGGCCAGCATCAGGATTTCGGCAGGCCTGTCGCGCAGGGCGCGCGATACCAGGGTGGCCGGAATGGTGGTGGTGGTGCACAACGCGCAGCATTGCTCCACTACGTTGCGCAACTGGCGGATATTGCCCGGCCAATCGGCCGCCGACAGCATGTCCAGTGCATCGGGCGCAAATCCGTGAATGCGACGGTGGTATTTCTCGGTCAACATGATCAGGAAATGTTGCGCCAGCAGCGGAATGTCTTCGCGCCGCTCGCGCAGGGGCGGCAACATCAAGTTGACCACATTCAGGCGATAGTAGAGATCTTCACGAAATACCGCTGCGCTGATCGCTTCTTCCAGATTACGGTGGGTGGCGGACAGGATGCGCACATCGACCGCGCGCGTCTCGGTCGCACCCACCGGTCGCACTTCGCATTCCTGCAGCACCCGCAGCAGTTTGACCTGCAAGGCGGGCGGCATGTCGCCAATCTCGTCCAGGAAGACGGTGCCGCCCTGCGCGCTGAGGAACAGACCCGGGTGGTCTCGCCCCGCCCCGGTGAAGGCGCCCTTGACGTGGCCAAACAGTTCGGATTCGAGCAGCTCGGGCGGAATGGCGCCGCAGTTGATCGCGACAAACGGTTTGGCGTGGCGGGGGCTGGCGCGGTGAATCGCACGCGCCAGCAATTCCTTGCCGGTACCGGATTCACCCTGGATCAGCAATGCGGCGTCGCTTTGTGCGGCCAGCCGGGCCTCGGCCAGCAATATCTCCATCACTGGACTGGCGGTGACGATTTCACTGCGCCAGCTGTTGTCGATGGCATCGGGGCTGCTGCCTGCCAGCCGGGTGGCGCGCTTCAGCAAATCGATCAGGGTGGGCGCGTCGTAGGGCTTGGTCAGATAGCCGAACAGGCCGCGCTGGGTGGCGGCGACCGCATCGGGGATGGTGCCGTGGGCGGTGAGCACAATCACCGGCAGCGACGGGTCGCGTGCGTGGATGGCGTTGAACAGCGCCATGCCGTCCATGCCGCTCATCTGCATGTCGGTCAGCACCGCATCCGGACGGGTCACCGCCAGTTGCCCCAATGCGGCCTCGCCGCTGTCGACGGCATCGACCTTGAAACCGTTTGCCTGCAGGCGCAGCGTGATCAGTTCGCGCAAGCCCGCATCGTCATCCACCAGCAATATCTGCGGTTTTTTCATGGGGTTTTGAGCGGCGCATTGCGCTGCTGCAGGGATTTTTCCAGCGCCTTGATTTGCTCGAGCTTGTCCTGCAATTCGGCGTTGCGCGCAGTCAGCTGGCTGTTTTCGATGCGTGCCCGCAGCGACCTTTTCATCAGGTCGATCAGGGACTGCGAACGGGCATCCAGTTCACCGATTGCGGTCAGGGTTTTCAGGCTGCGTTCGAGCGCCTCCACGCTGTCGTCGCGCTCGAGCAGGGCCGCCAGTTGAAAACGCCGGGTGTCGTCAAGACGGCTGCCTTCCAGATCGGCAAGCTCGCGCCGGCGTTGCTCGGCGGACAACGCCGACACGCGGGCCAACTCGCTGATCAAAACCGATGCGATAGGTTCGGCCTGGCGCGCACGCGGTGCGGGTGATTCGGGCGGGAGGGCGCAGGCGCTCAGCGTCAGCAAAAAGCCTGCGAGCAATCCGGATTTGAGTGTCATCTTGGCAGGGGCCAGGTTAAGCGAAAACAGGTCGACCAGGGCGCGCGGTCGATGACCTCGATCCGGCCACCGGCGTCCAGCAGGGTTTCACGCACGATCGACAGTCCGAGTCCACTGCCCTTGATCGCGCTGTCGGGTTGGTGTGATCCCTGGAAGAAAGGTTCGAATATCCGGCTGCGTTCGGCTTCCGCGATGCCGCTGCCCTGATCGCACACCCACAGTTCGACTGCGCCATCGACGAGCGCACTGTGCACCAGAATGTGCCCGCCCTCGGGACTGAACTTGATCGCGTTGGACAGCAGATTGTCGAGTACGGTTTCCAGCTGATTGCGGTCGGCATGAAGGCTTGCGGCTTCCAGTTGCGTCTCCACCTGAATGCGGCGCGCAGCCAGCGCCAGCCGATGTCGTTCCCGCACCG
>Ga0315271_10000250_pt1 | contig 28138 bp, 27 predicted proteins | sample C3_top_MG_FD_204664 | JGI IMG/M metagenome (GOLD analysis project Ga0315271, IMG submission 204664) | Sediment microbial communities from Yellowstone Lake, YNP, Wyoming, USA - C3_top | ecosystem: Environmental > Aquatic > Freshwater > Lake > Sediment | place: USA: Wyoming | collected 2017-08-01
GGCCGTCGCCTGGAGGGCGGCGATGGCGGCCACATTGATAATGTCATCGGCGCTCGCGCCGCGCGAGAGATCGGCGCACGGGCGGGCGAGCCCCTGAATGATAGGGCCGATCGCGCGCGCGCGCGCCAGGCGCTCCACGAGTTTGTAGGCCAGGTTGCCGGCGTCGAGCGTCGGGAAGACCAGGACGTTGGCCCCTCCGGCCACCGGACTCCCCGGCGCCTTGCGGGCCGCGACGGCCTCGATGAGCGCGGTGTCGCCCTGCAGCTCGCCGTCCACCGCGAAGTCCACGCCGCGGGCCCTCAGGATCGCGAGGGCGGCGGTGACCTTGGCCACGGCGGGGCCCGCGGCGCTGCCCAGCGTCGAGTACGAGAGCAGAGCGACGCGCGGCTCATCGCCCACGATCCGCCGGCGGTCGCGGGCGGCGGAGACCGCGATGTCGGCGAGCTGCTCGGCGGTCGGGTCCGGGATCACGGCGCAGTCGGTGAAGCTGAGCACCTCCTCCCCCGCCCCGCGGAACTCGGGGACCACCATGTAGAAGGCGCTCGAGATGTTGGCGACGCCGGGGGCGGCACCCACGGTCCAGAGCGCCGCGCGTACGACATCGGCGGTGGTGTGCACCGCGCCGGCGACACAGCCGTCGGCGCGGCCGAGGGCGACGAGGCCGTCGGCGAAATAGAGCGGATGCAGGGCCAAGGCGGCGGCGTGCTCCGCGGTCAGACCGCGGGCCGCGCGGCGCTCGACGAGCATCGCGGCGATCTCGGCCGCCGCGGGATCGGATGCCGGATCGAGCGTCGCGGCCCCCGCGCGGCGCGCCTCCGCGTGCGTCTCCGGCTGCCGGCGGTCAAGGACGACGAGCGGCTCCGCGATCCCCTCCGCCGCCAGCGCGCGGACGGCGGCCAGCGTGCGCGCATCGGTGCTCTCCGGGAAGACGATGCGACGGCGCGCCGCCCTCGCCCGCGCCCGCACCGACTCGATGAAGCTCACGTCCCGGCGAACTTCGCCCGGAGCGCCTTCTCCACCACCGGGTGCACGAGCCCGGTGGTCTTCCCGCCGTAGCGCGCGACCTCGCGCACGATGCTCGAGCTCACGTACGTGAGGTCGATCCCCGGCACCATGAAGATCGTCTCCAGCCCCGGCTGCAGGTGCCGGTTCATCAGCGCCATCTGGTACTCGTACTCGAAGTCCGCCACCGCACGGAGCCCGCGGATCGAGATCGTCGCCCCCGACTTCCGCGCGAAGTCCACGAGCAGTCCCGTGAACTCGGCGACCTCGACGCGCGCATCATTCACCGCCGCGGTGATGAACTCCTTCCGCTCGGCCACCGTGAACAGCGGCTGCTTCGACGAGTTGATCGCCACCGCGACGATCAGCCGGTCCACGAAGCCGAGGGAGCGGCGGATGAGGTCTTCGTGGCCGCGGGTGATCGGGTCGAAGCTGCCGGCGTAGACGGCGATCTTGCTCATGGCGCGTCGCTCACGGGAGGAGTGTCGGGCCGCTCCAGGTCGGGGCGGCGGTAGAACGTGATCGCGGTGTCACCGTACTTCCGGGTGTCGCCCCCCGCCGGCATCGTCTCGCGCGCCGCGTGCTCGACGCCCAGCAGGGCTGAGAAGGGCGACCGGAGCCAGTGCTGGACCACCCGGATCGCCATGCCGAGCCCGTACGGCGGATCGGCGAACGCCATATCGTACGCCGACGCGGGCAACTTCTCAATGAAGCGGAGCGCATCGGCGCGATGGACCTCGGCGCGGCCACCAGCGGCCAGGGTCTCGATGTTCTTCCGGATCGTCGCCAGGCTGGTGGGTGCGACCTCCACGAACGTCGCGTGCGACGCGCCGCGCGAGAGCGATTCCAGGCCGAGCGCCCCCGAGCCCGCGAAGAGGTCGAGCACGCGCGCGCCGGGCAGCTCGGTCTGCACGATGCTCATCCACGCCTCGCGCACGCGGTCCGCGGTGGGACGCACCCGCGCGTCGTCGGGCGCCCGGATGATCCGGCCCTTCCATTCTCCGGCGACGATGCGCATCGGTCAGCCGCGGAAGTCGGCGAGCTTGGCCTGCAAGCGCGACTCCCCGTTGTACTCGTCGCGCTCGAGCCGGAAGACGACATCCACCGGTGCCCCCGCGCCGAGGGCGCGCGCGCGTTCCCCCATCCCCCAGCCGATCGCGTCGAGGCCGGCGGCGCCGTCGGCGAGCCGGAGCTTGAGGTGTTTCCCCTCCTTCCCCATCGTGCGCGGCGAACCGGCGAGCGCGACGCCGCGCGACACGAACACCGGCGCGGGATTCCCCACGCCGAAGGGTTCGAGATGCCGCAACAGCGACTCGAACTCCGGCGTCGCGAGCGCGATCGGGATCTCGAGGTCCACGCGCAACTCCGGGACGAGGTCCTCAGGGGCGAGCCGCGCCATCGCCACCGCATTGAACCGCTCGGCGAACTCCGGGACCCGCTCCGCCTTGATCGTGATCCCCGCCGCCGCGCGGTGGCCGCCGAAGCGCACCAGCACATCGCGGCACTCGGCGAGCCCGGCGTGCAGGTCGAAGGCGGAGATCGAGCGCCCGGAACCCTTCCCCTCCTCGTCGCCGAGCGCGATGAGCACCGCGGGGCGCCCGAAGGTCTCGACGATGCGCGACGCGACGATCCCGATCACGCCGGGGTGCCACCCCCGCCCGGCGAGCACGAGCCCGCGCGTGGCGTCGAGGTCGAGCCGCTCCGCCATCGCGAGCGCCTCCGTGAGCGTGCGCTGATCGAGCTCCTGGCGGCGCCGGTTCATCTCCTCGAACTCGCGGGCGAGCTTCATCGCCTCGTGCTCATCCTCGGTGGCGAGCAATTCGACGCCGCGGATCGCCTCGCCAAGCCGGCCGACGGCATTGAGCCGGGGCGCGAGCACGTAGCCGACGCGGCCGGCGGTGAGCGGCTTCCCCTCGAGCGCCGACGCGCGCAGCAGCGCACGGATGCCGGCGTTCGGCGAATCGGCCATCACCTTGAGCCCGTAGCGCGCGATGATGCGGTTCTCCCCCCGCAGCGGCGCGATGTCGGCGATCGTCGCGAGCGCGGCGAGATCGAGCAGCCGGAACACATCGTTTTCGCTCCCCCCCATCGCGTGGGTGACGCCGAGCGCGAGCTTGAAGGCGAGTCCGGCGGCGGCAAGATCGGGGTCGGGATACTCGGAGCCCGGGCGTTTGGGGTTCACCAGCGCCACGCAGAGGGGCGCCTCGCCGCTCGGCAGGTGGTGGTCCACGATGATGAGATCGATGCCCGCGTCGCGCAGGGCGCGCGCGGGCTCGACCGCGTTCGTGCCGCAGTCCACCGTGATCACCAGCCCCGCGTGGGCGGCAATGGCGGCGCGCACGCCGGCCATCGAGAGATCGTAGCCATCCTCGAGGCGCCGCGGGATGAAGGGGACGGCCTTCGCGCCCAGAGTGCGGAGGGTGCGGAGGAGGATCGTGGTGGAGCACATCCCGTCCACATCGTAGTCGCCGTGGATGAGGATCGTGGCGCCGCTGGCGATCGCGCGCGTGATGCGCTCGACGGCATCGTCGAGACCGGGAAGGCGCGACGGGGGGAGCAGATGGTCGAGGCGCGGCCGCAGGAAGCGGCGCGCGTCGTCGGCCGCGGCATAACCGCGCCGCACGAGAAGGCCGCAGACGACCTCCGGGAGATGCAGCTCCGCGGCGAGCGCCGCCGCGGCCGCGCGGGCGGCCTCATCGGGGGCGCCGGGCAGGCGCCAGCGCGCGGCCGGCCGGGCCGGCGCGTCGGAAGGGAGGCCGCTCATGCCATCAACCTAACCGTGGGGCGTGACGGTGCCGGATCATCCCATCGCGTAGAGGAGCACCCCGCATCCCTCGCAGATCTCGACCGCCTTCCCTCCCGCGATGCCGTTGCGACGCTGGAGCGGGATGGCGGTGTTGCACCGCCCGCACGCCTGGCCGCGGAGCGCGTACAGCGGGTCCGACTGGCCGCGCTCGCGCAGCCGCTCGTACTTGGTGAGCAGCCCCTTCGAGATGCCCTTCGAGGTCTCCGTGCGCTTGGCGATCCCCGCCTTCAGCTCCCCTTCCACCTCGGCGCGGGCGGCGGCGATCCGCTCGCGCTCCTCCTTCTGCTTCGTCGCGATCTCCGCGATCTCGAGCTCCTGGAGACCGGCGGCCTGCCGGAGGTCCATGATGCGCGACCCGAGGGAGTGCAGATCGCTCTCCTCCTGGGCGAGCACCTTCCGCGTCATCTCGATCTGCGCCATCGCCGCCGACGCCTCGCGCGGCTTGCGCACGGCGTCGAGCGCGGAGACGTGGTGGTCCTGCAGCGCCTTGTGGTCCTGCACCTTGTTGGTCAGGTCCCGGTGCCGCACCTCCTCGGCGTCGAGCGCGGCGCGGGCGCGGGCGAGCGCTTCCTTGGCCGACGCGGCGGCGCGGTCGAGCAGCGCGACCTCGCCATCCAGCTCCTTCAACCGCGCGTTGATCTTCGAGACGGCGGCGTCATCCTGCTGCAGGGCGAGCAATGCGACGAGATCAGGGTTCACGGATCCTCCGGAACGGTTAACGAGCGAACGATTTGTAGCGCCGCACGCCGAGTGCGACGACTTCACGATGCAACCGCTGCTTCTCGGCGAGCAGTACGTCCTGTTCTTCGGGCGCGGCGATGCGCATCTCGCCGTCGATCTGGGTGAGCCGGCGCTCGATCACGGCCGCGCGCAGCCGCGCGAGGCAGCCGCTCATGAGCTGGCCGACATCGAAATCATCGGACAGGGGGCGCTCGAGCAGCTCGGTGAGCGTGCCCAGGCTCTCCGCCTCCACTTCGGCGGCGAGCTCCTCGCTCGGCCTGGCCGGGTCCGCGGCGAGGAGCACCCGCAGGATGTCGCGCATGGCGGCATCGGCGAGGTCATCGGGGCCCACCTGCTCGCCGGCCGCCTCCACCTGGTTCCGGTCGTGCAGGAGGATCCAGATGAGCTCGCGCTCCGCGGACGGCGCCGCGGAGGAAGCCCGCGCGCGCGCCGGGCGCTCGGGAGCCCGGGTGCGCGGAGCTGGCGACGCCGGAACACGCGGCGCCGCGGCGCGCGATGAGCCCGCCCCCGGCTCGGCGTCCGCTTCGTGCGCGAGGATCTCCTTCGCCACGCCGGCGACCTCGCTCGCGCGCGTCAGATACATGTCGCGCGTGAGCGGATCCGCGGTCGCGCGGATGGTGGGCAGCAGGCGATCGAGCGCGCGCCGCTTCCCCGTGAGATCGCCGAACCAGCCGGCGCGCTGAAGCAGCTGCACCTTCCGCTCGAACACGTTGATGGCGCGCGCGAGCTGCTCCTGCAGCGCGTCGGCGCCGTGCTTGTCCACGAAGCTGTCGGGGTCCTCTCCCTCGGGGAGGGTGACCACCTGCACGGACATCCCGTGGCGCAGCAGCTGGTCGCCCGAGCGGAAGGTCGCCTTGAGCCCGGCGCGGTCCGAATCGTAGAGCAGGAACGCATTCTTCGTGTAACGGCGAATGAGCGCGGCCTGTTCATCGGTGAGCGCCGTGCCGAGCGGCGCGACGACCCAGTCGAAGCCCGCCGAGACGAGCCGCACGACATCGAAGTAGCCCTCCACGACCATGACCCGGTCATCCTTCCGGATGACGTGCTTGGCCATGTGCAGCCCGTAGAGGAGCTTCGACTTGGAGTACACCAGGGATTCGGCGGAATTGAGATACTTGGGCTCCCCCGGGCCGAGCAGGCGGCCGCCGAAGCCCACGACGTTCGACGCCGCATCCTGGATCGGGAACATGAGACGGCTGCGGAATCGCGTGCGCGGCTCCCCGCCCTCCTCGCGCGCGACGAGCAGCCCCGCCTGCAGCAGGACCTCGTCGCTCATCCCGATCTTGTTCAGGTGCGTGCGCATCGCCGCCGGATCGCGCGGCGCGTAACCGAGCCCGAAGCGGTCGGCGACGTCGCGGGAAACGCGGCGCATGGCGAGATAGTTGCGCGCCTCCTCCCCCTCGCGGTCGTCCCAGAGCTGCGTCCGATAGTAATCGGCGACGGCGGCGTTCGCGTCCCAGAGCGGCTGGCGGGGGTCGGGGCCCTCGCGGCGGCGCTGCACCTCTTCGACGACGATCCCCACCTGGTCGGCGACCTGTTTCACCGCCGCCGGGAAGTCGATGCCGAGCCGCTTCTGCAGGAAGGTGAAGACATCTCCCTTCTCGCCGCAGACGAAGCAGGTGTAGATCCCCTTCGACGGGACGACGGAGAAGTTCGGATGCGTCCCTTGGTGGAAGGGACAGGGGCCGCGCCAGCTGCTGCCGACCTTCTTCAGCTTCACGTGCTCGCCGACCACCTTCACGATGTCGGCGGCCTCGCGCACCCGTTCGACGGTCTCGTCGGTGATCATCGCTACTTCAGCCGGGCGACGGTCACGCCGGCGCCCCCCTCGTTCCAGGCGCCGAGCCGGAAATCGGCGACGCGCTGGTCGCCCTTGAGCAGTTCGCCCGCGCGCTCGCGCAGCGCGCCGGTCCCCTTGCCGTGGATGATCCGGAGTTCCTTGAGGTCCGACCGGACCGCGGCGTCGAGCGCGGCGAGGAGCGCGTGCTCCATCTCGTCCACGCGCATGCCGCGCAGGTCCACCTCGGGGGCGACGACCTCGTCCGGGAGCGCGCCGTACGTGGGGACGCTGACCGCCGCCGGCTGCGCCGCGCGGGCGGTGCGCCGGAGCGTACGCGAGGGGACGCGGAGCTTCATCGTGCCCACGGCGACGACGGCTTCCTCGTCGCGGAGGGAGAGGATGGTACCGACACGGCCGGCGAGGGTTTCGAGGGCGACGTGGTCGCCGAGCACGAGCGCCGTGCCGGAGGCGTCAGCGTGCTCGTGTTCGGCGCTCGGCTGATCCAAGGCATCGATCGCGGAGGCTTGGGCCGTCGCGAGCTCTTCGATGCGGCGGCGGGCGGCGCGCGCGGCGTCCTGGTTCGCGCCGGCGACTTTCAATTCCGCGACGACCTGCTCCACGTCCTTCCGCGCCTGCAGGAGCATCGCGCGCGACTCCTCGCGGGCGCGACGCTCCAGGTTGCGCTCCTGCTCGCGCGCGGCCCGCTCGCGCTCCGTGACATCCTTGATGCGCGCGGCCGCGCGCTCGTGCGCGTCGGCGGCCTCGCGCTCGCGCTGCTCCAGCTCCGCGGAGCGGCGCTCGACATCGGCGAGCAGAGCCTCGAGGTCGCGCTCATCCGTGGACATCCGCGACTCGGCGCGCCGGAGTACATCGTCCGGCAACCGGAGGCGCCGCGCGATACCCAGGCCGTAGGAGCGGCCGGGAACGCCCTTGAGCAACCGGTATGTCGGCTCGAGCCGCTGCTCGTCGAACTGGAGCGATGCGTTCACCACCCCCGTCCGCTCGGTGGCGAGCAGCTTCAGGGCACCCAGGTGCGTCGTCGCCACCGTGAGCGCACCCCGGTCGGTGAGCGTCTCGAGGATCGAGGCGCCGAGTGCCGCGCCCTCCGCGGGATCGGTGCCCGAGCCGAGCTCATCGACGAGCACGAGCGAGTCGCCCGTGGCGCCGGCGAGGATCTCGCCGAGGTTCCGCACGTGCGCGCTGAACGTGGAGAGGTCGGCGGCGATCGACTGCTCGTCGCCGATGTCGGCGAAGCAATCGTCGAAGAGCGGCACCGTGCTCTCGGCGCCGACCGTGGCCGGGATGCCGGCCTGCGTCATCGCCGAGATGAGCCCGAGCGCTTTGAGGAGGACGGTCTTGCCGCCGGTGTTCGGGCCCGAGAGCAGGAGCGTCCGCTCCGCCGGCGCCATCTCGAGGTCGAAGGGGACGACCTCGGCCAGGCGCGCCGCGAGGAGCGGATGCCGCCCCGAGCGGATCGCGAAGCCCAGTCGAGAGGGCGCGCGCGCCGCGGGGACGCAGGCGAACTCCTCGGCGAAGCGCGCGCGCGCGTAGAGCGTGTCGAGGACGATCAGCGTCTCGAGGGACTCGGCGATCGGATCGCGCTGCGGCCGGAGCTGGTCGGTGAGCGCGGCCAGCACGCGGTCCACCTCGCGGCGTTCCTCGGCCTCGAGCTCGCGGATCCGGTTGCCGAGTTCCACCGCCGCCGGCGGCTCCACGAAGAGGGTGCCGCGCGTCGCGGACTCGTCGTGCACGATGCCGCCCACCGCGCCGCGTCCCTCGCGCCGCACCGGGATCACGTAACGTCCGTTGCGCATCGTGACCGACATGTCGGCCACGCGCAGGTGCGGCTCGAGGCGGGCGAGCATCTTGTCGAGCATCTGCACGAGGTCCTGCTGCGCCGAGGCGCGCTCCCGGCGCACGCGCCGGAGCGCGGGGGAGGCGCCATCCATGACCTCGAAGTCATCGCCGATCGCCGCCATCACCGCGTTCTCCTCGGCGGCGGCCGTCGTGAGCGAGGCCGCGAGCGCGGCGAGCGGCGCGGCGTCCTCCTTCCCCTTCACCGGCGCGAGCGCGCTCCGCGTGGTGCGCGATGAACGCAGCACCGTCGCGAGCGCGCGCAGTTCCTCGCCGCCGAGCACGCTGCCTTCGGCGCGCAGCCGGGCGAGCGCCGGCGCGGCGTCGCTGATCGGCGCCGGGCGCCAGCCATCGTCCCCCGCGATCGCCGCACGCGCGGCGCCGACGAGCCCGAGTTCGGCCGCGATCGCGTCCTGGTCCTTCCGCGGACGAAGCGTCCGCACGCGCGCCGCGCCGAGCGCCGAGCTGGCGCGGCCGGCGACGAGATCGAGCACGGCGCCGAATTCGAGCACCGCCAGCGCGTGCGCGTTCATGGCGCCACCCGGGATAAACGCAGGAGCCCGAACGGGAGCGGTTGCGCTCGCGTCCGGGCTCCGGGGTGGCACGACAGGGTCCGCACGGTCAGGGCTGTGGCCCCAGCTCCTCGCGCGCGATGCGGTTGATGACCGATCCCTCGGCGCGCCCCTTGAACTGCGGGAGCACCTTGCCCATCACCGCGCCGATGTTCTTCGCGCCGGCGGCGACCGCCGCCTTCACCGCCGTCCGCAGCTCATCCTCGCTCACCGACGCCGGGAGGTACTTCTCGAGCGCTTCGGCCTCCGAGCGCTCGCGCGCCGCGAGGTCCGCACGCGCACCCTTCTCGTACATCTCGATGGACTCCTTCCGGCGCTTGATCCCCTTCCGCAGGACGTCGATCACATCGTCGTCGGTGAGATCGCGCATGAGCTCGATGCGCTTGTTCTTCGCATCGGAGAGGATCGTGCCGAGGAGGAGGACGCCCAGCTTGTCCTGCGCCTTGCGCGCCGTGTTGAGGTCGGTCTGAAGCTGCGCGAAGAGAGCGGACATCCGTGAAAGCTAGTCGGCGTCCGAGAAAAGTGTCAAGCGAACTTCGTTCAACCCGGCGGCCAGTGCATCGGGCGTCCACCGAGCAGATGCAGGTGGATGTGGAAGACCGTCTGCCCCGCGCCGGCATTGGTGTTGAACACCGTGCGGTAGCCCGCCGCCGCGATTCCTTCCTTTCTCGCCAGTTCGGCGGCGAAGAGCGCGAGACGCCCGACGGCCGCGGCGTCGGTGGCCGCGTCCAGCGACGCGACGTGGTCGCGCGGCACGACGAGGATGTGCACCGGCGCCTGCGGGTTGATGTCGCGGAACGCGACACAGTGCGCGTCCTCGGCGACGATCTGCGCCGGGATCTCCTTCCGGATGATGCGGCAGAACAGGCAATCGTCAGCCACGGCCGGCCTCGGGTGCTGGAGTGAGCGCCGCGCGGGCGATGCCGAGCGCGGCGATGGCGGCGGTCTCGAAGCGGAGGGTGAGGGGGGCGAGGCGGACCGGGGTGAATCCCGCGGCGAGCATCGCGCTCCGTTCCTCGGACTCGATGCCCCCCTCCGGGCCGAGGGCGATCGTGATCGGCGCCCTCACGGAGAGCGAGGGCACCGGTTCGCCGGCGGCGTCGAGCAGCCAGCGGGCGCCGGCCGGGCTCGCCGCGATCGCGCGGTCCACCGGGGCGTCGGGATAGAGCACCGGCAGCCAGGCGCCGCCGCACTGCGTGAGCGCCGACGCCATCCGCGCGCGCACCTTCGCCTGGAAGGCGACCCCTTCCCCGCGCGGCGTCACGTTCCGTGAGCGCTTCCACATCACCGGCCGCCAACTCGCGACCCCGAGCTCGGTGGCCTTCTCGGCGAGCCAGAGCATCCGGTCGCGGTCCGCGATCGGGAGCATGAGGTTGATCACCGGCAGCGGATCGACCTGCTCCACCGACTCGACCTCCACCATCGTCCCCCCCTTCGCCACCTTCACGATCTGTCCGAGCCCTACCGCGCCCGCGCCATCCACCAGGCGCACGCGGTCGCCGAGCGCGATGCGGAGCACGCGCGCGTGATGGGCTTCTCCTTCGCCGAGCGTCGTGACACGCCCGGCTTCCATCGGCTCGGCGGCGAAGAAGGTCGTCACCGCGGGACGGCCACGCCGCTCCACCAGTCGCCCTCCGCGAGTTCGCGCTCCACCGTCCAGCCGTCCGCCGCGAGCGCCTCGACGAACTGCTCGCGCTCGGCGACGAGGATCCCGCTCAGGATCGCGCGCCCCCCCTTCGAGAGGGCGCGCCGCATCACCGGGGAGAGCTCCACCAGCACCGACGAGATGATGTTCGCCAGGATCACCTGCACCGGCGCGACGAGCGGGAGCAGCACCACCGCGTCGCCGCGGATGAGGGTCACGCGGTCACCGACATCGTTGCGGGCGATGTTCTCGTCGGCATTCCCCATCGCGTCGTGGTCCACCTCGATCGCGATCGCGCGCCGGGCGCCGAGCTTCACCGCGGCGATGGCGAGCACCGCGCTCCCGGCGCCGAGGTCGGCGACCGTCTGCCCGGCGGCGACGACGTCCTGCATGAGGGTGAGGACGCCGCGCGTCGTCTCGTGCTCGCCGGTGCCGAAGGCCATCGCCGGCTCGATGATCACCGGGATCTCGGCGTCGGCGATCTGCGCCGCGAGCCAGGGCGGGGCGATCGCGATGCGCCCCAGCCGCTGGATGCCGACGCGCGTCTTCCACTCCGCGGCCCAGTCGGCGTCCGGCAGCAGCGTCCGGTCGATCTGGCCGCCGCCGGCCGAGTGCACCGCCACCTCGAGCGCGGCGAAATCGGTGTCGCCGGTCAGATGCGTGACGAGCTCCCCCGTGCGCTCCTGCACCGCCGAGGCACCGGCGGCGACGAGCGCTCCGACGACCGCGGCGCGCGACGCCTCATCCGGGAGCGCGACGCGCACCGCGAACCAGCTCACGCTCGACCGCCTCCGCACGTCTCACGCACCGAGCGCCTCCTTGAGCCACCCCCAGAGGTCCTTCGGCCGTGCCGCCGGCGGCGAGCCCTCCACCGCGCCGAGCTGCTCGAGGAGCTTCTTGTGGTCGCCGCTCACCGACGTCGGCGTCCAGAGCTGCACCTTCACGTGAAAGTCCCCGGCGCCGCTCGCGTTCACCCGCGGCAGTCCGCGGCCGCGCAGGGTGAACACGTGGCCGCTCGGCGTCCCCGCCGGAAGCCGCAGCGACAGCGCGCCGGAGACGTGTGGCACCGAGATGTCGGCCCCGAGCACGAGCTGTGAGTACGTGACCAGCACCTCGGTGAAGAGATCGGGCCCTTCGCGCTCGAAGCGCGGGTCCTCCGCGACCTCGAACATCACCGCGATGTCGCCGCGCGGGCCGCCGACGGGGCCGACGTTCCCCGCGCCGCGCATCACGAGATACTGCCCGCTCGAGACGCCGGCGGGGATCTGCACGGTGATCGTCCGCTCCGCGCGCACGCGCCCGTCCCCCTTGCAGCGCTTGCAGGGGGTCTCGATCACTTCGCCGCGGCCGGAGCAGGTGGGACAGGGAGCGACGCTCACGAACTGTCCGAAGAGCGAGCGCTGGGCGCGCTGCACCTCGCCGCGGCCGGCGCAGGTGGCGCAACGCTTGGCCTTCGAGCCGGGTTCGGCGCCGCTCCCCTCGCAGCGGTCGCAGCCGTCGAGGAGCTTCACGGCCACCGACCGCTCGATCCCCGCCGCCGCCTCGGCGAAGGTGAGCTTGAGGTCCACGCGCAGATCGGCGCCGGCGAGGGGCCCGCCGCGCGAGCGGCCGCCACCGAAGAGATCATCGATGCCGCCGAGGCCGAAGTCGCGCATGAAGATCCCGAGCGCTTCGGAGAGGTCCACGTGGTGGAAGCCCGCGCCGCCGCCGCCGCGCAGCCCCGCCTCGCCGTACCGGTCGTACGCCGCGCGCTTCTGCGGATCGCGGAGCACGTCGTACGCCTCCGTGATCTCCTTGAAGCGCTCCTCGGATTCCTTGGAGCCCGCGTTGCGGTCCGGGTGGAACTGCATCGCGAGCTTGCGATACGCCTTCTTGAGGTCGTCCTCGCTGGCGTCGCGCGGGATCCCGAGCAATTGGTAGAAGTCAGCCATTCGTTCCCATGGGCGGCGCGAGCGCCGCCGGATCAGTCGATGAGTTCGGCGAGGAGCCGCGAGGTGTGCGTCACGAGCGTGATCACCTTCTCATACGGCATGCGCGTCGGCCCAATGACGCCAATGACGCCGGCGAGGCCGCCCACATGGAATTCCGCCGTGACCAGCGTGAAGTCGGTGAGGTCCGGATCGGCGTGCTCGTTCCCGATGGTGATCGAGAGGCCGGCGTGGCCGCGGCGGCGGCGCATCACGCTCCCGAGCGCGTCCGGCCGGTCGGTCAGCGAGAGGAGGCGCCGCAGGCTCCGGCTGTCCGCGAACTCCGGTTGCTCGGCGAGCAGCGACGTCTGCCCGAGGAGCACCGGCGGCTCGTCGAGCGGCTTCGCCATGTCGAAGAGCTGCTCCCCTTCCTGGATGAAGATGTTCAGCAGCTCCTTCGCCTCGCGCGGCGCGGCCGCGTCGCGTAAGCGCTCGGCGAGCGACGACCGGATCTCGCGCAGCATGAGCCCCGCGAGGCGGTCGTTCAGGATGCGCGAGACCTCGGCGAGCGCGGCTTCCGCGATCTCCCCCGGGACCTCGACGAAGATGCTCTGCGCCGCGCCGCCGGTCAGGCGGAGCACCATGAGCAGCCGCTCCGCGGAGAGCCGCACCAGCTCGAGGCGCTCGAGGCGCGTCAGCGCGAGCTGCGGCCCGATCGCGACGCCCAGCTCCTGTGTCAGCACGCCGAGCACCTGAGCCGCGCGGCGGAGGATCGCCTCGATCGCGCTGCCGCCGGCGGTGATCTCGCCGCGCAGCATCTCCTGCGCGCTCGCCTCGAGCGCCGGCGTCACGTGGAGCAGCGAGTCCACATAGCTCCGGTACGCCATGTCGGTGGGGACACGGCCGGCGGACGTGTGCGGATGGAAGAGGAACCCCTTCTCCTCGAGGTCGCTCATCGTGTTCCGGATCGTGGCCGGCGAAACGCCGATCCCGAAGCGGCGGGAGATCGTGCGGGAGCCGGCGGGCTCGGCCGTCTCCACGTAGCTCTGGATGACGGCCTCGAGAACGCGGCGCTCCCGATCGGTAAGAGCCTGCGGCGGCATGATATGCAAGCTAGGAACCCCTCGCGACCGCGGTCAAGTCGGCAGCCAGGGCATCGAGGCGCAGCCAGCCGGTGGGCGTGAGCGCGAGGCGGGTCCCCTCGGTGCGCGCCCAGCCCGCCGCCACCCACCGCTTGGCACGTGCCAGCCACTCGGGGGCGGCCTCCAGGCCGTCCACGGTGCGGAGCCCGAGATAGATCCGTTCCGCCTCTTCGTTGCCGGCATCCAGCGTCTCGCTGCCCTCGATGGCTCCTTCCCCGGCGAGGAGGGCACGCGACCACGCGGCATAGGCGCCGACGTTCCATGACCGGCGCGCGCCGTCGAACGAATGCGCCGAGGGGCCGACGCCGAGATACGGCACCCGCCTCCAGTAACTCGCGTTGTGGCGGGCGCGGGCGCCGGGGAGCGCGTAGTTGCTCACCTCGTAATGCTCGAAGCCGGCGGCGGTGAGACGGCGGTCCGCCTCGAGGAACTCGCGCTCGTACTTCTCCTCCGGCGCCTCGGTCACTTCACCGCGCGCCTGCCAGCGGCCGAGCGGGGTCCCCTGCTCCACCGTGAGGCCGTAGAGGGAGAGGTGCCGGGGCGCCAGCGCGAGCGCCTGCGACAGATCGCGGTCCCAGTCGCGGCGCAGCACACTCGGCAAGGCGAAGATGAGATCGAGCGAGATGTTCTCGATGCCACCGGTGCGGGCGGCGTCCACCGCGGCCGCGCTCTGCTCCACCGTGTGGGTGCGGTGCATCCACGCGAGCGTGCCGGGGTCGAAGCTCTGCACGCCGAGCGAGAGGCGGTTGACCCCGGCATCACGCCAGCGGCGCGCGACCGCGGCCGAGACGTCGTCCGGGTTCGCCTCGAGCGTCACCTCGGCGTCCTCGGCGATGGCGAATCGCGCGCGGATCGCGTCGAAGAGGCGCGCGACGCCGTCGGCGCCGAGGAGCGACGGCGTCCCACCACCGAGATAGACGCTGGCCAGTGGCGCGCCGCTCGCCGCGCTGGTGCGCTGCGCGAGTTCCGCCTCGATCGCGCGCACGAAGGCGTCGGCGGGCACGGCGCGGCGCACCGCGATCGAGAAGTCGCAGTAGGAGCAGCGCCGGCGGCAGAAGGGGACGTGCACGTAGAGGTGTCGCACCCCGGGAAGATAGCGTCCCGGAGCGTCTTGACCTCATCGGCGGCGGATCTCGCCCGTCAGCGCGCACTCGATGACGCCCGAGAGTTCGAGCGCGCTCACCGCCGCGACGCACTCCCGCGCCGGCAGCGAGGCCCGGGTGCAGAGCTCATCGAGGGTGGCGGCACCGCCAACGAGGGCGCCCCAGATCGCCCGCTCGGCGTCGGAGGCGAACGCGGGCTCCTTCGGCACCGGCGCCGACTTCCCGAAGAGCGCGAGGACGTCCGCCACTTCCGCGAGGAGCACCGCGCCGTCGCGCAGCAGGAGATTGGCGCCGGCGCTCCCCGGCGCGTCGATCGGCCCGGGGACCGCCGCCACGGTGCGGCCGAGTTCGAGGGCGTGGCCGGCGGTGATCAGCGCCCCGCTCTGCCGCGGCGCCTCGACGACGATCGTGACCTGCGCGAGCGCGGCGAGGATCCGGTTCCGTTTCGGGAAGGATCCGGCGCTGGCGCGGTCGCCCGGGAGCTCCTCGCTCAGCAGGAGTCCCTCGGCTCCGATGCGCGCCTGGAGCGCGCGATGCTGGGAGGGATAGACGATGTCCACGCCGGTGCCGAGCACCGCCGCCGTGCGGCCGCCGGCGTCCAGCGCGGCGCGGTGCGCGGCACCGTCGATCCCGCGCGCGAGCCCGCTGATCACCGAGACCCCCGCGCGGGCGAGCGCCGCGGCGAGATCGCGGGTCACGCGCTCGCCGTAGGGGGTCGCGCGCCGGGTGCCGACGATCGCCGCCACCGGAGCGGCCACCGCGGCGAGATCGCCCCTGGCGAAGAGCACCGGCGGCGGGTCGTTGAGATCGCGGAGGCTCGCGGGGTACTCCGGCTCCGAGAGCACGATCACGCGCGCCCCCACGGTATCGGCCCGCACCAGCGCAGCGCTCGCCTCGGTGCGCGCCCGGGCCACCACACTCTCCGGCTGGAGCGCCGCATCGATGGCCCGCGCCGCGGACCCGAATGCCGCGATCAGCTCCGCGGACCGCACCGCTCCGACGCCAGGCAGGAGCGAGAGCGCGAGCGCATCGCGCCGCGCGTCCCGGTCAGGGGCGCTCGGCGTCCTCCGCCTTCGCGGCCGCGACGGCCGCCTTCCGCAAGGTGAGCAGCTTGCTCCACCAACCCGCGAGCAGTTCGTCGAGCCCCAGGCGCGCGGCGCTGCTGATCGCGTACACGCCGAAGGCCTCCGGCGCATTCAGCGGCGGCGCCGGGAGATCGCCGAAGAGGTCCATCTTCGTGAAGACCACGCAGTGCGGCTTCGCCGCGAGTTCGGTGGAGTACGCCTCGATCTCGCGCCGGAGCCCGTCGTACTCGATCTGCCAGTCCAACGCGTCCACCGGCACGAGGAAGGCGAGCAACCGCGTGCGCTCGATGTGGCGGAGGAACTGGAGCCCGAGCCCCTTCCCCTCGTGCGCCCCCTCGATGATCCCGGGGATGTCCGCGACCACGAACGTGCGGTGGTCGCTCAACTGCACGACGCCGAGGTTCGGGGCGAGCGTCGTGAACGGATAGTCCGCGATCTTGGGATGCGCCGCCGAGATCACCGAGAGCAGCGTGGACTTCCCCGCATTCGGCGCGCCCACGAAGCCGACGTCCGCGATGAGCTTCAGCTCGAACTCGAGGTCGCGCGTCTCCCCCTCTTCGCCGGGCTGCCATTCGCGCGGCGACTGGTGCGTGGCGGTGGCGAAGAAGCTGTTCCCCTTCCCGCCGCGCCCGCCCTTGGCGACGACGAACGAGTCGCCGTCGTCGAGCACCTCGCCGATCAGCTCCTGCGTGCGGCCATCGCGCACGACTGTGCCGGGCGGCACCGGGAGGATGATGTCCTCCCCCGAGCTGCCGGTCTTGTTGTTCCCCGAACCATGCTGGCCGCGCTCGGCGACCCAACGGTCGCGGTACGTGTAGTCGAGGAGCGTGGCGAGGTTGCGGTCGCCGCGCACGATCACATCGCCGCCGCTGCCGCCGTCGCCGCCGTCGGGGCCGCCCATCGGGACGCGGTGCTCCCGGCGGAAGGAGCTGCATCCGGAGCCGCCGGTCCCGGCTTCGACGTGAACGCGCGCCCGGTCGATGAACGCCATTATGCCCCCGCCTTGACGCGCGACCAGAGATGGTTGATGCGCGCGTTCGATTCCGCCTTCACATGGGGCGCCGCGATCGCGAGCGCCCCTTCGATCTCCCGCGGCGATGCGCCGGCGTGCAGCGCGCCGTGCAGGTGCGAGTGCAGCTGCCGGTCCTGCTCCGTCGCGGCGCATACCGCGGCGATGCAGAGCTCCCGCCGCTTGAGGTCGAGCGCCGTACGGCCAAGGACGCGGCCGTAGCCTTCCTCGATCATCCAGTCGTCCAGCGCGGGATGCAGTTCACGGATGTTGAAGCGGAGCCGCTCGTACAGCGGGCCATACACCGTCGCACAGGTCCGCTCTCCGCGCGCCTGGAACTCGGCAGGAGCCGTGTCCGCGTCGGGATCCTGCCGCGGCGCGCTCCGCCCCGACGCGCGCCGCCAGGCACGCATCGCGTTCAGGGCCCGCGGGAATCCGACGAACAGGTACGACTGCAGGATGACCTCCTCGACCACATCCGGATCGACGCCGCTCTTGGCCACACGGGAGACCCCCTCCCGCATCATCGACTCGTCGCCCACCGCGACGACGACGGCGAGCGACACCAGGACGCGCGTCTCCTCGTCCATCGGCCGAAGACTATCGGCGAGGGCGCTGGTCGGCGTCATCGTTCCCCTCGGCGCGGAAGCATTCGGCCGCTACGCGACGGGGCGGATCTCGCCCACCGTCGCGCCCCGCGTGTTGACGATCGGCGTCCGCAGGATCGCCTGCAGCCGCGGCGGCAGTTCGGCCGGGAGCACGTCGAGATACTGGAGCAGGCGGAGCACCGCCGGGTGCTGCGCACGAAAGGCGCCGTCCTCCACCTTCACGATCGCGGCGAACCCGCGTTCCGGGACCGCGACCGCGTGCACCCCCTCGGCGCCGATCTTCGCGATGACGCGCCCCTGCGTCTCCTCGATGAGCACCGTGTCGAAGCGATCGGTGCCGCCGACCAGGAAGGGGTGCGCCGCCATCGCGCCGAGCACCCGCGCCGGGATCGCATCGCCGCGATGCGCCGCCGCGGCGAAGCGCGCGAGCGCGAGCGCGAAGGCCTGCATCGGGAGACCGAAAGCGACGACGCCGCACCCGTCCACGAGCAGGCGCAGCTGCGACGCCGGGAGATCGGTCCACGTCGCGAGGCACTCGGCGACCTTCTGCTGGACCGGGTGCACGCACGCTTCATACCCGCGCGTCGGCCAGTCGCTCACCTGCGCGAAGGCGAGCATCGCCGAGTGCTTCCCGGAGCAGTTGTTGTGCAGGCGCGTGGCGGGCTCGCCGGATTCCTTGAGGAGCTTCTGGCCGCGGCGGCTGAGCGGATCGTGAGGACCGCAGGCCAGATCGCCCTCCTCGAGCTCGAGCGACCCGAGCATCCGCTCGACGATCGCGACATGCTCCGGCTCCCCGCCGTGGCTCGCGACCGCGAGCGCGAGCATCTCGTCGCTCCACTCGAGCTCGTCGAAGCCGCCGCTCTCGAGGAAGGGGACGACCTGGAAGGGCTTGGCACAGGAGCGCAGGACCGTCGAGATCCCGGGGTCCCCTGCCGAGGCGATGAGCGCGCCGCTCCCGTCCACCACGGCCGCGTGCACGCGGTGGCGCGATTCGATCATCTCGCCGCGCGTGGCGACGATGTCCAGCTCAAGCCGCATCGGAGGACCCTTGGGAAGCGTTGTCCATTCTCTTCGATCGCGTGAGGGTCACCAGGATCCCCGTGAGCAATAGCGCGCCGCCAGCGAGCGTCGCCGGCGGCGGCACCTCGCGGATCCCCGGGAGCAGCGCCGCCAGCAGGGTCGCGCCCACCGGCTCGCCGAGGACCGTGAGGTTCACGACGTACGCCGGAAGATAACGCAGTGCCCAGTTCATTCCGGTATGCCCCAGCAACATCGGCCCGATCGCCAGCGCGGCGAAGATCGCCATCTCCCGCGGCGGCTGGTGCGCCAGGGGCGTTCCCGCCCCCAGGGCGAAGAGCAACAGCACGACGAGACAGGCGCCGTACACGAGCGCCACGTAGGGCCAGAGGTCGAGCGACCGGCGCAACCGCCGCCCGACCAGGTAATAGAGCGCGGCCGTCACTCCCCCCGAGAGGGCGAGGAGATCGCCGAGGAGGGCGTGCGGCGGAGCGCCGGCAGCGGCGCCGCGGCCCGCGTCCCCGAGGCCGACGACCATCGCCCCGGCGACGGCGATGAGGATCCCGGCCCACTGCCCGCGCGTGGGAGCCTCGCGCAGCCAGAGCGCGCTCGCGCCGGCGACGATGACCGGCTGGACGTTCACGAGGACGACCGAGGCCGCGACGGTGGTCAGGCCGATGGAGGCGTTCCACGCCCAGAAGTGGAGCGCGAGCATGACGCCCGCGCCGAGGGCGAGGAAGAGATCGTTGCGCGAGAGGCGCCGGAGCTGCCGCCAACTTCCGGTGGCGAGGACGATGGCACCGATGACGACCATCGAGATCGCGAGGCGCCAGACGGCGATCGCGAGCGGCGCGGCGTGGGAGAGACGGACGAGCGGCCCCGCGAAGGAGATGCCGAGGAGGGCGGCGGCGAGAACGACGAGAGGGCTGAGGGGCAAGGGCCGGGAGGCGGGAAGCGGGAGCCGGGAGGCGGTGAGGAAGAACATCAATACTGTTCGGAACTGACAAGATCCGTAATCAGTGATAGTAGCCGCTTGCCGTTCAGAGTTGTCATGCCTCCCCGCCTCCCGGCTCCCGCCTCCCGCCTCCCGGTCTTCCTCCCTTCCCGATCTCACTCTAGCTTCCCCTCGTGCTCAAATCACTCACGCGCGACCGCCTCAAGCACCTCCTCTCCCGTGCCCACGGCCGCACCATCGCCATCGCAGGGGACGCGATGCTGGACGTCTACCTCAAGGGAGACGTCGAGCGGATCTCTCCTGAGGCGCCGGTGCCGGTCGTCCGCGTCCGCGAGCGGAAGCTCGCGCTCGGCGGCGCGGCGAACGTCGCGCAGAACGTCGCGGCGCTGGGCGGACGCGCCGAGCTCGTGGCCGTCGTCGGGAAGGATGACAGCGCGAAGACGCTGCGCGAGATGCTCAAGGCGATCGGCGGAGAGACGCGCTCGCTCGTCGAGGTCGCGCGGCCGACGACCACCAAGACCCGCGTGCTCGCGCGCATGCAGCAGGTCGTGCGCTTCGACGAGGAGGACGACGGCGATCTCTCGAAGGAGGAGATCGCGGGCGTGCTCGCCGCCGTCGCGCGCGCCGTGGCGGGCGCCGATGCGCTGGTGCTGGAGGATTACAACAAGGGCGTCCTGCAGCCGGCGGTGATCCGCGCCGCGATCGATGCCGCGAACGCGCGGAAGATCCCGGTGGTCGTCGATCCCAAGTTCCGGAACTTCTTCGCCTACAAGGGCGCGAGCGTCTTCAAGCCGAACCGGCGGGAGCTCGAGTCCGCGCTCGGCGCGACGATGGACCTCGAGCACCCGGAGACGCTCCCGTCCATGGTGGAGCGCCTCGGCGTGGGGCACGTCCTGCTGACCCTCGGCGAGCGCGGCATGATGCTCCTCGATGGCAAGGGCTCCGTCCTGCGCGTGCCGACGACGGCGCGCGAGGTGTACGACGTGGTGGGCGCGGGCGACACCGTGACCGCGTACCTGGCGGCGATGCTCGCGTCGGGCGCGACGGTCGAGGAGGCCGCGGTGATCGCGAACTTCGCGGCGGGGGTCGAGGTCGGGAAGCTCGGCGCCGCCACCGTGAGCGCGGACGAAGTACTCGAGGCCTACGACACGTACCAGGCGCACGCCAAGCCCGGCGTCTGACACCGGGCGGGTCGCGAGCGCGTAGGGGTCACGGAAGGAACCTTCGGGAGCGTGCCGCCATGGACCCACATGAGGTTTACAAGATCATCATCATCGGCCTCATCGCCGGCACCGCGATGGTGTCGGTGGTTGCCCAGGCGTGGTTCAAGCGGCCGCGGGGGAGCGGCACGGACAGCCGGCAGTTGACCGAGATCGCCGACCGGCTGGCCCGTCTCGAGAGCGCCGTGGATGCTATCGCCGTCGAAACGGAACGGATCTCCGAAGGACAGCGCTTCACCACCAAGCTGCTCGGCGAGCGCGCCGGGGTGCCGGCGGGACAGGTGCGGCCATGAGTTCCGCGGAAGCGGTGGCGATGATCATGACCGTTGCCATCTCGGGGGCGCTCGGGACGATGTGGCTCACGCTGCACTACAAGTCGAAGCAGGCCGTGAAGCCGAAGGAGCTCGCCGCGATCGAAGCCCGGTTGGCGCAGATCGAGCAGGCGGTGGACGCGATCGCGGTGGAAGCGGAACGCATCTCCGAGGGACAGCGCTTCACGTCGAAGCTGCTGGGCGAGCGATCGGGCGTACGGAGCGGATCATGAACAGCGGCGACGTCACCGGGATCTTCATCACCTTCATCGTGTTCGGTTCGATCACGACGATCTTCCTCACGTGGATGAAGCATCGTGCGAAGCCGACCGTCGGGAGCGCCGAGCTCCGGGCGATCTCCGAACGTCTCGAGCGGATGGAGCAGGCGATCGACGCGATGGCCGTGGAGACGGAGCGGATCTCCGAGGGACAGCGCTTCACGACGAAGCTCCTGAGCGAGCGGACGGTCGAGCCGGCGCGGCGGCCGTAGCGATGGTGTCTGGCCCGCGCGGCGCGGGGCGCATAGCTTATTCCGCACGGGCCCTTAGCTCAGTTGGTTAGAGCAGCGGACTCATAATCCGACGCGCGCAGGTTCGAATCCTGCAGGGCCCATTCGCCGGCATTGGTACGCTCTGAGCGTGTGAGGGAAGCGCACCTTCCGCCGCGCCCCTCCGGGTGGTACACTTTCGCCCCACGATGGCACTCAAATTCACTCCCTTCCACGCGCGCACCGCGCCGCTCAACGCCGGCCATGCCTGGCGCCGTTGGGCCGGCTACATCGCCGCCAGCTCCTATGAGCTGGTGCACGAGCGCGAATACCACGCGATCCGCTCCGCGGCCGCCCTCCTCGACGTCTCTCCCCTCTTCAAGTACTCGATCACGGGGCGGGACGCCGCGAAGCTCCTCGACCGCGTCATCACGCGCAACGTCGCGAAGCTGAAGCCCGGGCAGGTCTACTACACGCCCTGGTGCGACGCCGCCGGCAAGATGATCGACGACGGCACCGTCTCCCGCCTCGGCGAGAACGAGTTCCGGATGACGGCCGCCGATCCGACGATCCGCTGGCTCCACCTGAATTCCAAGGGGCTCGACGTCACGCTCGAAGACGTCTCCGAGAAGCTCGGTGCCCTCTCCCTCCAGGGCCCGAACGCGCGCGCGATCCTCAAGCAGCTCACGAGCGCCGACATCGATGGCCTCAAGTACTTCCGCCTCACCAAGGCCGATCTCCGCGGCGTCCCCGTCACGATCTCCCGCACCGGCTACACGGGTGACCTCGGCTACGAGATCTGGATGGACGCCGACCGTGCTCTCCCGGTCTGGGACGCCCTCATCGACGCCGGCACGCCGTACGGGATCACCCCCTGCGGAATGCTCGGGCTCGACATGGCGCGCATCGAGGCCGGGCTGATGCTCATCGAGGTCGACTACGTCTCCTCGCACCACGCGATGATCGAACGGCAGAAGTCGTCGCCCTACGAGATGAACCTCGGCTGGACGGTGAACCTCGAGAAGGAGTGGTTCGTCGGGAAGGCGGCGCTCGAGGCGGAGCAGCAGCGCGGCCCCGAATGGAGCTTCGTCGGCCTCGACATCGACTGGGATTCGCTCGAGCGGCTCTATGCCGAGGTCGGGCTCCCGCCGAAGCTCCCCGCCGCGGCATGGCGCGTGAGCGTCCCCGTGTACTCGGGGGCGGTGCAAGTGGGGTACGCGACGAGCGGCTCCTGGTCGCCGCTCCTCAAGAAGTACATCGCGCTCGCGCACGTGCCGGCGCAGTACGCCAAGCCCGGCACCGCGCTGGCGATGGAGATCACGGTGGAGCACTACCGCAAGAAGGCGGCGGCGACCGTGGTGAAGACGCCCTTCTTCAACCCTGAACGGAAGAAGAGCTGATGGCTGCCACCTGGGACACGATCGTCATCGGCGGCGGCCACAACGGGCTCGTGAACGCCGCCTATCTCGCGCGCGCCGGACGGAAGGTGCTCGTTCTCGAGAAGCGCCCGCGCGTCGGCGGCGCCGCCGTCACGGAAGAGATCTTCCCCGGCTTCAAGTTCTCGATGTTCTCCTATGTCGTGAGCCTGCTGCGCCCGGAGATCATCCGTGATCTCGACCTGCCGGGACACGGCCTGCACATCCTGCCGCTCGAGAGCACCGTCACGCCGATGTTCAACGGCGACTACCTCGCCGGCTGGCCCGACCACGACGAGACGCGCCGCGAACTCTGCCGCCATTCCCTGCGCGACGCCGAAGCGTACGACGAGTACGGCCGCCTCATGCACTTCATGGCGCACGCGGTGCGGCCGATCCTCGGCATGGTGCCGCCGGACCCGACCTCGATGGCACCGAGCGATCTCGCCGGCATGCTCAAGCTCGGGAAGCATTTCCGGGGGCTCGGCGCCGAGAAGTTCCACGCGCTCTTCAAGCTGATGACGATGAGCGCCGCGGATTTCCTCGACGAGTGGTTCGAGACCGATGTCCTCAAGGCGACGAAGTCGGCGTCGGGGATCATCGGCACCTTCCTCGGCCCCCGCTCCCCCGGCAGCGCCTACGTGCTGCTGCATCACTACATGGGCGAGCTCGACGGCGTCTTCCGCGCGTGGGGCTTCGCGAAGGGCGGGACGGGATCGGTGAGCGAGTCGATCGCGGGCGCGGCGCGCCGCTTCGGCGCCGAGATCCGCACCGATGCGACCGTGACGAAGGTGCTCATCAAGGACGGGCGCGCGATCGGCGTCGTCCTCGAGAACGGCGATGAGATCCGCGCGCGGTCAGTGGTGTCGGGGCTCGATCCGCGGCTGACCTTCCTCGGCATGGTGGACCGGAAGGAACTCCCGTCGGACTTCATCGGCGACATCGAACGCTTCAAGTTCCGTGGCTCCTCGGGCAAGGTGAACCTCGCCCTCGGCGCCCTTCCCGACTTCACCTGCATGCCCGGCCACGGCCCGCACCTGCGCGGCGCGATGTCGATCAGCCCGAGCCTCGATTACATGGAGCGGGCGTACGACGACGCCAAGTACGGCGAGTTCTCGCGCGAGCCGTACATGGACATCGTCATCCCCTCGCTCATCGATCCGGGGATGGCGCCGCCGGGCAAGCACGTCATGTCGATCTTCGTCCAGTACGCGCCGTACCACCTGAACGGCGGCTGGACCGATGCGAAGCGAGAGGCCTTCGGCGATGCCGTCGTGAACGCGCTCGCGCGCTTCGCGCCCAACATCAAGTCGTGCATCCTGCACCGGCAGGTGCTCACGCCGCTGGACATGGAGCGCATCACCGGGCTCACCGAAGGGAACATCTTCCAGGGCGAACTCGCACTGCACCAGCTCTTCTTCATGCGCCCCGCGCCGGGCTGGGCGAAGTACCGCTCGCCGGTGAAGGGCCTCTACCAGTGCGGCGCCGGGACGCATCCCGGCGGCGGCATCATGGGCGCGTCCGGCCGGCTGGCCGCGATGGCGATGCTGGAGGACCGGGCATGAGCCGGAACGCGATCGTCATCGGCGCGGGAGCCAACGGCCTCGTCACCGCGCACGCGCTCGCCAAGGGCGGCTACCAGGTGCTCGTCCTCGAACAGCAGACCGGCGCCGACACCTCGACCGACATCGGCTGGGTGCCGCCAGCGCTCATTGAGGAGCTGGACCTCGCGAAGCACGGGCTCGAGATCACGCATCCCGATCCGTGGATCCTGAGCGTCCTCCCCGACGGGGGCACGCTCGAACTCTGGCACGACGTCAACAAGTCGGCGCAGGCGATCCGCCACCACAGCGCCGCCGACTCGGAGAAATGGCCCGAGTTCTGCATGCGCATGCGGCGGCTGGGTTCGGTGCTCGAGCGACTGTACGCTTCCGCTCCCCCGAATGTCGAGACCACCGACGTTCGAGAGCTGATCCGGCTCGCCGGCGTCGGCCTCCTCGTGAAGCGCCTCGGCCGGCAAGGGATGATCGATCTCATCCGCATCCTCCCGATGTCGGTCGCCGAGTTGCTCGACGACTGGTTCGAGAGCGATGCGCTCAAGGGGATCCTCGGCGCCTCTGCCGTGACGCACCTGCGCCAGGGGCCGCGCTCCGGCGGCACCGCGTTCAACCTGCTGCATCACCATGTGGGGAGCCCGCCCGGGGTCTTCCGCTCCCCGCGGTCGAACCTCAAGCAGGTGCTGGCCGGGATGCCGGGCGTCGAGGTCCGACGCGGCGCGGAGGTCGCGCGCATCACGGTGAAGGCGGGGCGCGTCTCGGGCGTCGTGCTCAAGAGCGGCGAAGAGATCGCGGCGACGGTCGTCGCGTCGAGCGCCGATCCGCACCGCACGCTCCTCGGCCTGCTCGAGACGGGCTGGCTCGACCCCGACTTCACGCTCGCGGTGGAGAACGTCAAGTTCCGCGGCGTGGCGGCGACGGTCACGCTCACGCTCGACAAGGCGGCCGAGTTCCGGACGCTCGTCGAGGCGCCCTCGCTCAATTATCTCGAGCGCGCCTATGACGACGCGAAGTACGGGCGCGTCTCGGCGAAGCCCTGGTTCGAAGCGCGCGCCGAGGGGAACCGGCTGATCATCCACGCGCAGTATGCGCCGTACGAGCCCGCCGATGGCGGCTGGACGGACGCGCGCCGCAATGCCTTCGCGGATGCCGTGGTGACCCGCCTCTACGAGTGCGTCCCGGGACTCCGGCCGCGCGTCGTCGGCCGCGCGATCGAGACGCCGAAGGACCTCGAGAAGCGCTCCGGTCTCACCGAGGGACACGCGTATCAGGGGGAGATGACGCTCGACCAGATCCTCTTCATGCGCCCGGTCGCGGGCTGGGGGCACTACCGGATGCCGGTGGACGGCCTCTACCTGTGCGGCGCGGGGACGCATCCCGGCGGCTCGGTGGCGGGCGCCAGCGGGCGGAACGCGGCGCGGGAGATCCTGCGGCGGGAGAAGTAAGGGCCCTTCAGGAGGCGACCATGCGGAAGCACCGTTCACTCTCGCGCGCCCTGCTGCTCGGCACCGCGCTCCTGGGCGCATCCGCGATCCGCGCGCAGTCGCTCGCCGACCGCGTCACCGCCGTGATGGCGCGCCCCGAGTTCGCGCACGCCTTCTTCGGCGTCGCGTTCTACGATCTCGACGCGGGCAAGGCGGTGTACCGCGTGAACGGCGACAAGTTCTTCATGGCGGCGTCCACGACCAAGCTGCTCACGACGGGCACCGCGCTCGAGTACCTCGGCCCCGACCACCGCTTCCGCACGCGCGTGTACCGCACCGGACCGATCACCGCCGACGGCACGCTCGAGGGGGATCTCATCCTCGTGGCGAGCGGGGATCCGAACCTCTCGGCCCGGATCCGCCCCGACGGCACGCTCGCCTTCCGCGATGAGGACCACTCGTACGCCGGCGACATGGTGGACGGAGACCCGCTGGTAGTCATCAAGGAGATCGCGGCGCAGGTCGCGGCCAGGGGCGTGAAGCGGGTCCGCGGCCGCGTGATCGTGGACGCCACGCTCTTCCCCGCCGGCGACCGCGAGGGCGGGACGAACGTCGTCATCTCGCCGATCATCGTGAACGACAACGTCGTCGACGCGCTCATCGGGCCCGGCGCCAAGGAAGGGGCGCCGGCCGCCGTGAACCTCTTCCCGTCCACGAGCTATCTGCGGCTCACGTCGCGGATCACGACCGTCGCCGCCTCCGGGAAGACGGCGTACGACATCACCTCCGACGTCGCGAATCCCGACGGCACCCGCTCGGTGACGGTGACCGGGACGGTCGCCCTCGGCTCCAAGCTACGGCTCGCTCCCTATGCCGTTCCCGACCCCACGCGATTCGCCGAGATCGTCCTCGCCGAGGCGCTGCACGAACGCGGGGTCGTCGCCGCGCCGCGCCAGGAGGGGGAAGCGGTGGACTTCAAGGCGATGGCCGCGCGATACACCGACGCGAACGCCGTCGCCGAACACGTCTCGCCGCCCTTCAGCCAGGAAGTGAAGGTCATCCTCAAGGTGAGCCAGAACCTCCACGCGAGCATGCTTCCGTACTTGCTCAGCGCCGTGGTGGCGAAGGGTCCCGCTCCGCAGGCGGGCTTCGACCTCGAACGTGCCTTTCTCGTGAAGGCGGGGCTCGACGCCGGCTCGGCGAGCCAGGGGGACGGCGCCGGTGCGCGCGCGCACTATACGCCGGACTTCATGGTCAGCTATCTCGCCTATGTCGCGAAGCAGAAGTACTACCCGGCGTTCTTTGACGCGCTGCCGGTGCTCGGCACGGACGGCACGCTCTTCAACATCCAGACGGAGTCACCGGCCGCGGGAAAGGTGCACGGCAAGACCGGCACCTTCGACGAGGAGGACCTGCTCAACCAGAGCGACCTCGTGACCGCCAAGGGGCTCGCCGGCTACTTCACGCGCGCCGACGGGCACCGCTTCGCCTTCGCGATCTACATCAACAACGTGGACGTGAAGGGCGAGGACGCGGTGCGGAAGATCGTCGGGCAGGCGGTCGGCGAGATCGCGGCCGCGGGCTATCTCGCCCCCTGACGCCCGGAGCTACTTGAAGAGCGCAGCGGACTTGATGACCGTCTGCGTGATCCCCCAGGCGAGCGGGATCCCGACGTAGAGCCAGGCGAGCGCCGTGACCAACCCCTGCCCCTTCGCGGCCGGGGCGCCGTTCGTCGTGTCAGCCATGTTTCGCTCCCCCGGCCGTCGCGCCGGCGAAATAGTGTTTCGGATCCACCGGGGTCACCAACAGATTCGACAGGAAGCCGACCAGGAGGAGACCGGCCATCACGTACATCGTGAAGTTGTACGCCTGGGCCTTCTCCACGCCGTGTGCGATCTGGTACTCCCGGATGTAGTTCACGAGCGTCGGCCCGAGCACGCCGGCCGTGCTCCACGCCGTGAGCAGGCGGCCGTGGATCGCGCCGACATGCATCGTCCCGAACAGGTCACGCAGGTAGGCGGGGATCGTCGCGAAACCGCCGCCGTACATCGTGAGCACGACGATGCAGACGCCGACGAAGAGCGGGATGCTCTGCGTCGCCGCCACCGTGGCGATGCTCCCGTAGAGCGCGGCGCCGAGCGAGAAGAAGGTGAAGTACGTCGCGCGGCGACCGATCCGGTCGGAGAAGGAGCTCCAGCCGAAGCGGCCACCCATGTTCGCCAGGCTCAGCAGGCTGACGAAGCCCGCCGCCGCCGGCGCGAGGACGCGTCCCTTGAAGATCTCCTGGATCATCGGACTCGCCTCCTCCAGGATGCCGATCCCCGCGGTGACGTTGACGCAGAGGATCACCCAGAGCATCCAGAACTGAGGCGTCCGCATCGCCTCGTTCACTTCCACATTGGCGGTGGTGACCATCGCCTTCGCCGGTCCCGGCACCCATCCCGCCGGCTTCCAGCCATCGGCGGGGACGCGCACCGTGAACGCGCCGAACATCATGAA
>Ga0315271_10000251_pt1 | contig 28136 bp, 25 predicted proteins | sample C3_top_MG_FD_204664 | JGI IMG/M metagenome (GOLD analysis project Ga0315271, IMG submission 204664) | Sediment microbial communities from Yellowstone Lake, YNP, Wyoming, USA - C3_top | ecosystem: Environmental > Aquatic > Freshwater > Lake > Sediment | place: USA: Wyoming | collected 2017-08-01
TGGATTCCTACTGGGACGCGTCGATGGACCTCATCTCCGTCACGCCGCCGCTCAACCTCTACAACCAGAAGTGGTCCATCAAGAGCCACTCCCCGCAGCTGCCCCCGGCAAAATTCGTGTTCGCCGACGCGGTCTCGCAGCGCATCGGTCTCGCCACGGACTCGCTCGTCGCGTCTGGCGGCATCATCTCGGGCGGCACGATCCACCGGTCGATCCTGTTTCCGCGCGTGAGGATCAACTCGTTCTCGCACGTCGAGGAGTGCGTCCTGATGGACGGCGTCGACGTCGGGCGCTACGCGCGGCTCAAGCGCGTCATCGCCGACAAGGGCGTGAGGATCCCGCCGCGCATGGAGATCGGCTTCGACCCCGAGGAGGACAAAAAGCGCTTCCACGTGTCCGAGGGCGGCGTCGTCGTCCTGCCCAAGGGGGCGGTCCTCTCCGACCCCGATTGACCCTCCGGCCCCAATTCCGGTTGCCTCGGCGACGGTGACCGTATAAAGTTCGGGTTCTCGACCCCAGAGCCGAATTTTATATGGACGACACCGATCGCCGCATCCTCGACATCCTCCAGCGGGACGCCAAGATCTCGCAGGCCAGGATCGCCGAGACCGTGGGCCTGACCACGCCTTCCGTGAACGAGCGGATCAAGAAGCTCGAGACCAAGGGCTTCATCCTGCGGTTCACGGCGCTCCTCGACCCGAAGCTCGTCGGCATGCCCCTCGTGGCCCACGTCGACGTGATGCTGGAGCACCCGCGCTTCGAGAGGCCGTTTCTCGAGGAAATCGAGAACCTCCTCGACGTCCAGGAGTGCTACGCGATCTCGGGCGATTTCGGCTACCGGCTGAAGATCCGGGCCCGGGACGTCGAGCATTTCGAGAGAATCCTGAGGGAAAAGCTCCAGACACTCCGCGGGGTCGTGCGCACGCGCGTCGAGCTCTCGCTGTCGATCAAGAAAGACTCGACGCTGCTCCCCCTCGCCGAAGGCGTCTGAGACCTCGTCTCATCCTCCCGGGGTGTCGATTTCGCACCAAATCGTCCCCTGAAAGGCGCGTTTCGGAGTGCCGGTGCGGCGTGACGTTGCGCACAGCGTAACGGCAAATTACTGCAAGGGCTTCGGTTGGAAACGATCGCGCGAACCGCAAACCGAAGGCATCGCGCTTGCGTATATGAGGGCAGGAGATCGAAACGGGCATTCGATGCAAAGTCAGATGAAAACGCCGATCTTCACTTCCCCCCATTTTCCCGCCGGCTTCGGCCGACGGGCCCTCCACTTCTCTTCCCTCCACACAGTAACCCTCAGTTAGTCCATCCCACCGCCGCAATCCCCGCCCGACCGCAAGGTCGGGTGGGAGCCCACCTTTTCAGAAGTGGTAGGCGACCGAACCGCCCAGCGTGATGGGCTTGTGGTCCTGGTCCGCGCGCAGGAGATAGGCCGTGGCCTCGAGGCGGACGTCCCAGCGCGCCGAGATGTGGAAGGTGGCTACGACGCCGCCGTGCCAGCCGATGACAGTCTCCTTGACGTCGGTCGAGCTCTGGCCTTCGCCGACAGGCTTCGGATCCAGGCTGTAGACGCCGACGCCGCCGAAAAATCCTCCGTCCCACCACGGCTCGCGGAACAGGTAGCCCACCGACATGAGGCCCGCCTTCACCTTGACGTCCGGCGCCGTCGTCGTCGGCCCGACGCCGAACGGCGGCACGACGGGAGTGCCCGGCAGCGCGAAGTTCATGTAGCGCGCCTGGAGGAAGATGCCGGGCTCGAGGACGACCTCGCCGAACACGTGCCACCCGCCGTTCGAGAACGCCGAGACGTCGGACGCGCGGCCGTTGTCCGTGACCCACTCGCCTCCGGCGCCGACGGCGAACGGAAACTGGTGCGTCCGGGGCGGCCCGATCTGGGCCCGGGCGGACAGGGCGGCGGAGAGGAGGGCGAGGCACGCGGCGGAGCGAAGGAGCGAACGCATCGGTTTCGAGAATACTTCAGGTGCGGCGGCGCCATGAGTCATATCGTTCATACGAGCGCCGCGCCGCCCTCGTCTAGAATCCGCCCCGTGCCCGGCCCGGAGTCGCTTCGACCTCTCCCCGGCGCGCCCGCAGTCGCCTCACTCCTCGCGTTGCTCGTGCCCTCCCGGTGCGCCGTGTGCGACGAACCCCGCCGCAACGCCGGAGGCGGAGGCGTCTGTCCCGCCTGCTGGGCCTCGCTGCCGCGCCTCGCGCCCTCCGCGGCGTGCCCGCGTTGCGCGCTCCCAGGCGACGGCGAGCCGTGCGCCTCCTGCCGCCGCGAGCCGCCGCCGCTCTCGCGGACGGCCGCGTTCGGCCTCTACGCGGGAGGCCTGAAGACGCTGCTCGTCGCGTTCAAGTTCCACGGCTGGGACCTTCTCGCCGCGCCCTGCGGCGCCCGGCTCGCCGAGGCGGCCCGGATGTCGGACCTCGTGGCCGGCGCGGAGGCGCTCGTGCCGGTGCCGTCGACGCGCCGCCGCAACCGCGAGCGCGGCTACGATCCCGCGGCGCTTCTCGCCGAGTCCGCGGCGCGCTGCCTCCGCCTTCCCGCCCGGGCGCTCCTCTCGCGCACGCGCGACACGCATCCCCAGTCCGACCTTCCGGCCGGCGCGCGCCGGGCGAACGTCGAGGGGGCGTTCGCCGCGAAGGAGTCCGCGCGGGGCCGCGTCCTCGTCCTCGTGGATGACGTCTCGACCACGGGCGCCACCCTGTTTTCCGCCGCGCGCGCCCTCGCCCTCGCGGGCGCCGCCGATATCCGCGGGCTCGTCCTCGCCCGCACGCCGGAGCCGGAGCCTTCATGAGCGCTTTGATCGACCGCCTCGTCGTCGCCACCCTTCCCCTCGTCCCGAAACCGATCGTGAAGGCCGTCGCCTCGCGCTACGTCGCGGGCGACACCCTCGAGGCTGCGCTCGACAAGATGCGCGTGCTCGCCGCCGAGGGCGCCATGGGGACGATGGACGTCCTCGGCGAGAGCGTCACGCACCGGGACCAGACGGTCGCGACGCGCGACCAGTACCTCCGCACGATCGATGCGATCGCCGCGTCGGGCCTGCCCGCGAACGTCTCCGTCAAGCCGACGGCCGTCGGGCTCGCGATCGACCCCGCGCTCGCGCTCGAGAACTGCACGGAAATCTGTTCGCGCGCGCAGTCGCACGGGATGTTCGTGCGACTCGACATGGAGGACAGCCCGTACACGGAGGCCACCGTGAAGCTCGTCCTCGCGCTCAAGGACCGCTTCGAGGTCGGCGCCGTTCTGCAGGCCTACCTCAAGCGCAGCCTGTCCGACATCGGCCGGCTCCTCGAGAAGAAGGTCAACGTCCGGATCTGCAAGGGCATCTACGTCGAGCCCCGAACGATCGCCTGGAAGGACCGCCAGACGATCATCCGGAACTTCGGGGCCCTCGTGGACAAGCAGCTCGCCGGCGGTGCGTACGCCGCGATCGCGACGCACGACGAGGCCTGCGTGCAGCTCGCGCTTGCGACGATCGACCGGCTGGGAATCCCGAAAGACCGCTACGAGTTCCAGATGCTCCTGGGCGTGGACCCGGTCCTCCGCAAGTCGCTCCTCGACGCCGGCCACCGGCTGCGCGTCTACGTCCCCTACGGCAAGGACTGGTACGCCTATTCCACCCGGCGGCTCAAGGAGAACCCGTCCATGGCGAGCACGATCCTGAGGTCCGTCCTGGGGATGGCTCCGGCCACCTCCTGAGGGGGCGACTCAAGAGCGTTGACGCCGCGCGGAAAACAGGCGGAAGATACGCGGACCGGGGGTCCCCGTGCCGCGATCGATCCGCCCGTCCGCCGCACTGCTCGCCGGCCTCGTGGCCGCGTCGCTGCCGGGGCGTCCGGCCGCCGCGGCGCCCCCCGCGCTCCGGACCGCCGTGGTCGCGCCCCTCTCGGGCATCGTCCGCGCGGACGGCCGCCCCGTCCCCGGCGCCACGCTCGTCGTGCGCGGCGTGATCGCGGGCGGCGCGATGCTCATGCGCACCGTGAAGAGCGATTCCGACGGGACGTTCGTCCTGTCGGACGCGGCCGAGGGCCTCTACACCGTCCTGTCCGTCGTGCCCGGCTTCCGGCCCGCGATCGCGCGCCTCTTCCACCGGCCGGCGGGCCCGGAGGGCGCGCTCTCGTTCGTGCGCATCGACCTCGAGAGACCGTCCGGCGTCCTGCCGGAAACTCCGACGGGCGTGCTCGACCCGTGGAGCGCGCGCGCGGTGGTCGCGGGCGACGTTCTGCGCGAAGTGCCCGCGATCCTCGCGGCGCTCGACGCGACGCCCGCGCCCGCGGCGTCCCTCCCGCTCCTCGCCTCGGCCCGCGATGCGCGCGCCGCGCTGCCCCTGCACGCCGCCGTGACGACGACGGCGGGCTTCGGCGCGGCCGGCGCCTCCTCGCTCTCGCAGACCTCGCTCGACGTCTCGGGCGCGCTCGGCGCCGGCGTCAAGTGGGGCGCTACGGGCCAGTACGCGCGCCTCGCCGACCTCGCGGGCGAAAAGACGGGCGACTCCGCGCGCCTCGCCCTCGAAGTCGACGCCGGAGCCTCGCAGTCGGTCCACATCTCGACGCGCCGGCAGAACCTCACGGCCGACGCCGACCCCACCCGCTTCGCGGCCCACGCGCTCGACTGGAGCGGCGCCGTTTCCGAGCGCGGGCAGGCCGCCGTCTCGGCGCGCGTCATCTCGCAGGCTCACCTCCTCGCGACGGGCCCCACGCCGGATCTCTTCGCCCGCTCGTCCGACGCCGTCGACGTGGCCGCGCGGTACCAGACGGACCTCGGGGCTGCGACGTTCGCGCGCGTGACCGTCGGCTACCGCTCGACCTCCGGCGACTACGCCGGCACCGTGACCCCGTTCGAGCACGAAACGCGCGCGGGCGGCGTCGCGGGCCTGCGCCTCGGCGAGGTCCTCGTCGTGGAGGCCGGCGCGACCGGCGACTCGTCGTTCTACGGCCGCGGCATCACGCCCGAGCTCATGGTCGCCCTTGAGACGAAGGACGGCTGGCGCGTCTACGGCTTCGCGTCCCGCCGTTTCGAGAGCGTCGCCGAGGCGCTCGTCGTGCGGCCGGGCGAGGCCGGCGCCGACGAGGCGGACCTGACGCGCCGGTCGCGCTCGCTCTACCGCGGCGGTGTGCGCTGGCAGAACCGCGCAGGCGAGAGCGTGGCCGTCGACCTCTCGCGCCGCGAGATCAGCGGCACGTACCGGCTCCTGTTCGACGCGGACTTTCTCGACCGCCTCGACTCGCTCTATTTCTTCCCGAACGACGTCGCGACCGACGCGGCGCTCACCGTCTCGACGCGCCTCGGCTCCGGCTTCGACGGGCGCGTGTCGTTCCGGGCGGGCGCGCTGTCGGGCGCGCGCGACGGCGCCATCCGCTCCGACGAGGCGAACTGGGGCGTCGCGCAGGCGGCCCTCCGCGTGCGGGCGACGGACACGTCCATCGGCGTCGGTTACCGGCAGGTCGCGCAGTCTCTCCAGCGCGGCTCGACGACGCTGCGCAACGACCTGCAGGCCGTGGACGTCACGCTCGCCCAGGGGCTGCCGCTGCCCGTTCTCCGGGCGGTCGGAAGCGATTGGCGCGCCCTCTTCTCAGTCGAGTTCGGGAAGCGCCGAGAAGGCGAGGACGACGAAAAAACGAATCGCCGGCTCGCGGGCGGCCTCGCCCTGTCGTTCTGACTCTCCAATCCCCCATAGATCACTTCAAGTTTCCGTTTCGAGATACCGTCTCGGCGCGACTCGTGTCCTCTAAATAACCTCGAATCAGTTCTTTTTCTGAATTCAAAGTCCCGGATCTCTGGCATTCGACTTGCTCCGCCCCCGGAAATGGAGACTGTCAGCTCGACGGGGCGCGCCTTGGCGCGTGCGGGGCTGGTGTCCCTCCTCCTGGCGGGCCTGATCCCGTCGGCGCTCTGCCTCGTCCGCAAAGCGGCCACCTTCGGCCGGGCCGACATACTCCTCGCGCCCGAAGGCGACGGGCTGAGGGTGCACCGCGTAGGCCCGTCCGCCGCCCCGTCGGGCCTCGCGTCCGGCGACCTCCTGCTCCTCGTCGACGGCTCCGGCGCTCGCGCGTCGCTCGAGCCGGCGAAGCTCTTCGCCGAACGCGCGGCCGACGTCGTCCTCCTGCGCGACGGCGTCACGCGCCGCCTCACGACCTCGCCCGTGCCCGCGCCGTGGGACCTCCGGTACCTGTTCCTCTTCGCGGTGGGCGGAACGTTCCTCGCGTCAGCGCTCGCGGCGCTGCGGCCGACCAGGCCCTCGCGCGACGCGCTCCTCTACGCGGCGTTCGCGCTCTCGGTCGGGCTCGTCCTCACGCTGACGCCCGCGCCCCCCTTCGACGGGATGTTCCGCGTCGCGGTCCTCACCGAAGACGCGGCGCGCGCGCTGTTCCCGGCGTTCCTGCTCGCGCTCGTCCTCACCTTCCCGCGCCGCGCGCGCCACGTCCCCGTCTGGCTCGCGTTCGTGCCCGCGGCGGCGCTCCTCGTCGCGACGGCCCGGGTCTACTTCGGCCCCGGCACGAACGCTCCCGCCGACGTCGCCGCGCTCGACCGGGCCCAGATCGCCTGGATGGCGGCGGGCGCCGCGCTCGCGGCCGTGCGCCTCGTGGTCGTCTCGCGACGCCCGACCGATCTCCTCACCGAAAAGCAGGTGCGCTTCCTCCTCCTCGGGACCGCCGTCGGGATCCTGCCCCTCGTCGTCCTGAACTTCGTCCCGCGCCTCCTCGGCGGGTCCATTCCGATCCTGTCGACGCTCGCGCTCCTGCCGCTCGCTCTCGTGCCCGTCGCCTTCCTCGCGGCCCTCACACGCTACCGGCTCTGGGACGTCGAGGCCCTCGGACGGGAGGCGGCGTCCGTGACGGGCGCGCTGCTCGCCGGAGCCGGGTTCTTCGCGCTCGCCGAGATGCTCCTCTCCCACCCGCTCGCGCTCGCGGTCCCGCACGCGCGCGGCGCCCTTCAGACCTCCGCAGGCCTTCTGATGGCGCTCAGCTTCGTGCCCGTCAGGCGCGGCCTCTCGGCCGCGTTCCGCCGCTTCCAGTACCAGGGCGACCCCGGCGACCGCGACGGGCTGCTCGCTCTCCTGCGCGAGCTGCCGTCCCCGCGGCCTCTCGCCGAGCTCACGGACCTCCTCGTCGCCCGCGTCGCCCGCGGCCTCGGCGTGCCGCGCGCGGCGCTCCTTGGCGTGACGGGCGATGCCGCGGACGGCGATTCCGTGGATGGGAGAGGCGCTCTCGCGCTCTCCGAGCTGCCGGCCGCGGCGCGCCTCAGGACGACGCGCCTCTCGCGGCAGGAGTTCACCGAGCGCCCGACAGCCGCCGTCGCGCGCCTGAGGCGCGCCGGCTTCCGAACGCTCGCGCCGCTCACCGTCAGCGGCCGCCTGCTGGCGCTCTTCGCCGTCGCCGACCGCGGCGGCCGCGTCCCGCTCTCGGCGGAAGACGCCGAGCTTCTCGAGACCGTACTCGCATCCGCCGCGCTCGCGCTCGACCATGCGCGGCTCTTCGAGGAGCTCCGGGCGCAGGCGGACCGTTACCGCAACCTGCAGGAGTTCCACGAGAACGTCGTGGCCGGCTCCGCCGCCGCGATCGCGGCGACGAACGGCGAGGGACGCTTCACGTCGGTCAACCCGGCCTTCGCCGCGCTCGTCGGCCGGACCGCCGCGTCGCTCCTCGGCTGCCGCGCCGCCGAGATCCTCCCGCCCGCGCTCTCCGCCGCGAACCCGCCCGCGCGCCTCGAAGCCGACCTCGGAGCCGGCGCGCGCGTCCTGAACGTGGCCGTCTCGCCCTTCCCCGGCGCGCCCACGGGGTCGAGCGCCCGCGTCCTCGTCCTCGTCGACGCCACGGAGACCGCGCGGCTCGAGCGGGCTCTCGCCGACCGCGAGAGGCTCAACGCGCTCGGGACGCTCTCGGCGGGAGTGGCCCACGAGGTGAACACGCCGCTGGCCGGCGTCGCGGGCTTCGCGCGTCTCCTCCTCGACGAGACGCCGGGCGACGACCCGCACCGGGCCCTCGTCGAGAAGATCGAACGGCAGGCCTTCCGGGCCTCGCGCCTCGTCGGGAGCCTTCTCGACCTCGCGCGGGGGCGCCCGCGAGAGATCGAGCCTCTCGATCCCGCCGACGTCGCCCGCGAGGCCGCCCGCGCGCTCGAGGACGAGGGCACCGCGCGCGGGGCGACCTTGCGCCTCGTGATCGCCGGCCGGACGCCCACCGTCGCGGGGCACCGCGACGCCCTCGTGCAGGTCCTCGTGAACCTCGTCAAGAACGGGATCGAGTCCGCGACGGCGCCGGGCGATGCGCGGCCCGCCGTTCCCGAGGTCGTTCTCGCCGTCTCGGCCGGCGACGGGAGCGTGCGCTTCGACGTGACGGACAACGGCCCCGGCCTCGCATCCGCGGACGCCTCGCGCGTCTTCGAGCCGTTCTATTCGACGAAGACTGCGCAGGGCGGGACCGGGCTGGGCCTCTCGATGGCGCGGGATATCATTCGCGCGCACGGCGGCACGCTGACCGCGGCGTCCGGGTCGCCCGGCGCGCGCTTTACGGTCACGCTTCCCGCCGCGACCTGAAACATGGCCACGGTCCTCATCCTCGACGACGAGCCCGTCATCCGCGAGGTGCTCGGCTCGGTGCTCGCGAAGGCGGGCCACGTGACGCGCGAGGCCGCCACGGCGGCCGAAGGCCTGCAGCGTCTCGAGAAGGAGCCGATCGACCTCCTCCTCCTCGACCTCATGCTCCCGGACAGGCCGGGCCTCGAGGTCCTCGTGGAGGTCCGCGCCCGCCACCCCGAGATCCCCGTCGTCATCGTGACGGCCTACTCGTCCGTCGAAAGCGCGATCACGGCGATGCGCGAGGGCGCGTTCCACTACATCCCGAAGCCGTTCCGCAACGAGGAAGTCGTCCACGTCGTCAAGCACGCGCTCGAGAAGCGGCGGCTCGTCGCCGAGAACCGCGCGCTCCGCGCGAAGCTCGACGCGCCCGGCGGCTTCCGCGAGCTCGTGGGCCGGTCCGCTTCGATGGAGCGCGTCTTCGAGACCGTGCGCCAGGCGGCGGCCTCGCGCTCGACGATCCTCGTCACGGGCGAGAGCGGCACGGGAAAGGAGCTCGTCGCGAAGGCGCTCCACCGCCTGTCGCCCCGCTCCGCGGGCCCGTTCGTGACCGTCCACTCGGGCGCGCTGCCGCCCGACCTCCTCGAGTCGAACCTCTTCGGGCACGTCCGCGGCTCCTTCACGGGCGCCGTGGCGGACAAGAAGGGGCTCTTCAAGGCCGCCGACGGCGGCACGATCTTCTTCGACGAGATCGGCACGGTCCCGTTCGACACGCAGGCCAAGCTCCTGCGCGTCCTTCAGGAGCGCGAGTTCACGCCCGTGGGCGCCGTCGAGCCGATCCACTCCGACGTGCGCGTGATCGCCGCGACGAACGCGGACCTCACGAGGGCCGTCGCCGAGGGGCGCTTCCGCGAGGATCTCTTCTACCGGCTCTGCGTCATCACCGTGAATCTGCCGCCGCTGCGCGAGCGCAAGGACGACATCCCGCTCCTCGTCGAGACGCTCCTCGCGAGGGCCGCCGCGGAAAACGGGCGCGCCGTGCCGTCCGTGACGCCCGCCGCGATGAAGGCGCTCCTCGACCACGACTGGCCTGGCAACGTCCGCGAGCTCGAGAACGTCCTCGAGCGCGCGCTCGTCCTCGGGCACGGAGTGGTCGGCCTCGACCAGCTCTCGGACCCCGTGCGCCGCTCGGTCCCACGCGCGGCCGCATTTCCGGCAGAGGGCCTGAGCTTCAAGGACGCGGTCGGCGCCTACGAGCGCGCGCTCCTCGCGGCCGCCCTCGGCCGGGCCAACGGAGTCCAGAAGCGCGCCGCCGAGCTCCTCGGCCTCAAGCCGACGACGCTCAACGAGATGCTCAAGCGGCACGGGATGCTCCCGCGCGACGCGAAGGAACCCGAGACCGAGCCCGCTAACCGCGCCTGAGAAGCACGAGCGTCCGGTCGTCCCCGAACGGCGTCCCGCCCGTGAACGCGAGGAGCGTCGCGGCGAGCTCGCGCTCGAGGTCCGGGAGCGGCTTCGGCCGCAGCTCCTTGAGCGCCGCGACGAGCCGGTCCGTCCCGAACTCCTCGTCCTCGGCGTTCGCGGCCTCCGTCACGCCGTCCGTGTAGAGCGCCAGGAGGTCGCCCGGGCCCATGGTGAACGTGCCGGACCCGTACGTCTTGCCGGGGAAGAGGCCGAGCGGCGGGCCGTGGGCGCCGAGCATCTCGACGTCGCCTCCCGCTCGAACGAGGATTCCGGGATTGTGTCCGGCGTTCGTCCAGACGACCGCCCCGGACTCCGGGTCGTAGAGCGCGAGGATGAACGTGACGAACTTCTCGGGGCTCGTCCGGCGGTAGACGAGGTCGTTCAGACGCGAGCAGAGCTTGTCGGGCGGGAAGCCCTCACCCGCCCACACCTGGAACGCGGATTGGACGGACGCCGCGAGAAGCGACGCCCCCATCCCCTTGCCGCACACGTCCGCGACGACGACGTCGAGCGTCTTGTCGCCGCGCTCGTAGAAATCGTAGTAGTCGCCCGAGACGGTGCGCGACGGGATCGTGCGCCCGAGGATCTCCGTGTGCGGCAGCACGGGCTCGGCCTCGGGGAGCATGCGCCGCTGGATGTCCCACGCGAGCGCCATCTCCTGTTTGATGCGCTGCTGCGCGGCCGCGCCTTCCTGCAGGCGCAGGTTCTGAATCTTGATCGCGGACGTGTTCGCGAGCGACGTCAGGAGGCGGAGGTCCTCCTCGCTGAAGCTCTTCCGACCGAGCCGCACCTCGAGGTAGATGAGCCCGATGACCTTGTCCTCGACGAAGAGCGGCGCCGCCATGCAGGACGTGATTCCCTGAATGCGGATGGACTCGGCCGCGCCGAGCCCGGCGTCCGTCGCGGCGTCGATGAGGAGGATGCCGTTTTTCTTGTCCACGACCGACGCGATCAGCGTCTTGGACAGGCGGATGTCGGACGGGTCGACGCCCGGCGCGTACTTGACCTTCTCGGCCTTCAGCTCGCCCGACTCGTCCGCGAGCATGAGGAGCCCGCGGTCGGGCTGCAGGAACGTGAACGTCTTCTCGAGGATGAGCTCGAGGAGCTTCTGGAGCGGGATGTCCCCGAGGAGCTCGACGGAGATCTCGTTGAGCATCCGGAGCGACGCGTTCAGGCGCGCAAGCTCCTCGGCCCCGAGCTTCGCGTCCCAGGTCTGCCGGTGGGGGCGCAGCAGGTCCTTGGAGGACTGGAGGAACGTCGTCTTCTTCGAGCTCTCGTCGAGGCCCTCGATCACGACGCGCGTCGTGGACTCCTCGAGAACGTCGACGAGCGTCTCGCCGAGCTGGATCCGGTCGCCAGAGGCAAGGACCACGGGGTCGCCGATGCGCCCCCCGTTCAGCGACGTCCCGTTTCGCGACCCGAGGTCGACGAGCCGGACGTCGGCATCGGACACCTCGAGGCGGGCGTGGACGCGCGAGAGCGTGCGATCCGCGAGCGGAACGTCGTTTGTGGACGAGCGGCCGAGCGTGAGCACGGGACGGTCCAGCCGGATTCGACGGGCGGGCTCACCCGGCACCCTCACATTCAGGACGAGCACGGCGCGAGTGTACCCGGACCGGAGCCGCCGGGGGACGGGGGGCGTGCGGGCGTGCTATCCTCACGGGTTCCGGACCGGCTCACCACGCGGCCGGCCGACGAAAGGGTTCCCCCATGAAGGAAAAGATTCACCCCGAGTACCACGAGGTCGACGTCCACTGCGCGTGCGGGACCACGTGGAAGACGAAGAGCACCAAGAACGAGCTCCGGCTCGAGATCTGCTCGAACTGCCACCCGTTCTTCACGGGCAAGAGCAAGCTCGTCGACACCGCGGGCCGCGTCGAGCGCTTCCAGAAGCGCTACGCGAACGTGGCGAAGCCCGCCGCCAAGGCCAAGGCTCCCGCGACCCCGGCCTGAGCCGGTGACCGGCGCGGCCCCCCGGGCCGCCTCCACCCGCCATGTTCCAGAAGCTCGACGACATCGAACGGCGGTACGCGGACCTCGAGGCCCGCGCCGCCTCGCCCGAGGTGCTGGCGGACCACGCCCTCGCGACGAAGACCGCCCGGTCGATGCGCGAGATCGCGCCCGTCGTCGCGAAGAACAAGGAGCGGAAACGGGTCGAGGCGGAACTCGCGGGCATCGGCGAGCTCCTCGACACGCTGCCGCCGGCGGACGAGCTGCGCGCGGTCGCGCAGGCCGAGCTCGAGGCGCTGAGCGCGCGCCGCGCCGCCGTCGACGAGGAGCTCCGGCTCCTCCTTCTCCCGAAGGATCCGAACGACGGCAAGAACGTCGTCCTCGAGATCCGCGCCGGCACGGGCGGCGACGAGGCGGCGCTCTTCGCCGAGGAACTGTTCCGGATGTACGTACGCTACGCCGAGGGCCGCGGCTGGAAGGTCGAGGTCATCGACCGCAGCGACTCCGGCGGCGTCGGCGGCCTGAAGGACGTCCAGGCGATCGTCGAGGGCGAGGGCGCCTATTCGCGGCTCAAGTACGAGGGCGGCGTCCACCGCGTCCAGCGTGTCCCCGCGACGGAATCCGCGGGGCGCATCCACACGTCGGCCGCCACCGTCGCCGTCCTGCCCGAGGCCGAGGACGTGGACGTCGTCATCGCCGCCCAGGACGTGCGCATCGACCTCTTCTGCGCGTCGGGCCCGGGCGGGCAGGGCGTCAACACGACGTACTCGGCCGTGCGCCTGACGCACCTTCCGACCGGCGTCGTCGTCCAGTGCCAGGACGAGCGCTCCCAGGTCAAGAACAAGGCGAAGGCCATGCGGGTGCTCAAGGCGCGCATCGTCGAGGCCGAGCGCGAGAAAAAGGAAGCCGCCTACGCGGCCGACCGGAAGAAGATGGTCGGCTCGGGCGACCGGTCCGAGAAGATCCGGACCTACAACTTCCCGCAGAGCCGCGTGACGGACCACCGCATCGGGTTCACGTCCCACCGGCTGGCCGACATCCTGGACGGCCGCCTCGACGAGCTCGTGGACCCGCTCGTCGCGCACTTCCAGGCCGAGAAGCTCAAGCAGGAATTGGCCAAGGCTTAAGAGGAAGACGAAGATTTCTTAGAAGGTGAATACGGGAACGGGGCGGCGCACAGCCGCCCCGCAGAAGTCACTTCCTCAGGCAGCTTTCTTCGTCGTCGCCGGCTTCGCGGCGGGCTTTGCTTCCTTGGCGCCCTTCACCTCGATCGACGAGCCGTGCATCTTGTACTTGATCGTGACCTTGTCGCCGACCTTGGCTTCGCCCTTGGTGTCCTTGTCGATCGCGATCTGGAAGCGCTCCTTGCCCTTCATGACCGTGATCGAGTCGGCGGTCTTCTCCGTGACGTTGCCCGTCACCTGAAAGTCGTCGACGGCGAGCGCGGCGCCGGAGAACAGGAGGAACGCGGCGGGGGCGAGAACGCGGAAGAGGTTCTTCTTCATGTCGGAGTCTCCTTTGTGAGTCGGAATTATGCGCCGGTCCGGCGGTCGAGGACGTACGCGGGCGACCCGTCCGCGAGGGCGACGAGGTCGGTGACGGCGTACCCGCGCGCGAAGAGGGGCTTCACGAGAGCGGCGAAGCGGCGCCGGGCCTTCAGCGCCGTCCCGGGGTCCGTCCGGTAGAGTCGCGGGGCTCCAGCCGGGAACGGCAGGAGGACGCGCCGGGCGTCCGGGAGCGCGCGTGGATTCCGCGCGACGGGCGCTCGGGCAACGTCGGGGGGCGTCCGAAGCTCCCCGGACGCCGCGCGGATGGCGCGGGGAGCCGAAAGCCGCCAGAAGATCTCGAAGCGGTCGGACGGGAGGTCCGCGTAGATCCCGCCGATGTATCCGTAGAGGTTCGGGTGGAATTGGTCGGCGGTCGCCCCGAGGCGCACGAGATTCAGCGTCGCGTTCTTCACGAGGAACGGGTCGTACATCCAGGTCACGAGCCGGATGCCGCGCGCGAGGCACCAGTCGCGCTGGAAGTGCTTGAGCTTCACGGCGAGGCCCCGGCCCTGCGCCTCCGGCAGGACGGCGAGGAGGTGCGAGTACTGGCAGGGCTCAGCGAGGTTCGTCCGCGGAAAGCCGTGCACGAACCCGAGCATCTTCTTTCCGGCGAACGCGGCCGCCGTTAGTCCGCCCGCGTGCGTCGCGGCGACGAGGTCGCTCGCCGGCGAGACGCTGCGCTCGGTGAAGCCCCACGCGGCCTTCGAGACGTCCATCGTCGCGAGGAACTCCCCGGGCGTCCTCAGCTCGCGGATCGCGACGCGGCCGCTCACGGCACCGCGCCCTCGAGAAGGCCCGCGACGAGCGCGGCGCGGTGCGGAAGGTCGTCGACGAGGACGTGCTCGGTGCGCGCGTGCGCGCCGCCGCCCGAGGGCCCGAGACCGTCCAGCGTGGGGACGCCCGCGGCCGCCGTGAGGTTGCCGTCCGAGCCGCCGCCGACGCGGGCCGCCGGCAGCTCGAAGCCGAGCGCGTGCGCGAGGGAAGCGGCGCGCCGGTAGAGGTCGAGCGAGGCCTCGGTGGACTCCATGGGCGGCCGGTTCGAGCCGCCGTCGATCTCGACGGTCACGCGCGGGTCGGCCGGACGGTAGGCGCGGAGCCCGGCCATGAGACGGTCGGCTTCCGGCCGCGTCCAGACCCGGAAGTCCACGGTGAGCTCGGCCCGCTCGGGGACGACGTTCGTGACCTTGCCCGACCCGGCGACGGTCGGGACGACGGACGTCCCGGCCGGCTTGTCGGCGAGCGCGTCGGCGTAGAGCGCGAAGCGCGCCATCTCGAGGAGCGCCGAGGCGCCCTTCTCGGGCTCGAGCCCCGCGTGCGAGGCGATCCCCTTGAACCGGACTTTCACGAGGCCCGTGCCCTTGCGCGCGACCTTCGCGGCGCCGCCGTCCCCCGAAGGCTCGAGGACGAGGACGCGATCGCGCCGGAGCGCCTCCTCCACGAGCAGGCCGCTCGAGGCGCCGCTGCCGACCTCCTCGTCCGGCGTCAGGACGAGGGACACGCCACCCGCCGGCGTCACGTCGCCCTTCGCGACGGCCTCGAGGACCGCGAGCGCGACGGCGATTCCGGCCTTCATGTCGAAGACGCCGGGCCCTCTCGCGACGCCCCCTTCGGCCGAGAACGGAATGTCGGCGAGCGTGTCCGCGGGCCAGACCGTGTCGAGGTGCCCGAGGAGCAGCGTGCCGCCGGTCTCTTCGCCAAAGCGCACGCGCACCGCGTCGCCGCGGCCCTCGCACGGGACGCACGCGGCGGCGAGGCCCGCGCGCGCGAGGCGCTCGGCGACCCAGAGCGCGAGCTGCGAGACGCGCGCCGGCTCGTCCGACGGGCTCTCGCGGATGACGAGGGCCTCGAGATCGGCGAGGAGTCGCTCCTTCCGCGCCGCAAAGAGCGCGGCGAGGACGCCCGCGCGGCTCACGCGCGCATCTCCGTGACGATCGTCGTGTACCGCGCGAGGACGTCCTGCCTCACCGTGACGCCCGTCCCGGGCCCCGGCGGGACCGGCATGAGGCCGCTCACGGCCTCGAGCGCGGGCTCCACGATGTCCTCCTCGAAGTAGCGTGACGAAGATGCCGTGTCGCCGGGCTTCGAGAAGCCCGGAAGGCTCGCGATCGCGACGTTGTGGGCGCGCCCGACGCCCGCCTCGAGCATTCCCCCGCACCACACGGGAACACCCGCCTCGCGCGCCGCGGCGTGGATGCGCACGGCCTCGCCATGGCCGCCGACGCGGCCGATCTTCACGTTGATCACCTTGCAGGCGCCGATCTGGATCGCGGCCTTCGCGTCGGCCTCGGAGCGGATCGACTCGTCGAGGCAGATCGGAGTCTTCAGCGTCTTCGCGAGCTCCGCGTGGGCCACGAGGTCCTCGTGGTGGAGCGGCTGCTCGACGTAGTCGAGGCCGAACGCGTCGAGCGACTGCAGCGTGTCCGCGTCGGCAAGCGTGTAGGCCGCGTTCGCGTCCACGGTCAGCGTGATGTCCGGGAAGGCCTCGCGCACGGCCGCCAGGGGCTCGGCGTCCCAGCCCGGCTCGATCTTGAGCTTGATCCTCCGATAGCCCTGCGCGACGTGCTTCCGCACGTTCTCGACGGTCTCCGCCGCGGTCGGCGAGATGCCGAGCGAGACGCCCACCTCGATCGCCTCGCGGGTCCCCCCGAGCGCCTTCCCGAGCGGGACGCCGGCGGCCCGCGCGAAGATGTCGCGCAGCGCGCACTCGACGGTGGCCTTCGCCATCCGGTTCCCGCGCACGCGCCGCGCGGATCCGTCGAAGGCCGGCGGCGATGCGACGTCCTTGCCGAGGACCAGGGGGAGGAGATAGGTCGTGAGGATCGGCAGCGCCGTCGAGAGCGTCTCCGGCGAGTAGAACGGGGCCTCCTCGGCGACGCACTCCCCCCATCCGGAAAGGCCTTCGCCGCGGAGTTCCAGGAGGAGGAACTTCTTGACGGACTTCTCGCCGAAAGACGTGCGGAACCGGAACTTGAGCGGCATTTCGACGTGCCGAAGGACCGCGGATTCGACGCGCATGGAGCGATTGTCTATCATTCGTTTCCCGCAAAGAACTCCGCCCCCGAAGGAGGACCGAATGACCGGTTCCACGCTTCGTTTCCGCCTCGCCCCCCTCTGCGCCGCCGTTCTCGTTGGCGCCGCCGCCCTCTCCGGCTGCGGCGGCAAGGACGACGACGAGGACCGCCCGAAATCTTCGCGTGCCGCCGGCGCCCCGAAGGACGCCGCCGCCCCCGCCGCCTCCGCGGCCGAGTCCGGACCGGCCGCCGGCGCAACGGGCGCCGCCTCCGTCACGGGCAAGATCGTCTTCGACGGCGCCGTCCCGGCCGCCGAGAAGTACAAGATGTCCGCCGACGCCTTCTGCGCGAAGTCACACCCGGGGGACGTGAACAAGGAAGACGTCGTCGTCGCCGCCGACAAGGGCCTCGCAAACGTCTTCGTCTACGTGAAAACCGGCATCACGGGCACCTATCCCGCCCCCGCGACCGCCGCCGTGATCGACCAGAAGGGCTGCACGTATCACCCGCACGTCTTCGGCGTCGTCACGGGTCAGAACATCGAGATCCTGAACAGCGACCCCACGCTCCACAACATCCACTCGCTGCCCGAGAAGAACGAGGCGTTCAACCTCGGGATGCCCGTGCAGGGGATGAAGTACACGAAGAAGTTCGACAAGCCCGAGGTCATGGTCCGGATCAAGTGCGACGTCCACGGCTGGATGTCGGCGTTCTGCGGCGTCGTCGCGCACCCGTTCTTCGCGGTGACGGCCGCCGACGGCACGTACACGATCAAGAACCTGCCCGCGGGCACGTACACGATCGAGGCGTGGCACGAGAAGTTCGGCACGCAGACGCAGCAGGTCACGGTGGGCGCGACGGACTCCAAGGCGGTGCCGTTCACGTTCAAGGCCGGTGCCTGAGGCGTTCCTCAGGATCGGGACCCGGACCGTCGCGGCCTGCGTCTTCCTGCTCCTGATCGCCGGCGCCCTCGTCACGTCCACCCAGTCCGGGCTCGCGGTCCCGGACTGGCCGCTCTCGTACGGCAAGGTCATGCCGCCGATGGTGGGCGGCATCCTCTACGAGCACGGCCACAGGCTCGTGGCGGCGGCCGTCTCGACATTGGTAGGTCTGGAGCTTGGCGCGCTTCTTTTTCTTCTGAAAGGAAGAAAGACGGTCAAGCGGCTCGCCGCGCTCGCCTTCATCGCGATCCTGCTGCAGGCGCTCCTCGGCGGATTGACGGTTCTGTTCCTCCTTCCCCCGGCGATCTCCTCCGCGCACGCGGCCCTCGCCGAGATCGTCTTCGCCCTCACGGCGGTGGTCGCGCTCATGTGCTCGAAGGGCTGGGAAGATCTTCGGATTTCTTCGAATGCTGAAGAAGCGAGGGCAACGCTTCGGTGGACGGTCCTCGCCACGGTTGCGATCTACCTTCAGATCGTCCTCGGGGCCGTCATGCGCCACACGGGAGCAGGACTCGCGATTCCGGACTTCCCCACCTCGTTCGGCGGCCTTCTCCCCACTTTCGAAGAAATCTCCCGTCCCGGTGTCCCGATCCACCTCGCCCACCGTCTCGGGGCGGCCGTCGTGGTCGTCCTCGTCTTTCTGGGCGCAAAGGCGCTCTCCGGCCTTCGGTCCCCTTTCGCCACCCTCGGCGCCGCATGGGCCGGCCTCGTCTGTCTGCAGGCCTTCCTGGGCGCGTCCTCGATCTGGTCCGGCAAGGCCGTCCCCCTGACGGTCGCCCACCTCGCCGTGGGGGCCCTCTGCTGGGTGATCGGCGTTCTCCTCTCCGTCGCGCTCGCGGCCGGGTTTTCGGATAAGCTCGGGCGCGATTGAGGATCCGTCTCTGAGCCAGTCCCGCCTCGCCGCCTACGTGTCCCTGACGAAGCCGCGCATCACGGTCTTCGTCGTGATGACGGCCTTCGTCGGCTTCGTGGCCGGCACGAAGGGCCCCCTCTCGGGGATGGACGCCCTTCTGCTCCTGCATACGCTCCTCGGCACGGCGTTCGTCGCCTCGGGCACGAGCGCGTTCAACCAGGTCTGGGAGAAGGATCTGGACGGCCGGATGGCGCGCACCGCGTCGCGTCCGCTCCCCTCGGGTCGGATCCCGCTCGCCGGCGCGGCGCTCTTCGCCGGGGCGCTGTCCGTCGCCGGGCTCGCCGAGCTGTGGATCTTCGCCGATCCAACGACCACTGCGCTGGCCGCGTTCACGCTCGCCTCGTACGTCCTCGTCTACACGCCCATGAAGACGCGCTCGCCGGCCTCGACGATCGTCGGCGCCATCCCCGGCGCGCTCCCCCCGCTCGGCGGTTTCACGGCCGCCGCGGGCGGCGCCATCGGCCTTCCGGGCCTCGCGCTCTTCGCGATCCTCTTCGTGTGGCAGCTCCCGCACTTCTTCGCGATCGGCTGGCGCCACCGCGAGGACTACGCGAAGGCCGGCGTCGTGATCCTGCCGGTCGTCGACCCGTCGGGCCGCTCCACGGCGCGCCAGACGCTCCTGTGGACTGCCGTCCTCCTCCCGATCAGCCTCCTCCCGTCGCTCGTCGGCTCGGCAGGCTTCGTGTACGCCTTCGGGGCCTTCGCGATGACGCTCCTGTTCCTCAACGCGTCGCTGAAGTTCGCCCGCGAGATCACGGACGGCCGGGCAAAATCGCTGTTCCTCGCTTCGATCGCGTGGCTCCCGGCCGTGCTGGCGCTCCTCGTCGCCGACCGGGTCTGACGCGCCGCGCGTGACCGCTCCCGCCGTCGAGACCACCGCGCTCTCGTGCGCGTACGGCGCGCGCCTCGCGCTGGACGGCGCCACGCTCTCGGTGGCGCGCGGCGAGATCTTCGCCCTCCTCGGGCCGAACGGCGGCGGCAAGACGACGCTCTTCCGCATCCTCGCGACGCTCCTCCGGGCCACGGCGGGGACCTTCCGCATCGACGGGCTCGACCCGGCGGTCGACGTGCGAGCCGTGCGCCGGCGGCTGGGCGTCGTTTTCCAGTCGCCCGGCCTCGACAAGAAGCTCACGGTGAAGGAGAACCTCGCGCTGCAGGGCGCACTGCTCTCCCTGCCCACGGCGATCCTCTCCGTGCGCATCCCCGAGCTCCTCCGGACCTTTCGTCTCGAAGACCGCGCCGGGGACCTCGTCGAGACGCTCTCGGGCGGCCTCGCGCGCCGCGTCGAGATTGCCAAGGCGCTCCTGGCCACGCCGCCGGTCCTGCTCCTCGACGAGCCTTCCACCGGACTCGACCCCGGCGCCCGCCGCGACCTCACGGCGCTTCTCACGGAGCTCGCGAAGGGCGGCACGGCCGTCCTCCTCACGACGCACCTCTTCGACGAGGCCGACGCTGCCCACCGCATCGGCATCCTCGATCGCGGGCGCCTCGTCGCGCTCGGCGCGCCCGCGGCTCTGAAGGCCGAGGTCGGCGGCGACGTCGTGACGGTCGAGGCGCGCGAGGACGGCGGCGCGCCCGCGCTGGCGCGCGAGATCTCGGCGCGATTCGGCGCCGAGGCCGGCAAGGTCGCTGCCGTGGGAAAGACGGTCCGCGTCGAGCGCCCACAGGCCCACACGTTCGTTCCCGCCCTCGTCGAGGCGTTCCCGGGCCGCTTCCGGTCGCTCACGCTCGGCGCGCCGTCCCTCGAGGACGTCTTCATCGACAGGACCGGCCGCGCGTTCCGCGAGGCCGACGCCGAGGAACCCGCGGGAGTCCCCGCGTGAGCGCCGGCCTCGCCCTCGCGAAGCGCGAGATCGTCCGGTTCCTCCGGCAGAAGAGCCGCGTCGTCGGAGCGGTCGCGCCGCCGCTCGTCATGTGGCTCCTCGTCGGGTCCGGCTTCAAGGGCTCGTTCCGCGGAGACTCGTTCGGCTACTTCTTCCCCGGGACCGTCGTTCTCGTCGTCCTCTTCGCGGCCATCTTCGCGACGATCTCCGTCATCGAGGACCGCCGCGAGGGCTTCCTGCAGGGCGTCCTCGTCGCGCCCGTCGCGCCGGCGTCGATCGCGTTCGGCAAGATCCTCGGCGGCAGCGTCCTCGGCCTCCTGCAGGGTCTCCCGCTTCTCGTCCTCGTCCCCGTGGCCGGGCTCTCGGCCGACCCGTGCGGCCTCCTCGGCGCCGCGGCGGTCCTCGTCCTCCTCGCGTTCGCGCTGACGTCCCTCGGCTTTGCGATCGCGTGGTCCCTCGAGTCGACGCAGGGCTTCCACGCGATCATGAATCTCTTCCTGATCCCGATGTGGCTTCTCTCCGGGTCGTTCTTCCCCGTCGACGGCGCGCCCGCATGGCTGAGGGTCGCCATGGCCGTCAACCCGCTCACGTACGGCGTCGCGGCTCTCCGCCGCGCGCTCGGCGGGGCCTCGGAGTCGCTGCCGTCCCTCGGCCTCTCCGTCGCGGTGACGGCGGCGTTCGCCGTCGTCATGTTCGCCGCCGCGACGGCCGTGGTCGCGAAGCTGCCGTCCGGACCGGAGCGGCGCGGCGGAAAGGCGCCCCGATGACCCTGCGCGACGTTCCGACCCTCAACGCCTTCCTGAACGCGACGAGCGCCGTGCTCCTCGTCGTCGGATGGACGTTCATCCGGCGCGGCAACCGCGAGGCGCACCGCCGCACCATGATCGCCGCCTTCGTCTGCTCGGCCGTCTTTCTGACGTCGTACCTCGTCTACCACGCGCAGGTCGGGAGCGTGCGGTTCCCGGGCACGGGCGGCGCGCGCACGCTCTACCTCGGGATCCTCCTGACGCACACGGTTCTCGCGGCCGCGGTCGCGCCGATGGCCGTGACGACGTTCGTCCTCGCATGGAAGGGGCGCTTCGAGAGGCACCGCCGCCTCGCCCGCTGGACGCTCCCGATCTGGCTCTACGTCTCGGTGACGGGCGTCGTCGTCTACGTGATGCTTTACAGGATGACCTGGTAGCGCGCTCAGGCGTTCGCCCGGCCGCCCCACTTCGCGACGAGCTCGCGGACGCGCGCGAGCGTGACGGGCTTGGAGACGAAGTCGTCCATCCCCTCGGCCTCGCAGCGCTCCTTCACGAGGTCGGAGGTGAGCGCCGTGAGGGCGACGACGGGCAGGCTCGCTCCTGCCGGGAGGGCGCGCAGGCGCCGCAGCACCTGAAAGCCGTCCATCTCCGGCATCTGAAGGTCGAGGAGGACGAAACGGAACCGGAAGCGCGCCGCCGCCTCTACGGCCTCACGGCCCGTGCCCACGGCGAGGACGTCGGCGCCGCGCGACCTGAGCATGTGCGCGAGGAGCTCGCGGTTCTCCTCGTTGTCCTCGACGAGAAGCACGGTCGGGCGCCCGCCACCGCTTCCGAAGGCCTCGGGCGTGAGCGCCTCCGCCGCGTCGGCCTCCACGCGGGCGAGGAGCTTCTCCGTCGACGCCTTCAGCTCGGCCGTGGCCGCGCTCCGCTGGATCGGCCCCGAGCTCTCGTCCGTCGAGCGCCGCGCGGCCTCGACGATGCGCGCGATCTTCTCCCTCAGGTCGTGCGTCGTTGTCACGATGGCTTCCGCCGCGGCCTCCCGCGCCGCGAAGAGCGCCTGACGCGAGGCCTCGAGCTCGGTCCGGAGGCGGCGCCGCGAGGCGCCGTCGATGAATACGGCGTCGGCCCCGCCTCCGGCGCGCGGCGAGACGAGGACGTGGGTCGGCCGCGAGGCGCCGTCCGGCGTGACGAGGACGAACTCCTCCTCGGCGGCCGAAAGCGGCGTCGTGCCGGCGGCGCGCACGGCGTGCGAGCGGAGCAGGGCGCGCACCGACTCGGGGAGGACCTCGGTCCGGGCGACGTCCAGGCCCTCGAGAGCATCGGCGCGGCGCCCGAGGAGATCCGCGAGGCGGCGGTTCACGGCGTCGATGCGGCCGGCGCCGTCCACGCCGAGGAGTCCGGCCGGTACGGAGTCGAGCAGGCGGCCGTGACGTTCGAGCGGGGCGCCCCCCCGCGTATCGGCCCTGAAGACGGCAACCTCGACGACCTTTCCGTAGCGCACGACCGGCGTCATCGTGACGACGCTTTCGATGCGGGGACCTCCCCCGGCGTGGAGGAGCAGCCGGCGTGCGGCGGTCGGCCGGCCCGTTTCGAAGACCTCGCGCAGCCCTTCGACGATCTCCGGATCCTCGGCCTCCGAGTACGCGACGACTCCAGCCGGGCGGCCTTCGAGCTCGCGCGCGGGCTTCCCGAAGACGCGGATTGCCCCGCGGTTCACGTACCCGACCCTGCCGTCGCGGTCGACGGTGAAAACGGCGAGCGTCTCGAGCGCGTCGAGCGCCGGCCCGAAAGCGGCCCTCACGCCCGTCGCGGCCTCGCGGGCGGCCCCCCCGCCGTCCCGGTACGAGGCGATGAGGATCAGGATCCCGCCCAGCCCGGCGAGCAGCGCACCCGGCGCGACGGCGGCCGCCGGGGCGACGAAAAGGCCCCCGGCAACCAGCAGCAGGCCGAAAAAGACGAGAATCCGCGGGCCGGGCATGGCCCCAGTTTAGAACCCGGACGCGATGACTGAACCCGAATCCTCCGCCGCCACGTGGTCCGACCTCCTCGCGAGCGCGCGCGCCCGGCTTTCGGGCCGCGACCACGCGCCGTTCGAGGCCGAGGAGCTGCTCGCCCGCGCCGCCCGACGTCCCCGTTCGTGGTTCCACGCCCGCCGGCGCGAGCCGGCCGAACGGGACGCCACCGCCGCGTACGACGACCTCGTGACCCGGCGCGCCGCCGGCGAGCCGCTGCAGTACCTCCTCGGCGAGTGGGAGTTCCTCGGCCGCACCTTCGCCGTCGACCCGCGCGCGCTCATCCCGCGCGGCGAGACCGAGGGGATCGTCGAGGAAGCCCGGCGGGCCGCGCCGGACGCGGTGCGCCTCGCCGACCTCGGGACGGGAAGCGGCGTCCTCGCGGTGTCCCTGGCGCTCGAGCGCCCGCGCGCCCGCGTCCTCGCGCTCGACCGGTCCCCCGGCGCCCTCGCTCTCGCGGCCGCGAACGCGCGGCGCCACGGCGTGGCGGAGCGCGTGCGCGTCGTGGCCTCCGACTGGCTGTCGGCTCTTGGAAGCGGCGCGCGCTTCGACCTCGTCGTCGCGAATCCTCCGTACGTTCCGCTCACGGACCAGCCGCACCTCTCGAAGACCGTCTCCGAATACGAGCCCGGCCTCGCGCTCTACGGCGGCGCGGACGGGCTCGACCCGCTGCGCGCGATCCTCGCGGCGCTCCCGCCGTTCCTCGAGAAGGGCCGGCCGTTCGTCTTCGAGTTCGGCTACAGCCAGGCGAACGACGTCTCGGCCCTCGTCGAGGCCGCGCCTCTCTTCCGGCTCGAGCGAATCCGCCTCGACGCGGCGGGCATCCCGCGCACCGCCACGGCGATCCGCACGTGACGCAGCGCCGCCCCGCGCGCATCGCCGTCGCGATCGCGATCGCCTTGTCGCTGCGGGCGCGGATCACGGGAGCGGCGGAGATCCCCTGCGGCGCGTTCGCCCCCGCGCGGCACGAAGCGGTGCGAAGGGGAACGGCGTATTTGAAGATTTTCTTTGAAGGTGATGAGAGAAGGGCGGCTCTCGGGACGGATGCCGTCTCGATCTTTCTCGAGCTCGGGGAGACGGCCGCGGATCCGGACGTCGCGCGACGCGCAATGCGCGAGGCGCGGCGGCTCGCGGCCCCGCTCGCGCGGGACTACGCGAAACCCGGCGGTCTCGACGCCCGCGAAAGCCTCATGGGCGCCCTCTCGCTCCTGCCCGACTCTTCCCCTCTCCACCTTTCAGAGAAATCTTCTCTTCTCCTTCTCTCTTCGGTCTTGACTCGCCTCGAGGGCCGGGATCCCGACGAGGTCTACTACGGCGCCCGCATCGAACCGTCGCGCCTCGATCCCCTGGACGGCGACGCGCTGTACGACCTCCTCATCGCCGCGTACGTCGTCGAGCGCGCCCGCGTCGCGTTTCCCGTTCTGCCCGCCCCCGCGCTCGGGCTCGGCGACGTCCTGCGGTTCGCGCTCGTGCGGCCGTACGCGTCGTTCGGCTCCGGAGACGACGAGCGCGCCGGGGACGACTTCTACCTCGCGACGCACGTCGCCTACGTCCTGTCGGACTACTCGCGCATCCGGATCGACCCCGCGAGCCTCGGCGCGATCCTCCCGTACCTGCGCGCGCAGGTTCCTCGGCTCCTCGCGTCGCGCGACACGGAGGCCGGAGCGGAGATCGCCGACGTGCTCCGGCAGACGGGAGCGACCGACGCGGACCCGGACGTCTGCCGGCTCACGCGCCTTCTTCTCGAAACGCAGCGGCCCGACGGTTCATGGCCTCGGCCGGACGCCGAGGACGCGTACGACACGGTCCATCCGACGTGGGTCGGCGTCCACTCCCTCAGGGAGCGCAGGTTCCTTCCCGGCGGCGCCTGGGCGGACCGCATGCGCGCATTCCTCGGCTCGAACCCCGCTTCCGCCCCGCCGAGCCGCTAGACTCCTCCGCCGTGGACGCGTTCCTCCTGAAAGGCCCGGTGCGCCTCGAAGGCTCCGTCGCCGCGAGCGGCGCGAAGAACGCGGCGCTCCCGGAGATGGCGGCCGCGCTCCTCGCGGACGCGCCCGTCGCCCTCGACGGCGTGCCGGACCTCGCGGACGTCCGGACGATGGAGCGCCTCCTCGCGGGCATGGGCGTCTCCCTCGCGCATCCCGCGCCAGGCCGCGTCGTCCTCGACGCCTCGCGCGTCACGTCGACCGAGGCGCCGTACGACCTCGTCCGCACGATGCGCGCGTCGATCCTCGTCCTCGGACCGCTCGTCGCCCGCTTCGGCGAGGCGCGCGTCTCGCTCCCCGGCGGCTGCGCGATCGGCGTGAGGCCCGTCGACCTCCACCTCATGGCGCTCGAGGCGATGGGGGCGCGCGTCGCGGTCGAGAAGGGCTACATCCACGCGCACGTCTCGCGCGTCTCGCCCGCCCGCGGCCGCCTCACGGGCGCGACCGTCCGCTTCCCGACGCAGACCGTCACCGGCACCGAGAACGTCCTCTTCGCCGCGGCGCTCGCGAGGGGCACGACCGTCATCGAGAACGCCGCGCGGGAGCCCGAGGTCGAGGACACGGCCCGCCTCCTCGTCCGGATGGGCGCGCGCGTCTCGGGCGCGGGGACGCCGACGATCAGGATCGAGGGCGTCGACCGCCTCGGCGGCACCGGCGAGGTGCCGCACGCCGTCGTGCCGGACCGCATCGAGGCCGGCACGTACCTCGCCGCCGGTGCGATCACGGGTGGCGACGTCACCGTGACGGGCGCGCGCGCGGCGGACCTCGGGGCGTTCCTCGACGCGCTCCGACGGGCTGGCGCCGAGGTCGAGACGACGCCGAGCGGCGTCCGCGTCCGGGCGCCGCGGCCGCTCGCCGCCACGGACATCACGACCGCGCCGCACCCGGGCTTTCCGACGGACCTGCAGGCGCAATTCCTCGCGCTCATGACGCAGGCCTCGGGCACGAGCCGCGTGACGGAGACGATCTTCGAGAACCGCTTCCTCCACGCGGGCGAGCTGCTGCGCCTCGGGGCCGACATCCGGCTGGACGGCCGGACCGCGGTCGTGCGCGGCCCGACGCCTCTCGAGGGCGCGCCTGTCACCGCGTCGGACCTGCGCGCCTCGGCGGCGCTCGTCCTCGCGGGCCTCGTTGCGAAGGGCGAGACGCGCGTGAGGCGTATCTACCATCTCGACCGCGGATACGCGGACATGGACGGGCGCCTCCGGAGCCTCGGCGCGCGGGTCGAGCGGATCGACGGATAATCGAGGCCGTGAGCCAGACGTTCGACGATCCCACGTGCCTCTTCTGCCGGATCGGCCGGCGGGAGATTCCCGCGAAGATCGCGTTCGAGAACGAGCACGTCCTCGCGTTCCACGACGTCGCGCCGAAGGCGCCAACCCACGTTCTCGTGATCCCGAAGGTGCACGTCGCGGCCCTCTCGGGCACGACGGCAGCGGACGCGGAGGCACTCGGAGCGTGCCTGGCGGCCGTGGCGGAGATCGCGCGGACGCTCGGGCTCTCGAGTTACCGCGTCGTCGCGAACGACGGGCCGGACGCCGGCCAGAGCGTCTTCCACCTGCACTTCCACCTCATGGGCGGGCGCTCGTTCGCCTGGCCTCCGGGTTGAGGCCGACCCTCCCGGCCCTCCTGCTCGCCGCCCTCCTCGCCTCGCCGCTCGCGGCCGCGGAGGCCGGGCGCGAGCAGGCGCTCGCCGCCGCGGCACGGGCCGGCAGGTGGAACGAGGTGCTCGAGCGCCTCGCGTCCCTCAAGGTCGACGCACCCGAGCGCTACGCGGACGGCCGGTTCGACTACCTGGCCGCGCGCGCTCTGGCGTCCACGGGCCGCCGCGATACGGCGATCGCGCTCTTCGAGCGGTACGTTTCACCCGACGACCTCTTCGACGTCCCCGCGCGCCTCGCCTCGGGCTCCCTGCGCTTCGAGGCGGGCGACGGCCTCGGCGCGATGGAGCTTCTCCTTCCGCTGCTCCAGAGAAAGGGCGGCGCCGTCTCGCGCCGCGCGCTGCGCATCGCGCTGGACGCCCTCGAAACGCGCCTCGACGCGGCCGCCCTCCAGCGGCTCGTGTCCGCGCATCCGCCGGCCGCCCCGCGCGAAAAACGCCGCCTCGCGGCGCTGCGCGCCGAGGCGCTCGACCAGGCCGGGGATTCCGCCGGCGCGGCGGCGCTCCGTGAGGGCCTTTTGCGCGAGGCGCGGCGCGACGACGCGGCGGCCGTCGTCCTCGCCCGCGAGATGCGCGGCCGCGAGCCGAAGGACGTTCCCGACCGCCTGCTCCCGCTCCTCGTCGAGACCGCGAAGGCGCAGCGCGACCTCGACCTCGCCGAGCGTCTGCTCGCCGAGGGCGACCGCCGCGCCGAGGCGGGCGGCGACGCGGCGGCGCGTTGGGGCGCGCGCTTCGACCTCGGTCGCATGCGGGCGTCGCGCGGGCGCTTCGCGGATGCCGCGGCCGCGTTCCGCTCGATCCTCGACGCCGAGCCCTCGAGAAAGCAGAAGCCAAAGAGCCGGAAGGACGATTCCCCCGGCACGGCGGCGTTCTTCGCGCGCGTGCGCTTCAACCTCGGCGCGGCGCTCGAAAAGCTGAACGATCTCGACGGGGCCGCGCGGGAGTTCCAGCGCGTCGAGGCCGGCCGCGTCGGGCCGTCCGGCCTCGCGGCCCTCCAGCGCGCGCGCCTCGAGATGCGGCGCGGCCACCTCGCCGACGCCGAGAAAATCCTCCTCCGCCCCACGCTGGCCCGTGAGCCCGGACGCGTCGAAGGCCTCCTCCATCTGACCGAGCGCTACGCGGAAACCGGCGACGGGGCCGGGGCGCGGCGCGCCCTCGCGCCCGTCGCGGCTCTTGCGCAGGCCCGCCGGCTGTCCGAGCCCTGGAAGAGCGAGCTCCCGTTCTGGCGGGGCCGCGTCGCGGAGGCTTCGGGGAGCGTCCCTGGGGCGCTCCAGGGCTACTCCGACATCCTCGCCTCGCGCCCGTGGACCGCCGTGGGCGAGCTCGCGCGGGAACGGATGACCTCGCTGCCGGAGGCGCCGCGCGCGGCGTTCCTCCGCGCGGCCCGCTCGCGCGGCGAGGCCCTGCTCCTGGCGGGGCGCGCCGCGGAGGCGAAGTCCGGCCTCCTCCCGCCGGCAGTCCTCGGCGATGCGGCGGCGCGCGACCTCCTGAAGGTCGCGTATCGCGCCCTGCCTCTCTACGCCAGCGTGCTCCTCGCGCCCGACCTTGCGGACGACGCGCTC
>Ga0315271_10000254_pt1 | contig 27786 bp, 30 predicted proteins | sample C3_top_MG_FD_204664 | JGI IMG/M metagenome (GOLD analysis project Ga0315271, IMG submission 204664) | Sediment microbial communities from Yellowstone Lake, YNP, Wyoming, USA - C3_top | ecosystem: Environmental > Aquatic > Freshwater > Lake > Sediment | place: USA: Wyoming | collected 2017-08-01
GTGGCGGGTCGCCATGTGCTGGTTCTGGACGATATTCTGGACGAGGGCGAAACCCTGGCGGCGATCCGCGACAAGCTGCTGGAAATGGGCGCGGCGCGGGTATGGTCGGCGGTGTTGACCGACAAGGACAACGGCCTGGATAAACCGATCCGGGCCGATTTTGTGGGGCTGGTCGTGCCCAACCGTTATGTGTTCGGCTGCGGCATGGACGCTTACGGCATGTGGCGCAATCTGCCTGCCATTTACGCTTTGAAAGACAAATAATCATGTTGGGAATTATTGGCGGCACCGGGCTGACGCAATTGGCCAATCTGGAGATCACCCATCGCAAGGTGGGACGCACACCTTACGGCGAGCCATCCGGCGCGCTGACCTTTGGCCATATTTGCGATCAGGAGGTCATTTTCCTGGCGCGCCACGGTTACGGCCACACGATCCCTCCGCACGAGGTGAATTACCGTGCCAATCTGTGGGCGCTGAAAGAACACGGCGTCGATCGCGTGGTGTCGGTGGCCACGGTCGGCAGCATTCATCCTGCGCTGATCCCCGGCATGCTGGTGATCCCGGATCAAATCATCGACTACACACATGGCCGCGCCGCCACGTATTTTGCGGGCAGCGACAAGCCGGTGACCCATCTCGACTTTACCTTTCCCTATTGCATTGCGATGCGCACGGCCTTGCTGCAGGCCGCCGTCGACGCCGGGATCAAGCTGCGTGACGGCGGCGTGTATGGCGCGGTGCAGGGGCCGCGTCTGGAAACCGCAGCCGAAATCAACCGCATGGAGCGCGACGGCGCCGACATGGTGGGCATGACCGGCATGCCGGAAGCGTATCTGGCGCGCGAACTGGCGCTGTGTTACGCGGCGGTGGGCGTGGTGGTGAACTACGCGGCCGGACGTGGTCTGTCGGCGGACGGCATCCAGATGGAAGAAATCCAGGCGGTGCTGGGCGAAGCGATGTTGCAGGTGCGGCATCTGCTGGAACAGCTGGTGACCAACGACGCCGCCGGCATGTGCCCGGTCTGAAGTGATGTGGCTGGCGCGCGCATTGCAGTCGCAGGGATTGGGGTCACGCAAAGGTTGCGTGTTGCTGGTGCGCTCGGGCGCGGTCGCGGTCAATGGCGTGGTCTGCGATGACCCCGAAGCGGAAGTCGAACCGGACGGGCTGGAACTGACCGTCAACGGCGTGACCTGGCCGTATCACCAGCATGCCTATGTGCTGATGCATAAACCGATGGGCTACGAGTGCTCGCACAAGCCCAAACATCATCCCAGCGTCTATGCCCTGTTGCCGCCGCCGCTGATCGAGCGCGGCGTGCAATGCGTGGGGCGGCTCGATCAGGACACCACCGGTTTGCTGCTTTTTACCGACGACGGGCAGTTCATCCACCGCATGACCTCGCCGAAAAAGGGCGTGGCCAAGGTGTACCGTGCCAGCTGCGCCGATCCCGTGACGGACGCCACGCTGGACGCCCTGCGCAGCGGCGTGCAACTCAACGACGAGCCCGCGCCGATCGCCGCGCTGGCGTGCGAAGCCATCGACGAGCACACGCTGCGACTGACGCTCGCCGAAGGCAAATACCATCAGGTCAAACGCATGATCGCCGCCACCGGCAACCGGGTGGACGGTCTGCATCGCGAAGCGATCGGCGACTATGTCCTGCCGGTGACGCTGGCGCTCGGCGCCTGGTGCTGGCTGGAAGCCGCCGACCTGCAACAGCTGGAGCAGCCATGGCCATCCGCGATGTCCTGAAAATGGGGGATCCGCGCCTGTTGACGCCGGCGCTGCCGGTGGAGGATTTTGCTTCGCCCGGCCTGGCGCAACTGATCGTCGATATGCACGACACCATGCGCGCGCTGAATGGCGCCGGTCTCGCGGCACCGCAAATCGGCGTCGGCCTGCAGGTGGTGATGTTTGAGGTGAACTCCAATCCACAGCATGCCAATCCACGTTATCCGGATGCCGAAAGCGTGCCGTTTACGGTTCTGATTAATCCGCTGCTCACGCCCTTGTCAGACGAGATGGAAGATGCCTGGGAAGGCTGCCTGTCGGTTCCCGGGATGCGCGGTCTGGTGCCGCGCCACACTGCGCTGCGCTATCAGGGTTTCGACGCAAAGGGGCAGGCGATCGATCGCCGTGTCAGCGCATTCCATGCCCGTGTGGTGCAGCACGAAGTCGATCATCTGCGCGGCATCCTGTATCCGATGCGCATCCGCGACCTGCGTTATTTCGGTTTCACCGACACGCTGTTCCCAGGGCAGAATCTGCAGGACGACTGACGCGTTCCAGGCGGCTGTGGCACGCATTTAGCATGCCTAAAGTTGTCCCTGTCCTCGCCGCTAACTTGAAGCGTAACCGTGGGCGAGGTGCCCCGGAGCAAGCAGCAAGGATAACAATGAGACCGGAACAACAGATCCAGCAGGCGCAGCGCCGCATTCACCCCACCGACATGATGATGAGCGAGGCGGCTCAGCTTGACAGCGTTGCCATCCAGCTGATGGCGGTGCAGCGACGCTGGAGCGACCCCGGCCGCGCGGCGCATCTGACTGCCGCGCTATCCGCGAGCCGCGATGTATGGGGCGGCATACAGGCCGCACTGGCCAAAGGCGCGCTGCCATTGCCGCTGGAAGTGCAGCACAACCTGCTGATTCTGTCGGTCTATGCCGACTGCAAAATCAGTGCCTGTGAAGGAAGAAATCCTAACGCCGACATGCTGGGCAGTTTGATTTCGTTAACCCGTACTCTGGCCGGGAGCCTGAAAGAGTGGCGGGTGGCGGCATGAAATCGTTGCAGAGTGTTGAGCTGGACAGGGATATCAGCCTGGCCGATGGGGCAGGGGTGGGCAGCACCGTGCGTCCCGGCCGCAGCGGCAGCCGGACCAAAACCGAGCTGGATGAGAAAATCAAAAAACCTGCCGACGGCGTGCGCAAGAAAGCGCCGCCAGCGCGCAAGGCGCCGTCGCGTGGGCGCTTTGTCGACGAATACGCGCGCCCGGCTATTTAGGGGCTGTTCACTTCAGAACGTCGCGTACCTCGTCTTCCAGTGCCAGTTTTCCTGCTGGCGTCAGCAAGGCCTCCCCACGAATCAGAAACGTATCCTCGACGCGTTCACCCAGCGTGTCGATTTTGGCGGCATACACGCTCACGTCATGCCGCATCAACACTTCGGCCACCGCAAACAGCAAGCCGCCACGATCGGCACAGGTGATCGTCAATATGTGGCCATGCCCCTGTGCGTCGGGTGCCAGCTGCACGGTCGCCGGGTAGGGATGGTGACGCTGGTGACGTGACAGGCGGCCGCGCGGCACGGGCTGCATGGGCTGCGCCGGATCGAGATCGCGCGCGAGTTCGTACTCCACGAAGCTCAGAAAGTCGCGGTAATGAATGCCGCGATTGGCCAGATCCATGACCTGAAAACTGTCCAGCGCATAGCCATGCTGGGTGGTATGGATTTTGGCCTCGAGGATGGTGTACTGGATGCGGGCAAAAAATCCGCAGATACGGGCAAACAGGTCGGAGCGATCAGGCGTGTAAACCAGCACCTGGATGCCTTCGCCGACCGGTGACAACCGTGCCCGCACGACGGCGTCAGGGCTGGCGACGCGACGCCACAGCATGCGCGCCTGCCAGGCCATGTCGCGGACGTCGTAGCGGACAAAATAACGCGCGTCGAGGTGTTGCCACAGCGCGTCGGCAGCGTCGTTGGGCAGGCCATAGAGCGCGAGATTGATGCGCGCTTCCACCTGTTTGGCGGCGATGTCGGCCATCGCCTGATCGCTGCCCGCAAGCCTGGCCTGCGTGGCGTGGTAGAGGTCTTCCAGCAGCTTGCCTTTCCAGGCGTTCCACACCTTGGGGCTGGTGCCGCAAATGTCGGCCACGGTCAGCAGATACAGTGCGGTGAGGCGGCGTGGGTTGCCGACTTTGCCGGCAAAGGTTGCAATCACATCCGGGTCGCTGGTGTCTTCTTTTTGCGAGGTGCGCGACATCACCAGATGCATTTCCACCAGCCAGGCGACCAGTTCGCTGTCTGGCTTGTCGAGACCATGCTGGCGACAGAAGCGCCACGCATCGACTGTTCCCAGTTCGGAATGATCGCCACCGCGGCCTTTGGCAATATCGTGAAACAGCGCGGCCAGATAGAGCAATTCGGGTTTCTCGAACGATGAGATCAGCCGGCTCGCGAGCGGGAATTCGTGGGCCAGCGCGGGCACGGTGAAGCGCCGGACGTTGCGCAGAACCATGAGGATGTGTTCATCCACGGTGTAGACGTGGAACAGGTCGTGCTGCATTTGCCCGACGATGCGTCCAAACGCCGGGATGTAGCGTGCCAGCAGCCCATAACGGTGCAGCGCACGCAGCGCCCGGGTGACGCCCACCGGCTGGCGCAGCAGCGTCAGGAATAGCGCACGATGTGCCGGGTTGGCGCGGAAGGCCGCATCGATGTGAATGCTGCCGCGCCACAGCGCCCGCAGCGTGGTCGGCTCGAAGCCTGCCAGCTCCGGATGCTGGGTGTGGACGATGAAGATGCGCAGCAGGGCATCGGGCTTGCGCTCGAACAGATCGGGGTCGCGGGCTTCGAGCAGCTTGGCGCGCAGCTGGAAATCGGCGTCGATGGGCTGCGGCGGCGCAGTCACCGGAAACAGCCGTACCCGCAGCGACGGGACGAGGATGTCGTTGGCGCGCTGGATCAGCTTGGCGGCGCGGTAATAGCCCTGCATCAGGCGTTCGTCGGCGCGTTTGTGCGCAGTGGCGGCGAACCCCAGGCGTTCGGCGAGTTCGGTCTGGTAATCGAAGGCCAGGCGGTCGTCGCGCCGCCCGGCCAGCGTATGCAGTTGTATGCGCAGCGCCGACAGGGTGTGTTCCGCATGCGCAATGCGGCGCGCCTCGGCCTGGGTCAGCAGCCCGGTGCAGGCGAGGCCATTCCAGCCTCCGGTGATGCCGCAAGCCTGCGCCAGCCAGTGAATCGTATGCAGATCGCGCAGGCCGCCCGGGCTGTCCTTGAGATTGGGTTCGAGTTTGTAGGCGCTGTCGTCGAAGCGGGCGTGGCGCGCTTGCTGTTCGGCAAGCTTGCCGTCGAAGAAATGCTGGGCGTCGAAGCGATCCCGAAAGCGGCGCTTGAATTCGCCGAAGAGCGGGCGGCTGCCCCACAAAAAACGCGCTTCCAGCAGATTGGTTTCCACCGTGATGTCCTGTGACGCTTCCTGCATGCAGGCATCCGCTGTGCGCACGCTGTGGCCGATTTCAAGCCCGACATCCCAGCATGCCTGCACCCAGCTTTCCAGCGTGGCTTGCTGTTCGGCGGTCGGCTCATGCGGCAACAACAGCAGCAGATCCACGTCGGAGCCGGGAAACAGCTCGCCACGCCCGAAGCCACCGACGGCGGCGAGACAAAAACTGTCTGGCAGCGCGAGCCGGGTGCTGATTTCCGCCAGCACGCCGTCCACCAGGGCGGCGTGGCGCGTCAAATAGGGGGAGACAGCGGGTTTTTTGCGATAGGCCGCGGCCAGCGCCGCGCGGCCGGACTTAAGCCGCTCGCGCAGGTCGGCGAACGGCGGAATGCTCACGCGGCCTGGCGGGCAAGGTCGGGAACGGCCGGGCTGCCCGCGGATACGGTCAGCACTTCGAAGCCGCTGTCGGTCACCAGCACCGTATGTTCCCACTGCGCTGACAGGCTGCGATCCTTGGTCACAATGGTCCAGCCGTCCGGCATCTGGCGAATGTCGCGCCGCCCGGCGTTGATCATGGGCTCGATGGTGAACGTCATGCCGGGCTCCAATAGCAGGCCGGTGCCCGGTTTGCCGTAATGCAGTACCTGCGGATCCTCGTGGAAATTGCGGCCGATGCCGTGGCCGCAGAATTCGCGCACCACGCTGTAGCCGTTGTGTTCGGCGAAGCGCTGGATGGCGTGACCGATGTCGCCCAGACGGGCGCCCGGTTTGACATGATGAATGCCGATCCACATGGCTTCGTAGGTCATCTGGATCAGTCGCCTGGCCTGGATCGATACTTCGCCGACCGCGAACATGCGGCTGGTGTCGCCATGCCAGCCGTCCTTGATCACGGTGATGTCGAGATTCACGATGTCGCCGTTTTTCAATACCTTGTCGCCCGGCACGCCGTGACAGACCTGGTTGTTGACCGAGGTGCAGATCGATTTCGGGTAGGGGTTGTGGCCGGACGGCGCATAGTTCAAGGGCGCGGGGATGGTGTCCTGCACATTCACCATGTACTCGTGGCACAGCCGGTCGAGCTCTCCAGTGGTGACACCGGGCTTGACGAAGGGGGTGATGTAGTCGAGCACTTCCGAGCCGAGGCGGCCGGCGACGCGCATGCCTTCGATTTCCAAGCCGGTTTTGATGGTGACAGTCATATTGTTGTGGAGTGGCTTATGTGGGGTGGCAAGCAGCAAACCCGCATTTTCCCTTGAAATGAATGGCTTATCAAATTAGAATTGCGGGCTGTCCGAAATGGTTCGGACAAATTCGCACACCTGTCGATAAAGGGTGGCGGCGCGTTCAGGCTCCTTAATCAAGCCAGGCGACGCGCGGCTGCTGACGGGTGGAGGCTCAACCCTTTAGGAGTAATGCTATGTCTGTCACCATGCGCCAAATGCTGGAAGCCGGTGTCCACTTCGGTCACCAAACCCGTTTCTGGAACCCCAAGATGGCTCCGTTCATCTTCGGCCATCGCAACAAGATTCATATCGTCAACCTGGAAAAATCGCTGCCGATGTTCCAGGAAGCACAAAAATTCGTCCGTCAGCTTGCTTCCAATAAAGGCACGGTGCTGTTCGTTGCGACCAAGCGCGCAGCACGCGAGATTGTGCGCGAAGAAGCCGAGCGCGCGGGCATGCCTTATGTGGACAACCGCTGGCTGGGCGGCATGCTGACCAATTTCAAGACCATCAAGCAGTCGATCAAGCGTCTGAACGATCTGGAGGCTTCACTTGCCGAACCGGGCCGGCTGTCGAAGAAAGAAACGCTTACGGTGCAGCGTGAAGTCGACAAGCTCAAGCGCAGCCTGGGCGGCATCCGCGAAATGGGCGGTCTGCCTGATGCGATTTTCATTATCGACGTCGGCTATCAGAAGGGCACCGTGGTCGAGGCCAAGAAGCTGGGCATTCCGGTGATCGGCGTGGTCGACACCAACAACAGCCCGGAAGGCGTGGACTACATCATCCCCGGCAACGATGACTCGGCGCGCGCGATTCGTCTGTACGCCCGCGGCATGGCTGATGCGGCGCTGGAAGGCCGCGCTCAGGTCGTCGGCGAAATACTCGGCGGCGAAGAGTTCATTGAAGTCGAAGAAGAAGGCGGCGTCGCCGCTGAATAAACGCGACGCGCCGCAACATCGCCGGGAAGCATTCCCGGCGAGCGAATTTAAAGGAGGGGCGTTGGCCCCTCTTTCTGTATGAGTTGAACCAAATTTAAGGGAGCAGGAAATGGCAGAAATCACAGCAGGCATGGTCAAGGAGCTGCGCGAGAAAACCGATGCGCCGATGATGGATTGCAAAAAGGCGCTGACGGAAGCGGCCGGCGATATGCAGAAAGCGGAAGAAATCTTGCGCGTGCGCTTTGGCAACAAGGCCGCGAAAAGTGCAGGCCGGGTGGCGGCAGAAGGCGTGGTGACGATTGCCATCAGTGCTGACGGCAAGTCGGCCGCAATGGTCGAAGTCAACTGCGAAACCGACTTCGTGACCAAGAACGACGATTTCCTGGCGCTCGCCGGCGCGCTGGCCGGCATGGTGCTGGAACAGAATCCGGCCGATGTCGCTGCCCTGTCCGCGCTGCCATACAACGGCACCACGGTGGAGGCTTTCCGCACCGGGCTGGTTGGCAAGATCGGCGAAAACATGTCGGTGCGCCGTTTTGAGCGTCTGTCCGCCCAGGGCAAGTTTGCCAGCTACATCCACAGCGGCCGCATCGGCGTGCTGGTCGATGTGACGGGCGACGAAGCGCTGGCGCGCGATATTGCCATGCACATCGCGGCATCCAAGCCGAAGTCGCTGGATGCCTCTGGCGTGGCGCCCGAGCTGATCGACACCGAGCGTCGCGTCGCAATCGAAAAAGCCAAGGAAGCAGGCAAGCCCGAAGCCATGCTGGAAAAGATTGCCGAAGGCACGGTGCAGAAATTCCTGAAGGAAGTGACGCTGCTGTCGCAGCCCTTCGTCAAGGATGACAAGCAGACCGTCGAGCAGGTGCTCAAATCGAAAAACTCGCAGTGCCACGGTTTTGCCATGTACGTGGTGGGCGAGGGCATCGAGAAGAAAGTCACCGATTTCGCGGCTGAAGTCGCTGCCGCGGCCAAGGTTTGATCGGACGGAGCCTGCTTGAAATGGCTAAAGCACGTCGCATATTGCTGAAGCTCTCCGGCGAGGCGCTGGGCGCGGATGCATTTGGCTACCACGCTGAAACGCTGGCGGGTTTTGTCGCGCAAATCCGTGAGGTAGTCGCGCTGGGGGTGCAGGTTGGCATCGTCGTCGGCGGCGGCAATCTGTTTCGCGGCGCGACCGGCGCGCTGTCGGGCATGGATCGCGCGACAGCGGATGCGATGGGCATGCTCGCCACGGTGATGAATGCGCTGGCGCTGAAGGATGCGCTGCTGCGCGTGGGCGTGTCCGCGCGGGTGCAGACGGCGGTGGCAATCGCGCATGTGGGCGAAGCATTCGAGCGCGACGCTGCGTTGCGTCATCTCGAAGCCGGAACCGTGCTGATATTCGGTGGCGGCACGGGCAATCCGTTTTTCACCACCGATACCGCTGCGGCGCTGCGCGGCGCGGAAATCGGCGCCGATTTGTTGCTGAAGGCGACCAAGGTTGACGGCGTCTACACTGCCGACCCGAAAAAAGACACCACAGCCACGCGCTACGCGACGCTGAGTTTCGACGAGGCGATCCGCAACAATCTCGGCGTGCTCGATACCGCCGCGTTTGCCCTGTGCCGCGAGCAGAAGCTGCCGCTGGTGGTGTTTGATATTTTCAAACCCGGGGCGTTGAAGCGCGTGGTAATGGGTGAAAACGAAGGCACGCGCGTGACCCCTTGATCGCCCCTTGAGAACGAAGGAAAGACGATGGCTGAAATGACGATTGCGGAAATCAAGCAGTCTGCCGAGCAGAAAATGGGCAAGTCGCTGGAGGCGTTGAAGAACGATCTGGCGAAGGTGCGCACCGGGCGTGCGCATACGGGCATTCTCGATCATGTGATGGTCGATTACTACGGCAATCCGACGGCGGTGCCGCAGGTGGCGAACGTGTCGCTGGTCGATTCGCGCACGCTGGGTGTGCAGCCGTGGGAAAAAAACATGGTGGGCAAGATCGAGAAGGCGATTCGCGATGCTGACCTCGGCCTCAACCCGGCCACGCATGGCGATATCATCCGGGTGCCGATGCCCTCGCTGACCGAAGAACGCCGTCGCGATCTCATCAAGGTCGTGCGTGGCGAGGCGGAAAGCGCTCGCGTGGCGATGCGCAACATCCGCCGTGACGCCAATGGCGCGGTCAAGGACATGGTCAAGGCCAAGACCGCGACCGAAGACGAAGATCGGCGCACCCAGGACGAGGTGCAGAAGCTGACCGATAAATTCATCGGCGAAATCGACAAGCTGTTGGCTGACAAAGAGAAAGATCTGCTCGCTGTTTGAGCATGTCCCGCGAGCATACCCGGCGTGCCTACCCGCTCGAAACAAGCGACCTCAGCCAGCACGGATGTGCCGCGGCACGTTGCCATCATCATGGACGGCAATGGCCGCTGGGCGAAACGCCGGCTGATGCCGCGCGTGGCCGGGCATCGCAAGGGCGTCGAGGCGCTGCGCGGGGTCATCCGCGCGTGCGCCGAGCGCGGCGTGACGCATCTCACGGTATTTGCCTTCAGTTCGGAAAACTGGCGGCGTCCACAGGAAGAAGTCACCCTGCTGATGGAACTGTTCATGCGCGCACTGGAAAATGAAGTCGCGCGCCTGCACGAAAACAACATTCGCTTCCGCCTCATCGGCGATCTGTCCAGTTTTTCCGAGCGCATTCAGACCCTGATTCGCGACGCTGAAACCTTGACCTGCAACAATACCCGGCTGACCTTCACCGTGGCGGCCAACTACGGCGGCCGCTGGGATATTGTGCAGGCGGTGAAGAAACTGATGGCGGCGGGCGTAACGGCGGACGACATGAATGAAGCCGCGCTGGCACAGCAGCTCAGCATGGCTGATGTTCCCGAACCGGATTTGTTCATCCGCACGGGCGGCGAAAAGCGCATCAGCAATTTTCTGCTGTGGCAACTGGCCTATACCGAGCTGTATTTCACCGACACCTTGTGGCCCGACTTCAACGCGAAGTCGCTGGATGCGGCGATCGCGTCCTACCGCACCCGTGAGCGCCGCTTTGGCCGCACCAGCGAACAGGTGCAAGCTGCATCGTGACCACCTTTCAGGCATGTCATCCATGACGCCGCTATTCAGGCGGGTGCTCACCGCCGCGCTGCTGTTGGCGATCTTTGTGCCTGCCGTGCTGTGGGCGCCTGCGTGGTTGTGGGCGATCCTGATGGCGGCGGTGGTCGGCATGGCCGCCTACGAATGGGCAAACCTGAGCCACTTTCCCGCATGGTCTGCACGCCTCTATGCTGGACTGCTCACCGCCTGCGCGCTGACTCTGCCTTATGTTTTGAGTCAGGACTGGCCTGTTTTCCAGAGTGCACTCATCCTGCTGGCGGTTGCCTTCTGGCTGGTCGTCGCGCCGCTGTGGTTGCAGGGACGCTGGCAGGCGGCGCAGCCCTTTGTGCGCGCTGCGGTCGGCGGGGTGGTGTTGCTGCCGACCTGGGCGGCACTGCTCTATTTGCATGCACGCGGTCCCGTCGTGCTGCTGGGGGTGATGGCGATCGTCTGGATTGCCGATACCGCAGCCTATTTCGCTGGACGCCAGTTTGGACGGCACAAGCTCGCGCCGATTATCAGCCCCGGCAAGACCTGGGAAGGGGTGGCGGGTGCGCTCGTCGCGCTTGCGCTGTACGCCGGTGCCGTGAGCGGGCTGGCCGATATGCCGCTGTTGTCAGCGTTACCTGTTGTGGTGGGCCTGCTGTATCTGGCGGTGCTGGGCGATCTGTTCGAATCCTGGATCAAGCGCGTCTCCGGCATGAAGGACAGTGGCGACCTGCTGCCCGGTCATGGCGGTGTGCTTGACCGCATCGACGCGCTGACCTCCACCCTGCCGATCGCGACGGGCATGTTGATGTGGCTGGAGCGCGCTGCATGAAACCACGCGTTCTCACCATCCTCGGTGCCACCGGCACCATCGGCGTCAACACGCTCGATGTGGTGGCGCGCCATCCCGGTCGCTTCGAGATTTTTGCCCTGACCGGCGCGACGCAAGTCGAGCGCATGGTCGAGCAGTGCCGCACGCATCGCCCGCGTTTTGCCGTGATGAGCGAGCCGGTGGCCGCAGCGGCGCTGCGCATGCGCGTTGCGGCAGAAAAGCTGCCGGTCACGGTGCTCGAAGGCAGCGCGGCCCTGACTGAAGTGGCGACCGCGCCTGAAGTGGATACCCTGATGGCGGCGATTGTCGGCGCGGCCGGCTTGCCCGCCACGCTGGCGGCCGCGCAGGCGGGCAAGCGCATTTTGCTCGCCAACAAGGAAACCCTGGTGGTAGCCGGTCAACTGTTCATGGACGCCATCGCCGCCAGCGGCGCCGATCTGCTGCCTATCGATTCCGAGCACAACGCGATCTTCCAGGCGCTGCCGCGCGACTTCAACGGCGACTTTCAGCAGGCCGGGGTGAAGGCGCTATGGCTCACTGCGTCCGGCGGCCCGTTCCGCACCCTGTCGGCCGAGGCGATTGCCGCCGCCACTCCCGCGCAGGCGGTAGCGCACCCCAACTGGGTGATGGGCAGGAAGATTTCGGTCGATTCGGCGAGCCTGATGAACAAGGGACTCGAAGTGATCGAGGCGCGCTGGCTGTTCAACGCGCGCCCCGAGCAGATCAAGGTGGTGGTGCATCCGCAAAGCATCGTGCATTCGATGGTCGAATATGCCGACGGCTCGGTGATCGCGCAGATGGGCACGCCCGACATGCGCACGCCGATTGCCTACGCGCTGGGTTTTCCCGAACGCATTGAAGCCGGCGTGTCGGCGCTCGAACTGATCGGCAAACAGCTGACCTTTGAAGCGCCCGACACCGCGCGTTTCCCCTGTCTGCAACTGGCATTCGACGCGCTCGCCGCAGGCGGCAACGCGGCAGCGGTATTGAACGCGGCCAACGAAGTCGCGGTTGCGCGCTTTCTCGATGGCGCGGTTCCCTTCAGCGCCATCGCTGCCAGCATTGCGCATACGCTGGACACACTGGCCGGCGGCGCGGCCACCACGCTGGCCGACCTGCTCGACGCCGACAGCCAGGCGCGCGGCGTAGCCGAAACCTATCTGAGCCGGGTGCGCACATGAGCGTGTTCCACACCATTCTGTGGTTCCTGGTGGCCATCAGCATCCTGGTGGTGGTGCATGAATTTGGCCACTATTTTGCGGCACGGCTGGCCGGGGTCAAGGTGCTGCGGTTTTCGGTCGGCTTTGGCAAGCCGCTGCTGAGCCGTCGCATCGGCCCGGATCAAACCGAATGGACGCTATCCCCGTTGCCCGTTGGGGGCTACGTCAAAATGCTCGACGAGCGCGAAGGCGAAGTGCCTGCGGCAGAAGCCCATCGCAGCTTTAACCGTGCCACCGTGTGGCGTCGCATCGGCATCGTGGTGGCGGGTCCGCTGGCCAATTTCCTGCTCGCCATCGTGTTCTATTGGGCGCTGTTCCTGCACGGGCTGCCCGCGATGAAACCGATGATCGGCGAGCCGCCTGCAGGTACGCCGGCGGCGCAGGCCGGTCTGGCGGCGGGCGATGAAATCCGCCGTGTCAACGGCACCGACACACCTTCGTTCCAGGATATGCGATTGACCCTGCTGCGTGCGGGGGTGGCGGGCGGGCCGCTTACCCTTGAACTGGCCGATGGCCGCAGCGTGCAGCTCGAAGCCCCATCGATGCAGGACGACAATCTGGAACAGGACACCCTGCGTCCGCTCGGCATTGTGCGTTACGACCCTGTGATCGAACCGGTGGTCGGCACGGTATTGCCTGACGGTGCCGCTGCCCGTGCGGGGCTCCGGGTGGGAGATCGGCTGGTTGCCGTTGATGGCAAAGCCGTCGCGAACTGGCAGGGGTGGGTGCAGTTGATCCGTCAGCATCCGGGCAAGTCATTGCGTATCGAATACCAGCGGCAGGGACAGCGAGGGGTGTTGAACGTCGTGCCCGACGTGGTGAACGAAGGCGGCCAGCATATCGGCAAGATCGGCGCCGGACCCAGGATCGACGAAGCGGCATTCGCCGCGCTGATGACCGAAGTGCGCTACGGACCGGTCGATGCGCTGTGGCAGGGTGTCGTCAAGACCTGGGACATGAGCGCATTCACGCTGGAGATGATGGGACGCATGGCACTGGGGCAGGTGTCGTGGAAAAACCTGTCGGGCCCGCTGACCATCGCCGACTATGCAGGCCAGAGCGCCGCCCTCGGCTGGGTCAGTTTTGTCGGCTTTCTGGCACTGGTGAGCGTGAGCCTGGGCGTGCTGAATCTGCTGCCCGTCCCGCTGTTGGATGGCGGACACCTCATGTATTATGTGGCCGAAGTTTTGACGGGTCGTCCGGTGTCCGAGCGCGCCATGGAAATAGGCGGCCGGATCGGCATGGCACTCCTGCTGCTGCTGATGTCATTTGCTCTGTTCAACGATTTGCAACGCCTGCTAGGCGGATGAAAATACCCATGGTTCTTACCCGTTTGACGCTTGCTCTCGCTGCTGTGCTGGCCGCGCCATCCGTATTTGCCGGCGAGCCTTTCGTCGTCACGGATATCCGGGTCGAAGGCATCCAGCGTACCGAGGCCGGCACCGTGTTCAGCTACCTGCCGGTCAAGGTGGGCGAGACGATGACCGACGAGAAAACGGCGGCGGCGATCAAGGCCTTGTACGCCACCGGATTTTTCAAGGAAGTGCGGCTGGAAGCGCGCGACGGCGTGGTGATCGTCACCGTTGAAGAGCGGCCCTCGATTGCCAAGATCACCCTGAATGGCATCAAGGAGTTTTCCGAGGAAGACCTGAAGAAGGGACTCAAGGAGACCGGACTGGCGGAAGGCCGTGTGCTTGACCGCTCCCTGGTGGAGAAGGCCGAGCAGGAATTGCAACGTCAATATTTCAACCGGGGCAAATACGCGGTCGAAATCAAAACGACGCTGACCCCGCTGGAACGCAACCGGGTGGCGGTGCAATTCGATGTGGTGGAAGGCGACAGCGCCAAGATCCGGCAGATCAACCTCGTCGGCAACAAGGCGTTCACGGAAAAAGAGCTGCTGAGTGAAATTACCTCGACCACACCCGGCTGGCTGACCTGGTACACCAAGAACGACCAGTATTCCAAAGCCCGCCTGGGCGGTGACATCGAAATCCTGCGTTCGTTTTACCTCAATCGCGGCTACCTCGAATTCAACGTCGATTCCACGCAGGTGTCGATTTCGCCTGACAAGCAAGGCATCTACATCACCGTCAACGTGACCGAGGGGCCGCAATACACCGTGTCCGGGGTCAAGCTGGCTGGGCAGATGCTGGTGCCCGAGGCGGAGCTTCAGCAACTGATCACGGTCGTGCCAGGTGAGGTGTTCGTGCGCGACCGCCTGACCGAAACTACCAAGCGAATTGGCGAGCGACTCGGCAACGATGGCTATGCATTTGCCAACGTCAACGCAGTGCCCGAACTCGACAAGGAAAAAAGTACGGTCGCCTTCACCCTGTTCGTCGATCCCGGTCGTCGCGTCTACGTCAACCGTGTCAACGTGACGGGCAACACCAAAACCCGCGATGAAGTGGTGCGTCGTGAAATCAGGCAAATGGAAGGCGCGTATTACGACGCCGCGGAGATCAACCGTTCACGTGAGCGATTGAACCGTCTCGGCTACTTCAGCGAAGTCAACATCGAAACGCCGGCGGTAACCGGCACCACCGACCAGGTCGATGTCAACGTGAGCGTGGCTGAAAAGTCCACCGGCAGCATCCAGCTGGGCGCGGGCTACTCGACGACCGAGGGGCTGGTGCTATCGGGCTCGGTATCGCAGGCCAACGTGTTTGGCACCGGCAACCGCCTGTCCTTGCAGATCAACACGGGCAGTGTCAATTCCGTGTATTCGCTGTCATTTGTTAACCCCTACTTCACCCTCGACGGGATCAGCCTGGGCTATGACCTGTACGACCGTCATGTCGACACCAATTCGCTCAACAGCGTCGGTAATTATCAAAGCTCGACGCAAGGCATCGGCGCGCACTTCGGTTTTCCGATCAACGAGCGCGATTTCGTTAACCTGGGGCTGGCGGCTGAGCGGTCCCAGATTACGACGGTCACAAGCAGCCCAGCGCAGTACAAGCAGTATGCGGTGGTGTTTGGCGGCGTTCCGTGCTCCAGCCTCAGCGACCCCCAGTGCGGCGTAGGTACGGCCGACACCACCACGCTCCGCCTGGATTCCTCCTGGTCGCGCGATACCCGCAACAACTTCTTGTTTCCGACCAGCGGGATGTTGCAGCGGCTGGCGGGAGAGGTCGGCGTTCCGCCGGGCGACCTGAAATACTACAAAATTTCACTTCAGCACCAGCAATTTTTTCCGCTGGGGAAAAGCTTCACCCTGATGGTGAATGGCGAACTGGGATACGGGGACGGCTATGGTCAGGCCGCCAACGGAGACCCAGCGCCGCTGCCCTTCTTCAAGAATTTCTATGCGGGCGGCATCGGCTCGGTGCGCGGATTTAAAACCGGCACCCTCGGCCCGAAGGACGCCGCTGGCGATGCATTGGGTGGCAATAAACGCGTGGTCGGCAATCTGGAACTCTTTTTCCCGTTGCCGGGCATCAAGGATGACCAGTCGCTGCGCATGTCGGCGTTTATTGATGCGGGGGGTGCCTTTGGTCCGGGTGGCTTGCCGATAGGCGTCAATGGCCCTCAAAGCACATTCTCGAGCTTTTCGTTCAACGATCTGGGGGTTTCCGCTGGCCTGGCGGTATTGTGGGTGTCGCCGCTGGGACCGCTCAAGTTCAGTTTGGCGCAGCCACTTGTTAAACAGGATGGCGACCAAACAGAAGTGTTTCAATTTACCATTGGCAATGCGTTCTAAGAGTGGGTTTTACCGGAGTGTGATGATGAAATTCAAGCAATTTGCAGTGCCCCTGATTCTGGCGTCCGCGTTCGTGGCGGCGCCAGCCCTTGCCGATACCAAGATCGGCTTCGTTAATACCGAAAAACTGTTGCGCGAAGCGCCCCTGTCAGTGGCCGCGCAGAAGAAGCTGGAGCGTGAATTCGCCACGCGCCAACAGGAGTTGCAGAAGCTCGCCAAACAGGCGCGTGACCTGCAGGCGCAACTCGACAAGGACGGTGTGACCATGTCCGACAGCGAGCGCAAGGCGAAAGAGCGTGATCTGGGTAATCAAAGCCGTGAACTGCAGCGCAGCGAGCGTGAGTTCCGCGAAGACCTCAATTTGCGCCGCAACGAGGAACTGGGGCAGATTCAGGAGCGTGCACGCAAGGCCATCCAGGATATTGCCAAGGCCGAAAAATTCGACCTGATTGTCGAGCAGGCTGTTTTTGTCGACCCCAGGCTCGATATCACCGACCGGGTGATGAAAACGCTGGGCGGCAAATAAACCAAGCCGATGGCTGCAACGCTGACAGAGCTGGTTGCCCGCTTCGGCGGAGAGCTGGTGGGCGATGGCGCGCGGACGGTGCGTCAGGTTGCGCCTCTGGATCGCGCCCTGTCTGACGAAATCGGCTTCGTCTCGCAGAGCAAGTATCTGTCCCAACTGGCCGACACCCGTGCGGGCGCGGTGATCTTGCCGGAGGACGCGCGCGACGCCACCGACCTGCCGCGCATCCTCACGCCCAATCCCTATCTGTATTTCGCGCGCGTCTCGACCCTGCTGAATCTGCCACCGCGCCCACCTGTGGGTATTCACCCCGCGGCGACGGTTGCACCGGATGCGGAAGTTGCCGCCGATGCCTGTATCGCCGCCGGTGCGGTGATCGGCTCCGGCGCAGTGATTGGTGCGCGCACGGTCATCGGCGCCAACAGCGTGGTGGGCGACCAGGCCCGTGTTGGAACAGATTGCCTGCTGCACGCCAACGTCACCGTCTATCACCGCTGCGAAATTGGCGACCGCGCCATCCTGCATTCTGGCTGCGTGATCGGCGCGGACGGATTTGGCTTCGCGCCGAACGACGGCCGCTGGGAGAAAATTCCGCAGATTGGCCGCGTGCTGATTGGCGCCGATGTCGAGGTCGGCGCCTGCACCACCATCGATCGTGGCGCGCTCGAAGACACGCTGATCGAGGAGGGCGTCAAGCTCGACAACCTGATTCAGGTCGCCCACAACGTGGTGATCGGCGCGCACACGGCAATTGCCGCCTGCACCGGCATCGCCGGCAGCACCAAAATCGGCCGCCATTGCACCATCGGCGGTGCGGCGATGATTTTCGGCCACATCGAAATCGCCGATGGCACCCGCATTTCGACCAATACGCTGATAACCAAGTCCCTGCCCAAGGCGGGCACGTACACCTCGGCGCTGCCGTTCTCCGAACACGATGTCTGGCAGAAAAATGCCGTGCACATGCGCAACCTCGACAAGCTGGTCAAGCGCATCAAACAACTGGAACAACGCCTTACCGACCTGGAAAGCCCATCATGATCATGGATATCGAGCAGGTGATGCAGTACCTGCCGCATCGTTACCCCTTTCTGCTGATCGACAGGGTGACCGAACTTGAACTCGGCAAGAGCATTACCGCGATCAAGAACGTCACCATCAACGAACCGTTTTTCCCGGGCCATTTCCCCGGTGCGCCGGTGATGCCGGGGGTACTGATTCTGGAAGCGATGGCGCAGGCGGCGGCGATCCTGTCGTTCAAGACCAAAAACTACACCCCCGAGCAAATCGGTGTCGTCTACTTTGCCGGCATCGATGGCGCGCGCTTCAAGAAGCCGGTCAGGCCGGGCGACCAACTGGTGCTCAAGGTCGAGATCGTGCGTGAAATTCGCGGCATCTGGAAATACACCGGGCGCGCCGAAGTGGGTGGCGCGCTGGTGGCGGAAGCCGAACTGATGGCCACCCTGCGCGACAAGCCCTGACCATGCCGAAGGTCCACGAAACCGCCCTCGTCGCAGCGGGTGCGCGGCTGGCAGACGATGTTGAAATCGGCCCCTACACGATCATCGGCGAACACGTCGAGATCGGCGCCGGCACCACGGTCGGCGCTCATGCCGTCATCACCGGCCATACCACCATCGGTGCGCGCAACCGGATCTTCCATTTCGTCTCGCTCGGCGAAGTGCCGCAGGACAAGAAATATGCGGGCGAGCCGACCCGGCTGGAAATCGGCGACGACAACGTGATCCGCGAGTTCTGCACCTTCAACATCGGCACCGTGCAGGATCGCGGCGCCACCACCATCGGCAGTCACAACTGGATCATGGCCTACGTGCATATCGCGCACGACTGCGTGGTGGGCGACCACACCATCTTCGCCAACAATGCCTCGCTGGCCGGACACGCCGAAATCGGCGACTGGGTGATCCTCGGCGGCTTCACCGGCGTGCACCAGTTCTGCAAGATCGGCGCGCACGTGATGACCGGCATCTCCAGCGTGGTGTTCAAGGACATTCCGCCCTTCGTCATGGCCGCGGGGCAGCCTGCCGCGCCGCATGGCCTCAACAGCGAAGGCCTCAAGCGCCGTGGCTTTTCCGCCGACGCACTGGCCGCGCTGAAACGTGCCTACAAGATTCTCTATCGCGAAGGCAACACCCTGGCCGAAGCCCAGGCGAGGCTCGTATCCGAGGCGGACAATCATGCCGAAGTGTGGCAACTGCTCGATTTCCTCGCGCGCGCCGAGCGCGGCATCATTCGATGATCGATCTGGGGCTGGTCGCCGGGGAAGCCTCCGGCGATCTTCTGGGTGCACATTTCATCCGCGCGCTGAAACAGGTTCACCCCGATTTGCGCGCGGCAGGCATCGCCGGTCCCCGATTGGTCGCAGCAGGCGTCGAAGCGATTTATCCCAGCGAGAAACTGGCGGTTAACGGCTACGTCGAGGTGTTGCGCCACCTGCCCGAACTGCTGTGGATTCGCGCGTGCATCACGCGTCATTTTCTGCGTGAACGGCCGCGCGTTTTCGTTGGCATCGATGCGCCGGATTTCAATTTCAGCCTGGAAACGAAGCTCAAGCAGGCAGGCATCCCCACTGTGCATTTCGTCAGCCCGTCGCTCTGGGCGTGGCGGCCGGAACGCATCCACCGCATCAAACAGGCGGTGTCGCACATGCTGGTGGTGTTTCCATTCGAGGAAAAAATTTATCGCGACGCGGGCATTCCGGTCACCTATGTGGGCCATCCGCTGGCTGATGTGATTCCGCTGCAACCCGACACCGCAGCCGCGCGCGCATCGCTGGGCCTGGCGGCGGGCCCGGTCATCGCGCTGCTGCCGGGCAGCCGGTTGAGCGAAGTGTCTCGTCATGCGCGTCTGATGCTCGAAGCGGCGGTGCTCATTTTGCAACGCCATCCCGACGCGCAGTTCGTGCTGCCGGCCGCGAGCGAGGCTGCCGCCGTGCTGATTAGGCAGGCAATGCAAGGGCTGCGCTTGCCGCTGCACATCCTGGACGGCCAGTCGCACACCGCGCTGGCGGCATGCGATGTGGCGCTGGTGGCGTCGGGCACGGCCACGCTGGAAGCGGCCCTGTTCAAGAAGCCGATGGTGATTACCTACCGTGTCCCCGCGCTTACCGCGTATCTGATGCGGAAAAAGGCGTTGTTGCCGTGGATCGGGCTGCCGAATATTCTGGCGCGCGATTTCGTGGTGCCGGAACGCGTGCAGGAAGCCGCCACGCCGGACAATCTCGCCGCCGACGCGATGGCCTGGCTGGACGATGCGGCGCGCCGCCAGGCAGTCGTTGAAACCTTCCACGCCATGCATGTCAGCCTGCGGCAGGATGCCGGCACGCGCATTGCCGAAGCGCTTAAACCTTATCTGGTGGCCGCATGAAGGCGCCCGTCGTTTTGCATGTGGGGCCACTGGGTCTGTGCGGCGTTGACGAAGCCGGACGCGGTCCGCTGGCGGGGCCGGTGATGGCGGCGGCGGTGATGCTCGACCCCAGCCAGCCGATCGACGGCCTGCGCGACTCGAAGAAACTTAGCGCCGCCGCGCGCGAACGGCTGGCCGACGAGATACGCTTGCGTGCCGTCGCCTGGTGCGTGGCCGAAGCCAGCGTCGCTGAAATTGATCATCTCAATATCCTGCAAGCCACGCTGCTGGCGATGCAACGCGCCGTGGCCGGGCTCGGGCGTGCGCCGGACGACGTTTGGGTGGACGGCAACCGCTGCCCCAACTGGGCCTGGCGCTCGCAGGCGGTGGTCAAGGGTGACGACAAGGTGGCGGCGATTGCCGCCGCGTCGATTCTGGCCAAGACGGTGCGCGACCAGTTCATGTGCCGCTTGCACGCTGATTTTCCCGCTTATGGTTTCGCGCAGCACATGGGCTACGGTACTGCCGCGCATCTGGCTGCGCTGCAAACGCACGGCACCTGCCCGCAGCATCGGCGCAGCTTTGGCCCGGTTAAACGCGTTCTCGAACAAACCCCACTTTTTTAAAAGGAAACCCCATGCCGCTATTTCTGCTCCTGCACCTTGTAAGCGTTGTCGTCTGGGTGGGCGGCATGTTCTTCGCCTACATGGCCTTGCGCCCGGTGGCCGCCAGCGTGCTTGAACCGCCGCAGCGGCTGATCTTGTGGGCCGGCGTGTTCGGCAAGTTCTTCCCCTGGGTGTGGGCCTCGGTGGCGCTGATTCTGGCGACCGGCCTGCACATGCTGATGGCACTCGGCGCCGCAGCGCCACATTACGCCCTGGCCATGCTGGCGCTCGGCGTGGTGATGATGCTGATTTTCGCGCATGTGTTTTTTGCGCCTTACAAGAAACTCAAGCGCGCCGTCGCTGCCCAGGACTGGAAAGCCGGCGGTGCCGCGCTGGGGCAAATCCGCATGCTGATCGGCATCAACCTCAGCCTGGGGCTGCTGACGATTGCGGTGGTGTTTCTCGGGCGCGCGTTAGCTTAAGTCGCAGCGGATCAAGGCTCATCCTGCGCCGGTGCAGCCAGCAGGCCCGTCACGGCTGGCCGGATAGCTTCTCGTCGCGCCTCGCATTGCAACTCGGCATGAAACAGGCCGTCGCGATACAGATACAGCGTCGGTAGATGAAAGATGCCGAAATAGCGCGCCACCCCGGTGGCCTCGCTGACATCCACTTCATAAAACCTGTCGGCCATCCCGGCCAGTGCCTGCGGCAACAGCTGCTTCCATGCGCGGCATGCACCGCAGTGCGGTGCGCTGAACAGCACCACCGTCACCCCGGAAGAAGCCGCGAGACGCGCGTGAAATGTGCCCTCGGTCAGACGGGAGAATGCGGCCGGGATGGCGTGCTCCGGGCTGGTAGAATCGCGGTTTTCCTCCTGGCTGGCGCTCATGTTGTTTCTCGAATTATTAGGCTACCTGCTGATCATCCTGGTGGCGGCCGAAATCTTTGTCAACGCGCTCGAACACCTGGGCGAAAAACTCAAAATTTCGGAAGGCGTCACCGGTTCGGTGTTTGCCGCGGTCGGCACCGCCATGCCAGAAACCCTGGTGCCGCTGCTGGCGATTTTTGGCGGCACCGGCAATGCTGCCGTCAATGAGGAAATCGGTGTTGGCGCGATCTTGGGCGCACCGCTGATGCTGTCGACCCTGTCGCTGTCCCTGATGAGCGTAGCGGTGCTGAAACGGCGCGGCATACAAGGCCACCTCACGCCGGAGAGAACCGGCCTCAAGCGCGATCTGGATTTTTTCCTGATGGCGTTCATGCTGGCGTTTGTCGCCATGTTCGTTCCGCATGAAAACATATGGATACGTGGCGCGCTCGCATTTGTCATGGTGATGATCTACTTCGTCTATGTGATGCTGACCCTGCGCGCTTCGAGCAAGCTGGTCGAAGAAGGCCATGCCACCGAGGCCGGGTCGCCGATGCTGCTGACCCGTCTGGGCCTGCCGCAAAACCTGTTTTTCATCGTTGTGCAACTGGCGCTGGCTCTGGCGCTGCTAGTCACCGGCGCCAAGGGTTTTATCCACGGCGTCGAACAAGCCGCCCCCATCATTGGTATCTCCGCGTTGCTGTTGTCCTTGATGATCATCCCGATCGCGACCGAGCTGCCGGAAAAAGTGAATTCGATTTTGTGGATCCGCAAGCACAAGGACACCCTGGCGTTTGGCAACATCACCGGCGCCATGGTGTTCCAGGGCACGCTTTTGCCCGCCATCGGCGTTTCGCTCACGCCGTGGGCACCGCAAAAGGAAGTGTTGCTGGGCGTTCTGGTCACCCTCGTTGCTGCATTCTGGCTGCGCTGGGCGGCATTGAATGGCGGACTGCGCGTGTGGCATTTGCTGGTGAACGGCGCCTTGTATGCCACTTATCTGACAGCGGTGCTGATGTAAGTTTCGGGAATAAAAAACGGCGGATTTATCCGCCGTTTTTTATGGTTGAAGCCGGGTGTTCAGGCAATGCGTCGCGCGTGATTCGGGGCAAAGAAGGCTGGAGTTGTGATGCTGACTTCCGGGAATAATGTGAGCCTGGCCCCTTAGATTTGAATTTTGCCAAACGGAAGGGGTCAGCAAACAGAAGGGGGGTTGCCTTTTGCTAAGTGAGCACCCCTCTATTCCGAATGAGCTGGCGATAACGGCGGCTCACGCCGAAACGGCCCTTCCATCTCATCCATGTAGTGTGTGATCGCGTCGGTCTCACGTTCTAGAAAGCGATCAACCGCGTCGCGGAATTCGGCGTTTTCCAGCCAGTTCCAGGAATGCGTGGCGGTGGGGACGAGGCCGCAAATCAAGACGGGGACAGGTCTTGCAATAACGCATTTTATTGATGCAAGACCAGAGCGGATGTCGCAATGCCAGACATGAACATCCATCGGGCTCCGTCCTCCATCCTCTCGTTTGTCGCCGGTTCCCCTGTGGCTTCGTCCTGCACGGCGAAACGGACGACAAGGCGTGTCATGAGTTTCTTGTACAAATGTTTCCTCCGTTCAATCCCGAGCAGGTGTTTTGACTTCTGTAAGGAATGACCATCTCAGCTGACCAAGTGAGTGGAATCGTGCCCATGGTGGGTGCGGTGTCCTGTTTTCTACTTGAGGAGATGGTATGAAAAAGTTGATGGGTATGACGCTGGCCGTGATGACGGTGGCGCCGGTGATGTTGGGGGTTAGTCTGGCGCATGCGGATGACGACCATGGTATTCGACGCTATGCCGTGACGGTGACCAACCTGACGCGTGGACAGGGTATGGCGCCTCCCGCTGTGATTGCGCACAATGGCGACTATCAAATGTTCGATTTGGGTGCGCCGGGTAGCGTCGAACTGGCGCCCTTGGCAGAGATGGGAAATGGCGCGCCCCTGCTGTCCGTGGCTTCTACCATGCCGACGGTTTATCGTACTGCCCTGGGGAGTGGGGGGATTGCGCCGGGTGCATCCCAGACCATCGAGATCGAGACAACTGGCGCTTTCTCGGAAATTTCACTGGGTGCCATGCTGGGTACAACCAATGATGCATTCATGGCAGTGCGAAGTGTTCACGCACCCCGACGCGGTTCAGTGACTGTCATGGCGGAGGCCTATGATGCGGGCACCGAGGCGAACACCGATACGTGTGCGTTTGTTCCCGGCCCGCCTTGTGGGGATTTCAACCATAATCCTGCGACGCCAGAAGGTTATGTTCATGTGCATTCCGGGATCCACATTGGCGGCGGTGGGTTGAATCCTGCCATGCACGATTGGCGTAATCCGGTTGCGCAGATCGAGATTCGACGCATCGACTGAGCGTGTCTGCAACGCAAGAAACTAAAAGGGCCGCATGCGCGGCCCTTTTTTAAATTTAACCAAGAGGCCCCTCAGTGGTTTCGTAGTACGTTCAGCGAGTGCGGCGACGGCGCACGGCCACGCCGATCAAACCCAATCCCGCAAGCATCATTCCATAGGTCGTCGCTTCCGGTACGGCGCCCACCGTGCCGTGTAGCTCATAATAAAATTTAGTACCCCCTATGCCTGAAGCGTCGCCGGCTGGAATGGTTGCCGTGTATTGGAGCGTATAGGCACTACCCACGGCACAACCGGAACCTGCAGCACACGTGAGGTTCCCGACGCCATTGGTGTAGCCGCTGGACCAGGCGCCTGTGCCAATGGGGACGGGGCCGACGCCGTTCCAAAGCCATTTCAGGCCACTCATGTTCAAGCTGGCGGTGTCGCCGCTGGCCGACAAGATGCTGATACCGGTGCCGAGGGTTTCAAGGCTGCCGGGGGCACCGTAGAAGCGGAAGGTGGCCATGTTCGATTGGGTAGCCCCTGTCAGGGTCAGGTCGGTGCCGTTGTACAAAAAGGCATATTGAGTACCCAGTATGTCTTTTGTTTTTGACCCCCCATACCCATCCGCAATGAAGAACGAGTCCACCAAGGGTCCATCACTCGAAACAAAGTCGTTGCCAGAGGTGGTCTGGCCGGTGACAGCATCAGCTTGAATGCTCAGCGTGTTGGTGCCGGTGAGTACAGCCTGTGCGTTGCCGGCGGAGATCACCAATGCCACGCTGGCGGCTATTTTTGTCGTCGTAAATTTCATTTCCATCCTCCTCAGGTTAGATGCAATTGGAAAAGCAGGTTGACAGCTTGTTATTTTTCGGATCTCTGCGTGACCAGTGTATTCCGATATGCTAGGGGTGTGAATGGGTATTTCCCCATGTTTAGCGGACGCCAAAAGTGGAATGAAGCGGGGGAGCATTAACCTCTGTATAGATTTGATACCGCCGAGAGCCATGATGGCGCTTTCCGTGATCTATCGGCTCGCCCGCTACTCTGGCAGTGGTGACTTAGCCAGACGGCTCACGCCGGAACGGCCCCTCCATCTCATCCATGTAATGGCTGATGGCATCGGTCTCACGCTCCAGGAAACGGTCGACCGCTTCGCGGAATTCGGCGTTTTCCAGCCAGTGCCAGGAATGCGTGGCGGTGGGGACCAGCCCGCGCGCCAGTTTGTGTTCGCCCTGCGCGCCGCCTTCGAACGCCTGCAAACCCTTGGCGATGGCGTATTCGATGCCCTGCTGGTAGCAGGTTTCGAAGTGCAGGCCGGGCACATATTCCAGCGTGCCCCAGTGGCGGCCGTATAGACGCTGGCTGTCCTTGACGCAGAACGAGCAGGCGATGGGCTCGCCGTGTTTGTCCGCGATGATGAGCAGCAGATTCTCGGGCATGGTTTCGCGCACGGCGGCAAAGAACGCGCGGTTGAGGTGCGGGTCGCTGCGGTGGCGGGCGTAGGTGTCGGCGTAGCAGCGATAGAAATGATCCCAGTCGGCGTCGCTGCTGTCACGGCCTTCAACCCAGCGGAAAGTGACGCCTGCGGCGGCGAGCTTCTTTCGTTCCTGGCGGATTTTCTTGCGCTTGTCGTGCGTCATCACGGCGAGAAAATCGTCGAAAGTTTTATAGGGCGCGTTGCCCCCTGAAGGGGATGAATGCCAGTGAAACTGGAACCCGCTGCGGTGCATCAAGGGGGTCGCCAGGAGCGCGGCGTGATCCGGCTCGGTGGGAAACAGGATGTGGAAGGACGAGAGATTCAAATCCTGCGTGAGCTTGAGCGCCGCCTGAATCAGCGTGGCGCGGTCGGCATCGTTTTTCGCCAGCAGGCGCGGACCGGGCACCGGCGAGAAGGGCACGCAGCAGACCAGTTTGGGATAGTAGTTGAGCCCATGGCGGCGATAGGCGTCGGCCCAGGCCCAGTCGAACACGAATTCGCCCCAGGAATGGTGCTTGATGTAAAGCGGCATGGCGGCTTCCAGGCGTTCGCCGCGAAACAGCGCCAGGTGAACCGGCTTCCAGCCGATGTGCGAACCGACGCAATCGGTGGCTTCCAGCGCGTGCAAAAAAGCGTGGCGCAGGAAGGGGGAGTCGCCAGCCAATGCGTCCCACGCCTCGGCCGACAACTCCGCAATACGCGGAACGACGCGGATGACGGCTTCCGCATCGGGGGGCTTTGCTTCAAAATGCACGTTTTGGCGAGCTTCCATCAAAAACAATGAACCTGCACGAATATCAGGCCAAACAAATCTTGCGATCGGGCAACATTAACACGCCGCGCGGCGTCGCTGCGGCGAGCGCCGAGGCAGCCGTGGCGGCGGCCGCCGAACTGGGCGGAAACGCCTGGGTGGTGAAGGCGCAAATCCACGCTGGCGGGCGCGGCAAGGCAGGCGGCGTCAAACTGGTCAGCAGTATCGACGACGTGCGCGCGATGGCTGACTCGCTGCTTGGCAAGCATCTGATAACCAACCAGAATGCCCCCGACGGCCAGCTGGTCAACCAGGTGCTGGTGGAGGAAACCCTGCCGATTGCGCGCGAGCTGTATTTGTCCTTGTTGGTCGATCGCGAAACCGAACGCGTCGCCATCGTCGCTTCGGCCGCCGGCGGCATGGACATCGAGGCAGTCGCCCACGCCACGCCGGAAAAAGTCCTGACCGAGACCTGCGATCCGCTCTTGGGCGTGCGGGATTTCCAGTGTCGCGCATTGGCGTTCGCGCTGGAGCTGACGGGCGAGGCCTACAAGGATTTCTGCCGTCTGCTGCCCGCCTTGTACCGGGTGTTCATCGCCAACGATTTGAGCCTGCTCGAAATCAATCCGCTGGTGGTGACCACCGACAACCGCGTGCTGCCGCTCGACTGCAAGATGAGTGTCGACGACAACGCGCTGTATCGCCGCAAGACATTGAGCGAGCTGCGCGACGACAGCCAGATCGACGCCAAGGAAGCGGCGGCCAACGCGGCCAATGTCAATTACGTCGCGCTTTCCGGCAACATCGGCTGCATGGTCAACGGTGCCGGTCTGGCGATGGCGACGATGGACCTGATCCAGCTCGAAGGCGGCGCGCCTGCCAACTTCCTTGACGTCGGCGGCGGTGCGACCCCGGAAACCGTGGCGCAGGGCTTCAAGATCATCCTGCTCGACCCCAACGTGCGCGCGCTGCTGATCAACATCTTCGGCGGTATCGTGCGCTGCGACGTGATCGCCGAAGGCATCATCCAGGCGGTGAAGGAAGTCGGCGTGAAGGTGCCGGTGATCGTGCGGCTGGAAGGCACCAATGCCGAGCTGGGCCGCCAGCTGCTGGCTCAGTCAGGGTTGGCGATTCTCGCAGCCGAGAGCCTGACCCACGCCGCCAAACTCGCCGTGGAGAAAGCGCAATGAGCATCCTCGTCAACAAGGATACCAAGGTCATCTGCCAGGGCTTCACCGGCAAGCAGGGCAGTTTCCATTCCGAACAGGCGATTGCCTACGGCACCCGGATGGTCGGCGGGGTGACGCCGGGCAAGGGCGGGCAGACGCATCTGAACCTGCCGGTGTTCAATACCGTGCGCGATGCCGTGAAACAAACCGGCGCGCAGGCGACGATGATTTACGTGCCCGCCGCCTTCGCGGCGGATTCGATCCTGGAAGCCGCAGACGCGGGCATCGAGGTGATCGTCTGCATCACCGAAGGCATTCCGGTGCTCGACATGCTCAATGTGAAAGCCGCGTTGCGCGCCAACGGCGCGAAGCTGATCGGCCCCAACTGCCCGGGCATCATCACCTCCGGCGAATGCAAGATCGGCATCATGCCCGGCGTCATCCACCAGAAGGGCAGGATCGGCATCGTCT
>Ga0315271_10000255_pt1 | contig 27785 bp, 18 predicted proteins | sample C3_top_MG_FD_204664 | JGI IMG/M metagenome (GOLD analysis project Ga0315271, IMG submission 204664) | Sediment microbial communities from Yellowstone Lake, YNP, Wyoming, USA - C3_top | ecosystem: Environmental > Aquatic > Freshwater > Lake > Sediment | place: USA: Wyoming | collected 2017-08-01
AGGAACTGGAGCAGAACCTCCAGGAGCTCTCGGGACGGCTCCAGCGCGGGGCGTACCGGGCAAGACCGGTGCGGCGGGTATACATCCCAAAGCCTGATGGACGGCAGCGGCCGATCGGCGTGCCAGCGCTGGAGGACAAGATTGTCCAGCGCGCGACAGTCGAGGTGCTCAACGCGGTCTATGAGACGGACTTTCTCGGGTTCTCGTACGGATTCCGGCCAGGGCGCAGCCAGCACAATGCGCTGGACGCACTGATGGTCGGGATGCGGCGACGGAAGGTGAGCTGGGTGGTCGACGCGGACATTCGTGGGTTTTTCGACGCCATCGACCACGAGTGGCTGGTGAAGTTCGTCGAGCACCGGATCGCGGACCGGCGCGTCGTGCGTCATGTCAAGAAATGGCTGAACGCAGGCGTGCTGGAGGACGGGAAGGTCAAACGGGCGGAGGAGGGGACGCCGCAGGGCGGGAGCATTTCGCCGCTGTTGGCGAACCTTTATCTCCATCACGTGTTCGACCTGTGGGTCCGATGGTGGAGAACGGCGCGGGTGCACGGCGACGTGATCGTGGTGCGCTACGCGGATGATTTCATCGTGGGATTCGAGCATCGGTGGGAAGCCGAGCGGTTCCTGAGCGAGGTGCGGGAGAGACTCGCGCGCTTCGGATTGGAGTTGCACCCGGAGAAGACGCGGCTGATCGAGTTCGGGCGTTTCGCGCGCCGGGACCGGGAGCAGCGCGGCGAGGGCAAGCCGGAGACCTTCAACTTTCTGGGTTTCACGCACTATTGCGGGAGCACCCGGAGTGGAGGGTTCAGGGTGATGCGGCAGACACAGATGACGCGGTTGCGGTCAAAGCTCGGCGAGATCAAGAGCGAGCTGAGGCGGCGACTGAACGAACCCGTCCCGGTCGTGGGCAGATGGCTGCAATCGGTGGTGCTGGGGAGCAATCGGTACTATGGCGTTCCGGGAAACATGCCCGCCATGGTCCGGTTCCGTCTCGAAGTGGGACGGCTCTGGTACCGAGCTCTGCGCCGAAGAAGCCAGCGGACGCGACTGACCTGGGAGCGGATGAGGCGGCTGGTGCGACGTTGGCTGCCTCCGTCGCGGATCATGCATCCCTACCCCGAGGAGCGCCTGCGCGTCTGACCCGAGGCAGGAGCCCGGTGCGGGAGAGCCGCTCGCCGGGATCTGTGCGGGGGGCACCTGGCAACGGGTGTCCCTACCGCGACCAAAACTAGCAGGAGAGTCAGGGCAACTCGAACTCAGTGTCAAAGCATGCACGCGTATGGCTGCCAAGGTGACACGGCCTTCGGACGTGATATATGCAGCTACTCAGGCAATCATATGTCTACGCGAACTCGGCAAATTGGCCGAGGCGCGGCGATGGCTGACGCTTGGCCTCAGCGCTATCCGTGGTGCAAGTGATGAGGAGAAGGCGGGTATCTACAATGCACAAGGATACATGGCACTCGAGGAAAAGACTCCGCGTGTCAGGGATGCCTTGATCGCATTGATGCGTGCTGAGCGGCACCAGCACCGATTCGCAGCCTCGCTCGCTGCCGTTGGTAGACGTCGTGATGCCTGGGTGTTCCTCGGTCGCATCCATAACAACATTGGCTGGGCGCATCAAGTCGGCGGTCAACATGCCGCTGCCGTCGCCGCATACCGCGAATCGCTTCGGTTTAAGCGTGGGGCTGGAGATCTTCCCGGCGTGGCGTTCACGACTGCCAACCTTGCGCGTGCCCATCATCTTGCCGATGACCGAAAGAGTGCTGTTCGGTGGCGAGCGCGTGCCCGCCGCCTATGTCGAAACGCAGGGATGCCAGGCCAAGAGGCTTACATACTGTTTGAAATGGCAGAAGTCGCAGCCAAGGCAGGCCGTAAACGAATGGCAGCCCGACAATTGTCCGAGGCTGAGGCGCTGATCGCAGGCATGGAGCACCGGCAACTCCAACGCCGCATCAGCCAACTACAGAGCCAAATCAGTCATGCTTAAACTTGGTATTATGGTCCTAGGCACAAAGCCTCCAAGTCAGATTCCCTGTCCGAGAGCGGGAAATCACAGTCGATGGAACCCTATGGTGACCTAACCAACGTTAGACAAAAGGAAATGAGGAGAAATATGCCCGAAAGCCTCTAGCCTGCATTCTATCATTCAGTCGTATGTAATTCTTGAGATGAGTGTGCTTGAGCCTTAGGCTAGAGGAGAAGTGACCTCTTGCCGCCTCCGTCAAGTTCTCCTGTCTTAAACGAGTGTCGCTTTCCCCCTACGCTGGATACAGAGAGCACCTTTCACTCACCACCGGCAAAGGGAGGAAAAATGAAGCTGCCGACGCTGCTCGAAGACCTTGAAACACAGAAGCCGCAGAAGTGGGACGAGAAGGTCTCCGCGACCGATCTGGAGATGGTCATGGCAGAGGGCCAACCAAGGATCGCCCTCAGGGGCAAAGAAACGCCTTTTCAGGTGGCCCGACCCTGCCATGACCAGATCGCCGACCGGCTGGAGATCCCGCCCAAGTATTACCACAGGATGGCGGAGAAGGACCCCGTTCTTCTGGCACACAACGTCAATACATGGCTTGGCAAGAACGGTAAGAACTTCTTCGTCCGCGGTCTCGGCGGTACCGTCCGGGCGCTCCTGAGCGATCGCTACCGGGTGATCGACCATCTGGACGTCCTCTACTGCGCCCTCAACGAGCTTCAAGCCCACGGGGCCGAAGTCGAGGACTGCTTCCTCTCCGCGACCGAGATGAACATCAAGGTCAAGAGCGAGAGGCTTCAGGACTTCGTCCGGCATCAGGGCGACCGGATCGTCGGCGGACTCCTTCTCACCAACTCCGAGACCGGCCACAAGGCCCTCAGGTTGGAGCCGAGGATCTTCCGAGTCCTCTGCTCCAACGGCATGGTGATCGAGGATCTGGTAGCCCGCCAGGTGCATCTGGGCAACGGGGACGAGGGATTCGACGAGACGGTGTACCTCACCATCCGGAGGTCCGTCACCGAACTCTTCGGACGGTTCGGAGAGATGGTCACCGTCCTCCGGGAGGCGACCGAGATCAAGATCCGAAGCCCGCAGAGGGTTATCACCAACCTCGTCGAGCACTATCGGCTGAGCGATTCCCAGAGGGACAACATCCTCATGGCCTTCGGCGCCGAGCCGGAAGGCGACAAGTACGGAATCGCGAACGCCGTCACCCGGGCCGCCCAGGCCGAAGAGGGCTGGGAGAAGAGCCTGGAGATGGAAAGGGTCGGCGGGAGACTCCTGACCCTGCCGGCTGGTGAGTTCAAGCAGATGGATGAGTAAGGCCAAAGAGGCCAAGGGGGACGCCCAACAGCGTCCCCCTTTTCATGTGTGGCCCGAGGACGGACGGTTGCTGCATCCGTCAATCCTTCCCATCTTCATCGATGGATTCCCAAGACTATGATCTGGATATGACACCTACACCAGAAGCGATAAGGGAGTTCGCAGAGCTCTGCAAGACGAAATGTGGCGATCCACTGCCAGCATGTGAAATTGGGCAGATCGCGGAGGATCTGCTTGCGTTTCTTACAGTCGTTGGTCGCCCACTCCCGTCGGATCTTGACGAAACCGAAGATTCTCCGTGGAATCAGGATGTTCTTTGACGGGACAGTTTCCGAGCTCTATGCTTAAGGTATGGCATCGCTTCGCTACATCATTTACTGCCGCAAGTCCACCGAATCTGAAGACCGTCAGATTATCTCCATAGAATCGCAGCTCACCGAACTCAGAAGGCTGGCAGAGAAGCAGAATCTCACTGTCGTGAGCGTACTTCATGAGTCAAAGTCCGCGAAGGCCCCCGGGAGACCGATCTTTTCGCAGCTCTTGAAGGATATCAGGGGTGGCCGGGCCGATGGAATTCTGTGCTGGAAGTTGGACCGTTTGGCGAGAAATCCTATCGATGGCGGTGAAATCATCTGGATGCTTCAGCAGCGCGTGATGAAGCACATTCAGACCTTCGACCGAGGCTATTTCCCGGATGATAACGTTCTGGTTCTGAACGTTGAATTCGGCATGGCGAATCAATTCATTCTGGACTTGGCCAAGAACGTCAAGCGCGGCCTGCGCACCAAGGCGGAGAAGGGATGGCTGCCGACCAGGGCGCCCTTGGGCTATCTCAACGACCGCACCCGTCTCAAAGGTGCAGCCATACTCGTCAAGGACCCGGAAAGGTTTGATCTTGTGAGAAGGATGTGGGAGATGGTCCTCTCTGGCGCCGGCACGTCGAAGAGCATTCACAAGATGGCTGTCGACAAGTGGGGCCTTCGCAATCCTCGAGGTGTCAAGCCGTCCCTGAGCAACTTCTACAGGATACTTACGAGCCCATTCTATTGTGGGTCTTTTGAATACCCGATAGACAGCGGCAACTGGTATGAGGGGGCTCACGAACCCATGGTGACCCAGGAGCAGTACGACCGCATGCAGATCATCCTGGGGCGCAAGGGCAAGCCAAGGCCAAAGAAACATGAATTCCCGTATCTCGGCTTGCTCTCGTGTGGTGAGTGTGGCGGCGGGGTCACGGCTGAAGAGAAGCGCCAGGTGATTTGCCCCGCCTGCCGGCACAAATTCTCCTCGAACAACAAGACAGGATGCCCGAAATGCATGACGCCCATCGAGGCGATGGTGAAGCCGACCTTTCTACACTACGTCTACTACCACTGCACAAAGAAGAAGGACTCCGCGTGCACGCAGAAGGCGATTGAACGCAGGGAACTTGAAGCACAGATCGAGGATCGGCTGGGGCGTCTTCAACTCTCGGAAGGCATCAGGCGTTGGGCCATGAAGTGTCTGACGCAGGCCGACGCAAAGGATGAAGAAGTCAGGGGAGAGGCACGCGCATCGCAGCAGCGCACCCTCGATCAGTGCCGAAAGAGGCTTGATAACCTCTTCGAGCTGAAGATTTCGCCGCACAATGTTGATGGCAGCTTGTTGTCCGACGAGGACTACTCTCGCCGCAAGTCCACGCTCGTGGCTGAGCAGAGGCGTCTTGAACAAGCCCTCAAGGGCATTGGTGGGATGACGGATGTCGGAGCAGTGGCTGGGGAGTTGTTCGATGTTGCCGCCAACGCCTGCTATTGGTTCAGAAACGGTGGCCCAGAGGAGAAAACCGTGATACTGCGTGCAGTCGGATCGAACCTAGTGCTGCGTGACAAAAAACTCATATTTGACTTGAAGAAACCGTTCGAGATGATCCAGAAGATGGCGGAAGCCTTGCCGGGCTCAGCAAGCACGATCGAACCTGCGAACGGAGGCCCAGAACAAAGCGATTTCGAGTCACTTCAGGACCACAATCCTATTAGGTCCAGGCAACTAGAGGACGTTCGAACCTGGTGCCTGGGAAACAGGGGGCCAATAATGCCGAAGAACACTCGAGAGCAATTGCAGGCTGCCTAACATGCTTTGAGCATAAGGGACCAGCAACATATGTTGTAGCCTGGAGATATTGCCGAAAGCGGCAAATTCTCGAGAAATTCTCGGTCGGTTTCGAAAACGGAGAGGGAAGTGCACCGGATGAAAGGGCTTATGCCCTATGGGCTGGGGTGGCAGGGAGGTCCCCGCGAGGAGGAACTGCCCGACAATGGCCAAAGCGACCACCTCAGCGCACAGAGAACAATGTTCTAAAGGATTCTCGCGAAGTACTAATTCTGACTTAAATTAGCATATATCAAGATATTCGTCAAGAAGCCGGAGCCTGAATTCCAAATCAGCTCGTAGAGTCGTCCTCCGCTTCGGGCGATGCGGATGAATTGGGTGTTTGCGCGTCGGCATCGTTCTCGGTGGGCTCCTCCGTGAGGTTCTCCTCCGAGGGAGCGTAGAAGCCCCACCCCTTTGCCTCGTCGGCCTCCTTGTACCACGCCTTGACGGCTGCGCTGTCAGTGGACTCGGAACCGGCGAGTGTCGATACGACCGTAAAGCTGTCGGCATACAGGTTCAGCACACCAGCCACGACTTCAATGTGAATCGGGCGGGCATACTCATACGGCAGTCTGTGCGTACCGTGGAGCGGGTTGGCGCAGACTGTGAGGTTGTGGCGGGCGATGGAGTTCCAGTGTCCATGAACGTCCGATGACATGGGCTGGAAGACGAGGCTTCGCAGGTCAGAGCATCCCGCAGCCTCCGCTAGCGTGCGGAGATTCTCGTCGTGGGCGCCACCACCAACATCGACCTCCTGCAACCAAGAGTACCGCTGCTCATTGAGCCAAGACTCCCGGGCTTCGATTTCAGCCTTGATCTGATCGCGGTCGGTTCGCTGTTCCCCTTCGAGTAGGGTCTTCAGGTGCTCAATGTGGAGCTTCTCTTGGCCGAGGCCGTAGTTGACGAACCACTCGTAGTTCTCCTGGACATCCTTAGCAGCCAGCCATTTCAACCGAATGAGTGTCTCGGCCATCGCCCGCTGGCCCATCTCAGCCCACGGCGACATCGAAAGGGGAGGCATTCGAGCCATGTCGGCGGCAATCTGGCTTTGCCGCTGGAGCAGTCCGAGCAGGACTTCGACACGGCGTGGGTTTTGGGCGTCCGGTGGGAATGCCTCGGCAAGCTGGCCCACTTCCATGGCGACAGCTCTGGCGAATCGGGTTCCGGCCTTGTTGGCCTCCATCAATGCACTTGTATTCGGCGGCGGCACCTTCCGTCTCAGGTTCAGGCACTGCGAGATGCTCCGACCACGTTCCCAGAACGCTTTTGCCCATGCCGATCCCGTCGCCGCTCCCAAGAAGATATTAAGCGAGGCACGGACCTGGGCCCCCATTTCTCTGCTTGGGTCTGTGTCCGGATACTCGGAGATCAAGTTGAAGTCCGGCATCTCATGCATGATGAGGCCGCCCGAAGCCACGATACTGAACATCGCACAGGTCTGGATCTCCATCGCTGGACGGTCGCGACGAGAACGTACATCACCCACCAGCTGCTTGATCTCCTCCAGTTTATCGGCCTCGGCGATGGCGTCGTCCAAGTTGGTCTCCCGAACCATCCATGCCATCGGGAAGTCCGGGAAGAACTTGACGAACGTTGCGAATGCCCGACTCACCTGATTCGCTGGGCCTTCCCCGAGGGTGTGGACGAACTTGGCACGTTCTTCACTGGTGAACACGAAGTCAGAAGCCATGCAATAGGATCTGTTCGCGACAGTCGAGGCGGCTTTGCCCGCCTCAACGGTGGCGCAGACAAGTTCGCCCGCATTGCGGATCCCATACTCGTGGATAAGGAGCTTGATCCAGAGCACCTCCGGTAACGCCCATCGCACCCATTCGAGAACGGGTGGCCCGTGCCCGGAGGTGAGCATGTAGTCGAGAAGCGGGGGGCGGAACTTTTTTCCGTGTTGTACGTGATCATCGAGCACGCGCGGTTTCTTGCTGCGATTCTTCCCCTTTTCCCGCGGTTTGCGCCCCATCATTGACCTTGGCGTGCGAGTAATAGTTCGCAGAGACTAGAATGGCGGGTCAAAATCGGTTTCTTCAAGGGCATATTCTGTCCGGGCATCGAGAACCTTGATCAGTTGCTCCACCCTGCCGAACAGTTCGTCGAATGTGATGACCTCAATACCTTTGAGTTGCCGCCGGAAAAGTTCGAAACTGCGTCTTTGCTCAGAGGTCGTGAGTTCATTCGTGTTGCCGATGATCACTACGCATGGTGGGTCAAAGATTTCGTAGTCTCCAGCGTTGCGACGCATCGTCAAATATGATTCGTTCAGGCTGGCTTTGTAAGAGAGAACTTGGACTACCGAGCCCGAAAGATCACGCGAGATATTCGGTATTCCATTACGGTATTCCGCAGTCAGAAGCGGTGTCGTCGGCGTCTTGATTTCAATCAGCGCAGCACTGGTTGTCAAACGGTTGTGAACGAGGAAGTCCACAATGCCTCCTCCTCCATTTTCGATGGTCTTGCCACCAACATAAGCCTTGTTGGCTATGATGCTGCAAGGCCAGGAGAACAATTGCTCGAGAAGGAATGATCTGGTGGTTATCTGGTTATGCCAGAACTCTTCCTTCCCCACGAGATGATGCTCGTTCCAAACTGCGAGTCCTTCTGTGAGCGCACTTACACTGACGGCTGTGTTCAAGTTCCCGAGGGCAGAGGGACCCAACTTTTCCAGGAGTGCAACAAGTTCTGCTACTCCCTGTGCGTCGGTAACCCAGCGAAGTAATCTAGAAATCAGCTCTGAACCCGCGGCCTGGTTGGCATTGAGGAAATCACGGAGTTGCGCCTCGTCTAGTTCCGACAAGGATTTCATCGCGCCCTCTGCACGCACGAATTCGGTCACCCCTATCGGGATGCCTTCCCTTGCGTGGAGCCGATAAAGGTCGTTGAGTTGCGAAAAAAGAGATAGGGTTTCTGTGGAATCAAGGGCGAGGCAGTAGCCCTCCCCCTTCTTCAAGGTATTCAAAGGAGTCGTGGGGATGTTCTCCCACGGATCGACCTTCCCTTTGCGCTGATAGATGAAAGTGCCTTTCACCGCAGCGGCAGGCTCTCTTGGGTTGTCCACGAGCATCGGCTGAAACACCAAGCGCGTCATTGTTGTTTCGCGGAGTACGATGTCCGAAACCTCAGCTGACATCTTGGAGGTTGACCGTACAGTCAGTTCGTCCATAGTCCCTCCGCGTACGACTTTGCTCCTGCGCTGGAGGAGCTCACATCATCTACTCCACCAACGCCTTGAACACCGCGTCCGACGCGTCCTTGTAGAACTCGATGCTGATCTTTGTCCAGAGTTCGTCGGGGAGGTCGTTGAGCTGCCGGCGGACGGAGACCGGCATGAGCAGGGTCTGCGCCGACTTGTCGATTGCCAGCTCTGCGATGCGTACGGCATTCGGAATCAATTCAACCGAGCCCCCGAGGTTTAGGGCCCCGACCACCACGGTGCCGCCGCGCGTGTTGCGGCTGAGCAGCGATCCACAGAGGGCGACCAGAACCGGCAGCCCCAGTCCGGCGCCGGCCTTGTCGGTATCCATGGCACGCATCTGGATCGAGAACTCCTCCTCGCGGGGATTGCGGTCGCCGACGAGTTCTTTCGCCCGGATGTAGAGGTTCTGCTCCCCGACGCGGACGCTTTCCCGGAATGAAGGCGGCGTCGGTTGGTTGAGAACCCGAACGCCACTTCCTGGCCCGCAGGTGACTTCGATTCGATAGAGTCCAGGTCCTGCCTCTGTCGAGCCCGGACTCGCTGCCCAGACCTGCCCGGGCGGCAGGGGATCGGACTCGATCGCCTCATCGCTATGCATTTCGGGGGTCGAGACGAACTGCTCAACGCCATCCGGTCCGAGGATGTAGCTGAAATGGGTATTCCGAAACTCGCTCTTGAACACCCGCCGCTGCTGCTCCTTCACCCGCCGCCGGCTCTCAAGCGCCAGCCGCACGATCCACTCCATGTCTTCATCGGAAACCGGCATCGCCGGGTCCGGGAAGACCAGCTTCACGAGACCGCTCACGGTCTTGTTCACCGCCTCGATGTCGCGCCCGCTGAGGGCACCTCCGAGGTGGACGCGGCCTTGAAGCACAGAGACGCGGTTGCCGGTCCTCAGCTTGGTCCAACACTCGCTCAAGAAGTCGCTAACCAGGCCAAAGTGGTCGGTCACATGCTCATTCGGGTTGAGTTTTGGAAATTCCCATCCCGGGACATAGGCGTGGATACGGTCCATGAACGCCGTGTCGTTGCGCATCTCAGGTGGCATCGGCCCTAACAGGTGGCTGATCCTCTGTTGCTGCTCCACATCGACATCAAGGTTGCCGACCATCACGATGCTGCCCTCGGCGCGGATGTTGTCCTTGCCGCGGCTGAACTGGCCGGAGGCCATGTAGCCCTTCATGATGTTGACGCCATCCTTTTGATCGAAGGAGATACCCGACACCTCGTCGAAGCAGACCACGTCATACTGGCAGACCAACCCACGTTGTCCGGTGGAGTTGTTCACAAACATCTTGGCGACCGTCGCCTTGCCACCAGAGATCAGGTGGGCATAGGGGGAAATCTGCTGGAAGAGGTGGCTCTTGCCGGTTCCGCGCGGCCCAAGTTCAACCAGGTTGTAGTTACGCTCAACGAAGGCGACCATGCGCAGGAGTGTCACCTTCTTAGCCCGGTCGCTCAGCGCTCCGGGTTCGAGGCCGATCGAGCGCATGAGGAAATCCACCCATTCGGCGACCGTGAACTCCTGCCGGCCACGCGCCATGACGTCAAGGGCATCCGACTTGGACATCTGGATCGGGCGTAGGGCATCCACCTTGAAGGGCCGCCCGCCCTGCTGCTGGGCGATCACGCCGTCATAGGCGAGGGTGACTTCCGCATAAAAGCCGTCAGTAAGCATCCGCTCGTTGTCTCGGACCAACTGGTCGTCGATACGCACATCCCGCAAGTTCAGGCTGGGAAGCTCCGCCAGGTAGCAATCGTTCTTGGCGTCGAGTCGGGCTTTGACTATGTCGATGATCCGAACCGATCCCTGCTCCTTAGCCCGCGCCTTGAAGAGTTCTTCTTCGCCGGTGCGCACTGTCCGGTCCTTGAGCTGCTTCTCGACGATTTCGAGTCCCTCGTTGATCTCCTTCTCGTCCACGCTCGCGCAATAGCGCCCGAGGAGAAACTCGACAACATAGGTTGGCACGGGGTACTGCCGCGAGTACCGACGAACAAGATCCTTGCGGACGAGGTAGCCGTCGAATGCTGACGCCGCCAGCCGGTCCAGACGATCCAACTCCATAGTCATCGCGCCTCTCCTATCGTGGTGGGCTGATGCGTGAGCACCCGCCCGGTTCCGTCGAGTACCGCCAGCATCGCCGCAGAGCCCTCGAGTTCGTCCCGCTCGACCGCCAGGCTTGCGACTCCGTCCTCATTGGGTGCCTTAGGGGCGGCGATCCTTGTCTCCACGGGATCCGCCTGTCGCCAGTTGCGTCGGAGTTCCACTTTGACTCCGGCGGCATTCGTCTCCACCGTGACCCTGCATCGCAGGCCCTTCCAGACAACTGCGGTGATCTTGGCGTTGACAGACTCTTTCCCTCTTTCGACAACCAATTCCGGGATGACGCATTCCTGAAGGCTCACGCCCCCGTGGGCATATTCAGCACCGGCAATGAAGGACCCAGCTCCCGGTGGAACCGCGATCCGCACCTGATTATTCCAGTGCCAGGGGAAGACCGGCACTTCGATCTGCGATTCCCCACGCACTAGAGCGCATCTTGCCCAGCGGGTAGCAACGACTGAGGCGGGCAAGGCGATCTTCGGCAGTCCGCCCGGAACGAGCAGCCAGCCATGATCCGTGATAACGCGAACCCGCTTCCATCCCGATTCGAGCAAGCGAGTGACCAATCCCGCAATCGCTTCAAGCTCATGAGAAATCTGCCGGGCTAGGGTGACCCCGATCGAGTGACCCATTTCGTCAATCCGACCGATCTCTACCCATCCGCCTTGGTTCGTGCTTGTAGCAAGAACGATTTCGTCCGCGTCGAGCATCTCGATCCCCTGACGAGCAATCTCTGTGCGCAGACGCACCGTTGTCGCCGGCTGACCAGAGGAGGTGATCAGGGGCGTAAAATCATCGCCCTCGGCACCCCCAGCGCATGCCTTACTGGAAGGTGACGCGAACGGTTTAGCTGTCGCAGTCACGGTCGGAAGAGGCGCTATCAGGTGCCTGAGAGTGACCTTCAAACCCCGCGCACCCAGAAGTTCCTTGAGAGACTCGCCCAAATCGAAGCGGAGGCCATCGGCGAAGAGGATACAGGTGTCCGCCTCTGCATCCCCCCCTTGGGTGAGGTCTCGCCACGCAGCTGGGTCCTGCGATGCCAACTCCTGCAGACGCCGCGCTGTCTTGTCCACCCAAGGCAGATAGAGAGATCGTACCGTGCCAGCCACAACGGCCATTTCTGCGGGTGCTGAGTTCACCGCGAGGGCTTCCAACGCCGCCAGATCGCACCGCCAGCCCCCGCCGGCATAGTCCGCTGCCATTGCGCTTGCCGTTGTACCGCCGCAGGGCGCCAAGGCACAGCGCGCCAGTCTCGAAAGTGGCTCCATCGCCATGGCGAGGGGACTCTCGCCCAGCTGTGCCCACACCCAGCTTCGACGCAGCCTGTGGACAGCGTCGAGCACGATCACTCTCTTGCAGGCCTCTTCATGTGGGAGTCCTTGCGAAAGGGTCAACTCCTCACGAAGATGCCGTTCCTGCGCCTCGTTCTCCTGGGGCAGGCGGGATCGGTCGTAGAGAAGATCGAGCGGCTTTACCTGTCTCATCAGCACCGGGATCTTTGGGTAGAGTCGTGGGGCGTCGTTGAACCGACGCCAAGCGTTGTCCCAGATTCCAGCAGTCTTCATCAGAGATTCAGCCGCCGTTTCCACGCCTTCCTGCACCGGATCGAAGGCGAAGTCCCGCTGACAGACGCTCACAAAGGTCTCCCAACGAGAGAGATCGCACTTTGCGCGGAATGCCTCGGGATCATTCATCCACTCAAGAAGATCTCGGATAGGATCGCCGATCGAAAGCCGGTCGAAATCCTCGGCTTCCAACCTTCGTCCAGTCAGGTGCGCCACGAACACCGTGGCGAGGACCGGCAGAGATCGAAGCATGGCTTCACGGGTGCGTGTGTCTGCAGCGACATCGAGGCCAAGCCCCTGTTCCGAAGTAAGAAAAGCTTCCACCGTCCACTCCCGGCCGTTGCGCTGGTGCCAGAGGGATCCCCGATATTGCAGTTCGATGAGCGGCTGGAGGGCAAGAGGGCAGTCGGAGCCGGACCGCAGCTCCTGCCGGCTCACCAAGGGGAGATAGACGATCGGAACCACGTCCGCTCCAAGCCCCTGCAAAGGCAGCGTCCGATCCACGATGCACTTGATCCAGATTGCCGGCCCGGTCTGATCTTCCGGATGGAACTCTCCTAGCGTTACGATTGACGGAACAAACTGCCGAAGCACCGGAAGGATTGGCCTCCACTGCCCCTCGGGGTCCGGCCACAGGATCGCCACCGGCGCTTCTGTGCCGTCGGAAGTTCTCGCGGCGCTCTCTAACGCCGCTATGAGGACATCAATTAGCGTGGAGGGTAGGGTGCTCATTTTTGCTCACCGTGTTTTGCGCGTGTGGCTTCCTTGATGGTCCGTGCATAATGCAGGTCGTTCCAACGGTTGCCGTCGAAATCCTTGCCGCCGGGGAAGTTGGTCGATGAGCCATCACAGTTCCAGAACCAGGGGTAGTCCTCGCGGGGACGGATCGGCTCCTTGCCGCGGTCCTTGTCCCACTTGATCCGGGGCGTTGTGCGCAGGATGCAGGCACCCCTGGACCGAGCATTCAGGGGCCGGGCGGTCATGAAGGGACGGATATTGAGGCGCACACCGTCGTTGATGTCCGGCTCCCAGCCGATCGGTTGTTCGTGGAGGGGCTTCCACCGGATGAAGATGTCGAAGGGCGGTTCGCCCGCGAGAATCTTCTCCAATTCGCCTTTCAAGTGCTCGGCAGCGACGAGGCGGCCGTCCGCGCCCTCGACGCCGGCACGCTGGTCCGAGCGTTGGCGGTCGATCCAGTCACCAAGGTAGGCGTAGAGGAGCGTCTCGAGGACGCGCCTTCCCTCGCCATTCGGCCCGGCGAGTCGATGGTAGTTCACGAACGCGTGAAAACCGTCGCGGCGGCCGTCCCAGACGTGCCATACGAAGGGGCGCTGGTGGAAGAGGTCGCAATGCTGGGAGAAGAAGCCATCGCGCAGCCAATCGTCCAGGCTCTTCCCCTCGAAGCCAACGACCGTGAGGAGTCCGGCGAGTTTCGCAGCGGACCATTCTGGGCCGTAGGCGTCAGCAAGGAGTGCGAGCAGTCGCTCGGCAGCTGGAGGCTCTCCCCGCAATGGGGTAAGGGGGACGACGCCATCCGGGTCGGCTTGCTTCTCGAGCCCATCCGGGCCAAGCGCAGGACAGTCCGGAAAACTTGAACCGGTCTGGCGCGGCCACTGGTAGCCGAGCAGCCTCGTCATGGCTACGTGCAACGGCTGATCTGAATCCTTGGGGTGGCCGTTGAACAGCCATTGCGTCGGGTCGCTGGAAAACGGCTTCGGTAATCCGTGCGGATATTTCTCCGCCGCCACTTTCTGCCAGTGCGCGATGTCGAAAGGGACTTTGAGAAAGGTGTGTGGAGGAATGTAGATCGCGCTATGCAGCTTCCTTACTTCATCGTGCAAGCTCCCACTCCTGCAGAACTCGTAAATAGCACCAAGAAATTCCTCGTCATGCGGGACAACCGCTGCTGAGTTTGGATCAAAAGCACCACCTACGTAAAAAGACGCCGGCATGCTCCTCATCAAGCTCACGAGCACACCTTTACGCCCCCATACGGACGTCCCAGCCTTCCATTTGCCACTTGAGTAGCCTTGGGTTTCTTTGAGATGCATTAGCGCAGCGAGGTCCCCACAGCCCTCTTGCCATCGCAGAATCAGATCACATCCACTGAAATGCGCGCCTGCTGTTGGTGCAGACTGCTCGGCTACCCATCCAGCGGTAATGGCCAATTCTTCACAGAAATACTGGTTAAAACGCTCGGAGTCGAATGTGCCCAGCCCATGAGACGACTTGGCGAAAGTCGACAGCATCGAAGTCACGTCACTCGACCGTTCCTCCAAGACTATTCGTGCGTCTGGATTATTCAGCTGTGCCTGCTGACTTACAGGTGTCATGCCATTTATTTTAAGAAGAGTCGCTTTCTCGGCAGGGCTGGTCGGGGCTGACGCATCCAAACAGGCGAGTGCATGTGGTCCAGTTGTGGGGCATCCGGTGAGAGTCACTAGGGCCGTAAATGCTCCCGCCGCAGCTGAACTTTCGAAGCCATGCTCACCGAGGCGAACGACACTGTTCCAAGTGACTTTACCCAGCAGTCGTTTCCGAAAAACGTTGTAGCTACCAAGGAACAGCCAATTCTGGGGTGTTACGAGTGCCGCTGAGCCGGCACCGCCGTCGCAAAACCCCAGACAACGTTCTATGAAACACGTCGCGAGATCGGCCCTTGCCTCAGAATGAGCAAGCTCGCAGAATTTTTGAAGCTTTTCATCCTGCTTACCTCGCCCGAGATACGGCACATTCGTTAATACCAGCGTGAACCGCTGTCTGAGAACTTCCGCCGCCTTCATCATCCCCTGCGCGGCGACCGCCATCTCTGCCATTTCGTCGGTCTTTGCGGAGGCGAGCACGGGAGCGAGAAGGGGTTCGAGCTGGAGGAAATCTGCGGCTTCGAGGTCGCCGGTCATCCGTTGAGGAGCGATGAGACTCCCGAGAACTGGTGCTTGTTCGAAAAGATCATAGAGGCGGGAAAATCCCTCCTTGATCCGGGCCGAGAAGAGATTGTCTTTCGTCCCGAAGAGGTCCTGCTCTGGAGGCACTGGTGCCGCGCTGGCCGCCCGCTCCGCCATCTTGAGCCACTCGGCCTTGCTCACCCCGATCGAGAGGCCGGAGCAGGCCAGGTGCAGGCGCGGCAGGGGACGATAGCTGGTCTTGCGCCATGCCGCGAGCGCAAGGTTGAAGGCGGCGATCTGGGTGCAGCGAGGATCGATTTCGAGGCCGTAGAGGTTGTCGCACAGAACGGCATCGACTGCTTCTGACTCGGTGAGCCCTTCCTCGGTCATACGCAGAGCGATGAGGATGAAGAAGGCGAAGACGAGGAAGTGTCCGCTGCCCATGCAGGGATCGAGGAGTGTGATTTCGCGAGCGGTCCTCGGCCAGCCATCGAAGGTGCCAGCGGCGGGGCGCCAGGGCCGGTCATTCTCTCTCACGAAGCGGAGATAGGTCCAGTCGATATCACCGACCTTGCATGCGGCGCGGAGCTCAGCTTCATCTCTCGCGGTGGCTGCCAAATCCGGCTGCGCTGCTAGGACTTTTCCAGCCCACCATGCCCCAAGCGTGTTGTGGAGGAGGAAGAGCACCATGTAGTCCTCGGTAAAGAGCTGCGTCACTGCCGGCAGCTCCTCGGCGCCAATCTTCTTCCCCGAACGGTTGACCTCCTCTTTCCTCTCCGCCTGCCAGAACTGATAGACCCAGCCGAGGCTGTCGTCAGCGAGGAAGATATCCTGGGGAAGTGCCTCAAGCGCTTTCTCCAACTCCGCGCGAGTCTCTGGAGGCAGATCCACCTCCAACAGCGGGTCACCAAGGCGGAAGATCTGCGGGAGCATTCGGGTTGCAAAACTGCTCGCAAGCTCCAACCAGTCCACGCCACGCTCGCGGGCCAATTCGCGGCATTCATCGAGCGTCACCGCCATGCCCGTCTCGGGCTCCACCAGCAGGGCCAGTTCCGCAAGAAAGCGGGCGAAGAGCATCCGGTGCCAATGCTCATAGGCGCACTCTGCGGTGAGCCGTCCGATCTCCTGCTTGTCTTGTTCGTCCCGCAGGTCGCCAAGTTGTTTGGCATGGGCGCGCAACCGTCGGCGAAGTGCCCGCTGATCAGAGGTCAGCGATTCCCACGACTTTGGGTTCTGGACGGCTAGGTGCTCAAGGCTCTTGCGTGCGCCGTCCTCGGCCACCCGGCGGGCGGTCTTAACGGTCGATTCGAGGATACGTCGCAGTTCGCGGGTCAGTGTGGGCAACTTGGACCTCTTCGCCCTGTCACTTGTTTCCTGCTGAGAGCAACCTGCCCATCTCGGCGACGAATCCCCGGGCCTGTTCGACGATCTCAGAGACCTGCTCGGCCTCAAAGGTCACCAGTTCCTGATAGTCCCCGCGCTGGCGATTCTCGAAGATCCTGTCGTAGAACCTCCCCCACGCCGAGGAAACCTTGCCGGTCTTGACCAGGTGTCGGTGCAAGGCCGATCGCACTCCGCTGTGCTTGACGAACTTCCGCCCGTCCTTGAGCAAGAGCGCACTCACGGAGTAGAAGCAGGCGTAGTAGGCTCGATTCACCGCGAAGGCGAGCCGTCCCGCGTTGAATTCCGATTGCGCTGACTGAAGCGACTCCGAGGCTTTATCGCCCCAGAAGGCGATGACCTCCGCGCGGGCGTCCTCGGTGGTCATGCGGCCACCCCCTCGCGATCGACTTCGTCACGGATGGGAAGCACGCGGTAGGGGCCGTTCTCCCATTCCTCGGCCGGCAGCACGAGGGTGCTGATGACGACATCGTGGGACATTTCGACATCGAACAATGCATCGGTGATGGCATCCCGTTCCCGCCAGTCAAGCTTCCTGGAGGTTAGGATCAGTAGGTCGATGTCCGACTCGACGTCGTCTCGGCCTGTGGCCTTGGACCCAAAGAGGGTGACCCGCGTCACCGGGAAGCGTTCCTTGAGCAGCATCGTCGCGGCGATGATCGCCTCGCGGTCACTAGGCTTGAGTGCAATCTCGGTAATGGTCCTCATGGTCCCTCCTTTCGGTGCGTCTATTGCGGTAGAACCGGCCCGTTCTTGACGGCCTGCAACAGTGAAGTTCTCTGGCGCTGGAGCCACGCCTCGATATCCTCCGGCGTCTTGAGCGTCACCCGTTCGATGGTAACAGACTGGACCTTGGGTTCGAGGAGCCTGGCTGAACGCTCCAGGGCCTGTTGAACCCGGCCCGAAATAGCGTCGATCTCTGTTCTGGCCACGGAGAGTGGCCGCGCATCGAGCGCCGATGCGAGGGCCTCGTCGGTCGAGACTTCGGCACGTTGTGGTGGGTTGAGGCCGACTGCCGACAGAATGCTTTCCCTGTCAGCTGGGGAGATCTTCCTCCATGCATCGCTCGCATCTAGCATTGTCAAAGCCGCAGTTAGTGTCGCGGCATGACAATCATGGATGCCCTTTACCGAATCACGAAGCAATCCAGCTAGGGCAACCCTGGACGGAGACACCGGATCAGAAGTTGAGAGCAGGAGCCGCTGTTCTCGGACTGCTTCGATTTGATCGAGGTGCGGCTTCGATCCGTCGAGTTCCGCGGCATGACGCGCAAGGCGCTGTACAAGATTCCAGGAGGGAAGACGCTGTGTGGCGAGATCGCGTGCAGCGGTCCATGATTTGACACTGTTTTCGAGGTTGGCCGCCTTGGCCTTGATGGCGACGAGCTGGTCATTCCCCGCGAGGCGTTGCATATCCTCAATTTCCGTCACGGAAGGTGGAGCCGGTAGCGGCGGATCGCCTCCCGTAGCTTTGGCGAGGGATATCGCTGCCGCAAGGAACTCGGGAGACTTCGCGGCTTCTTCACCGCTCTTGCACTGCTGCACCAGGAGGGTTATCGCCTTGCGTACGATAAGGCGGTCCTTAACAGAAAGAGTTGAGCGCTCGACCCGAATTTCGGCCTTGGCTATCTTGTTCTGATCGAGTTGGCCCAGGGGCACGGGAACACCGTTCAACGTAGCCGAGAGGTGTTGGGAGCGGTGCAGAGTGATTATGGCCGCGTCAATGGCATCCTGCGGCCAACCGAAGGGGGCGGCCCGAAGCAGTTTGCGGATCTCGGTGCCGACCTTGCCGGCGCCGATCGCGGTGAGCACCTGCTGGCAGACGGGATGAGCTTCAGTGGCCCCGGCGTGGCCTGTGGGCTGGAAGGGTTGATCGGCGCCCTCGCGAGCACGCTTGATGACGGTCTCCCATGTGCCGGAATCCGCCTCCTTGAATCGGGGGAAGAGGCGCACGAGAGCGTCGTCCGCCGCGATGCGGAGCTTGTCTTCGAGAGTGATGCGGATGATCTCGCTACCGCCGCCCTGAAAGAGCTTTGTGTTTGCGACGATCTCGCGGACAAGGCGGTCGCGCTCGCCGGCAGCCCGGACACGACGACTCTCCATTCCCTGACGGGCTTCCTGTCCTTCAGCAGTGGAGGGATTGCCCCGGGTGTTGAGCGTCTTCTGAGCTGCCTCTGCCTCGACAATGAGACGGCGAAGGTCGTCGGCAGACTGGCGGGGGATAAACAGAAAGAGGACTGGGCTCGTGGCGCCTGCGGCACGGGCGGCATCTACCACCTGCTTTTCTGAATTCGACCAGCCATCTTGGATCCAGATGGGGATCGCCATGCCGTCAGCCTGAGGCGGTGTGGATTCGCGCGAGATGGCGAACTGCCGGGCTTCCTTCGCTGCACCCTGCACGAGTCGGATGCTGCGAATAATCTTGTCAGCCTCGGCGTGGAGGAGTTGATCGTGCTGGAATTGAATCGCCTTGGCATCGCTACCCAGCTTGGTCTGGTTGTTGCGAAAATCGCGGTCCCATTCGCTTCCTTCGCGAGTCTGGAGGCGGTACTCATCACTGACCTGCATCAAGGTGCCTTGCGCTGTGAGGCGCGCAAGCGTCGTCTCGACATCGGCGCGGAGCTTGCCGCTGTCGGCGGTCAGGTCATCTACGAGGAGGTCGGCGATGTGCTCCTTTGTTGCCCGCACCCCGATGTCGGCGCTTCCTTCTCGGGTGAGCTTCCCGATGAGGAAAACGAGTCCGCAGATACGGCGGGCAAGATCTCCTTCGGTATTGCCGACCTGAATGATGCGTTCGTTTATTTCACGGAGGAGTACCCCGGTGTTGACCATTTCGGGGGCGAGCGCCTCATAAAGCTCGTCGGCCGGAACGACGGCGCCGAGAGGACGCGGCGAGATGCGGGAGACGGCATCATGGATGATCCTGAGCTGTGAGCGGAGCTGGCTGTGTGTTCCAGCAGCGTCGATCTGGCGGAAACACTGCTCCCAAAAGCGTCGGCGTACTGGGAGTAGAGGGTAATCGTCAACGATGACGGCGCGGTCTTCAACCGTTTCGGCGATGCGGGTGCCCTGGAGTTGACGCGCCACTTCACCGGCGTGTTTCTCGAGAAGGTCCTTAACCTTGGCGACGGCGGAGGGTTTTTTCTGGAGGAGGACCTTGCGCGTGACGTGCTCGACATCGGTGTCCGAGAGAGGAACGCGGATCGTAAAGCGGTCCATGAGTTTGTGCAGGAGAGGAACGTCGGTGAGGGCGCTCTGGCCGGCGCCGACGATCATGACGTGGCTATCGAGTTGCTTGGAAACCGCTTCGGCGACTTCGGTCACGTAGGTCGAACGTTCGTTGGAATCGCCGATGTACTGCTGCACTTCGTCGAGGATCAGGAGAGTGCAAGGAAGGCGCCCATCGCGTCCAGCTAGGCTGAGGGCCTCCTTGAAGGTGGAGAGGAATTCATCAGTGCTGATGTCGCGTGAGACATTCGGGAACCGCTCGCGGAGGGTCTTTCGGGCTTCCGCCTCACTCGGCGCGAAGTGCGGATCGCACGCGAGGACCGCGCGGGCGATTTCTCCGCTCACATAGAGATCGTTGAGGGCGCGATCGAAGGGCTTGCCTGCGTTTTCGACCGCAGTCTTGACCTGCTCGAACCAGCCGCGCTCGTGAAGCCAGAGGCAGAAGCGTGCCTGCGGGTACTGCTCGGGAAGGCCGACCGCCTTCAGGAGAATGCCGAGTACGGTGAGGCGAACCTGATCGGTGGTTCCGCCAAGCAGGGAACCGGCGGCGGCGAGGAGCCCGCCCTGGCGAAGTCCATGGGTGTCGAGTTCGCGGAGAACGTCCCGAAGATCGCCCGGAAGAGATGGGACGAGTGCGCGAGCCGTGGACCCGTCAGCGAAGGAGGTGTCTTGCCAAAGGTGGCAGAGCATCTTCAGAAGGTGGGATTTTCCGCTGCCATAGAAGCCGCTTACCCAAACGCCCTTCTGGCTGGTCTTGCCGAGGTTCCCGAGGAAGGATTCGACGGTCGTTGTGAGGCCCTTGGCGAATTGCCCTTCACAGACGAAGGTTTCGAGTTCGCCGCGCAGCTCATCGAGGGCTCTGGTGTCACGGCCATCGACGATGCGCGCCTGGCCCTGGTTGACCAGGGGGTGAGTGGCCGGGTCGCGCTGAAGAACGTCTTTGACCTTCATGTGACTCCTCCTTCCCCGTAGAGGGTGATCGGCACGGCGAGGTAGTTCCAACCGTCGCGGGCATCGAGGAGACGGTAGTTGTTGCGCTCGAACTGCCCGGGGAAGAACACCACGAGACGGCCGCGAATTTCGGGTTCGACCATGGTGAGAATGTGCGACATACGGGCGAATCCGAAGAGCGCGCCGACGCCGAAAACAGCGACCACTGAGGACTCGCTGACTCCGGGGGCAGTGAGGGCGGTGCGGATGCGCTCGGCGACGAACGTGGGAAACTCTGCCTGGAGCTTCAGCGTGAGATCTTCAGGAGAGACGAAGTATTCGTCGCGATACTCGTCGTCGGCCATCCAGAGGGGGAATGCGTTGGTGAGATCCACCTCGTGCCAGTCATGGCCGGCTTCACGGGTAGCGGTCTCGAAAGCAATCTTGCGCGCCCGGAGTGTGCGCTCCAGTTCTTTGTCATAGATGAGCATCACCACGCGCTGCGCCCCGGCGACGGTGCGTTGCCAGGGAGTGGCGATGTGCCGGCCGAAGCGTTCCGCGAGGTCTTCAATGCGTCCCATGGTCTATCCCTGTCAACCTTGCCGGTCTAGGCGATCGAACTTGAGTTCCACAATGTCCCCCGAGATCCGGAGGTCGAGCAGGCCCAATTTCTTCGCTTCGAAGGCGAGGTCCTGGGCGCAACTCAGTGAACAGTCTAGCAGGGTTATCCACCCGGAAGAAAAGAGTTGAAGACCTCGAAAGCCGGCCAGATTGCCGAGATAAAGCGCGTACGCCAAACTTCCCGGTGTTGGTTGCACGAGGCGGCGTTTCTTGAAGGTGCGTCCTTCCAGGTGCCCGGACTGCGTCCAGGAACTTGCCGCGTTGCGCATCACCTTGTCGAGGATCGCGTCGTTGAGTCGGTCGCCGACGGCCGAACGCAGTGCTTGGCGCATCTGATCGCGCTGGAATTCGGCGCCGGCGGGAAGGGACAGGATGGCTGTTGCCGTGGCGGCGAGGAGTGGGTCGCGGGCGACGGCGCATTGAAGGGCCAGAAGCGGCCGGCCGGCTTGGTCGAGATCCCAAATCCGACGTAGGACACGGAAGAGGGGAACCTGGGTGTCGAAGGCGTAGAGTTCGCCAAGTCGCTGGTTGGAGTGGCGGCGGGTGGCAATCGTTGTTTTGCCGAGGCAATTGCTTTCGATGATGGCCTGGGTGTATCCGGCACGAGGAGCATCGGCAGGCACGGTGGCCAGGACAGCCACGAGGTCGTCCAGCATCATCGTCCGGCTGGTGTGGGTCCCCTTGGCGCCGGAGCGGAAGCCCGCCTTCGCCGCCACGGGCGGAAGTTCTGTTGGTCCAGATGCGAAGAATCTCAAGTCATAGTCCATGCCAGCATCCTCCGCCGGCAAACTTGCCGGCATTCATCGGAAGAACATAGTCTATCGGTCGCTAGATGTCAATTGCACCCGCCGGCAAACTTGCCGGCCATAATCATTTGTCTATTGACTCCTAACGATTGCGGCATTATGTTTGTGAAAATTGATCTAATGAGTAGAAAGGGAATGACTCATGGCTAAAGAGGTAACCCGGTACATCAAGCGCGAAGTCGAGAGGGATCTCTGGGCGCGGGCAGCGGGACGGTGTCAGTTCGCCGGCTGCAATCGTCCCTTGTTCAAGTCACCGGTCACGCAGGAACAGGTGAACATCTCGGAGAAGGCGCACATCTACTCCTTTTCAGAAATCGGGTCGCGGGGCTGGGGACCCTTCGTCACGAACAGGAAGCAACTCAACGAGGTGGCGAACCTGATGCTAGTCTGCCACGACTGCCACAAGAAGATTGACCAGGATAAGCAAGGCGATCGCTACTCTGCAAAACTGCTCATCAAGTGGAAGGATGAGCACGAAACGCGCATCGCGATTGTCACGGGCGTGGACCCCACCAAGAAGTCACACGTCATCCTGTACGGGGCGAACATCGGAGAGCAGACGTCGAAGCTGCAGCCTGAGGCGGCGAAGGACGCTCTGTTCCCGGACTGGTATCCGGCAGAGGAGCGACCTATCTACCTCTCAATGAGCTGGGAAGGCAAGGATAATGCTCCGGCATATTGGAAAACTGAGTCCGCGAACCTGAAGAACGCATACAATCGCCAAGTCCGGCCACTTCTTGATAGCCCCGAGTGCGCACACCTGTCTCTTTTCGCGCTGGCGCCTATCCCGTTGATGACCCTTCTCGGCTCGTTGCTGACAGATAAAGTGCCGGCGCAGACTTATCAGCTTCACCGCGAGCCGTTCCAAACCTGGAAATGGCTTAGCGGTCCAGCGGAATTTACGTTCATTGTCAACCGACCGGCATCCTCTGCACATCCGCCTGCGTTGGTGATATCTCTGAGCGACCACATCGCGCCGTCGCGTATCACCGCGGTCTTGGGGGAAGCCATTTCTATCTGGGAGTTGACGATTGAGCATCCCAACAACGACTTTTTGAAGTCCAAGGAGCAGCTCTCACAATTTCGAGAAACTGTTCGCCATCTCATTGTGGACATTGGCCAGGCGCACGGAAAGCACACGCCGTTGGCGATATTCCCGGCCATGCCCGTCGCGTGCGCTGTCGACCTCGGCCGGATCAGGATGCCGAAGGCCGACGGCAAGTGGATCATTTACGACCAGAACAACGAGCAAGAGAAGTTCATACGTGCTCTAGAAATTGGAGGGACCGACAATGAGTGATACCGCAAGAAACCGAATCATCGAAGAAATCGCGGGGGCCATCGACATCCCCGACTCAGCTAACGAAAAGGCGCAGGCCCGTTACAAGGATTTGGGAGAATGGTTTGGGCGGAAAGAAGCCCGTTGCAGCACTTTCAGCCCGAACATTCACCCGCAGGGATCGTTTCGTCTCGGGACCGTAATCCGTCCCGTAAACGATGATGGGGAGTACGACCTGGACATGGGGTGCCGGCTCCAGGTCGGTATCACGAAGGCTACCCATACACAGCAGCAGCTCAAGGAATTGGTCGGGGCCGATCTTGAGGACTACCGGGTCGCACGTGGAATCAAAGAGAAGAAGGAAGAAAAGCATCGCTGCTGGCGGCTGAAATACGCAGACGCGCTGAAGTTTCACTTAGACACAGTCCCGTCCATACCTGAGACGTCCGAGCGCCGCCAGCGCATCCAAGAAGCGATCGTACGAGCCGGTGCTCCGCTTGAACTGGCCGTGCTCGTGGCCAAGTCGGCGGGGGCGATCACCGATAACCGGATGTGGAACTACCGAATCAAGGATGATGACTGGAAAATCAGCAACGCGGAGGGCTTTGCACGCTGGTTTGAGTCCCGCATGAAGCAGGCCAAGGCACTGATGGAGAGCCTCGCACTCCAGGCCAGGCTGGCGAAGGTGGCCGAGCTGCCCGCCTACCGGTGGAAGTCCCCCCTGCAGCGGTGTGTGCAGCTGCTGAAGCGCCACCGAGACATCATGTTTGCTGACGAACCGGACGGGAAGCCGGCGTCGATCATCATCACGACACTTGCAGCCAAGGCCTACAAGGGCGAAGTCGAGATTGCCGCCGCGCTCGACACGGTCTTGTCCACAATGGAAACGCTGGTGAATCCCACCGCGCCGCGAGTGCCAAATCCGGTCAACCCGGCAGAGGACTTTGCTGACAGGTGGAGTGATCCGGCATCCCGCCAACACAACCCGGAAGCGCAGTTTCTGCGCTGGCTGCGACAGGCCCGGCTAGATTTCAACGCCATTGGGATGGCGCGCAAGCCGGAGATGGTCGTCGAGGCGGCGAGGAGTAAGCTCGGCATTTCGCTCAACGTGAAGGATCTCACCATCAAACTCGGGATCGGGTTGACTGGCGGGCTGCTCAAGCCTGCTGCAGTTCCAGCCGGGTTGAGCTTCCCGGACAAACCGCTCATCCCAAAGAAGCCAGCCGGCTTCGCCTAATTCGCCGAGCGCATGATGCTCTGGTTTCTGAGAGACCCAGAAAGGCTCCAGCTGGAGCGCACAGGCATAGAGAATTTGTCGCGCTCGGCAGAATGGCTTATTGGCACCGAGTGGCGCTTGTGCGGTGAGCTTTGTCTTGACGCCGTCATTCATGCCCACGGTCATGACTACGAAGTGCAAGTCTCATTTCCCGCCCTGTACCCCGACGCTCCGGCTGTCGTTCGTCCGCTGAACATGCAGCGCCGGGTATCATCCCATCAGTACGGAGGGGCCGATGGCCCGCTCTGTCTAGAGTGGGGTCCCGATAATTGGCACCGCGATGTCACCGCAGTTCAGATGCTGGAAAGCACACACCGGCTGTTCGAGATAGAGAACCCTCTCGGAGAAGATCGCCCGGAGGTGCCGGCGGTTGCGCCCTCGCGTCACAAGCTTACGGTGGGTCAGGAATTGCGTGCCGAATGGGCGAGATGGTATGCGAGCAGCGCACTCGCCAACTTTTTGGCGACGCAGCCAGGACGTTCGATAGGGAGCTTCAAGTTCTCATTCCGTAAGACGGGTGAAACCTGGGTAGGCTTGGTCCACGAAGCCATGCCGCTTGAGGGCAGCGCCTGGAAGGATGACGAAATCCCGACGACTCTGCGGGGATCGGAGGCCGAAGATCTCAAGGTGGGCGTCTGGTTTAAGACGGACATCGATGAGAGGACCATTGGCCAGCCATGCAAGCTGGCTGAACTGCAAGCCGTTCTGGCTGACATGGAAGGGGCAAAGTTCCTCGCCACAGATGGCACCTCTCCAGTGGACGGCTTCAATCGGCCGATAACCGGCGTCCTGATCATGGATCGGAACGGGGAATTGAACTTCTACATCGTGCTTTCCGGAGAAACCGTCACACTGTGTTCAAAGGTTCGGTCAGAAGTCACCCCGGTTCAGTCCCGTACCCCCGATTTGGATGAGCTGAGTGGGAAGACCATCGGCATTGTGGGCGTGGGCTCGGCTGGAAGCAAGATCGCCATCAGCCTTGCCCGCATGGGTGTCCGTAAATTCTACCTGGTCGACCACGACGTGTTGCTACCGGAGAACCTCCAGCGGCACGCCTTGGACTGGCAGGGGGTAATTCAACACAAGGTGGACGGGATGACGGCAGCGATAGGCCGAATTGCCCCGGTTGCTAAGGTTGAGGTCTGCCGTCTGCACATTGCGGGGCAAGAATCCAACGCCGCCGTCAACGGAGCACTGAATCGATTGGCGGCATGCGACCTGCTGATCGACGCGACAGCGAACCCAAGGGTTTTCAATCTCTTGGCGGCTGTCGCCCGAACAGCCGGTCGTCCCATGATCTGGATGGAAGTGTTCGGCGGAGGGATTGGAGGTCTGGTTGCGCGGAGCCGCCCTGGAATAGATCCAACTCCACAGGACATGCGGGGCGCCTACCTGCAATACTGCACCGTTAACCCATGCACGGCTTTGCGGCAAACTCCCGAGGATTACTCGGCCGAAACCGAAGACGGCGAGGTGTTGGTGGCATCAGATGCCGACGTTGCCGTTATCGCGAACCATGCAGCGCGATTTGTCCCTGATTGCTTTACCTCACACGAGCGATCAAGATTTCCGAACTCAATGTACCTGATCGGATTGGCAAAGGGCTGGGTTTTCGAGGCCCCGTTCGACACGATTCCGATTTCAATGGCGTCATATTCGGTGGCGGGCTGGAACAATGGCAAGAAACCTGAACTCGGGCCCGAGAATGCAGAGTTCCTGCTAGGGCTGATGCAAAAGCAAGATAATGCAACTGCAAATACCTCCGGAAATAACCTCGCAGCTGGTTGACGCCCTGGGGCAAGCCGGTCGGCGGGAGATCGGCGGCATCTTGATGGGAGAGCACGTCGGACCTGATGCCTTCCGCGTAAAGGAGTTAACCATACAGCGCAAGGGGGGCACATTTGCGGCGTTTATACGGGTCGTCGCAGAGATTCTCCCTCGGCTCCGTGCTTTCTTTGATGCGACCACACACAACTATACAAGGTTCAACTACTTGGGCGAATGGCACTCGCACCACTCATTCGCGCTGACGCCAAGCGGGCCGGATCACGAGACCATGTGTGACATAGTCGCAGATCCTCAGGTTGGGGCGCGTTTCGTCGTGCTTCTGCTGGTTAGGCTGAACGATCACGGTCGATGTGAGGGAAGTGTCACAGTATACCAACCGAACAAGCGGCCGCTTGGTGGAGCAGTTCTCCTAGAGGAACCATCTAGATGAACAGCGGTCGCTCGCGTTATGAGTAACGCTGCAATCGGGGGCAGGTCAGTGCAGTAAGATGCGTTCTCTGAATTGTCGTACAGCCAGGTCGATGGTAGCTGTAAGGTCCTCAAGTCTGAAAGGCTTGCGCAACAAATACACGTCAGAGGCAACGTCTTCTGCGCTGGCGGCCGATGTGTTCCCAGACTGGACGACGATGGGCAAGTCCTTGATTCTTAGTCCGCCACGCATTGTGAGGTCGTCAGGCAAAGCTCTTATCCATCGAATCAACTCGATACCATCGGGTCCAGGAGGATGGGCATAGTCAGTAACGAATACATCGAAATGTTGATGTCCGGTGTGGAGGTCGCGAATTACGTCTATGGCCTGATTGCCATCTGAAACGAAAACTAGGTCTATGTCAGGACGGCAGGCAGCCAATAAGCGCCGAATTGCTAGGCGAAGATTATTCTCGCTGTCGAGGAACAACACGGCCAACCTTCTACCAGATGTCTGCATTTCAGTCCTCAGCCTCGGACAATACACCAATCAGCCGACCGATGAAAAGGACGACAGCGGCCGTCGTGCCGAGATTTGCGGCGGAGAGCCCTTGTCCTCTCGGAATCCGCTGATGATCAGAGGATTACCGAATGTAGTTGCGCGACGTGCATCTGCCTCTTGATGAATTAAGCAAGTCCTCCACCCCTTTACATGTTTCCAATACTTGCTAGTGTCAGGAATATATGCATACGACAAAATCAGTAACGAAACCCGTCCACAACAGCCTTCGGAAATGTCGGAAGGAGTGCGGTCTGAAGCAGACCGATGTGGCTCGGATTCTTGAGCTCAGAAGCGCCGC
>Ga0315271_10000256_pt1 | contig 27738 bp, 18 predicted proteins | sample C3_top_MG_FD_204664 | JGI IMG/M metagenome (GOLD analysis project Ga0315271, IMG submission 204664) | Sediment microbial communities from Yellowstone Lake, YNP, Wyoming, USA - C3_top | ecosystem: Environmental > Aquatic > Freshwater > Lake > Sediment | place: USA: Wyoming | collected 2017-08-01
GCCTGCACGGCCAGGCTACGCGCCGCCGCAATGAAGCGCAGCGTCGGCAGGTCAGTTGGAAACACCAGCGGCGTCGACTCGTGGCCAGGTGGAGCATGGACCGCTTGAGCGATGCCCAGATCGGAGGGCAGTTTGCCATTGGCATTGAGCGCGAAGCGACGATCATCGGCCTGTAGCAGGAGCGAATTGGCGCTGATCACGGGCGCAAAGCGGGGATCGAGCGTCGACCAGACGTAGGCAATCAGCACATATTCGATTTTGCCGCCACGATCGACCGAAGCCGCCGTGAGATTCACGTAGTCGCGCAGGTTGGCGGCGCGCTCGCTGCGCTCGCGGGCAAACACCAGCGGCTTATCAACGACGGTGACGGTAGCACCGGTCTCCTCGTCCAGGTATTCGGTGGGTGGCGCCGGGTCACGCGCCACCGCCACGCCCATAGGCAGGAGGAGCAGCGCGCCAATGAGCGCCAGCAGGCCGTGGAATCGCAACACCTTAGAACCCGATGCGGTAAGACAGGCTTACATAGTAGCGCGTAGTCTTCTGCGTTTGCTGGGCTGCGTCACGCTTGCCCAGCTGCCCACCGGCTTCGAACTGCAGCAGTCGCCGGCCACGCTGATAGTCGAGCAGGGCCGATGGTATGAGCGCCAGCTCGGTGCTGCCGTCGCTGGTAAGTTCCCGGCGATCGATCGTCAGGCGTGGCCCAAGTCGCCAGGCACCACCTATTGCCAGGCGGCTGGTGCCACCGATCGAGGCGACCTTGGCGACCTCGGTCTTGGAATAGGCCACGCTCAACACATTGAAATCGCCCTCGCGCCAGATATTCGACCCATATATCTGCGCCTGAAACGCCAGTGCCAGGCCCGAGGCAGGCTGGGCGGGCACCCCGCCCGAGGCCACAGTCGCCTTGACCTCGGAAGCACCTACCGTGGTCGAAAACTGGAAGCGCTGTCCGATGGGGCGCGTGCCAGTCAGACTGAAAAAGGAGGTCGCCGCGGTGCGATCACGGGCCCACTGCAGGATTTCGTCATTGGTGGCCACCAGTTGCAACTCCGCAATGGTCGTAACGGGCTGGCCGATCAGGGCGTTGTGCAGGCCGATAGGGGGTGCATTGCGTTTTTCCGCGTCAAAACTCAGGGACCAGCGCGCTGGCAATTGCATCGTGCCCAGCAGCGCCAGCGCATTCAGCGATTTGAAGTAGACATCGTAGTCGACGAGTCCGGTGAGCGAAGCGTGCGGCAACAGCAGGCGCGCGTTCAGACCCACAGCCTGGCGATCGCGCAAACCGTCATAGAGCTGCTGCGTAAAGAACACGCTGGCATCCCAGTGAGCGCCCGGCGGCGTATAGGGAATGGCCAGCTCCCAAAAGGTGTGCTGCTTCTGGATCCCGGCGTTGGTCCGCTCGATCGGATAGCCGGCGCTAAAATCAACAGCAATTGCGGGAGCAATCTGCCAGGAGGTATACAAGCCGTCGAAGGTGCCCAGTACACCGCCGCCGATGTGGGATTGACGACCCAGGCGAGCCAGCAACCCGAGTTTGCGGTCGGTCACGTCGAAGCTGAGCAGACTGAGGCGTGCCAGGGAATCGCCGTTGCTGGTCGCCGTTACCCCACCAAAATTCTTGGCATAGCCCACGCTGACACGACCCAAGAGATCAAAGCGCTCGCCCCGTCTGCGCACCAGCATGTCCAGATCGTTGTACAGCGCGTTCTGACTCTGGCTGTTCTTGGCGGTTGGCACCGGAACCGGCGTAACAACGCTGGTCGTGTTGGTCACGCTGGTGGAATCGGTGCGAAAGGACTGGCCGAAGCCACCGCTCAGATTCCATCCGGTGGTCGTTTGCCCGCCTCCGGAGCCCGTGCGCGACTGGGTTGAGGCCGCCCGCAGCACCGCCAGGCGATGCGCGACGCGATCAGCGGCTTCGCCGGTCGGGTAACGACGCAAATACTCTTCGTATTCGGCTTTGGCATGCGCCAACTGACTGGCGCGCTCGCGCGCCAGCCCCAATAGTTCCTGCATCGCGGCGCGCTGCGGAAATTCGGGCTGCCGTTGCAACTTGGTCAGCAGGCCGATGGCCTTGGGATAGTCGCGTGCCGTCATCGCGGCGCGCGCATCGGCAACCAGCTTGCCCAGTGCGAGAGGCTCCAAAGCCGCATCTGCGCCAATGCGTTCAACCGCCGGCAGTGCTTCACCGCCACCACCCTGGGAGGTGGCGCTATCGTCGCCCATTGCGATCCAGGCGCGCGGATAATCGCTCACCGCCTGATTGAGCAGGCGCTCGGCATCGCTGCGCTTGTCCACCGGACCGGCGCGCAGCCGATACCAGGTGGTACCGTCCACCAGCGCCTGGCTGACGAATACCGGCACCTTGAGTCGCTCGTGCGCCAGCGCCACCGCCGCCGCATCAAAGTCCTTGGGTTGTGATTCGAGATTGATGGCGTAGCTGCTTACGCCTGCACCAGGCTCACTCACCATCACCTTGCCACGTCCACGGGCGCGATCGATCAGGCGCACCCGCAGGCTGCGCGGATCGATGCCCTGAACCAGAACATAGCGCTCAGCTTTGATGAAAGTGAGCGCGAGCGTGGCTTGACCGGGCACGTCGGAATCCACCCGGGCTGCGCTGATGATATTGGCGCCGCCCGACAGTGGCGGCAATTCGCCAATCACGGGCGTGCCGGGCGCCAGTCCGCATTCGCCCTGCGGCTGCAGCTGGATGCGCAGCTCCTTGCCCTCGGAGGCCGGCTGATGCGTCAGATAGCGCAGTGCGCAGGTGAACTGCACCACGATATCGGCCTGATCGTCGTGGTCGGTCAGTTCGATCAGATCGACGAAGCGGCCGGGGCCCGCACCCGGAACCTGCGCAAACACTGCCGGCCCGCATCCAAGACCCGCGAGCAGCAACAGCAGACTGTAGCCAGCGTTGCGCCTAGTGTTTAAACGTCGCATCCGACACCCGGTGATACGGTCCAGGCAGAGACTTTACAACCGTACCCAGGGTCGCGTCGCTATATACATGGCAGGCGCCAGCGCAATTGTGCAGCTCAGCCGCCGTGTATTTGAGTCCGCCGGAGCTTTTCGCATGCAGCTCTGGCTTGAAGTCCTTGGCGTGGCAACCCGCGCAACTGCCCGCATCGCCCGGCGACAGCCACGGGATCTGGTCCGTATTGCTGGCATGACACGACACGCAGGTCAGAGCCGCCTTGTGATCGCCAGGATATGCAGCCGACACGTGCACGAAATGCGATACAGCCCAGTCTGGGTAGCTATGGCAGGTAGCGCAGTCACGCTGCGTGCTCATATGTGCCGCCGTGACACCGAGCGCCACCTTGTTGTTGTGGCAGCTGACGCAATTGGCGGTCAGGATACTGTGATCGAGCTTCGCCGGCTTCCAGCCCAGCGTACCGTGGCAGGTATCGCACTGGGCACTGGTCGGCACGTGATTGCCGGGCAAGCCCGTCGCGCGCAGACCGTTGTGACAGGTATTGCAGGTGTGCGCCACGACGGCATTGTGATCGAAGCGCGCCGGCGTCCAGGCGTTGGTCGTGTGGCAGGTTTCGCAGCTATCGCCACTGGCGATATGCGCGCTGCCCTTGCCGCTCGCGATTACCTTGTTGTGACAACTGACGCAGCTGCCCTTGACCTGCAGGTGATCTACCCGTGCAACCGGCAGCCACGACAGCGTCGTATGACAGCTGGCGCAGGCGTCGCTGGTGGCGATGTGCGTGCCCGGCTTGCCAATGGTGGTGGCCGGGCCGTGACAGCTCACGCAGGCCGAGCCCGCAACGCGTTGATGATTGAAGGCCGCAGCGCCGCCAATCCCCGCGGCTGCGCCCGCGGACGACACCACTCCAGCCGCGCCTGCGACTCCGGCTTTGCGTGTGACCGCAACTGCAGCTGCACGACGCGCGGCAAACTTGTCTTTAGTACTGTGACAACCCGAGCCGCCGCAATCCCGACCCGGGTAATGGCCGGCGCCATCGCGTACCCAGAGTCGAACCCCGGTATTGGTCTTCCACTTCATGCCCAGCTCATGGCAGCTCATGCAGGTCATGGTGCGCACCGCGGCGTGAATCATCTTGGTCCCGGCGAAGCTCGTAAACACCGTCTTCAGGTGACACTGCTCGCAGGCGATCGCCGCCGTGCCATTGGGCGGGTTCGAGGGAATATGCCCGGTGGGGCCCGAGGGTGGCTGCACCAGCTGTGGCGGGGCCATATTGGCGAAGCTCAGGCCATAGGCATGGCACTGTGCGCAATTGCCGGTGATATTGACGTGGTTCATGACGTACAGGCTGTAGTTGCCAGCCGTCGTATGGCACAACGAGCAATTGTTGGCATCGGCCGCCGGCAGCGGAATGTGATTGGCCGGGAGGTCCGTCGCGCCCTTGAAACTCGTGGTGTTCAAGTGACAGGTGGAGCATTCGCCCCCGGTGACGTGTGCCGTGTTGTTGGCCTTCTTGGCGGGTCGCACTACTGTGATCGGTGTACCGACCCAGGTCTTGCCCGCCTCGTGACAGGTCGAACACACCGTAGCGCTCACCAGACTGTGCACCATGGACGGCGGCGCCGTCCCGGTGGCGTTCGTGAACTTGAAGCCGCCCGTGGCCACGCTGGTCTTCAGGTGACACCCCTCGCAGGCGGCGGCCCCAAAGGGAATATGGTTGGAAGGTGGCAGCACGGTCGCGGGCGTGCCGGCCCAGACTTTACCGGCCGCGTGGCAGGTAGCGCAGGTCATGCTGGCCACCACCGAGTGCACCATCGCCGAGGGTGCGGTACCACTCGCATTAGTAAACTTGAATCCGCCGGTTGCGACGCTGGTATTCAAGTGACAGCTCTCGCAAGCGGCGGTACCGAACGGCACGTGATTGGCCGGCGGCAGGACCGTGGCTGGCGTACCGACCCAGGATTTTCCTGTTGCGTGACAGGTGGCACAGGCCACACCCGGTACGGCCGCGTGCACCATCGACGCCGGAGCAGTGCCGCTCAGGTTGCTGAACTTGAACCCACCCGTTGCGGTGCTGCTGGCCAGGTGACACTTCTCGCAAGCCACGGTGCCGAAGGGCACGTGGTTCGACGGCGGCAGCACCAGCGTCGGTGGCGCCATATTCGCGAAGCTCAGTCCTGCGGCATGGCATTGCGCGCAGTTGCTGGTGATATTCACGTGATTCATGACTGCCAGTGAGTAATTGCCCGCCGTGGTATGACACAGCGCGCAATTGTTGGCATCGGCTGCCGGCAAGGGGATGTGATTGGCCGGGAGGTCGGAGGCGCCCTTGAAGCTCGTGGTGTTGAAGTGACAGGTGGAGCATTCGCCCGCGGCGACGTGGGCCGTGTTATCCGCCTTGTTAGCGGGCCGCACCACCGTGATCGGTGTACCCGCCCAGCTCTTGCCGGCCTCGTGACAGGTCGAACACACGATAGCGCTCACCAGGCTGTGCACCATCGAGGGCGGCGCTGCACCGGTAGCGTTCGTAAACTGGAAGCCGCCCGTCGCCACGCTGGTCTTCAGGTGACACCCCTCGCAAGCCGCCGCGCCAAAGGGAATATGGTTGGACGGCGGCAGCACAGTCGCGGGTGTGCCGACCCAGACTTTGCCGGTCGCGTGGCAGGTCGCGCAGGTCATGCTGGCCACCGCCGAGTGCACCATCGCCGAGGGTGCCGTACCGCTCACGTTGGCGAACCTGAATCCGCCGGTCGCGACGCTACTGCTCAAATGACAGCTCTCACACGCCGCAGTACCAAACGGCACGTGATTGCCCGGCGGCGTCACCGTTGCCGGTACGCCGACGTCAGTCTTCCCGGCAGCGTGACAGGTGGCGCAGGCCACTCCTGAAACCGCCGAATGCACCATCGCCGAGGGCGTGGTACCACTGGCGTTGGTGAATTTGAAACCGCCGGTCGCGGTGCTGGTGTTCAGATGGCAGCTCTCGCACGCTACCGCGCCGAAGGGAACGTGATTGGCGGGCGGCAGTTTCAAGACCGGCGGCGCCATGCCCGCAAAACTCTTCCCGGCACCATGGCAGGTCGCACAACTTTCGCTGGTGACTACCGTGTGGTCCATGGTGTAACTCAGGTAGTCGCCAGGATTGGCATGGCAGGCCGAGCAGGTCGAAGCGTCGCCATTGGGCACGGGGATATGGTTGGCCGGGAAATTCGACGCGCCCTTGAAGCTCACGGTCGAGGAATGGCAGTCCGAGCATTCGCCCGTTTGCACGTGAGTGGCTACCGTTGGTGGGCGCAGGACCGTAACCGGCTGGCCGGCCCAACTCAGACCCTTCTCATGGCAGGTCGAGCAGGCGATGCCGGTCACCAGCGTGTGCACCATCGACGGCGGCGCCAGGCCGCTGAGGTTCGAGAACTTGAATCCGCCGGCCGCGGTACCGCTGGCCAGATGGCACCCTTCGCAGGCCGCCGTGCCGAAGGGAATGTGATTGCCGGGCGGCGTCACCGTTGCCGGTACGCCGACATCAGTCTTCCCGGCAGCATGACAGCTGGCACAGGCCATGCCACTTACCGCCGAATGCACCATCGCTGCCGGCGCCGTACCACTGGCGTTCGTAAACCTGAACCCACCCGTCGCGGTACTGCTGGCCAGGTGGCAGCTCTCGCACGCGGCACTACCGAAGGGAACGTGATTGGCCGGTGGCACGATCGTCGCCGGCACGCCGATATCTGTCTTGCCCGCGCCGTGGCAGGTCGCGCAGGCGGCGCTTGCGACTGCCGCGTGGACCATCGAGGGCGGCGCCGTGCCGCTGACGTTACTCGGCAACTTGAAGCCGCCCGTCGCCGTGCTGCTGGCCAGGTGGCAGCTCTCGCAGCTCGCGCCGCCAATGGGCACGTGCGTGCCGGGCATTACCAGTGTTGCCGGCACGCCGACGTCGGTCTTGCCCGCAGCATGGCAGGTGGCGCACGCGTAACTCGACACCGCCGTGTGCACCATGGCCGCCGGCGCTGTGCCGCTGACATTGGTAAATTTGAAGCCACCTACTGCCGTGCTGCTGGCCAGGTGGCAGCTCTCACAACCCGCTGGCAAGTAGGAAACGTGATTGCCGGGCGGCAGCACCAGGGTCGGCGGCGCGATTCCTGCGAAGCTCAGGCCCGCGCCGTGGCAGCTCGCGCAGCTTTCGCTGCTGACGACCGTGTGATCCATGGTGTAGGTCAGGAAGTTGGCCGGATCGGTATGGCAAGTCGTGCAAACCGCTGAACCACCGTTCGGCAGGGGAATGTGATTGGCCGGGTAATCGATCGCGCCCTTGAAGCTGATCTTGTCCAGATGACAGGCGGAGCATTGCCCGGTGGCCACGTGCACACTGCCACTGGCTTTCACAGCAGGGCGAACTTTGGTCGCCGGCGAGCCCGCGGTCAGCACGCCCGCTTCATGGCAGGTAATGCAATTCGCCGCATCGAGCCCGGCCGCCGTATGCACCATGCTCGGCGGCGCCGTGCCACTGGCATTCGGGAACATGAAGCTCAGGTAATACGTAGGTGTATGGCAGCTCTCGCATCCTGCTCCACCGATCGGCACGTGGTTATCAGGCATGCCCTTGGCGGCGAGGTTGGGGCCGTGGCAGCTCACACATCCTGTGGTGACCTGCGGGTGGCCGAACACCGCGCCCGCCCAACCGATCGTTGAGTGGCAAGCGTTGCATTCCAGATTGGTGTCCATGTGCGTGGGGCCCTTGCCCTGCGCCTGCACATTGTTGTGGCAGGAAGAACAACTGCCCTGCACCTGGGCGTGATCAAAATTAACCGCCGGATTCCACGCCACTGGCGTGTGACAACCCTCGCAACGGTTGGTAGTTAAAATATGTGAGTTGGGCTTGGCCGTGGCTTTGACCTGGGTGCCCACTCCGTGGCAGGAGGCGCAATCACGCGGCGTGCCCTTGAAGATGGCATTGACGTGGCACAACTCGCAGGCCAGATCGCGGTGCTGGCCAATCAGTTCAAAACCCGTGGTCAGGTGATCAAAGGTGGTGCGATCGACAGTGGGCGTCGTCGATGCCACGGTCGATGCCGCAGCCTGCGCCGCGGTGGGCAGTGGCGTCATCGTACTGAGTGCCAGCAGCGCCAGCGCCGCCAGCGCGCTGCAGCGCCCCGCGAGCCGCAACAGCCCTGAGATCGGGAGTTTATTTTCTGATTTGTTCATAGCATGTCTACCTGGCCCGACCGCCCCGGAAGGTCACAGTGGTATGGCAACGCTGGCACTGCCGCCCGAACTGGCCCGCATGGATATCGTCTTTCTGATGACATGATATGCAGTCCTTCGAGAGCTTCACTTCGCCGGCGGGTTTGCGATGGCAATCAACGCACTTGTTCTTGCCATGCGCCCCCGACAGCGCGAACCCAGTTTCCTTCAAATGGTCGAAAGTCCACAGTGCCCAACCGTTGGGGCTGTGACAAGTGTCGCAATTTGCACCCAGTCCGCCTTTGTGGACATCGTCCTTCTTGTGGCAGTCGACGCAGTGATTGCCTGCAGCACTGTAGGCCTGGGTACGGTGACACTGCGCGCAGCTGACAACGTTATGTAAACCCAGCAACGGGTAGCTGGTCAGGTCGTGATCGAAGTTGATTTCGCTGCGCCAGTCCTGCTGGCCGTGGCAACTGTCACAGGCCAGCTTGAATTTCACGCCGTGCGGGCTGGCGGCCCGATGGCAGGCCACGCAGTCAGTGCCGAGCTTCTGCTTGTCAGCGTTGGCGGTATGACAGGTGTGGCAGTCGAGCTTGGCGTGCACGCCAAGCAGCGCAAATTTCGTTTTCGCCAGGTGGTCGTATTTCACCGGATGCCAGACCTCGTTGTCGTGGCAATCCTCGCACTTCAGGCCGAGGCGTCCGGCGTGCGAATCGTCGGCCTTGTGGCAGCCGTAACAGTCTTTGGGAATCTTGTCTTTGAAAATGCCGCTGCGATGACAGCCCAGGCAATCAATCTTGGCGTGACGACCCAGCAGCGCGAAGTGGGTTTCCTTTTCATGGTCGAATTTCGCGGTCTTCCACTCGGTCGTGGTATGGCACTTGGCGCAATCATCCCCGCGCTCGTGATTGTGTGCGTCATCGGTGGCATGACAACCTACGCAGCTCTTGGGCGCTTCCTTGTAATGGCCACCCAGATGGCAGGCGCCGCAGCTCACTGTCTGATGCGCGCCGGTCAGGGCGAATTTTGTCTTGCCGTGATCGAAGCGCCCGCCGGCCCAGCTATCGAGGTTGTGGCAGTCGGCGCAGGGGGTGCCCAACTGAGCTTCATGATAGTCGTCCGCCTTGTGGCAGCTGATGCAGGTGGGCGTGGCCTTGCGGAACGCTTCGCCGGCCTTGTGGCAGCTGGCGCAGGCCAGCGCGCGATGCGCGCCAGCGAGGGGAAAATCAGTGCGTTCATGATCGAAGGCGGCCGCATTCAGGCGCACGATATCGGCCTCGCGGCCCTGGTGTTCAGTGTGACAGCCGATGCATTTGCCGACACCGGCATTGGGCATGCGGCCATGGAAACCCTTGTGATCACGCACGTCGGTGGCGATTTCCTTGTGGCAATCGAGGCACAGCGTGGTCTGGCGGGCACGATCGGCGCGATCGTGGCAGTTGCTGCAGGTGTCTTCGAGTTTGGCGTGCGCCTTGGCCACTTTGCCTGGCATCAGCAGGCTCTCGACCGAGGCGCCATGGGCAAGCGGTGCGCTGATGAGCGATGCTGTCAGCATGACTCGCACGATCCAACGTCCTACTGCCAAACGCACAGCTGCAGTTCCCTGATTGATAAACGCAGGTTAGTAAACGTTGACGGCAATCACGTGCACGGTTCCGGCGACCAGCAGCATGATGAATGAGGGTACATGCGCGAAGTGCCAGAGCGACAGCAGCTTCACGTAGATGCGATGCTCGGCCACCAGCCGGTTGGCGTTGAGCCGCCGCGTGGCGTAGACGAGAGCCGTGGCCGCCAGGCGCGCGCCATGCGCTGCCAGTGTCGGCGATTGTCTGGCGGCCTGCACCACCATGCGATGAATGGCCCGCTCCAGGCGCCAGCGCGCCAGCATCGAGCGCAGGCCGATCGTGATCGGGCGCAACACCGCGCCGATAGGCGTTTTCGAGGGCCGAAACAGGCGCTGTTCCTCGGCTTCAATGACAGTGAGCAGGTCGGGCAACACGCTCACGGTGGTCGATTGCTTGCGCAGCTGCTCGGCCGTGGCCTGCAACTCCGAGAGCGTGCTCTTGTGATCGGTCCAGTCGCCATATACACGTCCGTAAAAATAACGGCCGATGAGGCCACTGCCGGCGACCAGCAGCATGCAGGTGAGTGCCACATTGCTGTTGGTGGCGCCGAGCGAAAAGTTTGAATGAAACAGCACGATCAGCGGCCCCAGCACGCCAAAGATCATGTGAATGCGAAACCAGCCGGTGACATTACCGATGACATTCAACCACGGCAGGCGCTTGCGCGCGGGATACAGCAACAACAGCAGCATCAGTGAGCCGCCGACGATTCCCAGGGCGTAGCCCAGCCCGCGCGAAGGCGTGATGTAGCGCTCGAGGTGCGCATTGTAGCCCCACAAAATCGCCACGCAGACGCTCAGCGTAAACACCCGCACCGGGCTCAAGTGACGCGCGGGAAACTTCACGACTAACCAACCACCCGCTGAATGACGACCCGCACCGGTTTGCCTGCTTTGGGATCCAGCGGCGGCGTCGCGCCCTGAAAATCGCCGGGTGCGGGCATCGCCTGTCCGCTTCGGGAAGTGCGTGCCTCAATGGTGACGGGCCCGGTAGTGGAGAGCATACGACCGGGCATCATGGCCTGGGTATCGTCGAGCTGGAACGACACCGGCCAGCTGCCCGTGGTGAGGCGCAATATCGCCACCGGTGCGCCCGGTGAGTTGACCGACTTGGCGAGAATAAACAGCGTGAGCCCGGCCGGCACTTTGCCGCGCAGCGCCTCGGCGAGCACCACTTCACCGCGGACGACAACACCAGCGCTCGCGGCCGCGGTCGCAACATTCGGGGCCGGGCTCGCCGCGCCGCCGGCGAGCCGCTGGTCTTCGGCCAGATTTGCGGCGATCAGTTTGGCATCTTCAGCGCCGCTGCCCATTACCGCGGCGAGGCGCTGCCAGCTGACAACGGCTGCGGCGTATTGCCGGGTCTCATGCTGCAGGCTCGCCTGCAGCCACAGCGCCTTGGCATGTTGAGGATCGAGGCGCAAGGCATTCTGTATATAGGTGGCGGGCACGCCAACCAGTGAGTTGCCGCTGCTGCTCGCCACGACATCGGCGTAATCTGCCCAGGTGTCGGCCGTCATTTCATTGCGCGCCACCAGCTTGACGTAGGCGGCACGTGCCGCGCTGAAGTCACGCCTGGCGCGCGCCGCGCTGGCCTCGGCGACCAGCTGCGTGGCAGCGGCCGACAGCGGCGCCGCCGGCAGTGCGGCCGTTGGTGCGGTGCCGGCAGTCGCCTGACCCGTGCCGGCCCCGGGCGGCAAATGCTTCTGACGCGCCAGGGCGGCTGCGTCAGGGCGGCCGAGAAATTCGTAGGATTTGGCAAGCAACTCCCAATCGCCGTCATTGCCGTTGCCAGCGGCCAGGCGTTTTTCGAGCCTGGTCACGGCACTATCCATCGAACTTGCAGTTTTATCTGAAGTTGATGCGGCGGCAGGCGAGCTGCTGTGCACCGCAGTGACAGCTACCGTGCTCGAATCCTGCTCGTTAAGCTGCGGACTGCCCAGGCGCAGGTATAGCGCCACAGCAGCAACAACCGCGACCACCCCCACAATGGGAACCCAGCGCGGCAAGGCAGCAAACAGCTGTGCGCGCGGCCGACCGGCGAGCCACGGATAGATGACAAAGAGCACCGCAACAGCCGCGAGCACTCCGACGGAAAACCAGAAAATCTGGTTGAAATTCATAATATTAAGAAATCCTTAAAGATCGATACTCTGACTGTCACGGATTGTAAAGCCTTTCCGGACGGCGTAATCATGTCGCAGCTGTGGGACAGTTCACGGTTTAGCGACAGCTTGACACGTGCACAGGCTCACGGAAGCTACGCCCCCATGTGTATTACTGTGCGCCCTGTATACAGTCGGTAAGGAGACCGCGCCCCGAAATTTATGGATACGAGTCTCCTGGCAGTCTATGCAGCGCCTCTGCTGCTCACCATGTTCTGGTATCTGCGCCGGCATATCCGCGTGGAGCGGCACAGCCGCGCCGTGCATCATGAGGCCAGGGAAGCCGGCCTGGTCGAGCCCGCATCGATACATCCGGTAATCGATCCGGTGCGTTGCCTGGGATGTGGGGCCTGCGTGCGTGCCTGCCCCGAGGAGCCGGAGCACCACGTGCTGGGCATCATCGACGGCAAAGCGCAGTTGGTCGGCCCCACCGATTGCATCGGTCACGGCGCCTGCAAGGCCGCCTGCCCGGTCGATGCGATCTCACTCGTGTTTGGCACGGCAACGCGCGGCCTCGATCTGCCAGTGCTCAACCCGCTGTTCGAATCCAATGTCCCGGGCCTGTACATCGCCGGCGAACTGGGCGGCATGGGCCTGATCCGCAACGCCCTTAACCAGGGCCAGCAGGCCATTCAATCCATCGCCAAGTCGAACCGGCGCGCGCCCGGCAAGCGCCTGGATGTATTGATCGTCGGTGCCGGCCCTGCGGGCATGGCGGCAGCGCTTACTGCCAAGGCCATGAATCTCACCTACCGCTGCGTCGAGCAGGAATCACTCGGTGGCTGCGTCTATAAATACCCGCGCGGCAAACTGGTGATGACCGCGCCGGTGGAATTGCCGCTGGAAGGCAAACTGTACTTCCGCCAGACCTCCAAGGAACATCTGCTGGGCGTGTGGACCGAGATCATGCAGAAGCATCAGCTGCGCATTCAGTGCAATGAGCGCGTCGAAAATATCGAGCAGGATGGCGACGGCTTTATCGTGCGCACCACGAAAGCGGCTTACCGTGCCTCGACCGTGTTGCTCGCCATTGGCCGACGCGGCACCCCGCGCAAATTGTCGGTACCCGGCGAGGAATTGCCGAAAGTGGTCTATCGCCTGATCGACCCCGATCAGTACATCGGCCAGAGCGTGCTCGTGGTGGGTGGCGGCGACAGCGCCCTGGAAGCGGCGGCCAGCATTGCCGAGGTGCAGGGCACGCAGGTCACGCTGTCCTATCGTGGCGATGCCTTCGGGCGCGCCAAGCCGAAAAATCGCCAGCGCGTGGCGCAGGCGGCAGATCGCGGCAATCTGAAACTGATGCTCTCCTCCAGCGTCAGTCATATACATCCGGACCTGGTGGTACTGGAACAGGGCGGCAAGCAGCATGAGATTCCCAATCGTGCGGTAATCGTCAGCGCCGGTGGCGTGCTGCCTAACGAGTTCCTCAACAAAGTCGGCATTCACGTCGAAACCAAGTACGGCACCGCATGATCATCCGGCGCGGGCGCACGACGCTCCTGCTAACCGGCCTCGCGCTGCTGGCGGTGCAGATCCCGGGCGGCCTCAGTCAGGCGGCGAACAGCAAGGCTGATCCATTGGAGAGTGCGCGTGTGGCGCTGCGCACGCGTGACTACCCGACGGCGCTCGCGCGCCTGCAACTGGCTGCGAAGGGCGGCAACGCCGAGGCGCAGCTGCTGCTGGGGCTGGTTGCCCTCAATGGCGTCGGCACGCCGATAGACCCCGCACAAGCCGAAAGCTGGTTGCGCCAGAGCGCCGCCCAGAATAACGCTACCGCGGCTTATGTACTGGCGGCGCTGCTCGCGCGCCGCGCCGATGCGCCGGCTGGCGCAGCTGCTGCCATGCTGCAGCAGGCGGCGACGCTGGGTTATCCGGCCGCTATCGAAGATGTACGCCTGGGAAGAAAACCGCTCAGCCCCGAGTGGGTGGGCCTTGCGGATGCCGCACTGCGCCGTGACCTGGCCTTTACCAGCACGCGGCATGGCGACGTGGCGACACTCGCTGTGCTGGGCAACGAGCTCAAGAACCTGCGCGACGATTTTGGCTCGGGCCTGTTGGCCGCAGCGGCGGCGGCCGGGTCGCTGGACGCGGCACAATTTCTGATCGAACGTGGCTGCGATACCGGGCTGGCCGACAACTTCGGCGTCACGCCGCTGATGCTGGCCGCGCAGCTTGAACACACGGATCTGGCACAACTGCTGCTGACGCACGGCGCGGCGGTGGGCGCTACGGATAGCGCGCATCGTACGGCGCTCTTCTATGCCGCGCGCGCCGATCGCGCCGCCAACGTCGCGCTGCTTGCCAAAGCCGGCGCGCGGATTGACGCGGCTGACAACCGCGACTACACCGCACTCGACGCGGCCCTGGCGCTGGATGCCGATGCCGCCGCCGCCCAGCTGCGCGCGCTCGGCGGCAAAACCCTGGCTACGCACGCCAGCCGCACTGGTCGCGCCGGCAAGTTTGACGCTGCGCGCCCGGGTGACATCTACAAGGGTTGGCCGACCCTGGCTCTCGCGGTAGCGCGTAACGATACCGATTCCGTACCGAAGCTCCTGGCGGGCGGCGCCGATATCAACGCCCGTACCGCCCAGGGCGATACCCTGCTGCACGTTGCGCTGCATGCGGGTGCGGACGAAATGCTGAAATTACTGCTGGGTGCGCATGCCAATGCACGCCAGGCCGACCGACGCGGCCGCACCGTGCTGGTACTCGCGGCCACCAGCGGCCGCAGTGGAGCCGTGGAGGCGCTGCTCAGTGGCGGCGTCGACGCCAACACGCGCGCCGGTGATGAGGGCACACCGCTGCTGGCGGCCGCGCACGCGGGACGCTCCGAAATCGTGCAGCAACTGCTCGAGGCCGGCGCTCAGGTGGACGCCGCTGATGCGCACGGCGAAACTCCACTGATGGTCGCCGCTACAACGGCCAACGCGCCGATCGTTCGCCTGCTGTTGGCGCGCAATGCCTCACCGCGAGCCACCGACCAGCACGGCGAGACGGCGCTGTGGCGCGCCGCACGCGCCGGCGCCGCCGATGTCACGCAGCTGCTGCTGGCGGCTGGCGCCGAGGTGGACGCCGCCGATAACGACGGGCGCACCGCATTGATGACGGCTGCGGCCGCCGGCTACGACAAGGTCGTGACTCTGCTGCTCGATGCGCGTGCGCACCTCGATGCGCGTGCTGCCAGCGGTGACACGCCGTTGCTGCTGGCTGCGGCGCACGGGCAGGATGGTGTGGTGCAATTGCTGCTGCAACGCAAGGCCGCCGTCGACCTGCAGAATCATGATGGCGATACGGCACTGCTGGCAGCCAGCCGCGCCGGCAGTACGGCCTCGGCGCGCGCGCTGCGCGCCGCCGGGGCCAGCACCTCATTGCGTAACGGCAAACACGCCACGGCCGCCGATGTGGCCCGTGATCGCGGCTTCACGGGGCTGGCCAGCGAGCTGGCGAGAGAAAGCTGAGGCCCAGGAGTTCAGGCCGGCCTGACTCAATCGTCCTGCACTGCCTGCCCCGGGAACAACTCCTCGACGAAGCCGAATTGGCGCAGGTCACGAATACGCGCCGGATAGAGCACGCCATCCAGATGATCGACCTCGTGCTGCACCACGCGGGCGTGAAAACCTTCCACTTTGCGATCTACAGGCGCGCCAAACTGGTCCACGCCACGGTAGCGCAGACGCCGGTAGCGTGGCACCCAGCCGCGCATGCCTGGCACTGACAGGCAGCCTTCCCAGTCTGCTTCCTTGCCGCCCCAGCGGGCCTTAAGCACCGGGTTGATCAGCACCGTATACGGCACGGCCCCGGCATCCGGGTAGCGGGGGCTGCGGCCGCCGCCAAAGATGACCAGGCGCAGGGGTACGCCGATCTGCGGTGCCGCCAGCCCGGCGCCATTGGCCGCGCGCATGGTGTCTTCCATGTCGGCGATGAGCGAGTGCAGCGCCGGGGTAGCGAACTCCAGCACCGGGGTGCTGGCCACCAGCAGGCGCGGATCGCCCATACGCAGAATCGCTCGTATTGCCATAGCGCTATCATAGCCGCCCGATTCCCTCAATCCGGAAACGAAACTTGGCAAGGACGGTCAGAGCCTCTTACCATGTACGGGTTGGTTTGCACGACTCCGCCACCCCAGAGGATTGATTCATGAAATTCTTGCTGCCCTTGTCACTGCTCACCGCCCTGATCGCGGCGCCGGCTTTTGCTGATTGCACCGTACCGCCCGATAACGTCGTGATACCTGACGGCACCAATGCCACCAAAGATGAAATGATTGCGGCGCAGCACGCGGTCAAAGACTATAACGCGGCCGTGAAGGACTACATCGACTGCCTCGGCAAAGAGATGGATGCCAAGCTGGCCGCCGGTGGCGAAAAGATGACGGACACCGACCGCAAGAAGATCAACAGCGAATACGCTGCGCTGCAAAACACCGTAGTAGACGAAGTGCAAAAAGTCGCTGACAAGTTCAACGTGGAACTGCGCGCCTGGAAGGCGAAGAACGCACCGCCGCCACCGGCCGCACAGTAAGGTTGGGCGGGGTCAGCGGCGCGCGCGCCTACAACTGCGCGCCAGCCGCATAGGTGTTGCAGTTCTCGATCCTGCCACCCGCAAAGCCGCGCTCGAACCAGCGCTGACGCTGCTCGGCACTGCCGTGGGTGAAGGTCTCGGGCACCACGCGCCCCTGCATGCGCCGCTGTAGCGTATCGTCGCCCACGGACGCTGCCGCCTGCAGGGCCTGTTGCACTTCGCCCGGTTCGATGATTTTCTGATCCAGCATGGCCCAGACCCCGGCCAGACAATCGGCCTGCAGTTCGACCGCCACCTGGATGCCGTTGGCGCCCTCACCGCCGCCCTGCTGCGCCCGTAGCCGATCCACTTTGTCGGTGATGCCCAGCAAGGTCTGAATATGATGGCCAACTTCATGTGCGATGACATAGGCGCGCGCAAACTGTCCCGGTGCGCCAAATTCCGTGGCGAGCTGGTTGAAGAAATCGAGATCGAGATAGAGTTGCTGATCGCCCGGACAATAAAACGGACCGGCGGCGGCACTGGTTGTGCCGCAGGCCGAGGCCACCTCAGCGCTGAACAGCACCAGGGTCGGCGGCGTGTAACGCTGGCCGGTCGCGGCAAAATACCTGCCCCAGACGTCTTCGGTTTCGCCGAGCACCGCCGCTGCGAAGTCGCCCTGCGCATCGGCGGGTTTGCCGGCGACGGCCGCTCCCTGTTGCACCGAGGTCGCGGACTGACCAGCGTCCAGGAGGCCCAGCATCGTGGTGGGACTGACGCCCAGGAAATAGCCGGTGACCAGCAACACGATTGTGCCGATGCCCAACCCGGCTCCGGTACGCCCCACTCTCATGCCGCGGCGGTCTTCGACGTTGTCGCTGCGGCGCATGTCTTCCATACGCATCGTTGCTGCTCCTGGTCTCTGTTCTAGGTTTACCGCTTCGACCAGCGACTCAATGTGCGTCGCTGCCCGGCTCGAGCCCCTTGGTATACAGCACTTTACCATCGGGCCTGACGAGTATTGCCTCGACATCGCCCAGGCGCTCATAGATCTTCAGGGCCGCCTCGGCGCCCAGTACAAAAGCGGTTTTCGACAGCCCATCGCTGCGGGTGGCGCTCGAGGCCAGAATCGTCGCACTGCGTACCTGGCTGGCCGAATGCCCGGTGTGTGGATCGATGATGTGATGGTAGCGGGTACCGTTCTCATCGAAATAACGCTCGTAGTCACCGGAGGTGGAAATGGCGGTATCCACCAGCGGCAGGCGCGCGATGATTTCCTCCTTGCGATCAGGATGGCGGATGCCAACGATCCAGGGCTTGCCGAAGCGATCGCCGATGATGCGGCTATCACCGCCCGCCTGCACCAGCGCATGCCTGATGCCGTGCCGCTGCAGAATGCGGATGCCGCAATCGACCGCGTAGCCCTTGGCGATGCCACCCAGATCGATGCGCACGCCGGGCTGCGAATAGCGCACCGTGCCCGTCTTCCGGTCGAGCAGCACGTGATGGTAGTTGACGGCCGGCAGCGCGCTCTCGATCTGTTGTTCACTGGGGCGGGTATGGGCGCGAAAATCGTACATGAAACCGACACTGGCGTAGGTCACGTCGAAAGCGCCATCGGTGATGCGGGAATATTCGAGCGCCGTGCTCAGCAGCTCGAACAGTTCGCGACTGATCTTCACCGGCCCCCTGGCGGCGTTGGCATTGAGCCGCGAGAGTTCGCTGCTGGGCTTGTAGGTGCTCATGCCGGCATCGATGCGCTTCATTTCCGTCATCACCGCGTCGATGGCGCGCTCGCCAGCAGCGCGATTCTCCGACCACAGCTCGACGACGATGCGCGTACCCATCGTGCCATCGACCGTGCGCGAGAGCCATTCGGCGCGTGCCGGCGCTGCGGCCAGCGCGCTCAATGCCAGCGCCAGCGCCAGCCAACGGCCGCTGCGCGCCATGGCTAGAGCTGCAGCAGCGCGCCCGGCTGCGGCATCGTCACCGGCACGTCTTTGAGCAGGCCGGCAAAGGTCTGCATTGCACCCTGCTCACCGTGCACGAGTATGGTGCGCTCGCGCCCGCCGGCGCGCTCGTGCCACTGCAGCAGCTCGCGCTGATCGGCGTGCGCGGAAAAGCCGTTGATGGTGTGCACCTGGGCGCGCACCGGAACTTCTTCGCCGAACAGGAAGATGCTGCGCGCCCCATCGATGATGCGGCGCGCTGGCGTGCCCTGCGCGGCAAAACCCACGAACACGATGCTGGCGTTGGCGCGCGGCAGGTTGTGTACCAGATGATGACGCACGCGCCCGCCGGTACACATGCCAGAGCCCGCAATGATGACAGCGCCACCCGTCATTTTGTTGAGCGCCATGGATTGGGCGGTTTCACGCACCAGTGACAGACCGGCAAAGCCGAACAGATCGCCACCCCCAACCAGCAGCGCCGCGGCCTCGGTGTCGTAACACTCGGGGTGTCGGCGATAGACTTCAATCGCGGACACTGCCATGGGTGAGTCGACATAAACCGGCAACTGCGCCGGCAGGGCACCGCTGACCACCGCGGCGCGCAGCGTATAGAGAACTTCCTGGCTGCGCTCCAGGGCGAAACTGGGAATGATGACGTTGCCACCACGGGCAATAGTGCTGTTCACCACCTCGATCAGTTCCAGCACCGATGCTGCTGGCGAGCGGTGACAACGATCGCCATAGGTGGTTTCCATCAGCACGATGTCGGCCGACGGTGGCGCCGCGTCGCGCAGTATCGGCCGCCCGCTGCCGCCGATGTCACCGGAAAACAGCAGCGTGCGCACTTTGCCCTGCTCCGTGACTTCAACCAGCACGCTCGCCGATCCGAGAATATGCCCGGCTTCGTGAAAACTGACCGCGAGATCGGGTGCCAGCTGCAGCCGCTCACCGTAGCCGCAGCGGCGCCCAAAACGCCCGGCCGCGGCGCTGGCATCCGCGCGGGTGTAAAGCGGCCGGATTTTCGCGGCGTGCGCCGGATCGTGGCGGGCGCGGCGCGCCGCGTCATCCTCGGCCATATGCGCGGAATCCTGCATGACGATCTGCGCCAGCTCCGCGGTGGCGGCGGTGCTGATGATTTCACCGCGAAAACCACGCTTGACCAGCAGCGGCAGGCGGCCGCAATGATCGAGATGCGCGTGTGTCAGCAGCACGTAGTCGAGCGCTGCCGCCTCAAAACCGAACGGCGCCGAGTTTTCTTCCTCGAGCTCGCGGCCGCCCTGAAACATGCCGCAGTCGACCAGCAGGCGCTTGCCGGCGCACTCCAGCAGATGGCAGGAACCGGTGACGTCCTGATCGGCGCCATGAAAAGACAGTTGCAAGACCTAGTCCTCGTGGCCGAACAGGGGCGTACCCGAGCGACGATACCACGCCACGATGCTGCGCCAGATCGTGGGGGCGTCTTCCGCATACCAGAACAGCTCGGCGTCCTCCGCTTCGATGACCCCCTCCTCGATCATGTAGGGGATATCGATCGCCCGCCGCCAGTAGCTCTCACCAACCAGCACTACCGGCACGGCCGGCATCTTGCGGGTCTGCAGCAGGGTCAGCGTTTCGAACAATTCATCGAAAGTGCCAAAACCGCCGGGGAAAGCCACCAGCGCGCGCGCCCGATGCATGAAGTGCAGCTTGCGCATCGCGAAGTAGTGAAAACGAAAACACAGGCCGGGTGTGATGTAGGGATTGGGGAACTGTTCGTGTGGCAGATCGATATTGAGTCCGACAGTGTGTGCCTGGGTATCAAAGGCGCCGCGATTGGCGGCCTCCATGATGCCCGGGCCACCACCCGTCATCACTACGGTATTACTACGCCGGGGGTCTTTATTGCTGCGGGCCACCAGCGCACCCAACTCACGCGCAATGTTGTAATACTGGCTGCGCGCAGCCAGTCGCGCCGCGATTGCCGCGCGGCGCTGCAGCTCGGCATTGCCTGGCGCCGCGGCGGCCGCGGCGAGCGCGGCGCCCAGACGTCGCTGCGCCGCTGCGGGTTCGAGAATGCGGGTGCTGCCGAACACCACGATGGAATGTTCAATGCCGGCGGCCTGCAGCAACAGTTCGGGTTTCAGGAAATCGAGTTGCAGCCGCTCACCGCGCAGCTCCTCACGCTGCAGGAAGGCCGGATCGGCATCGCCCGGCAGATAGCTGGCGTGGCCGGTGATCGCCGCCACCCGCTGTGGTGCCAGCGGGTCATCCTGGGCAGCCTTGGGGGTCTGCCAGGGGAGCGGTTCGCGCCGTGGTGGTTTCATCATTCGTATCTTAATGCGTCGATCGGATTTAAGCGCGCGGCACGGCGCGCCGGTACAAAACCAAAAATGATACCTACTGAAGCCGAGGCCAGGATTGCCATCGCCACGGTACCGATGCCAATGCTCACGGTCCAGCCGGCCAGCGTGCTGATGGCGATGGTAATGGCGACGCCCAGCAGCAGGCCAAGCAGCCCACCTGCCAGGCACAGCAATATGGCTTCGGTAAGAAACTGCGCCATGACATCGATGCCACGGGCGCCGACCGCCATGCGCAGGCCGATTTCGCGGGTGCGCTCGGTGACCGAGACCAGCATGATATTCATGATGCCGATGCCGCCGACCACCAGCGACATCGCGGCGGTAGTCGCCAGCAGGTAGCTCAGGGTCTGCTGCTGTTCATTGCGCGCCTGCACCAGTTCGGCAAAATTGCGGACGCTGAAATTATCTTCTTCGCCCGCCTTGATGCGCCGCTGTTTGCGCAGCAGCGTAGTAATGCTGCTTTGCATTTCAGTCATATCATAGCCATCAGCGACCCGGATCGACAGTTGCCCGACCGTGTCCGGCACAGTGGCGAAGCCGCGCCCGACCAGGCGCGAGCGCGCGGTCGAGAGCGGCACGATAATGACATCGTCCGGATCGTTCCCCATTGACTGGCCGCGCGTACTGAGGGTGCCGATGACCTCAAAGGGAATGTTATTCACGCGCACGATGTCGCCGACCGGGCTGGCGCCCGCCTCGAACAGCTGCGCCTGCACTGAGGAGCCCAGGATTGCCAGCTTGGCGCCGCGCGCCACTTCCTCGGCGTTGAAATAGCGACCAGCGGTCAGCGCCCAGGGACGCACGTCGAAGTAGTCGGCATGCACGCCATTGACCTGCGTGCTCCAGTTGGCGGCGCCATACACTGCGGTGACACTGCCTTTGAGCTGACCCGACATGGCGGCAATGCCCGGCACGCCCTCGCGCAGGATGCGCATATCTTTTTCCGACAGCGGTACGGCGCCACCAGAGCCGAGCTGATGCCCGCCGATGCGCATCGAGCCGGCCATGACGTTGATGACATTGGTGCCGAGCATGGCGATCTGCTTTTGCATCTGCAGCGTGGCGCCGTTGCCGATCGCTGCCATGACAATGACCGCAGCCACGCCAATGATGATGCCCAGCGCCGTGAGTGCGCTGCGCAGTTTATTGAGCCACAGCGCGCCAAACGCAATGTGGATGAACTCGAGGATTTCGTGCGACTTCATTGGGCGCGGTCCTCGATGATACGGCCGTCGCGCATGCGCAGCAGTCGCCGGGCATGTGCTGCCACGTCCGGCTCATGGGTCACGAGAATGATGGTAAGCCCGGCAGCGTTGAGCCTGGCAAACAGCGCCATGATTTCCGCCGAAGTCTGGGTATCGAGCGCCCCGGTGGGTTCGTCGGCCAGAATCAGCCGCGGGTTATTGACCAGCGCCCGGGCAATGGCGACGCGCTGCTGCTGACCACCGGAAAGCTGCGCAGCCTGATGATCCATGCGATCGCCCAGACCTACCAGCTCCAGACTGGCTCTGGCTGCGGCGTTGGCATCGGGCGGACGACGGCGTGAATAGAGCAGCGGCAGTTTGACATTGTCGAGCGCGCTGGTCCGGCGCAGCAGGTTGAATTGCTGAAACACGAAGCCGACGGTGCGATTGCGCAGCTCAGCGAGTTGATCGCTGCTCAGGCTGGAAATTTCGGCGCCGTCAATCGCCAGCGCTCCGGAAGTCGGCGTATCGAGAGCGCCGATCAGGTTCATGAGCGTCGACTTGCCCGAGCCCGACGGACCCATGATCGCCAGGAATTCTCCGGGCAGCACCTCGAATGAAACCTCGCGCAATGCCTGCACCTGCTGCTCGCCGAGGGTATAGGTCTTGACGAGATTGCGGGCCGAGATCAGCGGCGGCGCACTCATGCTCAGCCCTGCTGTGCCGCGTGCGCGCGCACCACGACCCTGTCACCCTCGGCGAGTCCGCTGACCAGTTCGCTGTAATTGTCATCCGCCAGGCCGACCCGCACACTCCTGGCCACCGGTTTGCCGGCGGCATCCAGCACGTAGAGCGTGGCGGAACGTTCCGTCTGGGAAGCGCTCAACGCCTGATATTTCTGCAGCTGCGCTTCGCTCATGACGCCGACCAGGGCATTGAGCGTGCGTTGCCGGCTGGCCGCGGCGTCATCGCCGGCACTGCCAAACATACGGCGAAAGTTGGGCAGGCTCCCGCCGAGCGGGTTGCCGCCGCTGGCAGGCTGGCTGGCTGCCTTGCTGCGCTGCGCCGCGTTCCTGAGCGCAGTCGTGGCATCTGCCTGCTGCCTGGCATCCATGCCCAGTTGCCGCATGAGCTCGGGGTTCAGCTCCAGCAGCGGCCGCGCCGCGCCAGCACCGCCGCTACTGGTGGCGCCAGGGCCACCGGCACCGGGACGCGCCCCGCCGCCCGGGTCGCTGCCGGGACGGAACCGCAACGCTGCGGCGGGCACGCGCAGCACGCTGGCGCGCTCGCTGATGATCAGCTTGACGTTGGCCGTCATACCCGGCAGCAGGATCTGTCCGGGATTATCCGCCTGCACCATCACGCTGTAGGTAACGACGTTGGAACTGGTACTGCCGTTGATGCGCACCTGGGCGACGTGGCCATCGAAGCTGCGATCCGGATAGGCATCGACCGTGAAGGTGGCGCGACTGGCCTGCTGTACCGAGCCGATGTCGGCCTCATCCACGCGGGTTTCGATCTGCACCCGCGCCAGATCGCGCGCCACCTTGAAGAGCGTCGGCGCGGTCATGGCCGCCTGCACCGTCTGGCCCACATCGACGTCGCGCTCAATCACCACGCCGTCGACCGGCGAGCGAATCTCGGTGCGCGATAAATCAATGCGTGCCTGATCGAGCTGGGCGGCCACTTTGATCAGTTGTGCCCGGGCATTGTTGAGGGCGGCGCCCGCAATCTTCAGCTGGTTCTGCGATTGCTCCAGCGTATTGCGCGCCTTCTCCAGATCGTTGGTCGACATGAGCCCCTGCTCACTGAGCGCCCTGGTACGATCAAAATCACGCTGTGCCTGATTCAGGATAACCTGGGCGTTGCTGACCTGCACCTCGTTGCTGCCAATGATCGCCTGTTGCACGGCCATGTCGGCCTGCGCCGACTTCAGCTTGCTCCTGAATGTGGCCGGATCCACGACCGCCACCAGCTGACCCTGCTTCACCACACTGTTGTAGTCCACCAGTACCTGGGTCAACTGCCCCGAAACCTGCGAACCCACGGTCACGGTAACCAGTGGTGACACGGCACCCGAGGATGAGACCGATACCTGGATTTTGCCGCGACTGACCTCGGCCGTATCGTAAGTGACGCCACCGGCGCCACCGGCGCCACCGGCAAAAAACTGCCACCACAGGCCAGCGCCAAGCAGCAGCGCGGCCACCACCCAGCTCAGCCGTCTGTGCGCCAGCGCCTGAAAATATGCCTTCATGCTGCGGTAGACCTTGAATTCGGCAATTAGTTACCCGAGAGGCTTGCGGGGCGCAGCAAAGGTCCACCGTTGCCGGCCTGCGCCGCCGCCAGCAATCCCTTCTGGGCCAGCCACTCCGGATTGAACAGGCGCGAGAGGTATTTGGATCCGGTATCGCACAGCACGGTGACAATCATGTGTCCGGGCCCCAGTTCACGCGCCACGCGCATCGCCGCGGCGACGTTGAGACCGCTGGTGCTGCTGACAAACAGGCCCTCAGCGCGCAACAGGTGATAGACACATTCGACGCTCTCGGCGTCCTCAATGTGCACTGCGGAGTCGATCGGCGCATCCTGCATGTTGGCAGTAATGCGACCGATGCCGATGCCCTCGGTAATGGAACCGCTGCCGGTGGCCTTGAGCACACCGCTGCGGATGAATTCATAGAGCGCGCTGCCCGGCGGATCGGCCAGCACGGTGCGCACGCGCGGATTGCGCGATTTCAGGTATTCAGAGACGCCGGCCAGTGTGCCACCCGTGCCGCTCGCAGCCACAAAGGCGTCGATGCGCCCATCGGTCTGCTGCCAGATCTCCGGACCCGTGCTGGCCACATGCGCGCGCCGATTGGCGGTGTTGTCGAACTGATTGGCCCAGATCGCGTTGGGCAGCTCCTGCGCCATGCGACCGGCCGCCTTCTGATAGTGATTCGGATCGCTGTACGGCACCGCCTTGACCCGATGCACCTCGGCCCCGAGCGCCTCGATCAGCGCATATTTTTCCGGCGACTGATTGTCGGGCATGACAATGACACAGCGATAGCCACGCGCATTGCAGACCTGCGCGAGGCCGATGCCGGTATTGCCGGCCGTCCCCTCAACCACGGTGCCACCGGCTTTGAGCTCACCGCGCTGCTCGGCGTCGAGCACGATGGCGCGCGCCGCACGATCTTTGACCGAACCGCCCGGGTTCATGAATTCAGCCTTGCCGAAGATTTCGCAGCCGGTCGCGGCGCTGGCGGCACGCAGGCGTATGAGCGGTGTATTGCCTATGGCATCGAGAAAATCGGTGGCAGCGTGCATCATGACTCCTTAAGCGTTCGGGTCCAGGCGCGCAGCCGGGCTGGCAAATTGTGCCACGTCGCCAACCATAAGTAGTGCCGGCGCCGCTATGCCGGCGGCCTGCGCGCGCGCAGCAATATCTTTCAGCGTACCCGCCACCAGCCGTTGACCAGGTAATGTGGCCCGCTCAACGACCACGGCGGGCCGATTGTCCGGGGCGCCATGCCGCAGCAAGCGCTCCACAATACGCGGCAACTGCGCCACCCCCATGTAGAACACCACGGTCTGCAGTGGCGCCGCCAGCGCGCGCCAGTCCAGCGCTGCCGCCGCTTCGCCCATTGCCGTCACGAAGCATACCGACTGCGCCAGGCCACGATGCGTCAGTGGAATGGCGTTGGCGGCGGCGGCGCCAAAAGCCGCCGTGACACCGGGGACCACGATGACGGGCACGCCCGCCTGCGCCAGGGCCGCGATTTCCTCGCCGCCGCGCCCAAACACCAGCGGGTCGCCACCCTTGAGGCGCGCCACGCGCAAACCCCGGGCAGCATAGTGCAGCAACAGCTCATGGATGCGCGCCTGCGTGGTGCGATGCTGGCCCGATTCCTTGCCAACGAATACGCGCTCGGCATCGCGCCGCACTCGCTCGAGCACCGCTGGCGGCACCAGGCGGTCATAGAGCACGACATCGCATTGTTGCAGCAGGTGCTGCGCCCGGAGCGTGAGCAGGTCCGGATCGCCGGGGCCTGCACCGATCAGCCACACGGCGCCACGAGCCGGCGCTTCCTGCGCCGCCGTGACCGGCGCCGCGGCCGTCGCCAGCAGCGACTCGAAGCCGGTGTCAGCCTCGCGCTTGGCGACATTGCCGGCCAGCACCCGTTCGGCCAGTTCGCTCTCGAAGAAGCGGTCCCAGAATTGCCGACGCTGGTGCTCCTCCGGCAACGCGCCGCGCACGCCGGGGCGCATGCGAGCGGCCAGGCGCGCCAGCTCACCGAGGCGTTGCGGCAGCAGGGCCTCGAGTTGCGCCCGCAGCCGACGTGCCAGTGTCGGTGAGGCGCCGCCCGTGCCCACGGCGATGATCACGGGCGAGCGATCGATGATCGCGGGCAGGTAGCAACTCGAGGCGGCGGCATCGTCAACCGCGTTCACCCAGACGTTGGCAGCACGTCCGGCCGCACTTATGGCGCTATTGACGTCCGGATCATTGGTGGCCGCCACGGCCAGCATGGCGCCTTGCAGGTGCGAGGGATCGAAGGCTGTGAGGCAGACCTGCGCGCCGCTGCGGGCGCACAGTTGCCGCATGGGCGCGCTCAACTCGGGGGCGACGACGCGCAAACGGGCGCCGGCGGCATCCAGGAGTTGTGCCTTGCGGGCCGCGACGGCGCCACCGCCCACCAGCAGCACCAGTCGTCCGCGCAGGTCCAGAAAAACAGGGAGTTGATCCACGGGAGCGCATTATCGCGGCGGCTCTCATAACTGTGGGGCATAAGAAGCACGCCGCTGGCGGGCCGTGACAATGGCATGACGCCGCACGGCCAAGGTGCGGCACAATGGTCCGATGAATGCCCACTACCCCCCCACGCTCCGGCGCCTGCGCCAGAACGCCCAGGTGCGCGCCCTGACGCGCGAAGTACACCTGCAGCTCGATCAGCTGATTCAGCCCTGTTTTGTGGCGGAAGCCAACCGGGCGCCGGAGGCGATCCCGGGGCTGACGGGCGTGAATCAGGAGACGCCCGATTCACTGTTGCGCCAGGTCGAGGCCGACCTCAAGGCCGGGGTACGCGCCTTTCTGCTGTTTGGTGTGCCGCGGGCCCGCAGTGAACGCCATATCGATTGGTCTTTTACCGCCGGGCAGATCCGCGCCCTCAAGGCGCGTTTTGGCAGCGATATCTGGCTGGCCGCCGACGTCTGCCTGTGTTCTTCGACACCGCACGGGCACTGCGGCGTGCTCAACCCCGAGGGCGATCACGTCGATAACGATGCCAGCGTCCAGGAACTCAGCGCCGCTGCGCTCGCCTATGCGCAGGCCGGCGCCGATTGCGTCGCGCCGAGTGACATGATGGACGGGCGCATCAGAGCGATTCGCGACACACTCGATGGCAGCGGCTGCGAGCGCACCGTGCTCATGAGTTACAGCGTGAAATTTCAGTCGAGCCTGTACGGGCCATTTCGCGTCGCGGCCGAATCCGCGCCCCAGAGTAGCGCGAGTGGTGGCAGCGGCGCGGTCAAGCTCAGCGATCGCGCCAGCTATCAACTCGACCCGGCCAGGCCCGGCGATGCCTGGTTGTGTGCCGAACGCGATGTCGCCGAGGGCGCCGATATCCTGATGGTGAAGCCAGGGCTCCCGTATCTGGATCTGCTGCGTGAGCTGTCACGCGAGATTCGCAAGCCCTGGGCCGTGTATCACGTGAGCGGCGAGTTCGCGGCTCTCGAAGCGCTGGCGGCACAGGGCCTGGCGCCGCGCGCCGCGCTGCATCGCGAGATACTCACGGCCTTCAAGCGCGCCGGCGCCAGCATGATCATCACCTACGGTGCGCGTCAGGCGCGCGAGCTGC
>Ga0315271_10000257_pt1 | contig 27700 bp, 26 predicted proteins | sample C3_top_MG_FD_204664 | JGI IMG/M metagenome (GOLD analysis project Ga0315271, IMG submission 204664) | Sediment microbial communities from Yellowstone Lake, YNP, Wyoming, USA - C3_top | ecosystem: Environmental > Aquatic > Freshwater > Lake > Sediment | place: USA: Wyoming | collected 2017-08-01
GGCGGGAAATCACGCCACAAGGTGATCTTGGTGGAGTGCAGTTATGTCAATCCTGATAGTATAATCTCCGCTTGAGCAGATTCTGTAATCAAGTCCTTTCACTAGTGTCCGGTTAAGAATTGAATAGATTCAATTGGTTGTTGAAATCGGTGTTTTCTGGCGGCATACCGATGCCCTGTAAAGCTTGTTGTATAGGCATCTTCTCGAACAGTGTGACCGACAGAATCTGTAGCAAAGTGTAGAGCGAGGCGTCCAGATTGAGACGCTTTTTGATGATAGCGACGAGTACGTAGACTGAGACTGCAATCCAGATTTGTGATTTCACTGCATTCTCGGACGTGCCATAGAAACGTTGGATACGAAGATGCTGCTTGATCCATTTGAAGAACAGCTCCACCTGCCAGCGGCTCTTGTAAAGCGCGCAGATCGTTGCTGCCGGCAACGTAAAGTTGTTGGTGATAAACACCAGCGTCTTGCCGGTTTCCGGGTCTTTGAAACGGATGCGGCGCAGCGGCTCCGAGTAATCTTGTTGGGTGTAAAACCCATCGAGCGCAATTGTCTGATCACAGATGATGCCCAGGCTTCGGTCTGTCTGTGCGGAATAAATCCTGTGCGCATTGAGATTCGACTTGGCGCGTGTAACGAAGAACGCCCCGGCCAAGTGCAACCGATGCAGTCGCATGAAATCGACGTAGGCTCGATCCATGACGTAGATGGCGCCTGGCTCCGGAATCAGCAAGTCGAGGGCGCGCGTATCGTGCATCTTGCCGTGGGAGACATGAATGAAGCTGGGAATGCTGCCGCGCAAATCCAGCAGCGTATGCATCTTCACCGCCGCTTTGGTCGTTCTGAAATGCGCCCATGGAAATACCGACAGGCACAGATCGATGGTGGTCGAATCCAGTGCGTACACCGTATTGGTCAGATCCAAGCCCAAGTCTTCGCTGGCGTAAAGCGTTCTGGCTTGAGCAATCAAACGGTGAGCGAATTCCGCGTAGATACGCCAGTCGCGCAGTTCGTTGGCATCGGCCAGTGTGGAACGCGATACCGCGCTTCTGATGCCCATGTGGTAAAGCTTGGCGGACTGTGCCGACAGGCAGGCTTCGATGTCGCGCAAACTCTCGCGATAGGTGAGTTGAGCGAAGGCCAGAATACGGAAGTGCTCGGCACAGGACAGCGTCCGGACGCGATGATCGCCACCATGCCGGGCCACGATGCGGTGAAAGGTCTTCCATGGAAGGAAGTCCATGATCTGGGCGAACAAGGGTTTGCCAACGTACATCGCAATCTCCAGCAGCAGGAAAGCTGCCAGACTGCACGAAAGCTTGCTCGCCGTTCAAGTCGGAGACACTATGAAAATCTCCAAATGCGGCATCAGATAAGGATTTCAGAGTCATGGAGTCATTTTTAACCGGACACTAGTGATATATGGCGTTAAATTATTTGTAACAGTTTTGCTGCAATTTCTATGGCTGGAGAAAATGAATTTCATTCGGTCAGTCATCATTGCTACATCATGAAAAATATCCCTTTGGGAATTCGCCGACCTGTGTAGATTGAAGTTCACAGGCGATTTATGGATTGAGTAACCAAACTTTCCGTAAAAAACCCCTTTTATGGAAAGTCTGCTGGGTTGGATCACTCTCCCTTAATTGAAGCTCTGCTTTGTAGCAAGTAATCTGGAATGTTGAAGGGCAGAAGGGTGGCGAATGCAGAATGCTGGCATCTATTTTGATATAACGTTTGGAAATAAATCTCTTATGGTATTAATCTTTGGGCTTCAAGCTGAATGCTTGATCAAATAAATCTTCAAGTTCAACATGGGTTCCGCGCAATCCATCAACGACTGCTTTAGCCCAGTCAAAATATTCTTGTTGCCGTTCTAATTTCCAATCAATAGGTGGGCTGTAAGCCATATCACGAAGGTTGCATATCTTGTCTGCCAATTTTACTATTTTGGCCTCTCGACTTAGCGTTGAAGCGTTATCGATTTGAAGTTGCTTCCGAGTGGCCTTGGGAAGAGACTTGTCGTCTGATAGCTCCAAGACAATATTCAAAACCGTTTCACCAAAGAGATTGGTAATCTCACTAGCCGTAGCATTTGTATCTTCGATTGTGTCATGAAGGATTGCAGCTGATATTACATTCTCATCAACTATCCCATCCACTTCGTTGGTCAGCACATAAGCCAGTGCCAGCGGATGATTAATATAAGGTGAGGCCTCGCGATCTTTGCGACGTTGGTCTCTATGCTTTTCAGCCGCGTAATTAGCTGCCTGTATAATTTTTTTCATGGATTGAGGTTCCCAATATAAGTTTCGTTAGTGTGTCCCATCAGCAAAGAATAATATATGACAATGTGAAAATAATAGCCCCCGATATTACAGCCGTTAAAGTCAAGAACGGCCTTCATGCGGCTTGTCTGTGAGCGTGAAAAAACCGTTATTCCATCTAGACAGGGAAACCTTCTACAGCATAGCTACTCTAATTGTTACTGATCAGAAAGGTAATACGCAGCATTTTTTTCTGCGGCTATTTTTTGCGCCGATAGGCGGTCACCTTTTCATTCATTCACAAATTCCGGATACCCTTGGTTTACTAATTTTAGATGTGACCAAACAACTGCGAATTGATACGTTATTTTCTCCAGAACACGCTCATAATTAATTTCCATTCCTTCCGGAACTCTGCAAATATGACTGAAAGTAATTTGCCGCGTTTAGCTTTGGGCGATATGAATAACAGCAGTGCGGCTATAAACAGTGCAAGCGCGATCACTGTTCCTGAAACAAGAAGAACTGTAGTTATGTAGTCCCATTCCCTAATAATGACCAGATATGCCGTTGAAGAGGCAAGAACCAGTGCAGTCAGGATTGTCGTCAAGGATAATTGCTTCATTTTGCCAGCCTCGCTTTTTTCCAATGATACCTAAGCCATAATCTGTGCTTGGAGTCGGATCAATATTCCAAAGACTGCAGTGCCGCTTTCAGTTAGTAGTGTTTCATAGGGGCTCTATGAAAATAGGATGGGCGTTACCTCCCGGTATTTCTCCTAGTGGCTACTTTGGAGTGGTCTGAACAGTGATTGACCCTCTCTACAGAAGGCACGGTAACCAAACGTCAAAATATGCAACATCCAAAAAATGCCAAATATTGTTGGGCACAGCGTGGGCACAATTTGGGCACGGAATGGGCACGAACAATTTGTAGGCTGAACGAGCGACTATTGGTCACATGACCTTTAGTCTGAATTTTGGTGCGCCCGGCGGGATTCGAACCCACCACCCTAGGCTTCGGAAACCTATACTCTATCCAAATGAGCTACGGGCGCGTGCGGAAAAAACTATGAATTGCAGATAAATTCTGAAAAATGCACCAAAGGTCATTTTACCTCAACCTTTCACAATGACCATAAGCTTCGGAAACCAATACTCTATCCAGCTGAGCTACGGGCGCATTTTGAGAAGGCGCGCAGCATAACGTTTTTTGTCCAGACCGTCCACGCGCGGCCAACTATAAAAAATCCCTCGCCAAGAAATCTGGGGAGGGATTTTATATCAGACTGGAAAAATTAACGGTCGTACGTATGGATATCTATGTGCTTGGTCTCTTTGACAAACAGCATTCCGACAACGAAAGTCATAAGGGCGAAAGTGATTGGATACCACAGGCCATAATAAATATCGCCTTTCCACGCGACCATGGCAAATGCCACAGTCGGCAAGAAACCGCCGAACCAGCCATTACCGATGTGATAGGGCAAGGACATTGAGGTGTAACGAATGCGGGTCGGGAAGAATTCAACAAGCATCGCCGCGATTGGTCCATACACCATGGTCACGTAAATCACAAGGATCACCAGCAACAACAGCACCATTGCATGATTGACGCGGGCTGGATCGGCCTTGGCTGGATAGCCAGCCTCTTTGATGGTTGCAGACAAGGCGGCGCTGAATTCTTTGGACTTGGCACCGAACTCAGCCTTGTCCAACCCCGCACCTTCAAAGCTGGAGACTACCTTGTCGCCCACTTTCACCGAGGCAACCGTGCCAGCAGGAGCATCCTCGTTCTTGTAGGAGATACCCGATTTAACCAAGGCACTCTTGGCAATATCGCAGGAGTCCCGGAATTTTGCTTTGCCGATCGGATCAAATTGGAAGTTGCAAGTCGCAGGATCTGCCACCACTAGAATCGGTGCTTTATCCTGTGCCGTTTCCAATGCCGGATTTGCGTAATGAGTTAAACCTTGGAATATCGGAAAGTAAGTCATCGCAGCAATCAAGCACCCCGCCATAATTATGGGTTTACGTCCAATCTTGTCAGATAGTTTTCCGAACACGATAAAGAAAGGCGTAGCGATGATTAGGGATGCGGCAATCAACAAATTTGCGGTTTGAGGATCCACTTTCAGCGTTTGTGTCAAAAAGAATAGTGCATAGAATTGCCCGGTGTACCAGACAACGGCTTGTCCTGCAGTCAGGCCAAGCAATGCGATGATGACGAATTTAAGATTTTTCCATTGTCCGAAAGATTCCGCTACTGGTGCCTTGGAACCTGTTCCCTCTGCCTTCATTTTGACGAATGCGGGAGATTCACTTAGCGTCAGGCGTATCCACATGGAAATGAACAACAAAACAATGGATACTAGGAACGGAATTCGCCAGCCCCAGGTTTCGAACTCCGCACCAGTGAGGTTACGTGTCAGCAAGATCACGATCAACGACAGGAACAGCCCGAGTGTCGCGGTAGTTTGTATCCACGCGGTGTATTCGCCACGCCTGTTTTGTGGCGCATGCTCAGCCACATAAGTTGCCGCGCCGCCGTATTCACCACCCAGTGCCAAGCCTTGCAATAGACGCAAGCACACCAGAATGACAGGTGCAGCAACGCCAATGGTTTCATAGCTGGGCAACAGACCAACAACAAAGGTTGAAAGACCCATGATCATGATGGTGATCAGAAAGGTGTATTTACGCCCGACCAAGTCACCCAGGCGGCCAAATACCACTGCACCAAACGGACGAACTGCAAAGCCTGCGGCAAACGCCATCAAGGCGAAGATAAATGCAGTTGTTTCATTCACGCCCGAGAAAAATTGTTTGCCAATGACGGCAGCTAATGAGCCATACAGATAAAAGTCATACCATTCAAAAACAGTTCCCAGTGATGAAGCGAAAATGACTTTTCGTTCCTCTTTGGTCATGCGATGTCGTGTAGCTGTAGCTGTAGTCGTTGTCATGTTTTTCTCCATGGTAATAACTCGGGCCGCGCGCTTAGTGGAACATACGCACGTGCACCATGTTAGCAGCTATACAAACTGGGCGGCAACCAATACCTAAATCCATTGACATGACATGGAAATGTCCGCAGCATACGTTAGTAATAATGCTATCTTATGAACGACTGAACACAAATATCTCGCTATGCAATTTACCAATCCAAACACCGAGAAAACTCTCCTGTTACTTAATAGCATTCACCGCATTGCAGTGATGGGTTTGTCGCCGAATCCGGCGCGTCCCAGTTTTCGAGTTGCACAAGGCTTGCAAGGTTTCGGCTACCGCATCATTCCGGTCCGCCCTATGGTTGAGGAGGTGTTGGGTGAGAAGGCATTCTCTGACCTGGAAAGCCTCCCCGAGTTGCCCGACATCGTGGATGTTTTCCGTGCATCCGAGCATGTCCCTGCCATCGTAGAAAGCTGCATCAAGCTCGGCATCAAGAATATTTGGCTGCAGGAAGGCGTCGTTCACGAGGAGGCTGCGCTGCGCGCTCAACAGGCTGGTATCAACGTAGTGATGGATCGCTGCATGTGGCGCGATGCGGTGCAGTTGGGTGCCCGCTCGCGAGGGGTGAAGGCATGAATCATCTTCGTTGTGCCTGGGCAGGCAGTGATGCTTTGTACAAGAGTTATCACGATGCTGAGTGGGGAGTGCCGCTGCATGATGACCAACGCTTGTTCGAGTTTTTGATCCTGGAAGGAGCTCAGGCCGGGTTGAGCTGGATCACCATTTTGCGCAAGCGCGAAAACTATCGCGCAGCTTTTGATGGTTTTGACGCCAAGCGCATTGCCGCTTATGACGCAAATAAAATAGAATCACTGCTGCAGGATGCGGGCATCGTGCGCAATCGTTTGAAAGTGGGGTCTGCGGTGCTCAATGCGCAAAGTTTCATGGAAGTGAAGGGCGAATTTGGTAGCTTCGATCAATTCATCTGGCAGTTCGTCGGGGGTAAAACCAAGCAAAACAAACGGCGCAGTCTGGCGGATATTCCCGCCAGCACACCGGAGTCGGATGCGATGAGCAAGGAGTTGAAACGGCGCGGCTTCAAGTTTGTCGGATCGACGATCTGCTATGCCTTCATGCAGGCGACCGGCATGGTGAATGATCACACGACAGATTGTTTTCGGCACGTCGAATTGCTTAAGGAAAAAGGATAAGAGATGTTATTGAAGTTCACCAAAATGCATGGTGCCGGAAACGACTTCGTTATGCTGGATGGCGTGCGCCAACATATCGAGCTGACCCCGGAGCAGCTGCGTCTGCTGGCTGACCGTCATTTTGGCGTGGGTTGTGACCAGATATTGCTCGTGGAGAAAGCGGAAAACAAGGAGGCCGATTTTCGCTATCGCATCTTCAATTCAGACGGTGGAGAAGTGGAGCAGTGCGGCAATGGCGCGCGCTGTTTCCTGCGTTTCGTGCATGACCAGAAACTCACCACCAAGCGCGAGATCATCGTGGAGACACATAGCGGGTTGATCAGTCCGCGTCTCGAACAAGATGGGCGCGTGACGGTCAATATGGGCGCGCCGATCTTTGAACCGGCTCTGGTTCCATTCGACGGCGGCAGCGGCGCGGTCAGTGAGCCGCTGGAAGTTGCCGGTGAAGCACTGGATATCAGCGCGTTGTCGATGGGCAATCCGCATGCGGTACAACTGGTGCCGGATATCGAGCGTGCGCCGGTGGAAAAACTTGGCCCGCTGATCGAGCGGCACTCGCGTTTTCCCAAGCGCGTCAATGCCGGTTTCATGCAGGTAATGGATCGTCATTCCTTGCGATTGCGCGTGTATGAACGAGGCTCGGGGGAAACCCTGTCGTGTGGTACCGGAGCCTGTGCCGCAGTGGCGGCGGGCATAAGGCGCGGATTGCTGGATAGCCCGGTGAGCGTGGCTACGCGCGGCGGCGTGTTAACTATCAGCTGGGAAGGCGATGGTCAGCCGGTGCTGATGACCGGTCCGGCGATCACGGTATTTGCAGGCGAAATCAATTTATAGGGGAAGTCCATGAGAGTAGAAGAAGTAGCGAAGTATCTGCAGGATAACCCGGATTTTTTCGAGGAGCACGCCGAGTTGCTGGCACAAATCAACCTGCCGCATCCTCATGGCGGGCGCACGATCTCGCTGAGCGAACGGCAGTTGCTTGCCTTGCGCGAGAAGAACAAGGAGCTGGAAAAAAAGCTGCGCGAGATGATCTCGTTCGCAAAGGACAACGATGCACTGCAACACAAGGTGCACGAATTCGTAGTGTCCCTTTTCGCCGCGCCCGACCTGACTACGCTGCAGGAAATGATCCCGCATCTGTTGCGCGATATCTTTGCCATACCGCACACAGCGCTGCACTTGTGGCAGAACGACCCGCCTAGCGCGGAAGTATTGGCGTTCGCCGATGCGCAGGCGCAGCCGGTCTGCCTTCATCATGCCGCTCATGACACCGCTGCCTGGTTCGGCGAGCACGCCGCACAATTGCATTCCTACGCATATTTGCCTTTGCACGCAGGCAGCGAGACCGTCGGGCTGCTGGTGATGGCCAGTGAAGACAAGCAGCGTTTTTATCCCGAGATGGGCACAGTGTTTCTGCAGCGCATTGCCGAAGCGGTGAGTAGCTCGCTGCACCCCTACCTTGACCTCGAATGAAATGACCGATGCTGTTGCAACCAACCAGAAATTTCTGCAAGGCTATCTGGCGTGGCTGCGCAACGAGAAGCGATATTCCGAACTGACTGCTGAAAATTATGCGCGCGACCTCGGGCATCTGTTCGAGCTGGCCGCAGAAACGCCGCTAGCCGATCTCAAGATACATCACATTCGCCGCTACATCGCGCAATTGCACAGCCAGGGCTTGGGCGGACGTTCGCTGGCACGCATGTTGTCGGCCTGGCGCGGCTTCTTTACCTACCTGATGCGCGATCACGGTTTGATCGACAACCCTTGCGCCGGGCTGCGTGCACCCAAGTCACCGAAGAATTTGCCACAAGCTTTATCGCCCGACGAAGCGGCTCGCATGGTCGACCTGCCGACCGACACGGCTGAGGCGATACGCGACAAGGCGATATTCGAATTATTCTATTCCTCCGGCCTGCGGCTCGCCGAGCTGGTCGATCTCGATCCGGCCCAGCTTGACTTGAGTGCGGGTGAAGTGCGCGTGACCGGAAAGGGCAGCAAGACGCGCATCGTGCCGCTCGGCCAGTTTGCAATCGCCGCACTGCAAGCATGGCTGGCAGTGCGCGATCAGCTTGCCAAGGCGGGTGAGGTCGCCCTGTTTGTTGGCCAACGCGGCTCGCGTATCTCGCCGCGTGTGGTGCAACTGCGCATGAAGCAATGGGGAATCAAGCAGGGCATCACCAGCAATGTGCATCCGCATCTGTTGCGGCACTCGTTTGCTACCCATGTGCTGCAATCTTCCGGCGACTTGCGCGCCGTGCAGGAAATGCTCGGCCATGCCAGCATCTCCACCACGCAGGTCTATACCCACCTCGATTTTCAATATCTCAGCAAGATCTACGATGCGGCTCATCCGCGCGCCAAAAAGAAAACATGAACACCCAAATGAAAAAAACACCTTCTACGCCGCACCGACCTTCGCAGGGCAACAGGGATTTCCGCAACCGGACCAAGCGTAGCCCGCAAGCTGCCGATAGCCAGAACACTCGCAGTGTTGCACGTGCCGGAGAAGCTGATGCTCAACCTTGCATCATTCTCAGGGCGGGTCGTGAAAAATCCCTGTTGCGCCGTCACCCGTGGATCTTTTCAGGTGCGATCGAACGCGTGGATGGTGCGCCTGCTGGAGGCGACACGCTGCCCGTGCGCGACGATGCTGGTAACTTTCTTGCGTGGGCCGCCTATAACCCGGACTCGCAAATCACTGCGCGGGTATGGTCGTGGCGCGAAGCTGAAAATATCGATGCTGGATTTTTTCACGGAAAAATTGCCAGCGCGCTGGCGGCACGCGATGCTCTATTCCCCTTGCCCGCAGGCGGGGAGAGCGTAGCGAGGGGGGCGCAGCCTGTTAGGGGAGAGGGTAAGGAAGCAGCACAGAACTCTGGAGCGCGTTTGGTCCATGCTGAATCCGACAGCCTGCCAGGCCTGATCGTCGATCAATACGGCGATGTTCTGGTGATGCAGATCGGCAGCGCCGGAGTGGAACGCTGGCGCGATACTATCGCCGATATCCTGCAGGAACTCTGCAAGCCCGCGTGTATCTATGAACGTTCCGATTCGGATTCGCGCGCACTGGAAGGACTTGAACTGCGTAACGGCGTACTGCGCGGTACATTGCCCGATACTGTTGAAGTGATCGAGAACGGCCTGCGCTTCAAGGTGGATGTGGCAGCGGGACAGAAGACCGGTTTTTATCTCGACCAGCGCGATAACCGTGCACTCACCGAGACACTGGCGCGCGACAAGGATGTGCTGAATTGCTTTTGCTACACCGGTGGCTTCTCGCTATATGCGCTACGCGGCGGCGCGAAGTCGGTGCTGTCGATCGATGCCTCGGCGGATGCGCTACACATCGCTGCAGAGAATTTAACGCGCAACAGCTTGGATGCAACTCGTGCGGAATGGCAGGAAGCGGATGTGTTTCAGGCGTTGCGCACGCTACGCGACCAAGGCCGTAAATTCGACCTGATCATTCTTGACCCTCCCAAGTTCGCGCCCACCGCGGCCTTCGCCGAAAAAGCCGCGCGTGGCTACAAAGATATCAACCTGCTCGGCTTCAAGCTGCTCAGGCCGGGCGGCCTGCTGTTCACCTACTCCTGCTCCGGTGGTATCAGCGAAGATCTGTTCCAGAAGATCGTTGCCGGTGCTGCACTCGACGCGGGCGTGCATGCGCAGATCGTGCATCACCTGCACGCCAGCGCGGATCATCCGGTGTTGTTGAGTTTTCCGGAGGGGGCGTATTTGAAGGGGTTGGTGTTGAGGGTGGGATTGTGATTTTGTAGTTTTGTAGGATGGGTGGAGCGCAGCGATACCCATCAATCAAAGTCAACGTCGCCGGGGGTTGCCCATCATAAGACCGTTCGTGTTGAGCTTGTCGAAACATGAATGTCCAAAAGCAAGTCAACCCCGCCGGGCTACCCCCGGCGAAGTTGACTTAAGCCTTTTTTAATTATGTTGGGTTCCGCTACGCTCAACCCAACCTACATGCTGCGCTTGAAAACAAGCAGCAACCCTTCGACAGGCTGATGAAACTACTGATAGAACTACTAGCCATCTGACTTACCCAGCAAACGACGCTGGGTAAGTCATTGGTTATAGCCATTCGACAAACCTGTCAAAAAACGACAGCCAAGTCGCTGGTTATCAGGGCGAACGGCCTATGTTATCGTGCCACCAGCGGAAACGCGGCTGGATTCCTGATGGAATCAACCGCCAAATCCACATCCAGTTCCGGCCAGTACAAATGATGGGGCTGCGGTAATTCAACGTGCGTCAACTTGCCGATAGGCGCTTCCGCGAACCACGGGAAATCCTTGAACGCAACGAACAACTCTTCTTCCCCGAGCAGAAGCCAGAACCCTTGCCGCGAGACTTTTTGTACATGAGGATTTTGAGCCATTTTTTAACGCTGCATCAGCAAGCGCAGTAGTTATCAGGGCAAATTCACCATCGGCTTGAATCCCAACTTGCTCGCCAATGAATCCGCGCTGCTCCGCGCTTCGCTCTGGTTGGCATAAGGCCCGATATGCACACGCACCAATCCGTCTTTCGTGGTGGACAGTTTTAGTTGTTTGCCGGAACTCGCCAGCTCCGTGCGCATGCGTGCCAGGAAGTTTTCGGCATTCTGTTGTGATGTGAATGCGCCAAGTTGCAGATACACATTGGTGCTGCTGTTTTCCACCGATGCCAGCGCGACAGGTGGCGCGGCCGCAGGGGGGATATCAGTAGTTGAAACGCTGGCGGGAGGAGTGGCCGCGACTGCGGAAGCGGGCGCGCTTTCCAGCGGTTGGCTTTGCACTGTGCTGGCGGCGATGGTATTGACGCTGACATTGGGGTCAAGGCTCACCACTTCGACTTCCGCGCTGCCGTTGCTAAGGATGCCCAGTTTGTAGGCGGCGGTATATGACAGGTCGATCACACGGTCATGCAGGAATGGACCCCTGTCATTGACGCGCACGACGACCGATTTTTGATTGGCGAGATTGGTTACGCGCACATAGCTAGGCAGCGGCAATGTGGGGTGCGCGGCGGTCATCGCGTACATATCATAAGTCTCGCCGGTTGAAGTGCGCTCCCCATTGAATTTCTTGCCATACCAAGAGGCAATGCCGCGTTCCTTGAAATTTCCAACGACGGTCAGCGGCGTGTAAGTTTTTCCTAATGCGTTATACGGGCGATTGGCATAGCGATGAAGCGGTTCGATTTTTGGCACGGCATCCGGCACCGTGTCGAGATTGACGGGAATATCCGTACCGGGGCCATCCCCGGCGAGGTAACCGCCACTCTTTGGCGCAGGGGCTGTGCTTGGCGTTTCTGCCTTGCGTTGCGGAGTGCTGCTACAGGCTACGAGTAACAATGTAGAGATGGCTAAAACGATGGCTTTATTACTCATTAAATCTCCTATGTGAACCTTATGTCCTAACCAGCTTTTTGTGTGTCTCGATGCTCATCAACATCCCAAAGCCGAGCAGCAGGGTCAGCATGGATGTGCCGCCATAGCTGATCAGCGGCAGCGGCACGCCGACCACGGGCAGGATGCCGCTGACCATACCCATGTTGACGAACGTATAAGTTGCGAAAGTCAGTGTTATAGAGCCGGCCATCAAACGCGTAAAGTAAGTGGAGGCATGCGATGTGATGATGAAACCGCGCCAGATCACGAAGGAATAGAGCGACAGCAGGATCAAATTGCCGAGCAGGCCGAACTCCTCTGAATAGACCGCGAATATGAAATCGGTGGTGCGCTCCGGCAAGAATTCGAGATGTGTTTGCGTGCCGTTCAAATAACCCTTGCCGAGGATGCCACCGGAACCCACGGCGATCATGCCCTGTATGGTATGGTAGCCCTTACCCAGTGCGTCCTGTGAGGGGTCGAATAGCATCATGATGCGGTGCTTCTGATAATCATGGAGCATCGACCACAGCACCGGAGCGCTGGCAAGACCCGCGACGAACAGCCCCCCTATCACGCGCCAGCTTAGCCCTGCCAGGAACAAAACGAAAAATCCGCTCGCGGTGATCAGTAGCGCTGTACCCAGATCAGGTTGGCGTGCGATCAGTGCGATCGGCAACAGCAACAGCAGGGCGGCGACGAAATAATTCTTCAGTGTAAGCGTGGCTTCGTGCTTTTCGAAATACCAGGCCATCATCAGCGGCACGCCGATCTTCATAAGTTCGGAAGGCTGGATGGTCATCACGCCCAGATTCAGCCAGCGTCGCGCACCGTGGCTGATCTCGCCGAATAATGCAACGCCAATCAGCAATACCAAGCCGATCAAGTAGATCGGCACGGCGGTGCGCATAAGATAATGGAGCGGCAGATTGGCAACCAGCCACATGCAGATGAGAGCCACCACGATGTTTCGTAATTGGCCAAGCGGACGACCCAGGCTGGCATTGTCTGCACTGTACAACACCAATAAACTGGTCAGCAGCAGCAGGATTATGCCCAGCAATAGTTGCCGGTCAAGATGCACCATGAAACTCTGCCAGAGTTGCCGTCTAGTCATGTTCTGCTTCCTTGTCTCCGTTAATGGCAGCCAGTGGTTTCGGCACTTTTCCAAGCAGGTAATAGTCCATCACCTTGCGCGCGATAGGCGCTGCAGTGCCGCCGCCGTGGCCGCCGTTTTCGGCCAGCACGACCAGCGCGATCCGGGGTTTGTCGGCTGGTGCATATGCAATGAACCAGGCGTGATCGCGGTGCCGTTCGTTGATCTTGCTGGCATCATATTTTTCACCCTGTTTCATGGCAACCACCTGTGCGGTGCCGGTCTTGCCCGCGATCTGATAGGGCGCGCCGAGCGATGCAAATACCGCCGTGCCTCCCGGCTGTGTGACAGCCACCATGGCACGCTTGACCAGATCCAGATCCTTGGGGTCGATGTTCAAATCGTAGAGCGGGTCTTTTGCGATGAAACGATTTTCGCTGGCCCTGGTGCTTTGTACTTCCTTGACGATGTGGGGCTGGTATGCGACACCGTTGTTCGCGAGCGTGGCGGTAGTCATGGCAAGTTGCAGGGGTGTGACCAGGTTATATCCCTGCCCGATGCCGACCGAAACGGTGTCACCCGGATACCATATTTGCCCATAGCGTTTCATCTTCCATTCTTGGGAAGGAAGCAGGCCGGAAGTTTCACCCTCCAGATCGATGCCGGTCTTCTTGCCAAATCCAAAGCGTGTTAAAAAATTGGAAATGTTGTCTATGCCCATCTCGGTTGCCAAGCCATAAAAATATATATCGCAGGACATCTGTATGGCCTTGAACATATTAACGCTGCCATGTCCGCCCGCTTTCCAGTCGCGATATTGGCGGCTGCTTCCCGGCAAATAATATACCCCGGAATCGTTGATGGCCTGTTCGGGCTTGCGCGTGTGGTAATGCAAGCCGGCGAGCGCCATGAAAGGCTTGATGGTCGAGCCTGGCGGGTATTGGCCGCGCAGCGCGCGATTGTTTAGTGGCACATCCGGTGAGTTATTCAGTTCGTCCCAGCTCTGTGTATCGATGCCATCGATGAACGGGTTGGGGTCGTAGCCCGGCTTGCTGACAAAGGCCAGTACCTCGCCATTGTTTGGATCGATCGCCACCAGTGCGCCGCGATAGGTGCCGAATGAATTCTCGGCGATCTCCTGCAGCTTTGCATCGATGCTCAATATCAGCGTGTTCCCGGAAACCGGAGCCGTGCGGGACAGAATACGCACCGCCCGCCCGCCCGCATCCACCTCGACTTGTTCTATGCCGGTGTTGCCGTGCAGGTCGTTTTCGTAGCTCTGTTCCAGCCCGGTCTTGCCGATATAATCCGAGCCGCGATAATTTGCCGCCATATCGCTTTCTTCAAGCTGGCTTACTTCGGTATCATTGATGCGCCCGATATAACCAATCAGGTGGGATGTCTTTTCACCGAGCGGATAATCGCGAAACAATCGCGCCTTGATCTCGACACCCGGGAAACGATATTGCTGTGCGGCGAAGCGCGCGACTTCTTCATCGCTCAGGCGATTGCGGATGATCAGTGTTTCAAAACCGTGACTTTCAGTGAGCAGCTTTTTGAATCTTCTGCGATCCTTGGGGGTGATCTCGATCAGAACGGAAAGCTCGTTTATCGTGGCTTCAATATCCGGCGTCTTGCTCTGGTTGATCTCCAGCGTGTAACCGGAATAATTTCGCGCAAGCACCATGCCGTTGCGATCCAGTATCAGGCCACGATTGGGCACGATGGGTACGAGGGCGATGCGGTTGCTCTCGGCCAGCGTCTGGTAATAACTGTGCTTCAGGGCTTGCAGATAGACGAAACGAAGCACCAGGACGACCAGCAACCCCAGGACTAAACTCATGCTGACCACGAGACGTAACTGGAAGTGAAAAATCTCGCGCTGGTGATTTTTAAATTCGGCGTGCTTCTTCATGGGCGGCGTTCAAGATGGCGGCGCTCGCTATCCCCACGCACTTGCCGTATCGCATTGAAAATCATGCTAAGCGGTGTCCACAGAAATGTCGACGTAAGACAGCCCAGAAAATACAGCCACTCCGCGCGGCCATTCACCTGCCAATGGATCAGCGCATATGCCGCGTAGGTCAGCACGAGAATTCCGAATACCTGGATGGTCTGCCGACGCAGGTCGAACATTTGCAATCTGCGATGAAGTGCTACGCCGCCAAAAGCGAGTAATGTATACGCCAACGCGTGTTGCCCGAACAGGCTGGCATCTGTCACGTCGGCGAATATCCCCACCAACCACGACAAGCCGATGCCGATGCGCCATGGATTGTGTGTACACCAATACAGCAAAACCAATGCAACAAAGTCTGGACGCAATGCCAGCCAGATACCTTCCCAGGGCAATCCATTTAAAAACAGCGCGACCAGCAAGCTCGATAAAACAAAGAGATTGGTGACCGGGCGCTGGATCTCCGCCTTGGAATGAGTGGTGTTGAGGGCAGCCATCAGTTCATTCTCTTTGTCTTCGCGCGTTTGTCGGTCGTCGACGCGGGCGCCTCGCCAGGACGTTCTGGCAGCTTTTCCAGACTGGACAGGATCAGCAGATGACGATGTTTGTCCACACCGCCCAACGGCAGGCAGGTAACGCGCGCAAAGGGATATGCCGGATCACGTTCTATCTTCAATATTTTGGCGACCGGTATCCCCGGCGGATAGGTGCCGTCGATACCTGAAGTGATCAGTATGTCATCGTCGTGGATATCAGCACTGGCCGGCATATAGCGCAGCGACAGTTGGCCGATGTCGCCGGAGCCAAACAGGATGGTACGCAATCCGTTGCGCAACACCTGCACCGGTACGGCGTAGTCTTTTTCCGTGATCAATGTGACTTCGGAAAGCCCGGGATAGACACGTGTTATTTGTCCGACGATCCCAACGTCATCCATCACCACTTGTCCGATTTGAACATCGGCACTTGCGCCCTTGCTGATGAGTACTTTGCGCTGAAACACATTTCGTTCGGCATACAATATTTCGGCTAGTTGAGTTGTGAATCCCCCAGGCTGGGGTAGATCGGCAAGAGTACGGATTTGCTGGTTTTCCTGTTGCAATGCCTGCATTTGCAACAATTGTGCTGCATCAAGCTGGTGCTGCTTGAGCATCGCATCATTTTCCTTTGCCAGTTTGTTTTGTGCGCTCTGAGTGATGTAAAAGTCGCCGGCTTGATGCCACAATATACCCGGGAGGGTTGCCAGTTGTTGTATTGGCGAGACCAGCACCGATAGTGCGCTGCGCGTGGATTCCAGATAGCGAAAGCGTGCGTCAATGAACAACAGCAATAATGAGAGCATTGCGAAAAACACCAGCCGCACCACGGGGCTGGGGCCGCGATTGAAAAATCGGAAAGATTGCGTACTGTCTATCACCTACATTCCATCGGGGATCTTGGAGAGTCAGGCAATAAACATTATTCGGTGGTGAAGATGCTGGTTGACTTGTCCATGTGTTCGAGAGCCATGCCGGAACCGCGCACCACACACGTCAAAGGATCTTCGGCAATCAATACCGGCAAACCGGTTTCTTCCATCAACAGGCGATCCAGGTCGCGCAGCAGTGCTCCGCCGCCGGTCAACACCATGCCCTTGCTGGCGATGTCTGCCCCCAGTTCAGGCGGGGTCTGTTCCAGTGCCGTTTTTACCGCGCTGACGATGTTGTTGAGCGGATCGGTCATGGCCTCAAGCACTTCATTGCTGGAGATGGTGAAGCTGCGTGGTACGCCTTCAGCGAGGTTGCGGCCTTTCACTTCCATCTCACGTACTTCGCTGCCGGGGAAGGCGGAACCGATGGTTTTCTTGATCTCTTCAGCGGTCGTTTCGCCGATCAGCATGCCGTAATTGCGGCGGATGTAATTGATGATCGCTTCGTCAAACTTGTCACCGCCGACCCGCACCGAGCCCGAATACACCGGGCCACCCAGTGAGATAACGCCTACTTCTGTTGTTCCGCCGCCAATGTCCACCACCATCGATCCGGTCGCTTCTTCAACTGGCAAGCCTGCGCCGATCGCTGCTGCCATGGGTTCCTCGATCAGCTCAACGCGACGCGCGCCTGCGCCGACGGCGGATTCGCGGATCGCGCGTCGTTCCACTTGTGTGGAGCCGCACGGCACACAGATCACGATACGCGGACTAGGGCTGAATATGCCCGCCTTGTAAACCTTGCGGATAAAATGCTTGAGCATTAATTCAGTGACGGTGAAGTCGGCGATCACGCCGTCTTTCATCGGGCGGATCACGGTGATGCTGCCTGGCGTGCGCCCCAACATCTGCTTGGCGGAAAGCCCGACTTGCTGAACCACTTTCTTGCCGTTCGGCCCGCCCTCTTGGCGTATTGCAACCACCGAAGGTTCATTCAGCACGATGCCTTGTCCACGTACCCAGATTAGAGTGTTCGCAGTTCCAAGGTCGATTGCCAAATCATTAGAAAAATAACCTTTAAAAAATCCAAGCATGTCATGTCCTATAGTCAAAGAGGTGCGCCAGTAAACCCTTGTATGATACCCTATTAGCCTTATTTCAATAAAGTTTTTGCTATGTCCTCTACTATATTTTTGGCCAATGCCGATGTCCGGAAAGTTGCCCGTTTGGCCCGGCTGGCGATGAGCGAAGCGGAAATCGAATCCGCCCGCGCGCAACTGTCCGGTATTTTTGACCTGATCGCCGAAATGCAGGCCGTCGATACCAAGGGCATCGAACCTATGTCTCATGCACAGGATCTGTCGCAGCGGCTGCGCGAGGATGTGGTGACGGAGGCCAACCAGCGTGAGTTGTTCCAGTCCATTGCGCCGCAGGTTGAGGCGGGTTTATATCTCGTTCCGCAAGTCATTGAATAGTCCGAATCATGCTTAACTCCAGTCTGCAACAACTCGGCAGTGCGCTGCGCGCCAAAAAAATCAGTAGCGTTGAGCTGACGCAGCTCTACCTCGATCGCATTGTCACGCTCAATCCTGCGCTGAACGCCTTTGTCACTACCAACGCCGAAACCAGCTTGGCACAGGCGCGCGCGGCAGATGCACTGCTGGCTGGCGGCAAGGCGCAGCCGCTCACCGGGATTCCCATTGCGCAGAAAGACATCTTCTGCGCTAAAGGTTGGCGTACCACCTGCGGTTCGAAGATGCTTGAGAATTTTACCGCGCCCTATGATGCGCACGTCATCGAGCAATTCAACAACGCCGGGGCGGTGAATCTGGGCAAGACAAACATGGACGAATTCGCGATGGGTTCTTCCAACGAAACCTCGCATTTTGGTGCGGTGAAAAATCCGTGGGATAACAACGCAGTGCCCGGAGGAAGCTCGGGAGGCGCAGCCTGCGCAGTTGCCGCTCGGCTGTGTGCTGCCGCGACGGGAACCGACACCGGCGGCTCGATCCGACAGCCTGCCGCGCTATGCGGTATTTCCGGCATCAAGCCGACCTATGGCACGGTGTCGCGCTACGGCATGATCGCTTTCGCCTCCAGCCTGGATCAGGCCGGGCCGATGGCGCGCAGCGCAGAAGATATGGCGCAGATGCTCAACGTGATGACTGGCTTCGACGCGCGTGATTCCACCAGTCTGAAACGCGACAAGGAAGATTATGCGCGGGACCTGAATATAAAGGTGTCCGGGAGCAAGCCGCTGGCTGGCTTGCGCATCGGCCTGCCGAAGGAGTTCTTTGCAGAAGGTCTGGCGCAGGATGTTGCCGGTTGCGTGAACGCGGCGATCGCCGAATACCAAAAATTGGGTGCGACCCTCGTCGACATCAGCCTGCCTAATTCCAGATTGGCGGTGCCGGTCTATTATGTACTGGCCCCGGCGGAAGCCTCCAGCAACCTGTCGCGTTATGACGGCGTGCGCTTCGGCTACCGTGCGCCGGAATACGGCGACCTCACCGAGATGTACGAAAAAAGTCGTGCGCAGGGTTTCGGTGCAGAAGTGAAACGTCGCATCATGATCGGAACCTATGTGTTGAGCCACGGCTACTATGATGCCTATTATCTGCAGGCGCAGAAAATACGCCGCCTGATCGCGCAGGATTTTGCCGATGCGTTCAAACAGTGCGATGTGATCATGGGGCCGACCAGCCCGAGCACAGCATTCAATCTTGGCGAGAAGGGCGATGATCCGGTACAGATGTATCTGTCTGATATCTACACTATCGCGGTGAATCTGGCCGGACTGCCCGGCATGTCGATCCCGGCTGGTTTCGGCAGCAATGGTCGCCCGGTCGGACTGCAGATCATCGGCAACTATTTCGCCGAGGCGCAGATGCTGAACATCGCGCATCAATATCAGCTTGCGACCGATCATCACGATCGTGCGCCGCAAAACATCGGGCTGTAAGGATATGAGCATGAATTGGGAAATCGTCATCGGTCTGGAAGTGCACACCCAGCTTTCGACCAACAGCAAAATATTTTCGGGCGCATCCACCACCTATGGTGCCGAGCCGAACACGCAGGCTGATGCAGTGAGCATCGCGCTGCCCGGTGTATTGCCGGTATTGAACAAGGGTGCGGTGGAACGCGCGATCAAGTTCGGCCTCGCCGTTGGCGCGCACATCGCGCCGCGCTCCGTGTTCGCGCGCAAGAATTATTTCTACCCGGACCTCCCCAAGGGCTACCAGATCAGTCAGTTCGATCTGCCAGTGGTGGGGCAGGGCGCGCTGACGATACAGGTCGAGCCTCTTTCCGGAAACGCCAAGCCCTATGAAAAAGTGGTGCGTATCACCCGTGCCCATCTGGAAGAAGACGCGGGTAAATCCGTGCATGGCGAGTCGCAAGGCGTTACTGGTGTTGACCTAAACCGTGCGGGCACACCGCTGCTCGAGATTGTTTCCGAGCCGGACATGAGTTCGGCAGCCGAGGCGGTGGCGTATGCCAAAGCACTTCATTCCCTGGTGCGCTGGATCGGAATCTGTGATGGCAACATGCAGGAAGGCTCGTTCCGCTGCGATGTCAACGTATCGGTGCGCCGCCCCGGCGAAGCACTCGGCACGCGCCGCGAGATCAAGAATCTCAACTCGTTCAAGTTCATGCAGCAGGCCATCGACTACGAAGTGCAATGGCAGATCGACACCCTCGAAAATGGCGGCAAGATCCAACAGGCCACCATTTTGTTCAACCCGGATACCGGTGAGACGCGCTCGATGCGTAGCAAGGAAGACGCTCATGATTACCGCTATTTCCCCGATCCTGACTTGTTGCCACTAGACATCACACCCGCGATGCTGGAGCAAGTGCGCGCCACGTTGCCGGAACTGCCGCAAGCCAAACAGGCGCGCTATGTGAGCGAGCTAGGACTGTCCGGTTACGATGCTGGCCTACTTACCTCCAGCCTTGGAACTGCAAATTATTTTGAGGAGTTATTGTCTTCCATTGAACAAAGGGGAGTCTCAAAGGCTGACAGCATCAAACTTGCAGTAAGTTGGTTGAATGGTGAGTTTGCAACGGCACTTAATGCGCAGCAAATAGATATTGAGAACTCATGTCTTTCTCCAGCATGGCTAGCCTCGCTACTAATTCGAGTTTTAGATGGAACAATTTCGCGAAGTGCAGCCAAGGCCATATTCCCTGGGATGACCACAGTAGCTCAGAAACTTCGCAATGGGGAATCAATTGCAGAATTTTCAATTGATGCCATGATTGATGAACTTGGATTGAAACAAGTCTCCGACAGCGGCGCGATCGAGAAGATCGTTGATGAGATCATCGCTGCAAATTCGGCGCAGGTGGCCGATTACCGCAGCGGCAAGGACAAGCTGTTTGGATTCTTCGTCGGGTTGGCGATGAAAGCCAGCAAGGGTAAGGCTAACCCTGCTCAGCTGAATGAGGTACTGAAGAAAAAGCTGGGCGAACGCTGAATTTTTAAAGGTGTCCTTTAGTTTGAAGCGGGCTTGAAAAAGAAAAACCCCCGGCGAAGAGCCGGGGGTTTTTAATTCGAAGGTTTGTTTTAATTCTTTATGATTTCGATCTTATCCAGAAAAATGATCGAATCGAACGTGCGGTTCAAAGACTTGCTATAAAAGCCATTCATCACCGCACCGTTTGGGTAGCCGATGGTGGCGCCCTTGGCGACCTTGATCTTGGAGGCGGCGAGCCATACCGGGCCTTTATCGCTGGTGACCTGCATATAGGTGTATATCGAGGCATCCATCACTTCCAACACTTTTCCTTGATTCGGGTATTTTCCGGCAGTGGCCGCTTTTGGGGCTGGTGCCGCGGTTTCAGCAGCAATGGCAGTACCGGCAAAGATAAACAGGGCCAGCAGAGTAACTAGGGTTTTCATCATGATTTCCTTAACTTTATAAATAGACGGGTTGAGAAAAACCTCACATCCGGAGGCCTGTCTGACTTCTAGACTACGCGCAGAATACAGAAAACTCGCTAAATTGGCAAAGTTGAATTGGGGTCACGGTAATCGTCAGATGTAGCGGCGCGGTTTGCGCGGCGCATTGGCGAATAACCTGTCATAAAGCCAGCACGGTAGCCAATTGAGCACGCGTCCGACCAAGCTCATTTGCCACGGTATGACGATGAATGCAGTTTGCCGTTCGATAGCCGAAGCCATGCGCCTTGCGGCTTCGTCGGCATTCAGCATGAACGGCATGGGGTAAGGGTTTTGGGCAGTCATTGGAGTCCTGATGTATCCCGGACAAATCGTGACGACTTTCACACCGCTGCCGTGAAGCTCGACACGCAAGGATTCCAGATAAGAGATTGCTGCTGCCTTGGACGCGGAGTAGGCGCTTGCCCCAGGCAGCCCGCGAAAACCCGCGACACTTGCAATGCCGACCAGCGTGCCCCGATTTTCCGCGCGCATCGCAGCCACGAAAGGCTGAAAGGTCTTCACCATGCCCAATACGTTGATGTCCATCACCTGCTGGAAGGCATCGATGTCTTCGGTGTGTTCGGTAAGTGTGCCGACACTTACCCCGGCGCTGGCAATGACCACATCCGGTATGCCGATGCGCAAAATGAAATCAGCGGCGGCACGTTGCGCAGCCTCAGCGTCGCGCACATCCAGCGCGTAGCAAAAAACCTGTCCGGGAAATTCTGCTGCCAGCGTATCTAGCAACTCGCTGCGTCTGGCGAGTGCGGCGACAATTGAGCCGCGCTCAAGATAATGGCGCGCAAGGGCTAAACCTATTCCGCTTGACGCGCCGGTTATGACCAGCCTGCGTGGTTGTTCCAGTTCTACACGCAGAGGCTGATTACTTTTTTTCACCGCAACCAGCCCGCGCGTTTTGACGAGATCGCCTGGTTTGCTTACTTGTGATCCTTACGTGCCATCACGATCAATTCTTTCAGGACGCGAATGGTGTCGTCGGGCTGCAAACCGGAAATTCTGTATTTTCCGCCTACAATCATGGTTGGTGTTCCATCTACACCATAGCTGCGGATCATCTGCTTGGAGCGCGTAACCCTGCTTTGGATTGAAAAAGAACTGTAAGCGGCGGAGAACTTCGTACCATCAACTCCATGTGATGATACAAAATCGACTATTGCGGCTTCATCCAGCAGCTGCTTATTTTCCAGGTTCCATGCTTTGAACAGCGCATCATGCAATTTCTGTTCTTGCCCCATGCTGTCGAGCGCATAGTAGGTGCGCGCCATCGGTTCCCATGAATCACGGAAGATGGTGGGTACAAGAACTAATTCCACGTCTGTTGGCTTGGTCTTTTCCCAAGCCATTAATTTTGGATCCAGATGGAAGCAATGGATACAGCCGTAAAAGAAAAATTCCAAAACCTCGATTTTTTTTGACTCGGTCGGCTGCGGCGGCTTGACCAAAGTATAGTCCTTGCCCAGTTGCAACTCTGCAAACGCCACGCCGCTTGTCATCAAGGCAACCGCGACAACCAGATTAGTTATCAGTTTCATAGTACGCTCCTCATGGTGATTGAAAATACGATTACTGCGCATGCATAGGAGTGCTATCCACCCCATTTTGTTTCAGGAAACTGCGTGCCTGATTCATTTCTTCCGCACTTTTGTAGGGTCCCAAGCGCACACGATACCACACGCCTTTATCGGGGATGTTCGCGGATTGAATGTTAGCTTCGACACCGAGCAGTGCAAGTTTAGCCTTGATCTTCTCGGCATCACTGGCATTGGGAAATGACCCAGCCTGCAATATCTGTGGCTCATATTTGGCAATCTTGTTATCCGCAGGATGAGTTTTTTCGACAGGCTTGGACTTGTCGGAGGGTTTGACTGGCTCAGCGGACGGAGCATTCTGTTTGTCGGTCAGCACTTTGTAGAATTCAAAACGCGGTTTGCCATCACTTGAGGTTGCTGGCGTTTTATCTGTTGTGGCTGGAGTTGAAGTTTTGGCCGGCTCTGGCTGCGATTTTGCCACTGTGGGCTTATCTTTTTTTGTGAACGGGCTGGGAGATTTCATCAGGTACCAGGCTATTCCGGCAACCATGCTGACACCAACCAATATACCAACGAGTATACCAACCCACATCGAATTTCCGCCCTTACGCGGAGCGGCGGAATTGTTACCAGCTGTTCTGCCCATGCCTGTCTATCCCTTTAATTACTATTGCCACGCCTTACATTTTCTCGGGAGCGCTTACCCCGAGTATAGCCAATCCATTGCGCATCGCTTGTGCCACCGCGGCGATCAACGCCAGACGCGCCAGCTTGACAGCCTCATCCTCGACCAGAAAGCGCGAGGCATTATAGTAGCTGTGGAAAGCTGCTGCCAATTCCTTCAGGTAAAACGCAATCAAATGAGGTGCCAACTCGGTGGCAGCATTTTCAATCACCTGCGGATAATCGATCAGCTGTTGTAGCAGGGCAGTTTCGTATTCGCTGTCCAGCAAGCCGACGTTTGCCTCCAGCAGGGCTTTGTGCTCTCCGCCCCATTGCGCCAACACGGCGCTGATACGGGCGTGGGCATACTGAATGTAATACACCGGGTTTTCATTGCTCTTGGACTTTGCTAGGTCGATATCGAACACCAGCTGTGAATCGGGATGGCGCGCGGCGAGAAAATATCGCGTCGCATCGCAGCCCACTTCGTCGATCAAATCGCGCAGCGTGACGTAGCTGCCCGCGCGCTTGGAGATCTTCACTTCTTCGCCGTTGCGCAGCACCGTCACCATCTGGTGTAACACATAATCCGGCCAGCCTTGAGGGATGCCGACATTCAGCGCCTGCAGCCCGGCTCTCACCCGCGTAATCGTGCTGTGGTGGTCCGCTCCCTGCTCGTTGATGACGCGCGTAAAGCCGCGCTGCCACTTGTCCAGATGATAGGCAACGTCCGGCACGAAATAAGTGTAGCCACCATCGGTCTTGCGCATTACGCGATCCTTGTCGTCTCCGAACGCGGTGGTGCGCAGCCACAGCGCGCCATCCTGCTCATAGGTGTGGCCGCTGGCGATCAGATTCTTCACCGTTTCTTCTACTTTACCCTCGGTGTAAAGCGCCGACTCCAGCGAGAACACGTCGAACTCCACCTCAAAGGCGCGCAGATCGAGATCCTGCTCGCGGCGCAGATAAGCCACTGCGAAATGGCGGATTGCCTCGGCATCGTTCACATCGCCGGAAGCTTTTACATGCTGGTCATCCGCTTCCACGGTTTCTCCAGCCAGATACGCCTGGGCGACATCAGCGATGTAATCGCCGCGATAGCCTGTTTCAGGCCAGCTAGGGTCACCCGGTGTGATGCCTAGGCAGCGCAACTGCACGGATCGCGTCAGGTTATCGATCTGCACGCCCGCATCGTTATAATAAAACTCGCGCGTCACATTCCAGCCTGCTGCGTGCAACACGCTGCACAAGCAATCCCCCACCGCCGCACCTCGGCCATGACCGACGTGAAGCGGCCCGGTTGGGTTGGCAGAAACGAATTCCACCCCGACCTTTCGACCCGCGCCGAGGTGGATATGGCCGTAACCCGCGCCTGCCTGCAAAACACCCTGCACCACGTGCTGTTTGGCTGCGGTAGTGATGAATATATTGATGAACCCCGCCCCAGCGATCTCCAGTTTCCCGACCACATCAGATTTCGGAAGTGCTGCGATCAAGGCCTGCGCGATGTCGCGCGGTGGCTTTCGCAGCGGTTTCGCCAGCTGCATTGCCAGGTTGCAGGCGTAATCGCCGTGGGTTGCCAGCTTGGGACGCTCGATTAGAACCGTCGCGCCAATATGATCGGGCGCGACTTCCCGCAATGCCTGCGAGAACAATTCGGCCAAATGGGATTTGAAATTCAAAACGACAGACATGAAACGGCACCTTTAGAGAGGCGCGGATTATAGCACTTGGGCGCTATCGGATTGTTCGTGAACTTGCTTGCAAGGTAGGGTTGCGAGTTATTGTAACGACTGCATCAGGGCGCGAAGGACTCGGAAGAAACTGTAATTCCATTTCTCCAAACCAGACATCCGTGATGTGCAGTAAAAGATACACAGGAGACACCCAAGGGAAAATCATTATGGTCGGCTACTCGGTCTTAGCAGACGCTAGGATTATATGGAAAGACAGTCGGCTCAGCCTGCCTGAACTTCAGCTTTCAACGCTGCCGAACCAAACCTAACGAAACATAGCGGACACTCAATCCTGCTTCAGCGAGTATTCAAACTGCTCAATAGGTAATGGAATGCCGAAGAGGTGTCCTTGAAAATTAGAGCAGCCATTTTCAATGAGGAGTCGTCGCTGTTTTTCAGTCTCAACGCCTTCAGCAATAACATGCAATTCAAGGCTTTTGGCTAAAGCGATGATTGCACACACAACAGATAAATCATTGCTATCAGCGGCAATATCATGAACAAAAGACTGATCAATCTTGAGCTGATCGAGGGGTAATATTTTTAGATATTGCAAAGATGAATAACCGGTACCAAAATCGTCCAATGAGAACCGAACACCCATTTCGCTCAACCTTTTCATGGCAGTAATAGTTCCGTCAATATTTTCTTGAAGTAAGCTTTCAGTCAGTTCTAAACTAAGCAATTTCGGATTGAGGTTGAAGTGGTTAACATGTGATTGCAGTTGATCTACAAATCCAGGCTGGCAAAATTGCTTTGCGCTCACATTTATTGCCATCGTTAAATCGCGAGTATGCGAATTTTGCTGCCAGGCTTTGAGCTGAGCGCATGCCTTCTCTAAAACCCATTGCCCGATTGGAATAATTAATCCTGATTCTTCTGCTAAAGGTATAAATTGGGACGGTGACATAAGGCCATACTTGGGATGTATCCAACGTATCAATGCCTCTGCGCCCAAAGGCTGACGTAAACTATCAACTTGAATCTGATAGTGTAGTTGTAATTGGTTTAACTCAATTGCATTTTGCAAGTCCCTTTCCAGGGAGACACGAGTAGTGATATTTTCCTGCATCTGCATGTCGAAGAAGCATAATGCGTTTCGACCAGCTTTCTTGGCCTGATACATGGCGATATCTGCTTGTTTCATCAACTCATCAGTCGTCTGAAGGGTGCTGCTAAAAAGAGTAACTCCGATACTGGCGGAACATCGGTGTGTGTTTTTATCTAGTTGATAAGGTTGTTTGAGAGCATCAAGAATCTTCTTGCCTACTTCCTCTGCAAGCGCTGCAGCTTCGAAAGTATTTTCACTTAGGTCTAAAAGCATTACTAGGAATTCATCACCGCCCAAACGTGCCACAGTGTCGCCTTTACGCACGCAGAGATCCAATCGCTGCGCTGCTTGCTGCAGCAATATATCTCCGGTGCCGTGGCCTAGTGTGTCATTAAGATTTTTGAAATGGTCTAGATCAATAAATAACAGTGCGCCCTTTCTGCCACTTCGTTTGCATGTGGCGGATGCTTGTTGCAGACGATCCAGAAACAAGCGGCGGTTAGGGAGATTGGTTAATGGATCATAAAAAGCCAACTGATTAATTTCCTGTTCAGAACGTTTTCGTTCACTGATATCTCGGCTAGATGCATATAGATATGAACGCCCATTTATCTCGGATCCTGTAGTGCTAATTTCGACATCGATTAGACTTCCATTTTTTCGAAGGTGCTTAGTCTCAAATAACGCGCTGTTTGAATGAATCAGCTGCTCGAAACGAGCAATCAACTCCTCTCGCGTCCACTGAGCATCCCAATCAGACACATTCATCTGCAACATTTCTTCTTTCGAGTAACCCAGCATCTGACAAAAGGTATCATTTACTTCAACGACATTACCCAATATATCCATTATGTGGATACCCTCAAGAGCAGACTTCATCAGCGCTTCATGACGAAGCAGAAGCACTTCGGATTTCATCTGAGCTTGTATACGTTCTGTAATATCGCGCACAATGGCACAATTAAGTTCTTGGCCTTTATACTTGATTAAATTTGCAGTGATTTCAACATTGATGAGACGGCCTTCTTTGCTTCGATGGATGGATTCAAATTGTTGTGAACCTAGTTTTCGAATTAAATCCCAGTGTTCGGGCCATTTATTGAGGGGGAAGTTTGGGTCTAGATCCGACACTTTCATGTTAATAAGTTCTTCTCGGCTATAGCCAATCATCTTACAAGCGCCGCTATTCACATCAAATATTCGTGCCTGTTCATCACACCAGTAAATACCATCAACAACATTGTCGATGGCATATTCGTGCAATTCAAAATTTCTTGACGATTTTGGTGGGCTGATCATTCTTTGTTGAACTCTCCATAAGCCTAACTAGATCGACGGTGAAGTTAGGATGCTAGCTTTACAAAGTAAAACGGAAAGAAGCAATAAATTGATTGAGGTTAAATATTCTTCAAAATTCCAAACTCGACCTGAGATATCTGCACCCTACCAGAAACCACCCCCACCGCT
>Ga0315271_10000258_pt1 | contig 27699 bp, 21 predicted proteins | sample C3_top_MG_FD_204664 | JGI IMG/M metagenome (GOLD analysis project Ga0315271, IMG submission 204664) | Sediment microbial communities from Yellowstone Lake, YNP, Wyoming, USA - C3_top | ecosystem: Environmental > Aquatic > Freshwater > Lake > Sediment | place: USA: Wyoming | collected 2017-08-01
TGTTTGAAGCCGTAGCCCTGATCAATTCCGGGCAGATAGCCCAAGCTAAAACTGTGTGCCGTGCCGCCGTGGAACGCAATGGACAGGACGTCAATATGACCGCCCTGCTGGGAGCAACGCTGTTCAAATCGGGCAAAAACCAGGAAGCTGAGAAATACCTGAGAATTTCCAACGAACTGGCGCCGAATTTTGCCAAACCCTGGTCAGACCTTGGCCACCTGCTGGTAGAAACCCGCAGGCCCGAAGAGGCCGTTACCGTGTTGGAAAACGCGGTGCGCCTTGACCCCGGAGAAGGCGACGCCTGGTTCAACCTGGGCAAGGCACGCGCAATGCTTGGCCTGGGCCCGGAAGCAGACGAGGCATTTGAAAAATCCTTTGAGCTGAATCCGGAACGCAAGGCACTGGCATACGCCGCTGAGCATCAGCAGGCCGGGCGCCTGGAAGAAGCAGAGAAAGCTTATCGCGACATCCTGAGCAACAACCCGCAGAACGTCGACGCCTTGAGGCTGCTCGGCACCCTGGCCATGAATGCCGGACGCGCGCACGAAGCGGAAAGCCTGTTCCGGCGGGCGATTGTATACGCGCCGGATTATGTTGAGGCGCACCTGGCCCTCGGCCGTTGCATGAAGGAGCAGCACCGGCTGCAGGATGCAATCGAAAGTTTCGAGACGGCGATCACGCTTGAACCCGATAACGTGCAGGCAAACTTCATGCTGGCTTCGGTCCTGGCGCCAGCGGCCCGCAGTTACGATGCCATCGAGGCCTATCGCAAGGTCATCAGCATCAAACCCCAACATCCCGGGGCCTGGCTGGGTCTGGGCCATTGCCTGAAAACAGTGGGGCTCCAGGCAGAAGCCATCGAGGCTTACCGCGAATGCATCCGGCTCAAGCCCGCCAATGGCGAGACCTACTGGAGCATGGCCAACCTCAAAACCTACCAACTCACGGACGAAGACATCACTGCCATGCAGGCGCAGGTGGCCAGGAAGGACCTGGGCGAGGACCTGGATGAAGACGTCGATATCCAGTCACGGGTGAATTTCCTGTTCGCCCTTGCCAAGGCCTATGAAGATCGGCATGACTACGAACGGGCCTGGGCCTATTACGAGGAGGGCAATTCCAGCCAGCGCATGGAAGAGAATTACGACCCGGTGCAAACCGAGGTGATGAATGATGCATTAATTTCGGTGTTTGATAGCGGGTTCCTGCAGCAACATACCGGGCAGGGCAACCCATCGCCGGAGCCCATTTTCATCGTCGGCCTGCCGCGCTCGGGCTCTACCCTGCTGGAGCAGATTCTTGCCAGCCACAGCATGGTCGAAGGCACGGCGGAACTGCCCTACATCAGCTCAGTGTCCACCTCCCTCAGTCGCAACCGCGCCGATGGAGTGAATTACCCCCATGCAGTGAAGGAGTTGCGCGCAGAGCATTTTCAGCGTCTGGGCCAGGACTACCTTGACCTGGCGCGCATTCACCGCACCGAGGGCAAGCCACGTTTTATCGACAAGATGCCCAACAACTTCCCGTCCATTGGCCTGATGCACCTGATCCTGCCCAACGCCAAGATCATCGATGCGCGCCGCTACCCCATGGATTCCTGCCTGAGCTGTTACCGCCAGCTTTTTGCCCGGGGCCAGAGCTTCACCTACGACCAGACCGACATTGGCGAATACTTCCTCCAGTACCAGCGCATGATGGATTACTGGCACGAGGTGCTGCCCGGCCGCTGCCTGACCGTCCAATATGAAGACCTGGTATTGGATTTCGAAAACCAGGTGCGCCGCTTGCTGGAGTATTGTGAATTACCCTGGGAAGAAAACTGCGTGCGTTTCTATGCCACCGACCGGCCCGTGCGCACCGCGAGTTCCGAGCAGGTCCGCCAGCCCGTTTACACCCGGTCCATCAACTTCTGGCGCAACTACGAATCCCACCTTGATGAATTGCAGTCCGTGCTCGCGCCGGTATTGCCGCGCTATGCAAAGTATGCGGAGATCGATCCGGGATAGTCCTTCAATCAGGAACGGCATACGGCCAAATGGCCAGGCTGTGAATCGAATGGCGGGGGTCGGTGGCGATAGTGATGCTCTTGATAGTCTTCATCGTGTCAAGGTTGTGCAGGGTAATGGTCGACGGCGACGACCCGGCGGCAAATACGCTGTCATCCACTACGCATAAGCCGCGCACGAAGCCCTGTTGCTCCGGGGCGTTGATTCCGGGGTAATGCGGTGCCCGAAAAACCCGGTTGGCTGTCGGGGTTAGAAACCGTGAAACGTTGGCCTCCGTGTCGTTGAACAGCACCCCGTCCCGCCATGGCCGGGCATTGTGTACTCCGCGCGGCAGGGTAACCAGGCGCTCCACATTGCGCGCATCAAACAGCAGCAAGCCCAAGGTCCCGGAGCCGCTGAGAAACATGCCCCGCGGGGCGCACCACAGGCTGTTCAGTCCGAGACTGCCGCCCGGTGGCGGGCCAAAAGCTGTTTGCGGATCAAAGGGAGAGCCCTGCAGTCCGTTGCTGTTTTGCTTGATGTGCAGGCCGCGATCAAAGCGGTTTTCGTCCAGGTTGAACCCCAATACGGCGTCAAAGCCCTTGCTCACAATGTAAAGACGGCCTTCAAAACAGGCAATTTCATGGCATTTTGAAAGGTAGGGCGAACGATAAACACCCAATACCTCAAAATCCGCTGAGAACGCAAACAAGGCGTCAGCAGCAGCGATAAAAACCCGTTGCCCGTCGAACGCAATTCCGCGTAAGCCCCGCCCGCCGCCGGGCGCTGCCCAGTCGACTCCTTTGGCTTTCCAGTCGAGGACATGGGCGACCCGCTCCCGGGTAACATCAACCAGGTGGACCGCGCCGTGGCTTGCGCCCTCGGGACTGCTCCGCCAGATTGAACTTGCCACCAATACGGTCACCGCGGATTTCCTCGAGTCTGGATCATGCTAAGGATTCTTCACCTGGCTTTCCGGCCCGCTTTCCACCAGCGCGAGCTTGGGAATCCCCCCCAAAAAAAAGCAGGGGGGGCAAGCCGCTGGCAGAAAATTGTGTCGTGACAGCAGCGGATTTTATGGCATTATAACGGGGCACAGACAAAAATTTAGCAAACGACACAACACATTCAAAGCCGGAGAGTCTTCTTATGGCGCAGCAGCTTGATCCGTTCACTCGCAATTCCAAGAAAGCACTCAATGCGGCTATTTCTGCCATCTGTGCCGGTGTGCCGCTGGCGCACGCACAAGATAACAGCGAGCTTGCAGGCGACGCAAAAGTCGGGCTTGAAGAGATCACTGTAACGGCTACCAAGCGCGGGTCCCTGAACCTGCAGGACGTGCCGATTTCCATCACGGCCTTCACTAACGAAAACATCCAGGCCCAGGGTTTCAAGCAACTCAAAGACTACTTCGGTCAAATCCCCAGCCTGACCTTCGGCCGGCTGGAGCCGGGCGGCACTAACGTGATCATGCGAGGTTGCGCCATTTCCGGCTTTGCCTATGGTGACAACCCGACCACCGGTGTTTATCTCGACGAGCAACCTATTACCAATGCCGGGTTCAATCCGGATCCACGCCTGGTCGACATCGAACGCGTAGAAGCGCTGGCCGGCCCGCAGGGCACTACCTTCGGCGATGCGTCCATGTGCGGAACCTTGCGCATCATCACCAACAAGCCGGTGATGGGGGAATCGAGTTCCTGGATAGATTTAACGGGCAACGCGGCACACCAGGGCAGCCTGGGCTACGACTTCAGCACCATGCTGAACGTGCCGCTGAGTGAAACCGTGGCCATGCGCCTGGTCGGTTTTTCCGCCCATGATCCCGGCTACGTGGATAACATTTACGGGCTCAGTCCCGGCGGGACCTTTGACAACGCAGCCGTGGCGAAAAACAATGTCAACGGCCTCGATGTATACGGCGCTCGCGCTGCCATACGCTGGGAACCTGATAACACCTGGACCATAGACCTCCAGGGTATGTTCCAGGACACGTCGCAAAACGGCATAGGCGATACCGATACCAATGCGCTGTTTTACGAAGATCGTGATTTTCGCCCCTGGCAACAGCTGCGCTTCAGCGACGAGACTTTCAAAGACAATTGGTATCAACTGGCCCTGACGATTGAAAAAGACTTCGGCTGGGGGGTGTGGACGGCGACGGGTTCCTATTTCCATCGCAATTCAAACACTCGCCTGGACGATACGACCTATATGCAGGGCTTCCAGCAATTGCATAACTACATAGCCCAATCCAGCCCTGATGCCACCGTCTATGATTGGGGTGGAGATCCACTGGGCGCAACCAAAAACGAGAGCCTGGACAAGCGCACCACGTTTGAAACTCGATTTGCGACTTCTGATGAATTGTCCAGTCGCTGGTCGCTGCTGGCAGGCTTTTTCTACAACAAATATAAATCCCCGCCCACTTCCTATGTTTCCAATGTAAAAGGGCAAAGTGACAACTGCACTGATATGTACGCCGCTGCGCCCGGATGCGACGGCGCTTTCACCTACCTTAGTTACCTGCACTTCGCTTATTTTGGCACCTTCAGCAAGCCATCCGACAACTGGTGGACGGGTATTTACGACAACACCCTGACATCCAAAGCAGCGTTCGGCGAAGCTACTTTTAATGTGACCGAGAATTTTGCCATTACCGTGGGCGGCCGCTGGTACAAGTTTGATACCGAACGCTCGATCACGCAGGGTACCTTGATGGACCCCTCGGGCACGGACCTGACCCCGAACTGCGGCACCCAGGCCGATCGTGATGCCTGGCAGATCGATGGCATACCCCAGGAGGGCTTCGCCTTGTGCTTTGCCCAATTTTCCGGCAAGTCCTCGGAATCCGGTTTCGTGCCGAAATTCAACGCCACCTGGAACATCACCGATGACAACATGGTATACGCCACCTACTCGGAAGGGTTTCGCCATGGCGGAGCGAATGGTGGGCGCCGCGGATCGGTTTTCGCTACCGGCGGTCCTTATGACTCCTACACATCCGACCAGCTGAAAAATTATGAAGTCGGCACCAAGAACTCCTTGTTCGACGGGCGTATGACCGCCGATGTCACGTTTTACCGCATGGACTGGAGCGACATCCAGATCCAGGCTGAAGACCCCGACCCCTTGTTGTTCGGAACCGGCATCCTGAATTTCCCCAAGGCCAGGATCGACGGCATAGAAGGAAACTTCTCCTTCCTGCCAGTCGAAGACCTGACCATCACCGCTACCCTGGGTTATAACGACGCCAGCATGGCTGAGGAAGCCAAGCTTTGGCCGGATACCGCCGACGAAGTCGTTATCGCCAAGGGCACACGCCTGCCTTTGATGCCCAGGTGGAAGTTCAGCGTCAACCCACGCTGGGACTTCAAGGGCAAGATTGGGAATGCCCACCCCTGGGTGATGGCGACCTGGACTTACAATGGCGACTCCCTGAACTCGCTGGGTGTGCAATCGACCATTGGACAGGCAGGCATCCAAACCAGCCCGGCCTACAACGTGGTTGACCTGCGTTTTGGCCTTGAAGGTGACGGCTGGAGTGCCCAGATCTTCGCCGATAACCTGCTCAATGAATACGCCGTCATGTTCTACAGCACGCGGCAAACCCAGCCACGGCTTACGGTATTGCCGCCCAGAATTATCGGCATCCAGTTTCGTAAGGACTTCGACTGGTAAAGATATATGGGGTCAGAGTAGAAACTCTGACCCCTTCCAGACAATGGATATTGCAACACGCCTTAAAGAACTGGGTCCTGTAGAAAGCACCGCACTGCGCGAGGCGATCCTGGCGCAGGACGAAATTGCCTGGCATGAAGATGAATACCGGCAGCAGGAATATGACGTGCATCGCCAGACCGAATCCATCGTGCTCGTGTTCACCAACCTCGACGTGTGGCCGGAAATTGAAATCCACAAGGAACCGGGTTGGGACCGGCTCGCGCACCTCGCGGTACCGGTGATGCACGACATCATCGCCAGGCATTATCCGCCGGGCGGTGTAATCATCCGTGCCATGGCGGCGAAGTTGCTGGCCGGCGGCAAGATCGCACCTCACGTAGACACCCACCCTTCATTCCACCGCGGCCACCGCATCCACATCCCCATTACCACCAACCCGCGTGTGCGTTTCATGATCGACGGCCGGCCCCACCAGTTCGTAGTCGGGCAGGCCTATGAAATCAATAACCAGAAGAACCACAGCGTGATGAACAAGGGCGAAGACGACCGCATCACCTTCATTTTCGATTACGTCCCGCCAGAAGAACTGGGCCGCATACGCCACAACAACGTGTAGGAGGCCGCTTGCGGCCGATGCTTTTCGCGCGCAAACGCGCTCCTACTCACGCTCATAAATCAGCTCACCCTCAAAAAATGTAAGGTCAACCCTGGTCTTGGCAATATCGTAACCTTCACCGCGGTCATACATCTCCACGATGTTGCGATCCAGCACGGCCATGTCCGCTTTCTTGCCCACCTCGATGGAACCCGTGATCTTCTCCTGCTTCAGGGCATGTGCGCCATTGATGGTATAGGCCGCAATCATCTGGTGGATATCGATGGTCTCATTTGCGTTGAGCACCCTGCCATCCGTACCCTGCCGCGTGACACCGAGGGCCATGTTGATGAAGGGCCGCGGTGAGCGATCCTCCACCGGGGCATCGCTGCCGGCCACGGTCACGCCGCCCGCTCGCATGATGCTGCGCACGGGGTAGCTGTTTTTCATGCGATAGCTCTCCGGATCGTAGATGCCATTGGGGCCGGTCACGTCACCGATAAAAGGCATCACGGTCATATCATAGGCCGGGTTGGTCAGCATCCAGGCATAAGTCCACGCCACGTACAGGCCCATCTCACCAATGCGCTTTTGGTCATCCGGATGAACCAGCTGGAGATGTGCCAGGGTGTGGCGTTTGGGGTTGCCGCTGCCGGGAGGAACTACCTGAGCGAGGGCATCCACTGCCGCGCGCACGGCACGGTCGCCAATGGCATGAATGTGGATGGTAAACCCGGCCGCGTCGAGGCGGCGCACATACTCCATCATGAAGGGTTCAGGATCTGCCATCACACCGAAGGAAATAGTGCACTGGCTCGGGTGAAAACCGTTTTCAGCACGGAAGGCATCACGCGCAGCGCGGTCGGAGTAGCGTTCCATGTTGGCCCGGGTTTCAACACACACAGGACTGGCCGTGTCCACGTAGCCAGCAACTTCCAGCTTCCCGGATTCTTCATCGAACTTGAATTTCGGCTGACGGTAAGACTCCAGCACGGCCCCGTTGGGCAAGGTGGGCGGATCGGCATAGGGATTCCCTTCGAGCACGCCATCGGCATAGATTTTTACTGCCGTGGGGTGGATCAGGGTTGAGTCCTTGAACGATGCGCGGCTGGCTTCGGCAATCGCCATCATCTGGTCGATGTCGATTTTCCCGGTCAGGGAATCGGTGAAATCCCCGGGAACAAGACGGGTGGCTACCTGGATGCGAAAGCGCATGTTCCCGGAATCCTCGAAATTTTTCAGGTAGGGCAGGAATGCGGGGTTCAGCGAGGCATCCTGGATCGAGGTAATGCCATTGCTGGCCAGCACACGCTGGATGTCCGGCAGCAATTTGCCCAGCACTTCCGGGTCGCGGCGCGCCGGGGGCCCGAGAAGTTCCCGTGCACTTTCATTCAGCTCACCGTTGGGCTCGCCGTTTTCGTCCAGTCCCACGAGGTCGCGGATGCCGGCAAACTGTTTGGCCATGGTTTGCGCATTCATCCCAACTATCTGGCCCTGCGGGTCCCTGGCCAACTCCAGTGCGCGGCTGTTAACTGCTCCGTGGTGCCCGTCATTGCCCCACAGGATTATGGGATTTTCCGTGGACACCGCATCCAGCGCCGCACGCAGGGAAGGAAGACGCTTGGAGATCTGGTTGCCGTTGGAGAAATCCCACATTTCCACCGACATCCATGCACCCGGTTTGTACTGATAATGCTGCACGCATTTCTGCAGGTAGGGGACCATTTCCTCCAGGCTCATGGCCTCGCTTTGCAGAGAACAGACATCCGGCTCAACGATGCCAAAAACGTGCATGTGCACATCGTGCAGTCCGGGCAGGAGCATGCGGCCACCAAGATCGATCACCCTGGTATCCGGCCCTTGTAATGCTTTGAGTTCTGCGCTGCTGCCTACGGCGCTGATCAGGCCAGCAGTGACTGCCACGGCCTCAGCCACTGAATGTTGCGGGTCAGAGGTATACACATAGCCATTGAGCAACAGCAGGTCTGCCGGTGTTGGGCCGGGTGCTTCCTTCGCATCACTTGCCTGTGCAACGCTGGCCAGTGCCAGGACTGCGGTCAGGACTGCCACACGAAAAACTGCGCTTAGGGTCGCGCTTGGGGCCGCAGGTAATAAAGTAGCGGGTCTGGCTTGCATGGATTGATACTCCGGGTAGTGCGGCCTATTGCGGCCACTGTGTGGGCTGCATGCATATTTACCCCATATATACCGATACCGCCCCTGCTCTGCAACCACGGCGTAATCCAAGTATTCATTGATTTGGTTTAGACTTGCTTTGCAGGCATGTACAAGTCCCGCTTCCCTACTCCCATCGATTTGTGAGGTTAGAAATGCTCGATAAAACAGTGACGGACTGGCGTGCTGCCAGTACCCAACTGGCCTTCGAAGGCCGCGCGTTCATCAATGGCCGTTATGTCCACGCCTTGAGCGGAGCAACTCGACCCACGATGAACCCAGCCAACGGCGGGGAGCTGACCCAGGTTGCCAGTTGCGGCCCGGAAGACGCTGAGCTCGCGGTCGCCGGGGCACGCAAGGCCTTCGAGCATGGGGACTGGTCGCAGATGGCGCCTTCAGCCCGCAAAATGGTGCTGGTGCGCTGGGCGGAGTTGATCGAAAAACACCGGGAAGAAATCGCCCTGCTGGAATGCCTGGATGTGGGCAAGCCCATCTCTGACACTTTGAATGTTGACGTACCCGCTGCCGTTCGCACCCTGCGCTGGAGTGGCGAGGCCATCGACAAGATCTACGACGAAATCGCGCCCACGCCACCGGGCACTCTCGCCCTGGTGCAGCGCCTGCCGCTGGGCGTGGTAACTGCCATCGTGCCGTGGAATTTTCCCCTGTCCACCACGGCCTGGAAGTTGGGGCCTTCTCTCGCCACAGGAAATTCTGTCGTACTCAAGCCCGCCTCCAACACACCACTGAGCGCCATCCGCATTGCCGGCCTGGCGGCTGAAGCCGGTCTGCCCGACGGTGTACTGCAGGTCTTGCCGGGGCCGGGCAGCAGCCTTGGCAAACACCTTGCGACGCACATGGACATCGACGGACTGACCTTCACCGGATCGACGCCGGTGGGCAAGATGCTGATGGCTTACTCGGGGCAATCCAATCTCAAACGCACCTTTCTTGAGCTGGGTGGGAAGAGCCCGAACATCGTCTTTGCCGACGCCAACCTCGAAAAAGCTGCCGACATGGCGGCCGTGGCCGTGTTCTACAACGGCGGCCAGACCTGCACCGCCGGCACGCGCCTGATCGTGGAAGAAAAAATCCGCGACCATTTTATGGAATTACTGGTCGAGCGCGCGCGCAAATGGATGCCGGGCGACCCGCTGGACCCCAAAACCGCCATGGGGCCGATGATCGATGAAGCGCAGTTCTGCACCGTGGCCGACTACGTGGGCATCGGTCGCAAGGAAGGCGCGAAGCTGCTCTTTGGCGGCGGCCAGGTCATGCACGATAGCGGTGGTTTCTACCATGAACCAAGCATTTTCGGCGAAGTTAGCAACACGATGCGTATTGCACAGGAGGAAATCTTTGGCCCGGTCCTGGCGGTGATCGGATTTAAGACCGCCGAAGAAGCCATCGCCATCGCCAACGATTCCATTTACGGCCTGGCCGGCGCCGTGTGGAGCAACAACATCAACACCGCTCACAAAGTCGCCGCCGCCGTGCGCGTGGGCACCATGGGCATCAATAACTACTTTGGTGGTGACATGACCGTGCCCTTTGGCGGCTTCAAGCAAAGCGGCAATGGACGGGATAAATCCATCCATGCCTTCCACGATTACACTGAATTGAAAACGACCTGGCTGGAACTGGAATAAGGAAACCCATCATGCTCATTACTACCCTTAAGCGCGCCACTTCGGTATGTGCGCTGCTGATTTTGTTCGCATCTCATACCGCAACCGCGGCACCGGCTGAGGCGAAAACGCCGCCACAACTCAAAGTCGAGACCCTGGTAACGGGGCTCAATCTCCCCTGGAGCATGGCATTTGCGCCGGATGGCACTTTGCTGATCATCGAAAAAGCGGGTGGTCTGCGGGTCTATCGTGATGGCGCATTACTGCCCGCGACCCTGCAGGAGTCGCGCATCGGACTGCCCGACGATGTCATGGTGAAAGAAGACAGCGGGCTGCACGACATTGCGCTCGATCCTGATTTCGCTGCGACCCGGAACGTTTTCATTGCCTATGCCGGTGGCACCGAAGAAGCCAATCACACCTCGGTGTGGCGCGCGCGGCTGGCGGGCAATCACCTGGCTGATGGACAAACGATTTTTCGCGTTGCGCCAGATAAGGCCGGGGTACACCACCCCGGTGGCCGCATCCTGTTCCTGCTGGACAAGACCTTTCTGCTGACGGTTGGCGACGGCTTTGACTACCGTGATGCCGCGCAGGATCTTTCCTCGGACCTGGGGAAAATCCTGCGGCTCGACCGCGACGGCAAACCCCCCGCGGATAATCCCTTCATCGGTCGGGCAGACGTTCGCCCGGAAATCTACACCTACGGCCACCGCAACGAGCAGGGGCTGACCATCGATACGGAAACCGGCATTGTATGGGAGCTGGAACATGGGCCGCGCGGCGGCGACGAAATCAACCGGCTGGCCGCCGGCAGCAATTACGGCTGGCCGCTGACCACCAACGGCGTTGGCTATGATGGATACCTGATTTCCGAGCACGCCCACGCACCGGGCATCACATCACCACTAATCGTCTGGGCTCCATCAATAGCTCCATCTGGTTTGGCTGTCTATCGCGGGACGCAATTCGCCGACTGGAACGGTAATTTCCTGGTGGGTGCCCTGAAAGCGAAATTGCTGGTCCGGGCACAACTCGACAATGATGGGCGATCAATCGGGGAAGTGGAGCGCCTGCTGGCAGACCTGGGAGCGCGCATCCGCGATGTCCGGGTCGGACCGGACGGTTTGGTCTATATCCTGACAGACGAAGCGAACGGGCGGCTCATCCGCTTATCGCGCTAAAGCAGCTTCACGGTGATTCAAAACCGTTTCGGAACAAGAATGAATATTCCAGCGCGCCAAGATCGACCGCGCTGCCCTGGACGCGCGCCTGTGCTGCAGCGTCCAAAGTGCCCTGAAGAATCGGTGCAAAAAACGCACCGGCATCACGCGCCGTCGAAGCTGCATCGAGCTCATAGCTGCTGCCGCTGAAGCCCGCGCTGCCAGTGCTGCTGCCGGTGTTGGCATCCGGAGTGCCGGAAAGCCCGGTGAACCGGTTGTTTTGCAGGCTTACACCGGCTGTCTGAACCCGGATGTCCACACGCGCGTGGGCGGTGGCAACATTGCCATCGAACAGGTTGTTGGCCACAGTCAACGTCGCCATATTGCTCGCACTGACAAAGAGGCCCGCATATCCGTTCACTTCCGCCGAGGTATTGTTCGCGATGGTGTTGTTCAGCACATAGCCCACAGTGTTCCTCACGACGAAACTCAGTGGCACGCTGATTCCGGAATTGTTACCTACGAAAACGCTATTGCGCACATTCAACACCGAGTTAGTGCTTAGTGAGACCACGGGGTTATTGAAGTTGATTGTCGTGTTGCAGCCTTCGACCCATACCCGGTCCAGGCGGATGCCCATCACGCCACCGGTCTGTTCGCCCAGGGACAGGCAAGCGGGCGATGAGATTGTATTACTGAAACCCGCGGCGAAGGTCATGTTCTCGACAATGATGGAACCGGTAAAGGTGCCCAATGCGCTAATGCCGAGAACCTGTCGCTGGTTGTTACCAGAGAACACGGTCGATGTGGAATCGCCGTCCTGGGTCGTGCAATTCCCGGCGGGGCCGCGCAATTTTCGCCCGGATGGGCCAAAACCTGGATTTTTGAGTTGATATATCAGCATGCATGACCTGACTACCGGACCGGTCGGAGGTCACATACGTCGCCAAACGTCGGCTTTCTCTCTGGGATTGGTGGCGATCTTCTCGTTTGAAGCCGTGGACATGTTCTACATCTCCCGCTTGGGCGATGCGCCTCTGGCTGCGGTCAGTTTTACCCTGCCGGTGATCTGGTTCATGTACGGCATCGCCATGGGATTTGAAATCGGCGCGGCTTCGGTTATCTCCCGCGCCATTGGTCGTGGGGATGAACCCTTTGCGCGCCGCCTGACCACCGACAGCGCCCTGCTCTCTACGCTGGTGCTGGGCGTAATGGCCGTGGTGGGGCTTTCTATGATCGATCCAGTGTTCCGTTTGCTCGGCGCCACACCCGAACTGATGCCCATGATTCGCGATTACATGTCGGTGTGGTACTGGGTCGCACCCTCTGATGCCTGCCTGTGGGCTACCCTGGCCGCGCTGCGGGCGCGCGGCAACGCTCCCCTGGAAGCGAAACTGATGTCCGTAGCCGCGGTGCTCAACGTGATCCTCGATCCACTGTTCATTTTCGGGCTGCTGGGTTTTCCCCGGTTGGGTGTTGGGGGCGCGGCATTGGCAACCCTGATTGCCAATCTTAGCGTGCTGGTAATCACCCTGTTCTATGTCACGCGCCGGCTGCACATTTTTGCCAGCCTGCTGGTGTCGCTGCGCGTGAGAATTGCCTCCTGGAAGCACATGCTGCTCATTGGTATTCCGGCAACGGGCACCAACCTGATCATCCCACTTTCCTCCGGCATCGTGGTTGCCATGTTGGCCGGGTACGGCGTCGATGCAGTGGCGGGCTATGGCGTGGCAGCACGCATGGAGCCATTTGCCTTGCTGCTTTTCTACTCCTTGTCTGCCGTGTCCAGCCCGTTCTTTGGCCAGAATTTTGGCGCCGGAAAACTGGATCGGCTCATCGAGGCCCGGCGACTGATCACCCGCTTTTGCCTGCTGTATGGTTTAGTGCTGATGCTGGCAATGGATCTGTTGGCGCGGCCACTCAGCGGTCTGTTCAGCGAAACCCCGGCCATCCGCGATGTCGCCGTGCATTATTTCTGGCTGGTTTCCTGGGGCTATGGCGCACATGGAATCGTGATGACCGTCAACGCAGCCTTCAACGGCACTGGCCGGCCAGTGCCGGGCATGCTGATCTCATCGGCGCGCGTGATGTTTGTCTTCCTGCCGCTGGCTCTACTGGGTCGCTGGCTGTTTGGCATTGAGGGAATCTTTGTCGCCAGCAGCATCAGTAACGTGTTGCTCGCGATCGTCGCCTACCTGTGGCTGGGGCGCCATATCAGGGCACACGTGACCAGATCGACTCAACCCACTGCCTGATCGTTTTGGCTTCTTCCCAGCGGTCAGAAAGCTCCAGGCCGTGTGCATCGGTGATGGCATAGATCGGCGGGCCCAGCTCGCACAGGAACACCAGCGTCGCGTCTGTGGCATTGCGCTCCCGCCACCAGCGTATGCCATCTGCCCACCAGGTTTTGAACTGCTCTACCCAGCGCTGGTGCTGGGGGAAATCAATTTGCACCTGGATTTGTTCACTGCTCGCCACGCGCCCCTGGAAGCAGTCGGAGCGCTGTAACACCCGGTTGATGTAGCCGCTATTCAGATCGCTCAGCGGCAAGCGCAGTTCCCGATCGACGACAAAGTGCGAGAGATCCGCACATAGCCGCATTTCAGGCACGGCATCGAGCAACTGCAGGGTGTATCCCAGGTCATTGAGCAGGCTGTCCCGGTGGGTTTCGAATAACAGCGGAATGCCTACCGCGGCAGCCTCCGCCAGCCACTGCTTCACCGTGGCCGCGCCTTCGCTGACACTGAGTGGTATCTCGGTACCCAGGGCGTTGACGTGGCAGGCGTTCATCTCCCTGGCCATTTCCAGCAGTGGCCGCATTTCATCGCGGCTGTGCGGAAAAGCGTTGACCATGCACTTCAGGCCGTACTTCTCGAACAGGGGTAGTAAATTGCGCGTTGCCGGTATTTCCTCAACCGACGGATCGACACACAGTCCGTGGTAACCGGCTTCCGCCGCCAGCGCAAAGTTTTCTTCCATGGGCCGTTCCGGCTGTCCGGGGCGGCGTAACTCCATGGCCCACAGGGACTGAAACACGTCCAGTTTTTGCATGTTCAAAAAGAAGTCAGGAAGGACACGGCGTTGCCACCATAGTTACGCACATCCTTGCAGGCCTGCAGGTAATCCGGCCCCAGTGCACTTTGCTCATTATCATACGGGCCGCCTTCGTGCATCACGCGGCATACCCGGTAGCGGTGGTACATGCGCAGTTGCGAGGCGAACGGAATAAACCGCGAATAATCGGCGCCGAGTTTTTCCCGGTCAAAAGCCGGCAGGCGGTACCATGGCACGGTGGGGCGAATATGGTGTGCGTTGTGGAATCCGAAATTCAACACCAGCCAGTTGGGCACGGCAAAGCGCGTGGAGATGGGGCAACTGAAGGTATGCTCCTGCTCGGTGGCACGCCCGCCAAAACGCGATGGCGGGTTATCCACGAACAGGGTGGGATTGGGGCCGTAATCGTGGTGCGTACTATCCATCAGGCGCAGCACGTGCACCATCAGCATGAAGGCAACGAACGAAAGAATCGCCACTTTGGGATAGAGCACCAGCAACGTGAAAAATATCGTCCCGCGCACCAGCAGCACCGTCACGTTGCGCACCCTCTGCTCGCGCCGCTGCGGAATGATGAATGATGTGAACATGGTGATGAAGTGCATGATCAACTCATGTGCCGGGATGTAGAACCATTCCAGCATCTTCGTCACCCGGCAGATCAGCGGATGCCGTTCAAAGAATGGCTCGTATTCCCACCACACCGCATCGTCGTTATCCATGTGATGGCGGAAATGCTTGTAGCGAATGTCCTCAAACGTGCCGTAATTGCTGGCGCACAGCCAATTCAAAAAATGACCCAGGCGCGCGTTGTTCTCATTGGCGCGGAACACGGTGTTGTGGCCGCACTCGTGGATCATGTAGGCCGCAATCACCATACCGTGCGCCAGTAGCAGGGTAGCGGCAAGGTTGATGCCCCAGTTCGAGGAAAACAGTCCCGCGAAACCGCAGCCCCAGGCCAGCACCGCATAGGCAACGGCGCTGCCGTGATACAGCAGGCCCTGCGGTTCGTGAAATGCCCGTGTCAGAAAACGCATGCTTCTATCCGTTCGTCGCGCCGGAGTGCCGGCTGCATTATGATTACCGCTGTCATGATCTGAGGCCAGCCATGCGAATGGCTTCAAGCAGAATGGCCGGATCGCCTGGCGTCATCAGGTTCACCCCGGAGATTCCCGGGATCTCCTGCATCTCCTGCAGCTTTTCTGCGCAAATCCTTATGCCTTCCAGTTCCACATCCCGCGCCTGCTCCAGGCGGCGGATCAATTTTTCCGGCACCACGGCTCCGCTCAGGTGTTCCTTCAAAAGCCGGGCGTATGCTGCCGTCGGCAGCACAGCCAGCCCGCCCATGATGGCACAGCGCCAGGGTAGCCGAACCTCCACCAGCCTGGCCAGGTAGCGGCGCAGGGTTTTGAGGTTGAAACACATCTGGGTCTGGATAAATGCGGCGCCCGCATCAACACGCAACATCAGGGAGCGCGGTTGCCACTCCTGCCTGGGATTGAACGCGGTTGCGGCGGTGCCTATCAGAAAGCCCGGCGCTCCGGGCACGGACTCATCTTCACCCAGTTGCCGCGCCGTGGTTACGAGATCCTCCCCGCTGAGTTCAAATACATGTTTCGGTGTCGGGCGATAGCTGCCGGGGAGCTCTTCGCCACGGGTCAACAGAACGGTGGTTACACCCAGCACCGCAAGCCCCAGCAGGTCGTTCTCCAGCGCAATACGGTTACGATCCCGCCCGGTAACATGCACGACGGGATCCACCCCCTGCCCCAGCAGCAAAACCGCCGCCGCCTGCGCGGACATTTGCAAGCGCCCGTCGTGGCTGTCGGGTACCTGGATCGCGTCCAGCACCGGGCCCAGCACCCTGGCCTGCTCTTTGACCTCGGCTGCTCCCGTCGCGCGGCCGAGGGCAAGATCAGCGGTGAGCACAAACTTCTGTGTACGAATGGCGTCCCTGAACGGTATCAAGCAATCGTTTCCCAAGTAGTTGTGAGCTTTGGTGCGAAAGATCAGCGTACCATTTTCTCCGGCGCAGAAAATGATACCCTCATCCCCAATCCAGACGAAAAGCAATCCGAGATCTCACTCGCATAATAACGGCCCCCATGAAACCGGAATACCAAAGACAGGAACACACTGCATCCTATTACGCCGCCACTGCCCGGGACACGACGCGTTATCCAGTCTTGCAGGGCGCACACACGGCGGATATTTGCATAGTAGGCGCGGGCTTTACCGGTATCGCTTCGGCCCTGACGCTGGCCGAGCGCGGCTACTCTGTCGCGGTGGTGGAGGCCAACCGTGTCGGTTGGGGGGCCTCGGGTCGCAATGGCGGCCAGCTCATCGGTGGTTTCAGTGGTGATAAAAAAATCGTCAAACATTTCGGCCAGGATGTCGCTCGCACGATTTGGGACATGCGCTGGCGGGGCCACGAGATCGTCCATGAACGTGTCCAGAAATATTCCATAGCTTGCGATCTGAAGAACGGATACATCGACGTGGCCAAGAACCGGCGCGAAACCGGCTACCTCGAAGAAGATCTTGCCAACCTGGAAAAATACTGCTTTCCCTGGGACTACCGGCTGTTATCCAAAGAAGAGACCCGGTCCACCCTGGGGACCGGCGCTTATGCCTCCGGGCTGATCAATATGCGCAATGGCCACCTGCATCCGCTTAACCTGTGTGCCGGTGAAGCCAGGGCTGCGCACCAGTTGGGCGCGCAGATTTTCGAGCAGTCACCCGTTAGCAACATCGTGCATGGACGCAAACCCAGGGTGGAAACTGCACAAGGTTATGTCGAAGCCAGTACCGTGTTGCTGGCCGGCCACGTGTTCCACCGCCTGGAACAACAGCGACTGTCCGGCACGACGTTCCAGGCAGGCAGTTTCATCATGGCGACCGAGCCTTTGCCGGAAGCCACCCGCAAGGAGATCAACCCGCAGGACCTCGCCGTGTGCGAAGTCAGCAATATTATCGATTACTACCGCCTGTCTGCCGACGGGCGCCTGCTCTATGGCGGGCGCACCAATTATTCCGGCCGCGTGCCGGCCAGCATCCGTGCCTCGCTGGAACCGCGTATGCTGAAGGTATACCCTGGACTCAAGGGCGTGCGCATCGACTACGAATGGGGCGGCAGCATCGGCATTGTCATCCGCCGCATTCCCATGGTCGGGCGCATCGATGACAATATTTACTACGTGCAAGGCTATTCCGGCCACGGGGTCAACACCACCCACATCATGGGCGAAATCGTTGCCGATGCCATTGCTGGCGCCATGGAACGCTTTGACCTGTTTGCGAAAATGCCGCAGATCCGCATTCCCGGCGGCAATGCGTTTGGCAACCAGATCGTTGCGCTGGGCATGCTCTACTATCGCCTGAAGGACTTACTCTGAGGAAATACCATGATGGCAAGCTTTAGAAAACTTTGCCGACAATCGTTCATGTTTACGTTCGTGCTCGCTGCACTCGCAAGCCTGAGCGCCTGCCAACAGGAAACCAGCGAGCCTGCTGCAACGGCCCCCGCCAGCGCTCCCGCTCCCGGTGCACCTGACAGCTGGTTGATCATTAATGTCATCGTGCTGGACGGAACAGGCGCAGCCGGCGTACCTGGCTCCGTGCGGGTTTCCGGCAATACCATCACTGAGGTTGGCCAACTCGAAGCCCTGCCCGGGGAAACCGTGGTTGATGGTGGTGGCCAGGTGCTGGCGCCCGGCTTTATCGACACACACAGCCATGTGGCCAGCGATTTGGCGGATTTTCCTGAAGCCTTGCCGGCAGTGAGCCAGGGCATTACCACCATCATCGCGGGGCAGGATGGGGACTCTCACTTTCCATTAACCGAATTCCAGGAGCAGTTCGCAGCCCACCCGGCTGCCCTGAACGTTGCCTCCTACGCCGGCCACAACACCTTGCGCAACGAGGTCATGGGCGATGACTTCCGCAGAGTCGCCACCGCCGCAGAAGTCGAGCGCATGCAAACCCTGCTGTTACAGGAAATGGATTCCGGCGCCCTTGGCCTTGCCACCGGGCTGGAATACGACCCGGGCATTTACTCCGATCCTTCGGAACTGCTGCAACTTGCCAAGGTGGCGGCCGAACGTGGCGGGCGCTACATCAGCCACATCCGCAGCGAAGACCGCTATTTTGAAAAGGCCCTGTTGGAGATCATTGAGATCGGCCGCGTCACCGGCATGCCGGTGCAGATTTCGCATTTCAAGCTGGCCATGAAGCGCCTGTGGGGCAAGTCCCACGAAGTCCTGGCGCAGCTGGACGCCGCGCGCGCCGAAGGCATCGACATCACCGCCGACATCTACCCGTATGAATACTGGCAGTCCAACCTGATGGTGTTGCTGCCGGGCCGCGACGTCAACGACCGCGCCGAGCTTGAGCTTGCTGTGAACGAGATTGCGCCAGCAGAAGGTTTCTGGCTGACCCAGTTCGATCCGGAACCGGAATACGTGGGCAAGACCCTGGCGGAAATATCCGTGCTGCGCAACACCGACCCGGCCACTGCCCTGTTCCAGCTGATCAATGAATCGGAAGCCATGAAGGCAGAAACCGGCAAACAGGCCGACGCCATGATTGGCACCAGCATGGTCGAACCCGACATCCTGGCCTTGCTGAACTGGCCGCATACCAATGTGTGTACCGATGGAGGACTGGTGGATCTGCACCCGCGGGCGCGCGGAACCTATCCCCGCATCCTGGGGCGTTACGTGCGGGAACTGCATGCTTTGTCATTGGAAGAGGCCGTGCACAAGATGTCGGGCCTCGCTGCTGAACACATGGGTTTCACCGACCGCGGATTGATCCGCCCGGGCATGAAGGCCGACCTCGTGCTGTTTGATCCCGCCACGGTCATCGACCACGCGACACCGCAGGATTCGCAGGCCCTGAGCACGGGCATCAGCCAGGTTTGGGTGAACGGCGTTACGGTGTTTTCTGACGGCGCAGTCAGTGGTAACCTGCCCGGCATCTTTATCCGCAGGGAAAAAGCAAAATCATGAAGACCGTTTCCTTCGCTTCGCCCTGGCTGATTTTCCTTGGCCAGGCTTCGGATAACCTGCATGCCAAGACCGGCCATGGCCTGGTCGATTGGCGGCGGGAGCAGTGTGTTGGCCAGTTGCGTTTCCCCGGCTGCGCAGCCGACCTCGGGATACCTGACATGACACCCGCAGAAGCCGCAGCGGCAGGTGCAAAAAGCCTGGTGATCGGTGTTGCGCCCGTTGGCGGCGCGCTGCGCCCGGAATGGACTGCAACCCTGATTGACGCCATGCGGGCCGGTCTCGACCTGGTCAGCGGCATGCACTCGCCACTCGGCAATGTGCCGGAGTTGGCCAAAGTTGCGAAAGAGACGGGCCGCAACCTGGTCGACATCCGCAAGCCGCCACCGGGCATTCCGGCAGCCAGTGGACAAAAGCGCACAGGCAAACGCCTGCTGATGGTGGGCACCGACTGTGCCCTGGGCAAGAAATACACCGCACTGGCCTTGCACCGGGAAATGCAAAAACGCGGCATGAAAGCGACCTTTCGTGCCACCGGCCAGACCGGCATCATGATCTCCGGCGGTGGCATGCCCATGGATGCCGTGGTCTCGGACTTTCTTTCGGGTGCAGCCGAGCTGCTCTCACCGAACAACGACCGGGACCACTGGGACGTGATCGAAGGCCAGGGATCTCTGTTCCATCCCGCTTATGCTGCGGTCACGCTGGGCCTGGTGCATGGTTCTCAACCGGACGCCATGGTGCTATGCCATCAGGCCGGCCGCACCACCATTATTGACTACCCGGATTACCCCATTCCGGCTTTGAAGGAATGCATCCGGCGCTACGAGGAAGCAGCGGCGCTGACCAACCCCGCCGCCCGCGTGATTGGCCTGAGCGTCAATACCTCAGCGCTGGATGATGCAGCGCGCAAAAAATTTCTGGCCAAATGCACTGACGAAACCGGCCTGCCGAGCGTGGACCCCATTGCGATCGGTGTTGGAGCCCTGATCGAGCGGCTTTAAGCGCTTTCACACAAACAGGTTTACTGCCGGGCTTGATGTTGCTTATTCATCAAACACGTCATCTTGCCTTCGGGCTCAGCGGCAGCTACACTGTATTGCATATGCGATGCAAATAGGAGCGGTCATGAAAAATGCCACTTTGCCTCCGTTACGAGTAGATGGCGCGCTACGCGCGGCGGCTGAATCGGTTTTGCAGCAAGGCGAAACCTTGTCCGGCTTTGTGCTGGAAGCAGTGCGCCTGAACATCGAGCGTCGTGAAGTTCAGCGTGAATTCATTGCACGAGGGCTCGCTGCCCGCGATGCCGCCAAACAGTCCAGGCGTTATGTTTCGTCTGACGAAATGCTAAAACGCCTGGACAAGTCGTTAATAAAAGCGCGCGCCAAAGCACACGGACCCTAGCAGGTGGGCTACCAGGTCCGCTTTGCACCTGCGGCAGCGGAAGATTTGCAAAGGTTGTTTGATTTCCTGGCTGATCAGGACCTCGACGCAGCAGAGCGCGCCAGGGTGGTGATTGCTCAGGGGATTGGGGTGTTGCAAACCTTCCCGTTCAGTTGCCGCAAGGCTTCGCCGGAAAATCCATTTCTGCGCGAGCTGGTGATCAGCTTTGGCAGCTATGGTTATGTTGCATTATTTGAAGTGGAAAATAACAAAACTGTGACGGTGCTGGCCGTGCGACATCAGCGCGAAGAGGATTTCCACTAAACGGAAATGCACCAAGGCCTGGGTTGCACTCAGAACTTTGTTTTTGAGCCTTACCGGCTCAGGCGGCCTGGTCGATCTGGCAATCCGCGCGCACCAGCAGGATCAGGCCGGCGCCGACCGTGGCGAAGCCTGCACCGATTGCGATGGCCGCAGTCCAGCCAAATTTATCGGCCACCAGGGCGAGCAACACTGCGTTGATAAATCCCATCAGATTGGCGCCGGTATTCATCAGGCCGCCCGCGGCTCCCGCGTGGCGCCCGCCCACGGCGGTGGAGGTTGCCCAGTACGGGCCCTCAGTTGTCTGGTTGAAGAAAAAGCACAGCCCCAGCATGACCGCAGCAGCATAGGCATTCGGGTGGAAAGCCACACCCAGCAACAGCGCACCTGAAACCAGCATGCTGAACACAATCGGCCAACGGCAGCCGAGGCGCAAACCTATCCGGCCACACAAATTGTCGCAGCTCCACCCACCCAGGGCAGCGCCAACCCCTGCGCACAGCCACTGTGCTGAAGTCAGAAACCCGGCTTCCTGCTCGGCAAATCCCCGCACCGTCACGAGATAATAAAAGCCCCAGCTGAATACCACGTAAAATACAAAATTCATGCAGGAGTAGCTCAGGGTCACCAGCACCAGGTCGCGATTTTTCAGCACCCTCAGCCAGGCCGGTTGAGCGCCGGCAACGACTTCGGCCGCCGCAGCGATTTCCGCGGCGCTGCGCCCGGCCGTGATCAGCGCCACTTCGGCCGCGTTGGTCGATTTGTGTTGTGCCGGGACGTCGCGCGCATACCACCACCACAAAGTGGCTGCGGCGAAACCAAACGGTGCGAGGATCACAAACGACAAACGCCAGCCCACCATGCTCATCAACCACGGCAAGGCAGAGGCCGTTGCCGCCAGTCCAAACGTGAGCCCGCTACTGGTCAGTCCATTGGGGAACCCCCAGCCCCCGACCGGAAACCAGCGCCCAATGCTGGCGCCCACCACCGGAAAAATGGGCGCATGCACGGCGCCTACCAGGAACTGCACCACCATCAGCGAGCCCAGGATCATCGTGCTTGATGCCACATCTGCGCCCGGCACCAGGCTGGTGATGACAATCAGCACCGCCCAGGCCGCCGAAATCAGAGCCAGGGTCTTGCGCGGCCCGAAGCGGCCGCCAAGGACACCACCGGGAAACTGGAACAGGGCATAACCCAAGGGAAACGCCGACATCACCCAGCCCCACTGGATCTCGCTCAAATGCAGATCGGCCCTCATGGAAGGCGCCGCAATGGAGAGGTTGCCGCGCAGCAGATAGGAGACGAAGCTGAGGGCGATGAGCAAGGCGAGTATGCGCCAGCGCACGGAGGTGGGGCGGTTCACATGTGCATGATTTACGGCGGGGTTACTCGCTGTCATGGATAGGCCCTAATTAGTGGTTATTGTTCGCCCGCCCAATCATGAACCAACTCCCCTCCCATCACAAACTGGAAGCCGGGTAGGAATGAAGTCACAATACGAAAATGCATACCAATGTCCTCCCTGGCCTCGAGCCCACCCTCCCCTCCTCCTGGTACACCCGGAAAAAATACTTTGCGCTGGAGCGCGAACACCTGTTCATGCGCGAATGGATTTGTGTAGGCCGGGAAGAAGAAATTCCGCACAAGGGCGACAGCAAAGTGCTGGATCTCTACGGTGAAAGCATCCTCATGCTGCGCAATGGCAAAGAAGAGATCAAGGCGTTTTACAACGTCTGCCGCCACCGCGGCGCGCGCATCTGCGCGGCTCCAGGAGACGATGATTCCGTGCTCGCGCTCAAAGGTGGCGTGGTCGGCAGCCGCTCCATCATCTGCCCCTACCATGCCTGGACTTATGACCTCGATGGTCAGCTGATCAGCGCGCCCTTCCTCGCGGACAACCCAGACTTCGATATGAAAAATGTGCGACTGCACCCGGTCGGGGTCGCGACCTGGGGCGGATTTATTTTTCTCAACCTGACACCCGACGAAGCCCCCGACTTCGAAGAAACCATCAAGGTAGCCAGGCGGCGATTTGTGCGGTATCCGCTCGCCGACTTGCGCATTGCCCACACCATTTCCTACGAGGTCAACGCCAACTGGAAAGTGCTGTGTGAAAACTACAACGAGTGCTACCACTGCGGTCCGGTGCACCCGGAACTGTGCCGCATCGTACCGGCCTTCCGCGAGGCGGGCGGCGCGAACCTGGACTGGGAACGCGGCATCCCGCATCGTGAAGGCGCGACCACCTTCACCTTCAGCGGCGAATCCACCCGCCGCAGTTTTCCCGGGCTGGACGCAGACGAACAGGTACGGCACAAGGGCGAACTGGTCTACCCCAATTTGTTCATGAGCATGGCGCGCGAGCATGTGACGTTTTACATCCTGCAAGCCAAAGGCCCGGACAAGACCCTCATCGACTGCCACTTCCTGTTTGAACCCTACGAAATCGCCAAGGACGACTTCGATCCCTTCGACGTGGTCCATTTCTGGCAAGTGGTGAACCTGCAGGACTGGGCCATCTGCGAGCGCGTGCAGCAGGGTATGACTGCGCGCGTGCATGAACGTGGCGTGTACGCGCCCATGGAAGACTGGAACCTCGACATCCGCCGTTACGTGATCGACCGGATCGGGCCTCATGTTGACCCAAAAGTCGATGAGTAGCTGGCAGGCCCGGGAGGCGGTGCTATACTGAAATTATTAGCAAGGAGGCTTCGCCGTTTTCCAGACCCGGAGAGAGGCCATGACCAAGTCGCGTTTCCTTGCTGTAATCTTCACCTGCCTGTTCGCGCTCACCCTCAAAGCCGCTGACCCGACCAAAGTACCGAGCACCCTCAACGCCGCTGATCCGACAAAAGTACCGCGCACGCCACTGGACGAGGTTCACTTCGAGCCATCCACCACGCGCGCCTTTGACCGCAGCGGCCAGTACGTCACCAAGAAAGTCAAAGCCGACGGCACGGTGCAAACCGAGCTGAACGGCAGTTTCCAGAACGTCACCGTGGCGCGAATGGGACCGGGCGGGGTGATTGAAACGTATTGCACCACCAGCGAGCAGGACGCCAAAAACTGGATGGCGCGCGTGGATGGCCGGCCCGACAGCAAAGCACTCAACACAACTTTCAGCCCGCCGCCGCAGGTGAAAACGCCATGAAAAGCGCGCTCGCCCTGCTCCTGTGCCTGGCTGGACTAACGTGCTTGCCCGCTGAAGCCGCCACGTTCGTTATCTTCAATGCCGACGGCGCCGGCGAAGGATTCAACGATCCCGCTGCGCCGGCGCACGCCAACCAGATCGGCAACAACCCGGGCAGCACCCTCGGCCAGCTGCGCCTCAATGTGTTCAATGCCGCCGCGCAGATATGGGGCAACCTGCTCAGCAGCAACATCACCATCACCATCAGCGCGCAATTCAATACCCTGGGCTGCAGCCAGTTCAGCGGCACCCTGGGTTCGGCCGGAACCACCGGCAGCGCGTCCAATTTCAGCGGGGGAATTGCGTCGGTGGCCTATCACATCGCCCTGGCGGAAAGCCTTGCCAACTCCAACATCAATGCCGGCAGCGCCGAAATCAACGCCACGTTCAACAGCGCGGTGGACACCAATAACGTTAACTGCCTGGGCGGCGGCGGCTTTTATTATGGCCTCGACGGCAACGCGCCGGCCGGCACCACCGCCCTTTTCCCCGTGGTGCTGCACGAACTGGCCCATGGCCTGGGCTTCAGCACCATGGCTGACGTCGGTTCCGGCGGCACCGGCAACTTCACTGGCTCCCTCGGCTTCCCCGATGCCTTCAGCCGTAATCTGCTGGACCTTGAAACCGGCAAATCCTGGGACGCCATGACCCCGGGTGAACGGCTGGCCTCGGCCATCAATGCGCCGGACCTGGTGTGGAAAGGCGCCCAGGTCACTGCCAACCGTTCCCAGTTCCTCGGCCCCGCGCCGGAAATCGCCATCAATGCCCCGCCGGGCATCGTCGGCACGCACCTGTCCATCTTTGGCGATGAACCGACCATCGTCATGCCTGGAGGGGGTGTTACTGCGAGCATGGCCGATGGTACGGCGCTGGTCACGGATCCGTGCGCGGATGTGCCCGCAGGCGTCACCGGCAAGATCCTGCTCTACGATTTGCCCGCGGGCTGTCCTGCAGCCATTCCGGCCTTCCTTGCCCAAGTCGGCTTGGCCACGGGGGTGATCATTGCCAGCACCAGCGGTACCAGCCTGCCCAATATGGCCGGGCAGATCGACAACCAGGCGGTGACCATTCCCTACGTGGGCGCGACACTGGCCGTGGGTAGCAGTTTGCGCAGCAACATTGGTACAGCAAATGTGACAATTCGCAACAGTGCCACCGTGCTGAGCGGCGACAACCAGGGCAAACTGCGGATGTTTGCGCCAGGCACTTTCGCCCCGGGATCGTCGGTTTCGCACTGGGCTTCGGAGGCGCGGCCGGACCTGCTGATGGAATCCGTGAAAGGCAGCAACGCCTGGAACCAGGTGGATATCACACCGTCTGCATTTGCCGACATTGGCTGGATCTTACTCACAGCGGATCCAACCCTGATCTTCAAGAACGGGTTCGAGAACTAGTCCCAATTAATTCCCGGAATCGCAGGCTAGCATCGCACCCGCGGATTCCAATACCCGCCTGCTGCTTGCCACCAACGGTGCTCTGCACCGATCATAGGGCTACGCCTTATACATTGAGAAGCCAGCATGGCCCACAGCCCCTCCTCCTCCACCGCCCTCATCATCGGCGCAGGCCACAATGGCCTGACCTGCGCGTTCTACCTCGCCAAAGCCGGAATGAAAGTCCGCGTGTTCGAAAGGCGCCACATGGTCGGCGGCTGCGCAGTCACCGAAGAAATCGACCCGATCAATGCCCCCGGCAATCGCGTATCGACCGCCTCCTACATGGCCAGCATGCTGCGCCCGGAAGTGATCCGCGACATGGAGCTGGCCCGGCACGGCCTGAAAATGATTGCCGCCAACCCCAGCGTGCAGGTCGCTTTCGAAGATGGCGGCGTATTGCCCTGGTGGCATGACCGGCAGCGCACCCACGATGAACTCGCGCGCTACAGTCATCACGACGCCGAGACCTTCTTCACACTGGACAAAGAACTCAAAGTGCTGGCCAGCTACCTGCAGCCCTTCTTCCTCGAGCCACCACCCAACACTGAAGCCAAGGGCATTGCCGGCCTCCTGGAAATCCTGCGCGTGGGCAATCGCCTGCGCGGCCTCAATGGCAAGAAGATCAGCGAACTCATTGCCTTCCTCACCGGCAGCCTGGAACAACTGCTGGACCGGTACTTCCAGTCAGAACAAGTCAAGCGGCTGATACTCGCCAACAACCTCTACGGCAAACACGGCGGGCCCAAAGACGCGGGCAGCGCCATGGGATTGTTGTTTCATCTCTTGAGCGGCGGCGAGGAGGCGCAACAGGGCTTCACCGGCCACGTCATCGGCGGCATGGGCGCCATCACGGAGGCTATGGCCAAGGCCTGCGTCGAGGCCGGGGTGGAAATCAACACCAGCACCGCCGTGCAGAATGTGAAGGTCGAAGGCAATCGAGCTACTGGTCTCGTGCTGGAAAACGGCCTGGTGCTGGACGGCGATATAGTGGTGAGCAACGCCGACCCCAAGCGCACCTTCCTCGGCCTGGTCCCGCCCGGGCACCTGGATGAAGACTTCATCCGCCAGGTGAAAGCCATCGTCATGAACGGCCCCAGCGCCAAGGTCAACCTCGTGCTGAACGAAGTGCCGAAAGTCACCGGCATGCCTCACGACACACCACCCCTGCAGCGCATGCTCTACACCCTGGTGCCCACCTTCGCCCAGGCACAGGCCTGCTACAACGCCGCACAAAATGGAGAAATCGCCCGCGACCTGTGGGTGGACTGCATCGAAGCCTCCGCCATAGACCCCGACCTCGCCACCCCCGGCCACCACGTGCTCACCTGCTTCGTGCAATACGTGCCCTACCACCTCAAAAGCGGCACCTGGGACGACCACCGCGAGTCCCTCGGCAACCGCGTTGTGGAGATCATCGGCCAGTACGCACCGAATGTACCCGGGGCTGTAGTTGGAAGGGACGTGATCACGCCGCTGGACCTCGAGCGCCGCTTCGGCATCACCGAAGGCAATATATTTCATGGCGATATTCGTTTGGATCAGTTGTTTTTCATGCGCCCCGTGGCAGGCTGGGCACGATACAAGACGCCGCTGGAGGGATTATATTTGTGTGGGGCCGGGACTCATCCGGGGGGTGGGGTTACGGGGGCGCCGGGGTTTAACTCCGCACGTGCTGTTCTTCGCGAACTCAAGTAACCGTAAAGCAATCAAAGGGGCCGGATACCGCGTCGCCTGGTGCACCCCGCCGTCAGCGCCTGGCCGGCCCATGGCACAGCACCACGCTGTCTTCCGGAAAACCCTCATATCGCGGTAAATCATCAGCCACCTCAAACCACGAAATGCGCTCGGGGTAGAAAGCATGGGAAGTTGGAACGATGGCCTCCGGATCGTCAAACGTACTCACATGCAATTCAATGACCCGGCCCAATTCGCCCGCATCACCTTCCCAGGTAAGTGGTGTGCCGCAGTTACTGCAAAATGCCCGCAGTACCGCGGGTGATGACGCGTAAAAGCTTCGTTCTTTGCCCGAAAACGTGACCTGGCTTTTAAGGTATCCGGCCAGGGTTACCACCGGCC
>Ga0315271_10000259_pt1 | contig 27654 bp, 19 predicted proteins | sample C3_top_MG_FD_204664 | JGI IMG/M metagenome (GOLD analysis project Ga0315271, IMG submission 204664) | Sediment microbial communities from Yellowstone Lake, YNP, Wyoming, USA - C3_top | ecosystem: Environmental > Aquatic > Freshwater > Lake > Sediment | place: USA: Wyoming | collected 2017-08-01
ACCGAAAGACTGTCGCCCTCAGAGGCCTGCCCGGCTGGTTCCTTCCCGCTGTCCTCCTTCGCCGACTTGCCCGCTGCGTGATCCGCCTGCCAGGAGTCCGCGATGTGGTCGTCATCGTCGTCGTAAGGGATGCGGACGTGATTGAGCTTCCCTCCCGTCACCTTCGCCGGCTGCCACGTGCCATCGAACTCTGCCTCGGCCTTCAGCTTCCCCCAGGCGCCCCAGTCATGACTGTCGATCGTGATGGCGGCCTGCCTGCCCCCCTGGGCCGATGTGGCAACCGAGGTCTCCCCGTTCTGTTCGACAGCCCAGCCCGTGGAGCTCGCAAAGCTCAGGTCCGGGTCAGCGTTGCCGTCACGGCTGTTGCAGCAGGTGCCGGGCTCCTTGCTCACGTCGTAAAGAGTGAAGCGGAAAGCCTCGGCAGACTTGTCTCCCTTGACGTCGACGTGGGCGGTCCAGGAGTTGTTCTCCTCGGGAAGCCACTTCCGGTCGATCTCCCGGAGTTCGACCTCCGGATCCTTCTCCTTCGACGGGGGACCCAGAGCTACGGTGTAGTCGATGATGAGCTTCCCGGTGCCCGAGTGGCCGGTGTATTCGTGGCTCAGATGATCGGAGATTTTGCGGTTGCCCGATTTCGACGGGAACGCAAACCGCAGAGCCACATCAGAGCGATTCATGTCGTCGATCGGATGTTTGTTGGCGCAGTCTTTGAATGTTTCCTCCGCGATTGCCGGGGAAATGGGATAGGGCGTGGCAAGCCCATCTTCATCGCAAATCTTTCCATCTTTGCAATTCATTCCCACGGTATCGGCGAAATCGAGAAGCACAACGCCTCCATGGATGCCGTCGTAGCGCAGGCCGAAGCTGCAATAAGCACTGGTGTGCCGATCATCTGGCGCATACGTCCAATTCACCATGGGCAGGTCTCCGCCGAGGATCAGCTTCCCCTTCCCTGCGACCGCAATCTTGTGCTGTGAGGAGAGCAATGCCATGTCTTTGGAGCTCTCGGGCGGTTGGTGGCCCCCTTCGAAATCCACGCGATAGGACGATGTTTCGGTGAGGGTGATCGTGATATCGTCGTCGGCAGTGGCGCCCCCCTCCGAGAAGTGCCCCCGTGCCGTCAAGACCGCCCTCAGCGTCACCGTGACCTGATCCGGCACATCCTTGCTCCCCTTGGCCCAGCAGGATTGCTGACCGAGGCCCATGAAGAGCAGGCAGGCGATGGGCAGGACCGGAAGGAGTCCGCATGGTAAAGCGTAGTGATCCTTGAGCATGGCGGCGCTTTGCATGGTTTTCCGTCTCCCTGCGCGAATTGTAGTACAGTGGTGCAAGAGGCGGATAGAAAATTATCGTTCGCTGCGACCCGATGCGGGCCGTGAACTCGTGCCCCGGGGCGTGGAGGTCCTATGAACAGAGTGACCGTGATCGTCATCGCGTCGTTGCTTTTCGGCGGGTCAGCGCGCGCGGACGAGATCAAGGTCGAGGGCGGGGCCACGACGATTTCTTCGGTGTTCCTGACGGTGCAATCGATGTTCGAGGCCGAGACGGGGCACACCATGAGCGTCGTCCAGTCTACGGCGGTCGCGGGAATGATCGCCCTTGAGGCAGGCAAAGTCGACATCGCCGCAGCCGCCCACCCTCTTGAAGACCTGTTGGCCGCCGCGGCGAAAGAAGGAGTGGTGATCGACAAATCCACCCTGGTCGCGACGCCAATCGAGGAGAACCGCCTGATCGCGATCGTTCACAAAAGCAATGCCGTAAAGAGGCTCTCCAAGGAGCAGTTGAAAGACATATTCACCGGCAAGGTCGGCAACTGGAAAGAGGTCGGCGGGAGCGATCTGGACATAGACGTGGTCTGGGCCACGGAAACCAAAGGACAAAACGCACAGTTCACCAGGGTCGTTCTCGACGGCGAACCGGTCACCGCGAACATCCGCGAGGTCAAGGGCTACCGGAGCATCGAGAACCTCGTCGCCGTGTTGCCGAGCGGCGTCGGCATCATTCCCGTCAGCATGAGTTCATCGCAGATCCACGCGCCCGAGATACCCGCGATCACGAGCCCGATGTACGTGATCACGAAAGGCCAGCCTTCCCCGAAAGTGCAGCAGTTCATCGACTTCTACCGACGTGAGATCAATTTCCTCAAGTGACCGGCAAGACCTGAATCTGTCCCCCGTCAGAACCGTACCGGCTGGGCTGTCCGAGCGCGCTCGCGCAGCTTCTCGAGCCAGCGCGGCCCCGAGAGCGCCCGGGCCAGCTCGACGGCGATATGGCGCGGCTCGATGCCGAGGTCGAGGTTGCGGCCGAGGCCCGTCAGGCAGGACGGACAGTTGGTCAGCAGCACGGTTCGGCCCGGCTGACCGCCACGCTGCTCGGCGAGCGCCGCGCGTTTTCGGTGCAGCATTGCGCCCGTGATGTCGGGACGCGACAGCGCCAGGGTCCCCGCTTCGGAGCAGCAGTGCGGCGTTACCCCGACGCGCGCTCCCGCCATTTCGAGCAACGCAGCCCCGCGGCCATCGAGCGAGTCGTGGCACGGGGAGTGGTACAGGAAGTCGCCGGTGATCGCGACGGTCGCGCCGAGTTCGAATGCCAGCCGCGACGCGTCCGTCACCGCGCACCCGAAGACCTTGCCGATCTCCAGCGCGACGAGCGCCTCGCGGCAGGTGCCGCAGGTCACGGCCACCGCGTCGAAGGCCAGGTGGCTGAACATCTCGCGGATCTGGGCGAAGACGATGGCGTCGCGCAGCCCGATACGCCCGTGCATCTCGGTGCGCGCGGTGGCGTACGCCGGGAAGCCGCAGCAGAGGTACGGAGGCGGCAGCACCACCCGCGCGCCCCGCTCCAACAGCAGGTGCAGCGCGGCGAGCCCCACCGAGCCGTAGAGCCGCTCCGAACCGCACCCGGGGAAGTAAAAGACGGTCGACCTCGCCGCGGCGTCCGGCTCGAACACGAGCGCCTGGTCCGGCTCGCAGGGGGGGAGCACATCGCGCAGCCCGGTCGGGTCGGGGGGCGGCAGCGGCGACCCGAAGAGCGAGCCGCGCCCCGCGCCGCCCGCGCCCTTCAGGGGTCGCACGGCGTGCGCCACGAGGCGCTGGGCCGCGCCGCCCGCACCGAGCACCACCGCACGGAAGAACCGGTTCGTGACCGGCGAGACGCTCTCAAGGTAGCCGAGCGTCGCGCGGGTCGCGAGCGCCGTGTGCTTGAATTCGTGGACCGCGAGGATGCGGCGCTCGAGCACCGAGACTTCCCCGGTGTCGATACCCACCGGGCAGGGCTTGAGGCACTTGTGGCAGAGCGTGCAGTGGTCGGCGACCTGCTCGAGGTTGCGCAGCAGCTCAAAGGCGCCGCCGCGCTCGCGCTGCGCGTCGTAGAGCAGTGCCTCGATCAGCGCGCCGATCGCCAGGTTCTTGTTGCGCGGGTGGTAGAACAGCCCGCGCGCGGGGTAGAAGACGCAGCAGTCGGGCTTGCACTTGCCGCAGCGCACGCAGTGGGCGATCTTCAGCGCCAGCTCCTCCAGCTGGCCATGCCGCAGGATCTGCGCCTCGAGCTCGAGCAGGTTGAACGAGGGGGTGTAGATCAGCTCGAGCGCCTCGAGGTCCTCGAGCTTGCCCGGGTTCATCAGGCCGCCGGGGTCGACGCCGCGCCGGTAGGCCGCGAGCGCCTCGCGCAGCGCGGGATCGAGGTACTTGAGCTTGGTGACCCCGATGCCGTGCTCCCCCGAACAGACGCCGCCGAGCGCGGCGGTCTTCTCCATGAGCCGGTCGACCGCGGCTTCGGCCCGGCGGAGCATCGCCCGGTCGTTCGACATGACCGGTATGTTCACGTGCACGTTCCCGTCCCCGGCGTGCATGTGCGTCGCCAGGACCACCAGGCGGGAGCGTACGTGCCGCACGATCCCCTCGACCCCGGCCGCGACCTCCGGATAGCCGCGCGTCAGTTCGCGCAGCGCGGCGAGCAGCCCTTCGACCGCGGTGCCGCCGCGCATCTCCTCGGAGTCCTCCCAGGAGAGCGCCTCGAGCGCCTCCTCGCACAGGTCGAGCGCGCGGGCGATCTTGCCGCCAAGCCACTGCGGGTCCTCCTGCGACGGCGCCTCCTCGAAGAAGTCGCGCAGCCGGCGGGCAAGCTCGGCCAGGTTCTCGCGCTCCTCATCGAGGTTCACGCCGTCGACCCAGCGGGAGAACTCGGCGAGGGCCTCGAGCGGCAGCACGATGTCCTCGTTGAGCTTGAAGGCGTTCGTGCGCGCCGCGATCGCGCCGAGACGCTTGCGGTCGGCCCAGAAGCGCTTCGCCTCGGCGGCGTCCCGGGCCACCGCGATCTCGGTGTTGGCGTGGCGCTCGAGGATGGCGCGGATCGTCGCGACCGCGCGCTTGAGCTGGGCGTCATCGTGCCCGACGACGTCGATCAGCAGGACGGCTTTCGGCGTGCCGGCGCGCGCGGCCTTCACGCGGTAGTCGATGGCCCGCACATACTGGCCGTCGAAGTGTTCGAGCGCCTCGAGCGCCTCGGCGCCCCCGTCGGGGAAGGCGCGCACCAGTTCGAGGATCACCTCGCTCGCCTCGTCCATGTCGCCGCCGAAGAACTCCAGGCACAGCGTGGCCGCGGCCGCGTACTTCGGGTGCAGGATGAACTCCGCGGTGGTGACGACCCCGTCGGTGCCCTCCTTCTGCAGCCCCGGCACGCCGCCGAGCGCCTTGTTCGTGATGTCCTTCCAGAGGCCGGGCTTGCGGATCTCCCCGGCGGCGAGCGCGATCGTGCGCACCTCGCGGCCGACGCCGTCCTCGACGCGCCAGCGCACCGTGTCGCCGGGGAGGATCTTGCGCAGCGGGTGATCGAGCCGCCGCACGGTGAAGCTGCCGCCCGGCATCGCGATATTCCAGGCCAGCAGGTTGTCGATGCAGGTGCCGTAGCGCACCGCTGTCTTGCCCCCGGCGTTCTCGGCGATGTTGCCGCCGATGGTGCAGGCCCAGGCGCTCGTCGGGTCGGTGGCGAAGTTCAGACCGCGCCCGGTCGCGGCCTCCATCGCGCGCTCGGTGACCACGCCGGCCTCCAGGCTCATGACGTGTGCCCGCACGATGCGGCCGTCCGCGAGCGTGAAGGCCCGCTCCTCGATCCCGCGGATGCGGTCGAGCCGCTCGGTGTTCACGACGACGCACCCGCTGCGCAAGGGGACCGCGCCGCCGGTGAGGCCGGTGCCGGCACCGCGGGGGATCGCACGCAGCCCGAGCGCGGCGATCGCGGCCAGCAGCGGCTGCACCTGGATCACGTCGGTCGGCAGCGCCACGGCGGCCGGCAGGTAGAGGCGCCAGTCGGTGGCGTCGGTCGCGTGCGACACCAGCGCGAACGGGTCGAACAGCACGTTCGCCGCGCCGACAATCGCGCCGAGGCTGCGGCGGATCCTCTCGCGTTCCGCCGGGAGGTCCGCCACGTCGCGGCGGAACGCCTCCAGCAGCGCGACCGCGCGCCCGAGGACCTCGGGCATGAGCAGGTCGCCCTCCGCCTGTCGCCCGATCAGCGCGAGGTCGTCAGCGAGGTTGCCGAACAGGTGGCGGCGGCGGCGCGGGTCGACCACGAGTTCCTCCACCAGGAACGGGTTGCGCCGGTGGATGAAGATCTCGCCGAGCACGCGCATCAGGAGGCGTGCGAGGCGGCCCGTCACACGTCTGGCCCGCAGCCGTTCGATCGCCGCCCACCCCTCGGAGCCGAGGAGCAGCGTGACCACCTGGCGGTCGTCGGCCGAGGTGTAGTTGAAGCGGATCTCGCGCAGGTCAGGCATTGTCATGGCCGGGGAATCGTCGCCCGCGGTGGTGCGGATGTCAAGGCAGCGGAGCAACTCAAGACATTGAATTTGGCCATTGGCGGCCATATAATCGGCTCTTACCATCGAAGCGCGAGACGCGGCCTCGGGAAGGGGTGCAGTCGTGTATCGAACCCGGTTCGGGCAAGGAACACCATACCGGCTCCTTCCAGCCGCATGAACATTTTCTCACGACGCGATGCGGCCCTGCGCGCGCCGACGGTCGCCGCGGCGCTCCTCCTGCTCCTCTTCCTGCCCGTCACCGCCACCGCCAGCGACGACTGGTACCCGGAGCGGCGCAGGGACCAGTTCCCGACCGACCCGGGGCACGTCGCCGTTCCCCTGCCGTTCAATCTCGAAGGCATCGGCTGGGGCGTCGGGGTCCTCGGCGCCCTGACGAATGTCGCGGGCACCTGCACGGACGTCTCGGGGGCCGCGTTCACGGGCGACATCACCGGCGGCTACCTGGCGGTCGACCAACTCCATCTGGCACCCCGGCGCCTGGTCCTCGACCTCGGCCTGGGCTACATGAGCAAGGCGAGCGTCGTGACCTACAACCAGCGGGGGATGAACTCCGACCGGGACGACTACTCGATCGTCGAGTTCAGGGACATGCTCCAGGGCGGCCTCCGGCTGACCGCGACGTTCCTCGACCGGCGGCTCGAGGGCTTCGTCGGGGTGTACGGGGGCAGAGGCCAGCTCGGATCGATCCGCGACCCCGATGGCGAGGTGATCATCGAGGCGCAGGACGCCCCGACGGAGACCTCCTCAACCTGGATCGCCGGGGCCCGCTTCGACTTCACCGACGATGCGATGGACCCGCGGCGCGGCCTGCGGTGCGAGGGGAGCATCTGGCGCTCACCGCCGGCCGACGCGGGGCCGGACTCCTACCTGACAGATATCAGCGTCACCGGCTACGTGCCGATCGGGAAGCGCAGCACCTGGGCCTTCACCTACTTCCACTCCGACGCACACGTGCTGCACGAGGGCGAGACCGACCCCGCGGCCATCGCCGACGAGCAGGGACTCGACTGCGGCTCGATCGTCGACCCCCTCGAGCGCGACCGGTGCCTGCGGTACCTGGACATCGTCGTGGCCGAAAACCGCTACGGATCGGCAACCTCCCTCGGCGGGACAAGCCGGCTGCGCTCCTACGGGGAAGGGCGGTTCCGCGGGGCCCACTCCCGGCTCGTCGGGACCGAGCTGCGCTGGAACCTCACGGACGAGAGGACCCCGTTCAACATCGTGATCATGAAGGACATCCGCACCGCGTTCCAGATCGCCTTCTTCTACGAGATCGGCACCGTCGCCGACCGGGAAGGCGACCTCTGGTCGTCGACGCGCTCCTCCTTCGGGGCGGGCTTCCGCATGGTCACCGCCTCCGGGATCGTCTATCGGGTCGACCTCGCCTTCGGCGACGAGGGTTTCGTGCCCACCATCTTCTTCATGTACCCGTGGGAGATCTGAGGCGGCGATCGGCAGCGGTTGCCGGGTTCGCACCAGTTTCTCACCTTGACACTCCGCGGGGCGGCCGACAATATATACCGCGCAGCTAGTGAATGTCGCCGGGGACGATCGGTCTCGAAGCGACACGGGGCATTGCCATGCGGGGGGAGGCAGGTCTGATGGGTCGCTTCGACGAAGTGCACGCGCGTTCACTGAAGGATCCGGAGGGTTTCTGGGGTGAGGCTGCCGGGAAGGTCCACTGGTACCGCACGTGGGACATGGTCCTGGACGACCGGAGCGCCCCCTTTTATCACTGGTTCACCGGCGGCCTGACCAACACCTGCTACAACGCGCTGGATCGCCACGTCGAGGGCGGCCGCGCCGATCAGGCCGCGCTCATCTACGACAGCCCGGTCACCGATACCGTGAAAAGCTACACCTACCGCGAGTTGCGCGACATGACCGCGCTGTGCGCCGGCGCGCTCGCCGACCTGGGCGTCGGCAAAGGCGATCGCGTCATCATCTACATGCCAATGGTCCCGGAGGCCGTCGTCGCGATGCTGGCCTGCGCCCGCCTCGGGGCGGTGCACTCCGTCGTCTTCGGCGGGTTCGCCGCCAACGAACTGGCGGTGCGCATCAACGACGCGGAGCCGAAGGTCATCATCTCGGCCTCCTGCGGCATCGAAGTCAAGCGGGTCATCGAGTACAAGCCGCTGCTCGACGAGGCGATCCGGTTGGCGCGCCACAAGCCCGAACGCTGCCTGATCTTTCAGCGGCCACAGGCGAAGGCCGCGCTGACCCACGGGTTCGACGTCGACTGGGTCGAGGCGATGGCCGCGGCCAAGCCGCACGAGTGTGTGCCAGTCTCGGCCACCGACCCGCTGTACATCCTCTATACCTCGGGAACCACGGGCCAGCCCAAGGGCGTCGTGCGCGACACCGGCGGCCACATCGTCGCGCTGCAGTGGACGATGAACAACATCTACGACTGCCCTCCGGGATCGGTCTTCTGGGCGGCCTCCGACATCGGCTGGGTCGTCGGGCACTCCTACATCGTCTACGGCCCGCTTTTCAACGGGAACACGACCCTCCTCTACGAAGGCAAGCCGGTCGGCACCCCTGACCCCGGGGCCTTCTGGCGCGTGATCTCGCAGCACAAGGTGCGCGCCCTCTTCACGGCGCCGACGGCGTTTCGCGCGATCAAGCGCGACGACCCGAACGGCGAGTACCTGAAGCAGTACGATATCTCGTGTCTCAAGACGCTCTTCCTTGCCGGCGAGCGCTGCGACCCGGACACTCTCCACTGGGCCGAGAGGCTGCTCAAGGTGCCGGTGATCGACCACTGGTGGCAGACCGAGACCGGCTGGGCGATCTGCGCCAACTGCATGGGGATCGAGCACCTGCCGGTCAAAGCCGGCTCGCCGACGCGGGCCGTGCCCGGCGTGGACGTCCGCGTCCTCGACAGCGAAGGTCAGGAGGTCGAGCGCAACATCCTCGGCGCGCTGGTCATCAAGCTGCCGCTGCCGCCGGGGAACTTCCCGACGCTCTGGCAGGCCGAGGAGCGCTTCAAGAAGACCTACCTCGACACCTTCCCCGGGTACTACCAGACCTACGACGCCGGCGTGGTCGACGACGACGGTTACGTCCACGTGATGAGCCGCACCGACGACATCATCAACGTCGCCGGCCACCGCCTCTCCACCGGCGCGATGGAGGAGGTCCTCTCCTCGCACCAGGACGTCGCCGAGTGCGCGGTCATCGGCGTGCACGACCAGCTGAAGGGGCAGGTGCCGCTCGGCTTCCTCGTGCTCAAGGCCGGGGTGGCGCGGCCGGACGCCGACATCGTCAAGGAGGTCGTCAGGCTGGTGCGCGAGAGGATCGGCCCGGTGGCGGCTTTCAAGACCGCGACCGTCATCAAGCGGCTGCCCAAGACGCGCTCCGGCAAGATCCTGCGCGGCATCATGCGCCGCATCGCCGACAGCGAGCCCTACAATATGCCGGCGACGATCGACGACCCGGCGATCCTCGGCGAGATGACCGAGGCGCTCCAGCACATCGGCTACGCGAAGAAGACGGAGTAGGAGTTACCCCTGCGGGAACGCGGCCCACCGTTCGCCCAGCCCGGACGACGGCGGGTCGCCCTTTTCGCTGCGACTTAGCTTCCTATTCCCGCTGCCGCATCAAAAGGCTTTATCGTCATCGGGTCCGTTCCAGCCCACCCCGCGCAACATCACCTCACGGCAGCGGGCTGGAAACATGCAGGATCAGGGTATTCACTCCCTTGTCAACAAGGCAGCAGCAATAATAAAACAAAGGGAATAACAGCATTGTCATGACGATGCTGATAGCCGAATATTGATGGATTATGCCAATTCGCTGGAGAAACGCATAATAGAACAAGTGAAACAAATAGAGCGAGTACGAGTGCTTTCCCAGCGCAGCCACCAATTTTTTCAGCGGCAATTGCGGCTTGTCCTTGAGGAGTACGACCACGAGAATATTCGCCGACAAAATAAGCAAAAAGCCATACAGGAACACTGATGTCCGTGAATAATGAATCATTGCAAGGAAAACCGTGCCGCTGAGAATAAGTGCCGACCGTGGAAACGCGATCGGCAGTCCTTCGAGGTGCTCGAGCAATTTGGGGATAGACAATCCCAAGGCGAATAATCCTACGTAGCCAAAATACACTCCGCAGTAACGAACGACATATTCGCTGACGTGCCAGGGGACTCCGACGTCAAGAATACTCAAAAGGTAATGCCCGAGGGCACTGCCAGTAACTACCAGCGCAACATAGAGAAACGCATGAACTCTCTTGAGTATCTCGAAGAGAGGGATGGCTACGAAGTAGCAAATCATTATGGCAGGGACGAACCAGGCGCCGCTTGAATCAATCGCGAATATTTTCAAAACGGTAAGCTTTTTGCCACTCACTATGCAAATGAACAGATATACCCAATAGAGCGAATATATCCGCACCAACCGCTTTATAAGGAAGGAAACCGATGTGTTCCAGAGAGACGTGCCGCTGTTGTTAAGTGAATGAAAGTTGCCATAACCACTGAGAACAAAAAATATCGAGATCACGCCATGCGCATAGCCAACCAAGCCGACGTCGTAATAATTGTTGTGATAATGGTTCATCATGACAGCGAGAATTGCCAGTCCCTTTAAATAATCCGTGGCAATACGCGATGATCCATTTTCAGCAGTGATACGTTTCGAAGCCTCCCACCTCAACGTGTAATCATTTCCGGCTGTTGCCCGGCCGCCGTCCTTCGACTGGGCGAAACTTCCCTTGGGGTTCAACAAATGCTGGCAATTCTCTTGCCGGGGTGAAGGATTGTCAAGATACCGTACACGAAGAACCTGCCATCGCACGTCGTAAGATCACCATCTTGCACAGATGCACTCCGAAGCATCCACGCAGGTTCGTGGTGCCTCCTCCGGCCTGGTCTGACGAAGAACCGTGATGCCGGTGTGATTCCGATCACAGAATTAATGTACACGAGTCTCTACCTTCGCCATTGCGAGGCTAGAGATTAACAACCACAAAGGAGGCGACATGAACAACTCGATGATAGGCAATAAATCCCAACCGGAACGGCGTACCGAAAGGAGCGGAAACTTGTTGAAATCCTTCCGGCGGGCAGCACTGGCGGCTTGCGTCGTGGCGTCGATGTTCCCGATCGCGTCGGCACACGCCTTGCCTGCGTATTTGACGAATTTCGAGACCGCCTACCCGGCGGCAGTGGGAACCCGGATCGACTCCTGCTCCCTCTGCCACACGGTAGCACCGACACGCAACAACTTCGGAACCGCCTATGCGACTGCCGGCCACACCTTCTCCGCGGCTCTCGCAGCCCTGGACTCGGACGTCGACACCTTCAGCAACGGCACCGAGATCGCCGCGTTGACCTTCCCCGGCGACAATCTCGATAAACCGGCCGCGCCCGACACCGTGGCACCGGTGGTCTCATTCACCATGCCGGCTACGGCCACGAGCCTGAGCGTGAACGTCCTGACATTCAGCGCCACTGACGCTGTCGGCGTCACCGGCTACTTGCTGAGCGAATCCGCCGTCAAGCCGCTGGCCGCCGCCGCAGGATGGTCGGCCACAGCCCCGGGGAGCTTCACTTTCCCCGCCGCCGGGTCGCGCACACTCAACGCGTGGGCTAAGGACGCGGCAGGCAACGTCTCCGCAGGCGTCAGCCGCAGCGTCGTCATCACGCTGCCGGTGGTCGACACCCAGGCACCTACGGTCTCCTTCACCCTGCCGGCGACGGCTACGAGCCTGACCGTGAATGTCCTGAGCTTCAGCGCCACCGACAACTTCGGCGTCACCGGCTACCTGCTCAGTGAATCCGCCACCAAGCCTCTGGCCTCCGCCGGCGGCTGGTCGGCCACGCCCCCGGGGAGCTTCGTCTTCCCGGCCGCCGGGTCGCGCACCCTCAACGCGTGGGCCAAGGACGCGGCAGGCAACGTTTCCACCATCGTCAGCGCCACCGTCGTCATCACCATCTCGACCTCCGATACCGTGGCGCCGGTGGTGACGTTCACCATGCCGGCGACGGCCTCGAGCCTGAGCGTGAACGTCCTGAGCTTCAGCGCCACCGACAACGTCGGCGTCACCGGCTACCTGCTCAGTGAATCCTACGTCAAGCCGCTGGCCTCCGCCGCCGGCTGGTCGGCCGCGCCCCAGGGAAGTTACACCTTCCCCGCCGCCGGCACGAACACCCTCTACGCATGGGCCAAGGATGCGGCGGGCAACGTCTCCACCGGCGTGTACCGCATCGTCTTCATCACCCTGCCGGCTCCCGACATCACGCTGCCGGTGGTGACATTCACCCTGCCGACGACGGCCACGACCCTGACCGTGAATGTCTTGAGCTTCAGCGCCACCGACAACGTCGGCGTCACCGGCTACCTGCTGAACGAGTCCGCCGTCAAGCCGCTGGCTGCCGCCGCCGGCTGGTCGGCCACCCCCCCCGCGAGCTTCACCTTCCCAGCCTACGGAACGCGCACGCTCTCCGCGTGGGCCAAGGATGCGGCCGGCAACGTCTCCGCCCGCGTGTACCGCACCATCGTGATCACCCTGCCGAAGCCTGAAGCCGTGCTGCCGGTGGTTTCCTTCACCATGCCGACGACGGCCACGACCCTGACCGTGAATGTCCTGAGCTTCAGCGCCACCGACAACGTCGGCGTCACCGGCTACCTGCTGAACGAGTCCGCCATCAAGCCGCTGGCTGCCGCGGCCGGCTGGTCGGCCACGCCCCAGGGCAGTTACACCTTCCCGGCCGCCGGGACGCGCACGCTCTCCGCGTGGGCCAAGGATGCGGCCGGCAACGTCTCCGCCCGCGTGTACCGCACCATCGTGATCACCCTGCCGAAGCCCGACCTCGTTGCGCCGGTGGTCACCTTCACCATGCCGGCGACGGCTACGTCCTTGACTGTGAAAGTCCTGAGCTTCAGCGCCACCGACAGCGTCGGCGTCACCGGCTACCTGTTGAACGAGTCCGCCGTCAAGCCGCTGGCCACCGCGGCCGGCTGGTCGGCCACGCCCCCCGCAAGTTTCACCTTCCCGGCCGCCGGGACGCGCACGCTCCGGGCGTGGGCCAAGGACGCCGCCGGCAACGTCGCCACCGGCGTCAGCCGTAGCGTTGTCATCACCCTCAGTGCGCCCCCCCCCGGCCCCGGGTTTCTCTTCGGCGACTCGTTCGACGACGTCGCCGCGACCGGCGACCCCGACTGGGACTACCTGGACGGATTCTTCGGTGGAGCCAACGGCGCCCTGGCGGCCCTCGGAGGCAAAAACAATCTGGCGCTCGTCACGAGCAGCGTCGGCCTCGACCCCTTCGCGGGCGGTCGTATCGAGACGGACGTGAGCGTCGTCGACGCGGACGCCCTGACGACCGCGGCGGTGATCTTCGATTACCAGAACGAAAATAATTACCGCTTCGTCAACCTGGACTCCAACCTGAAGCGCGTGGTCGTCGGCCAGGTCGGGTCGTTCGAATCGCGCGGGGACGATAGCGAGAACACGTGCTTCCCCGCGGCCAGGCAACTCGCCGCCAGCCAGCCGCTTCCAGATTCCTTCTTCAACGGCGGCGCGTGGCATCACCTGATCGTCGAGGTCGACGCCTCGGCGAGAAGCATCACGGTCTATCTCGACCAGAATGCGACACCCGCGGTCACGGCGAATGTCGAGTCAACGGGCATCGGCCGGGTCGGGCTCGGAGCGAATCAGGCACGACAGAAGGTCTTCTTCGACGACTATCAGGTCTGGGACGCGACGGTCCTGCCCTAGACGGGCAATCGCAGTCGGCCGGGGGCGAGCGGGTTTTCTCCCGCACGCCCCCGGCTTTTTTTTGCGAGTGCTGCCGGGACCGACCCTTTACGGTTCGCGCTCCGTGGTGGATACTGGCGCAGAAGGGGACCTCCCCGAGGCGCTGACCGCACGATCCGCGCGGCACACGGGGAGAGAACGCACGCCTGATTCCACGGAGGGACGCGATGGCCAGGAAGAAGATCAGATCGATCGGGATCCTCACCTCCGGCGGCGACTGCCAGGGCCTGAACGCGGCGATCCGCGCCGTGGCCAAGACGGCGATGAAGTCCTACGGGATGGACGTCGTCGGGATCCTGGACGGGTTTCGCGGCCTGGTGGAGAACCGCTCCCAGCGGCTCACCGACGCCGACCTCTCCGACATCCTGACGCTCGGGGGGACCATCCTCGGCACGAGCCGTGACAAGCCCAACAAGATGCCGCTCGGCGGCCGGACCGTCGACATGACGGAACAGGCGGTCGAGAACTACCACAAGCTGCACCTCGACGCCCTCGTCTGCATCGGCGGCGGCGGGACCCAGAAGAACGCGCTGCACCTGATGCAGCACTCCGACATGAAGATCGTGACCCTGCCCAAGACGATCGACAACGACGTCTGGGGCACCGATGTCTGCTTCGGTTTCGACACCGCCGTCCAGATCGCCACCGACGCGATCGACCGCATCCACTCCACGGCGTCGAGCCACCAGCGCGTGATGCTCGTCGAGGTCATGGGGCACAACACCGGGTGGATCGCCGCGGCGGCCGGGCTCGCCGGCGGGGCGGACGTGGTGCTGCTCCCCGAGCTCCCCTACTCCGTCGACGCGGTGATCGACGCCGTCGTCGAGCGCAAGCGCAGCGGCAAGCGCTTCTCCATCGTCGCGTTCGCCGAAGGGGCCCTTTCGTCGCAGGAGGCCGCCCGGCAGGCGAAGGCAACCGAAAAGAAGGGGGCGAAGAAGCCGTCGCTCCCGGGGCCGCACCCGGAGATGTCCCTGAGCCAGCGCCTGACCCGCCAGATCGAGGAGGGCAGCGGGCTCGAGACGCGCCTCACGGCGCTCGGGCACGTGATGCGGGGCGGAACGCCGACCGCCGCGGACAGGACCCTGGCCACCGTCCTCGGCTCCGAGGCCGCCCGACTCCTCGCCAAGGGGGCCTCGGGGGTCATGGTGGGAATGCGGGGCCAGACTCCCGTCCACGTGGAACTCTCCGAGGTGGCTGGAAAGCGGCGGAACGTCCCACCCGATCACCCGTGGATACAGACCCTGCGGCGTCTGAACATCTGCCTCGGGGATTGAATCTGGCGAGACCCAACGCAGCTCCCGTCAGACCTCCCGCATCACGGGAGTTTGAAACTCCACGTTACTGCCGCCGTGGGTGATCGGCACGGGGCGACGGTTCAAGGCGACCTGGGCCATCCGTGTTCATGCGGCGACTCAGCCGTTGGGGACGGAACTCTCCACCCATTCCGTCTCGACAGTGATTCCTCTGCAGCTTCTCGAGAACATCTGGGCCGGGGCCGTGCAGGCATGGACAGGGATGCCGTCACCTGACGAGCGCGCAGTCGCGCCCATGGCTGCGGCGTCGCGCGGACGGGCCAAAGCCCGGCCCCTGGTCGTGGAAACCGGGGACCGGGCTTCGATGGCGGGTTAGTTGAAGATGACCACCGGCGGGGAATGGCTCCACGTGAAGACGAACGACAGCTCGAATGAGGGGTTGGGCAGCGATCCGAGGATCATTGAACTGCACGCTGCGGTCACCCTGAGACCAGGACTGCTCGGTAGAAGGCCCGCCTGAGTCACCTCCGGGGGCAGGGGATTTATAGCGGCCCTGTTGCTGAGGGGACTCGCCGGCCCAGGCTTGAGAACCCATTGCGCCAGGAGCGTACCGGGGGCACCCCCGGCGAGTTCGACCCTGATGATTGCCAGATCAGTGCATGAACTGAAGTCCCCGGTGAGTGAGGCGCTGATCCCTTGGACCTTGTCACCGAGCGGGATCTCTTGAACCGAGTCGATGACGATACTGCCTGGCACGCCGTCGGAGACATAAGACAGGTCCCATGTCGCGGTCTCCACCGGGTTCAGACCGTTATCACCGGCTGGTCCCTGGACACCTTGGACACCTTGGACACCTTGGATGCCTTGGATGCCTTGGATGCCTTGCGGGCCTTGCGGGCCGGTCTGGCTCCAGTGAATCTCGACAGAGGGCTTCACGCACGGCTTGTTTGGGGACGTGCCGATCGCCACGCTGTGAAGGGACCCATTGTACAGACAGCCGGTGTATTCATTCGCCGGGTTGGCGGCGACAGCCAGGCTGCCAGCGAACAGCACTCCGGCTACCGCGACAGTCGTGACGATGAGGCTGCGACTCCTGCGTGTTTCCAACGTCTGCATGTCCGACCTCCCTTTCTTGGTTTCCAGTGTCTTGTTACCTCTGTGCAATGCCACTTCTTCCGGCGACCGAATGCACCGATAACGAGTGACCTGGGAACCTCGTCACGACAGTGGAGGATCGGCGAACCGTTGTCAAGAACCTCATTGACCGCTGTCCACGGCAACGCCATAGAAGCCATCGCTCGCGGCATTGACGCCAACTGGTCCGCTCACGGACATTTCACAGACGAAATTACCAAGGGAATCGTATTTCACGGCGTAGGAGTTGTTGTACTCTGCCGGGTTCGATGTCCGCCGGTAGCCGGCAACGATCACATTGCGATTGCTGTCAATTGCAACGCCGTACCCTGCGTCATGATAACCACTGTCACAGGAGTTCCACCAAGCCTGGGCAGGAAATGGGTCGACAAACTGAACCAGGGCCGCCACGAAAATTGCAACCGTCCCGATCCGCATTCCGAAACGCCCGAAAAATAAAGCTTTCATCGGACGCCCCCTTTCTTTGTCCCCTTCAAGATTCCAGCCCTGAGAAAATAAGGCAAACTAACGCGCGGCAGGACGAGGCATCGCCCTCGCGCTCACTGCTTTTGCAGTTCAAACTATGTCTTAGAAAATACTATGCAAGCGGGTAATGGTGGGCCGACTCCGACGCGAAGCGGCGTTTGGTTACCTCGAAAAGAAATTTCAGGTGAGTCCCCGGAGACCTCGTGTCCTCACGGCACTTTACGCCCGGAGCCAGCCGCGGCGACCGCCGCGAGCACCCCCTCGACGCGGGCGAGAACCGTCGGCCAGCGGTATTCGCGTTCGACGTACGCCAGTCCCTGCCGTCCCAGCGCGGTGCGCAGCTCGGCCCGCGCCAGCAGATGCGTCAGCGCCTCCCGAAATTCGAGCGCCGATCGATAGTAAAGCCCGCCGTTGGCGCGGCGGACCTGGCCCGCCAGCACTTTGCACCGCCCGTTGACCAGCGCCGGCACCGCGTGGTTCCACGCTTCGAGAAGTACGATGCTCAGGCTCTCGAAGGGCGACGGAACGACAATCGCGTCCGCGTGGCCGAGGAGCGCCGCGCGGACCTCGTCCGAGACATAGCCGAGCGCCCTGATCCGTGGATGCTCCGGGACGCGGATGTTCGCCGGACCCGCCAGCACCAGCGTCGCGGTCGGGGCTTCCGCCGCGTACTCCTGGAAATACGTCAGGAGCGTGGTGCAGCCTTTGTTCCTGTCGACGCGGCCGAGATAGAGCACGTACCTGTCCGGAATCGAAAGCCCGTCGAGGAGCGTGCGACTCGCGACGGCGCCGGCCGGATCCACCCCCATCCCGATCGTGGCCGAGGGCTGCAGGGGCCGGCCCGCGCGGGTCGTGACGAGCGTTTCTTCCTCGGGGGTCAGGAACAGGAAGCCGGCCGGCTTGCGAAAGTACTCCTCGAGGACCTCGAGACCGATCGCCGCGTCCTCCTCCGCGGTGGGCAGCAGGATCGCCCGGTCCGCTACGAGCGGGAGGCCGAAATACGACGGGGCGTAGCGGAACGTCCAGAAGAGCACCGCGTCGTACGTCGCACCGTGCGCGCGCAGGTGATCGATCAACGCAGGCGCGTCGGGACCGTTCTCGTGAAACCACGCTTCCTGGCGCTCGCGCGGCGCCGGCGTACTGAACACCTCGTCGCTCACGTCCGCAAAGCTCTTGACCTGCCGTTGCCGACTGACCGGAAATCGCGCGACGCACACCCCCCGCTGCACGGATATGCCGGGCGGGAGCGCGTTTTGCCAGGTGACGTAGTCCCGCGCGCAGGTGGTCAGGACGGTGATGTCGTGTCGGGCTGCGAGCCGCTCCGCCAGCTCGCGGCAGTGCGCTTCCGATCCGCCGGCGATGTCGGCGCCGTATCTCTGAACGACGAACGCGAGCTTCACTGCCCGCCCGGGACCCCGTCCTGGCGCGCGTCGACGGGAGGGGGACCCGCAAGGCGGCGTACGTCATTTCTCAGGCGCGACGTCTCGATGGCCAGTTCCTGAACGCACGCGATGAGCACATGGTTGACCCGCCGCTGTCGCTCGAAGTTGTCGCGGCTGTACTCGAACAGCCAGCGGAACACCGGCATCAGCAGCCGCCGCTTCACGAACAGCAGCGTGCGCGCGGCCGCGCCGCCGCGGTGCGACTTGTACCGGATGGCGGTGTCGAGGTGCCACGTCTCCGGGTCGCCGAGGAATGTCGGCAGGATGAGAGCGCCGGGGTCGCCGACCTCGCTCGCGGTGAAGAGCAGGCGTTCCACCTCGGCGAAGAGCTGCGCGTCTTCGAAAGCGCGAGAGCCGCCGTGCCGCAAGACGCTGTCGCGAAGCCGCTCGCGGACGCGACCCTCCACGTCCGCCATCACGGCGTCGACCGAGACCCCGGTCTGCAAAGGGGAGCTGGAATTTTCGCCCATGGTCGCGGTGATTCTCCGGAGGAGCTCCGGGCTTGTCAAGGCATGGGCCTGCAGCGGCCGGGGATCAGGCGGCGATCTTCTCCGCGACTTCCGAGCGCAGCCAGCCGCGCCTGTCGTCGGGCAACCGGATGAGCGACCAGCCTTCTTCCGAGCGCTCGAGGTGGACGACGGTGCCCTCGTGGAGCTTGAAGAGAACGGTGTCGCGCGTATCCGGCCCGGCGAGAACGCTCACCTCGGCCTGGAGGATGACCGCGCGGTCGTCGGTGCGGACCTGGTGCCACTTCAGGGCGAACGAACTCCCCGAGAGCAGCCAGAAGCCCAGCAGCAGAACGAGCAGGGATGAGGCCCACTCGGCCCGCGAGAAGAGCCTGGCCGCCGCGCTGCCCCAGAACAGAAGGTTGGCGACGGCAAAGCACCAGAAGAATTCCGCCAGCGTCAGGGACCCGAGCCAGAAAAAAGCGGTGCCGACGAAGCCCTCGGTCTCGGGAATGACGTCCCGGATCTGCTCGCGGGCGTGAGCGAGGTTGAACGCGAGATCCGCGTCCCGCGGCAACAGCACCCGGGCCTTTTCGTAGAAGACGATGGCCCGGCCGATCTGGTTCAGCCGGAACGCGGCGTTGCCGAGGTTGTAGAGCAGATGTCCGTCGGCGCCAGCGGTTCCGAGCAGTTGGGCGTAGCCGTCGTAAGCCGACTGGTAGCGGGTTTCCCGATAGGCCCGATCGGCCTCCTGCAGAATATTTTCACGCTCCGGCGCCGCGGCCCCCAGCGGCGACGCGATGGCGATGATCGCCAGTGCCACCAGCAGGCGCTTCATCGCAGGTCCTTCTCGATGCGGCCGACGAGACGCGCCAGCGCTTCTCCCGCACCGGTCGTCTCGCGCCCCTGGCCGGTGTAGATCGCATCTTCGATCCGGCGCCAGGTCTCGTGCAGCTCCCCGACCGTTCCAGCGTCGACACTCCTAGAACGCAGCAGCGCGGCCGCTTCGTCGGCGGTGAGCGACCCCCGCGCGAGGCTCAGCCGCCGACTCAGATATTCCTGCAAGGCCTGCAGCAACTCCTCCGCGGTCAGTCCGCCGCGCCTGCAGGTCCGCGTGAATCCGGCGGCGGCCGTCCTCACGCCGATTGCCGCGGACACGCCCGCCGATCTCCGCCGGACGGCAACACCGCCGAGCGTCAGGAAGAACGCCGCGGGCGGCCCGACGAGGAGCACCCAGAAGACCGCCGCCCCCGGCAGCGCCGCCAGTCCGGAGGCCGGCTTGCCCGGCACGGCGTGGACGGGAAGGATATCGTTTCCCAATTCGGCGACCGCCCGCTTGGGTTGGGCCTGGGTTATCGCCCCCGTCGGTCTGGCCTGCGCCGACACCGCGCGATCGGCGCTGCCCGGCGAGACGGACAACGTCGCTTCGGGTGTCTTCAACGTCCTGTAATGGCCGCCCGCTGTGTCGAAGTAACTCATCACGAGGGACGGAATCCTGTAGCGTCCCTCCCGCTCGGGCACGAGCGCCCACTTCATGACCTTGGCAACGGTGACGCCTTCGCCATCGGTTTCGTCCTTCAGGACCGGCTGATCGGGATAGATTTTAAGGCCGTCGATGGTCGGGATCTTCAGCTCCGGGATCCGCTTGGCATTGCCGCGGCCCCGGACGGTCGCCGTCAGGGTCACAGACTCCCCGGCCTTGAGTTGCTGCGGCTCGAGAGTCGTTTCGAGCGTGAAGCTCCCCACCAGGCCGCTGTAATCCGCCGGCCGCCCCTCCTGGGGAAGCGGCAGCACCTGGAGCACCAGCGCGTCGCTGGCGAGGGTCGTCTGCCGTCCGGAGGCTGCCTGGCCGAAGAAGGGGTCGTCGAAGATCCCCCGCCTGGTCCGGTTTTGCGGCGTGAACACCGTCAAATCCATCCGCGTCGGTGTCACCGTGAGCATTCCCGCCTTTTGTGGCGTGACGAGATAACGCACCTCGATGATCTGATAGGGGTGCCCCTGAAACACGCCCTGGTACTCGCGCGGTTCGCCGAGCTTTGCGAATGAGAGGCCGTCCACCTCGGGCATGTTGACGGAGACGTCCGCGATGTTCAACGAGCGATACAGCTTGAGCGTGTACAGCGCCTGCTGTTCCACGTAGACCCTCCCGGGCGCGAGGGTGGTTACGAGAAAGACCGGTCCGCGATCGCCTGCGGGGGCCGCGGCGGGCTGGCCGACGGTGACCGTCGCGGCGTCGCTGCGGTACGTTGTGCCGTCGACGGTCAGCTGAGCCGGCCCGATGCGGAATTTTCCCGCCTTTTTCGGCTGCAGCAGGTAGCTGAAATTGGTCCCGGCGCTGTACCGCCCGTTGACGATCTCCACCCTGGTCGACGTCCCGGCCGGCCGGACGAGGAAATCTTCGAGTCCTGGAATCTCAGGCCGGGCACTGTCGCCGTGGGCGCCGGACACGCTGACCAACAGGACGATGCCGTCGGCCAGCGTGGCTTCGGACCGGTCGAGACTCAAGGACAGCGTCACCTCACATTTCGCGGGGCGCGCGACGGCTAGGACGATGACCGCCGCGAGCAGGCCGGGAATGATTCTTTTCACCGGCACCCTACCAGTCTTTGCCCGACCGGACGGTGCGTCTCTTCACCGCTCCCGGCTGGCGCAGGTGCGACCGGTCCTCGCTGACATTGTTCAACAGCGCTTCAGCCATTCTCCTGTCCGCGGAGGAGGCGGCAGGACTTGCCGCATCATCCTTCCGCATGTTTTCGGGGAGTTCGTTGAGCGGTTTCAATTCCCCGGGCTGATCCGGCTTTTTCACGTCGGATCCGCTTTCCTTGCCGGGCTCGCCTTTGTTCTCGGCCGGCGATTTTTCTGGTGATTGCTCTTTCTTGCCGTCACGCTTTTCACCGCCGTCTTTCTTGTCGGCGGAGTCTTGCTGCTTTTCCTTCCGATCCGTCTTGCCCTGCTTGTCCTGCTTGTCCTTTTTCTCCTGATCCTGCTTTTGCTGTTCCCTCTTGCGCAGGGCAAGTTCGAGATTGTGCCTGGCGTCTTCGCTCGCCGGATTGTACCGCAGGGCATTCCGGTACAGATCCGCCGCCGCGGCAAAATCACCTTTCTGAAAAACGGCGTTCCCGAGATTGTAGGTGGCTTTGAAACGCATGCCGTCGTCGCCGGCCCTGACGCTCGCGCTGGAGAACGCCGCGATCGCCCCCTGAAAATCGCCCTTGTTGTACGCGGCACACCCGCGGTCGTAGCGATACCGGACGTCCTTCGGGTGGTCCATGTCGAGATCGGCATACGCCTTTTCGGCCTCGGCGTAGCGGCCTTTCCTGAACAACTGATCAGGGTCCTCCCCGGCCCTGGCCCGATCCGCACAGGCCAGGCTCCCCAGGAGCAGCCCGACCATGAGAACCGTCGGGCGGAACGCCCTGCGCTCGGCCAGGAAGCCCTCGATCAGCAGGAGGAGCAACGCGGGCAGGAGAAAGAGGAAGAACCGTTCCTCTTCGATCCTGATCTTGCCGCTCTTGAGAGCCTGGGCCGTCGTCCTGGACCTGATGCCGTCGAAATACAGCACGTCGAGATCCAGATCGCCGGCCACCGACCGAACGTAGGTGCCGCCGGTCTCGGCGGCGATCTGTCGGAGGCTCTCCTCGTCCATGCGCGAGAGCACCATCTTCCCCTGTTCGTCCTTCTTGAAACCGCCCTGGCCGCCGCCCGGGACCGGCCCGCCTGCGGCTTCGCCGACGCCGAAGACGAAGATCTTGACCCCTTTCCCGGCGGCCTTGCGCGCGGCCTCCAGTCCCCGCCCCTCGTTGTCCTCTCCGTCGGTGATGAGGAGCATGACCTTGTCCGTCTCCGCCTTCGGGTCAAAGGCCGAAAGGCCGGTTTCGATGGCCGCCCCGAGGTCCGTCCCGGCGGTGCTGATGAGTTCCGGGCCCAGCGCCTGGAGAAACATTTCGAGGGCGGCGTAGTCGAGCGTCAACGGACACTGCACGTAGGCGGCCCCGGAGAAAGCGACCAGGCCGACCCGGTCGCCCTGGACAACCTTGAGAAAATCGAGAATTTCACGCCGCGCCCGTTCGAGCCGATTGGGTTTGACGTCCTCGACCATCATGCTCGGGGACACGTCCGCGAGTATGACGATGTCGACGCCTTTTTGCGTGACCTCCTCGTAGTGGCTCCCCCAGCGCGGGCCGGCGAGCGCGAAAATCATCAGGCCGAGCGCGGCGAGGGTCAGCGCGGACTTCGCGGCGCGCATCCCCGGAATGATCCTGCCGGTCAGGCGGCCAAGGAGTTCAGGCTCGGCAAACCTGACCAGGGCTCTCCCCCGCTGCCGGTGATGCGCCAGCAGCGCCAGCCCGACCGCGGGCAGCAGCCAGAGGAAATGCAGGATCCAGGCGTGTTCGAATGTCATGGCAGCACCTTGAAGAATGTCAGGGAGAGGGCGATTTCCAGCCCGAGCAGCGCGAGGGCCGGGATCAGGAAGTACGGGTACAGCTCGCGGAAGTGGAAGAACTCCTTGACGTCGACCTCGGATTTCTCCTCGCGGTCGATGATGTCGTAGATCTCGGAAAGTCGCTTGCTGTCCGAGGCCCGGAAGTATTTCCCCCCGCCCTCCTGCGCGACCTTGGTCAACGTCTCCTCGTCGAGATCGACATCCTGGTACGCCACTCGCGGACCGAACATGGTGTCGACCCTGAATGGCGCCGGCCCCTTCCCGCCGACGCCGATCGTATAGACTTTGATGCCCAGGGCCCTGACCGCCGCCGCGGCCTGCAGCGGCGTGATGTCGCCGGCATTGTGCCGCCCGTCGGTGAGGAGGACCAGGATGCGGGACTTGGCCTTGATGTCCTTCAGCCGCTTGCCGGCAAGGGCGATGGCGTCGCCGATGGCGGTCCTGTCGCCGGCCATGCCGACTTCCAGCTTGTCCACCAGGTTGAGCAGCAGCCCCTTGTCGAGGGTCAGCGGGCACTGGGTGAACGCCTCGTCCCCGAAGATCACCAGACCGATCCGGTCACGCTCCCTCTTGACGATGAAATCCTTCACGACTTTCTTGACCGCCGTGAGACGGTCCACGGCGTCGCCGCCGATCGTGAAGTCCAGCGCGCGCATCGTGCCGGAGGTGTCGAGGCAGAGCACGATGTCGACGCCGGAGGTCTTGGTTTCCCGCGAGACGTTGTAGAACTGCGGGCGCGCGGCTGCGAGCACCAGCAGCGTGAGACAGGCGGCGCGGACGATCAGCGGAATCCTGCTCCGGATTCTGCTGCCGCTGCCGACCATCCTGATCAGCGTCGACGTCCCGGGGTGGCCGATGCTGGGCGGTTTGCGCCACAGCGCGAAGGCCACCCAGCCGGCCACGGCGACGATCAGCGCGAGGACTCCCGGATACGCGAACCTGAACATCATCGGCGCCGCCCCTGCCGCGCACCGCCCGCGGGCTGCGCTTCCGGTGGCGGGGCGGTGGCGCAGACGTAGGCCAGGGCCGCCTTCAGCTCGTCGTCTTTGCGGGCGGCCGTCGGGATGGCGTCGGCGAACTTGACCAGGTCCGCCTGCCGCAGCAGGACGAGCAGCTGTCGGTCCTGCTCATCCTGAACGTACCGCGAGATCTCTTCCACGGTGTATTCCGCGGCCGGGAACCCCCTGAGAGCCTCAAGATAGCGGCGCAGGATTTCCGAGAGGCGGAAATAGAACTCCTTGACCTTTCCCTTTTCAAAGATCTTCTGGGCCTCGAGCCGCTCGATCTCCCGGGTGGCCCAGAGATGCGGGGCCTCGTGCGCCTTGGCGAGTTCACTCTGGCGGCGGCGCTTCTTCAGCCACCAGTACAGGCCGGCCGCCGCCAGAATCAGGCCGAGAAGAGCCAGGGCCCAGGGGACAAAGCGCAACCACGGGGGGCGGACGGGCACGATGTCCTGCAACGGCCGCAGTTGGGCTTCCGCTGGTTTGTCCCCGAGGCCCGATATCACCTGCAGCGATACCGAGTCGGCGTAGAGCTTGTTTGGCTTTGCATCCTTGTCAAGCCAGGCCAGGGTGATCGCCCCGGTTTTCAGGGTCTCGAGCTGATCGACAAGCAGCCTCAATGCAATCCGGTTGGGCCCGACTTCGCGCCCAAGGATCGTCAGGTGCTCCAGGCCACCAACCTCAGGCGCACTCGGCAGTTTTCCGCCCTCCGGCAGCTGGAAGCTCAAGGTGAGCGTGGCGACATCTCCCACCGGCGCCGATTTCCTGTCCAGCGCCGCGGACAACGCTCCCGCCGTATCAGCCGCCTTTACCTCAGCCGCGAAGGCGTTTGCAGCAACAATAACAACAACAGCCATCCACGTCCGCACGTTCACGCCGAGATCCGCCTCTTCCTGCCCTCGAACAGCCGTATCAGCGGTTCGACCACCGGTCCGCCCGTCGAAAGATCCACGAGGTCCACGCCGGATTTCTTGAGGAGCCCCGCCAGCGCGGCGACCTGCGCCTTCCGATGCCGGCGCCAGCGGTCTCTGAGAGCCCTGCTGCCGGTGTCCACCAGCGCGACCTCGCCGGTTTCGGGGTCCCGCAGCGTGACGAGCCCAAGATCCGGCAATTCTTCCTCCGCCGGGTCGGAGATGCGGATGACCGAGAGCTCGTGCTTCTTAGCGGTCAGACGCAGCGATTTTTCAAAGCCGCTGTCCTGGCAATCCGAGATCAGAAAAACGATCGCGTGCCGTTTCACCACCCGGTTCAGATAGGAGAGCGCCGCGTCCAGATCGGTTCGCGGGTTGCGCGGCTGGTAGGTGAACACTTCTTTGATGAGCCGCCAGACGTGCGCGGCGCCCTTCTTCGGGGGGATGTACTTTTCCGCGCCGCTGCTGCAGAGAATGGCGCCGACCTTGTCGTTGGTGCGCACGGCAAGAAAGGCCAGCATGCCGGCGACCTCGGCCAGCAGGTCCCGCTTGAACTTCGACCGCGTCCCGAACGCGTGGGAGCCCGAGACGTCCAGCACCAGCATGACGGTGAGTTCGCGCTCTTCGTGAAAAACCTTCACGTACGGGTGGCCGAACCGGGCCGAGACGTTCCAGTCGATCGCGCGGATGTCGTCGCCGACCTGGTACTCGCGCACTTCGGCGAATTCCATGCCCCGGCCCTTGAAGGCGCTCTCGTAACCGCCGGCGAACAGTTCGTTCGCCTGGCGCCTCGTCCGGAAATGGAAACCCTGGATCTTCCTGAAGAGATCCTCCGGGATCATCTACGGCACCTCGATCCGCTCCAGCATGACCTTGATCAGGTCGTCGGTGGTCCTGCCTTCGGCTTCCGCCTCGTAGCTGAGCAGGATCCGGTGGCGCAGCACGTCGGGGGCCAGCGACTTGACGTCTTGGGGCGTCACGTACCCGCGTCCGTTCAGGAACGCGCTCGCCCGGGCGGCGAGGCCGAGCCAGATGGAAGCGCGCGGCGAGGCGCCGAAATTGATCATCGGGGCGATGTCGAGGCCGAACTCCTTCGGGTTCCTGGTGGCCGAACTCAGCCGGATGATGTAATCCACGACCTTCTCTTCCATGTGGATCATCCTCATCGTCCGGCTCGCCGCGGCGACTTGCTCGAATTCAACCACGCCGGCCACCTGGTCGGCGGCCCCCTCGTACACCCGCGCCATGATCTTCTTTTCCTCTTCCGCTGAAGGGTACCCGACCTTGATTTTCATCATGAAGCGGTCGATCTGCGCCTCCGGGAGAGGGTAGGTGCCCTCGTGCTCGATGGGGTTCTGCGTGGCCAGGACGAGAAACGGCTTGCCGAGCGCGAAGGTCTGCTGGCCGATGGTCACCTGCTGCTCCTGCATCGCTTCGAGCAGGGCGCTCTGGACCTTGGCGGGGGCGCGGTTGATTTCATCGGCCAGGATGATGTTGTGGAATATGGGACCCTTCTTGATCTCGAACGTCGCGGTGTCCGGCCGGTAGATCTGCGTGCCGAGAATGTCGGCGGGGAGGAGGTCCGGCGTGAACTGAATCCTCTGGAAGGAGGTGCGGATGGTGGCCGCGAGCGTCTTGACGGCCGTGGTCTTGGCCAGGCCGGGCAGACCCTCGATGAGAATGTGACCGTCGCAGAGGAGCCCGATCAGCATGCGGTCGATGAGTTCCCGCTGACCGACCACGACCTTCTCGATCTCCGCCCGGATCCGGCGAACGACGACGATCTCTTTTTCGACCTGCTGCGTTATTTCCTGAATGTCCATCGTTTCCTCCATGAACAAACCCCTGCAAACCCAGTGTCTGAATTATCATGCCCTGAGTCGACCATGTTCGGTTGAGTTGGATGATACCAGAAGTCGAAAAGTTCCCAAGAAGGACGGCTCCACTTCAGCGCCCGAGTTTCTGAAGGTGTTTTCGGGCCTCGGCATTGTCGGCCTGCAGGGTGAGAACTCGCTCCCACATCGCGCGGGCCTTCACCGGATCGTCTATCTGCTCATAGATCTGCGCCACGCGCACCAGAACGGAGACCTGTCGGGAATCCAGCTCCATCACCCGCCGGTAGAACGATAAGGCTTTGCCCCAGTTCCCGTTGTAATAGTAGTAATCGCCCTGGCTGAGGTTGGCGCCGAGCGCGTCTTCATACTCCTGCTTCTGCCGGATGCTCGTGCCTCCTCGGGGGCGGCAGGCGCGAGGGGCCCCGCTATGGCAGTTCCAAGAGCGGGAAGCGTCTTCCCCGCGGTGCGCAACACACTCTCGATCTTCCCCGCCAGGGTCGCCGCCTGGTTTTCGGAAAAATTTGACAGACATCCCACCGCGAGGATACCTTGCTTGCGGATGGAACGGGGAATCCGCCGCTGACACTGGACAACGCACGCCGATGACAGACTTCGAGAAGAGGAACCTCGCCGGCTGGGAGCGGCTCGCCCGCGAGGAGATCAAGGGCGACCCGTCAAGCCTGACCTGGCAGACCCCCGAGGGGATCGGGGTCAAGCCGCTGTACACCGCGGCCGACCTCGAAGGCATCGAGGCGGTCGACGCGCTCCCCGGTTTCTTCCCGTTCACGCGCGGCGTGCGCGCCACGATGTACGCCGGGCGCCCCTGGACCCTGCGCCAGTACGCCGGCTTCTCGACCGCGGAGGAGTCCAACGCCTTTTACCGCAGGAATCTCGCCGCCGGGCAGGCCGGTCTCTCGGTGGCCTTCGACCTGCCGACCCACCGCGGCTACGACTCGGACCACCCGCGGGTCGTCGGCGACGTCGGCAAGGCCGGGGTCGCGATCGACTCGGTCGAGGACATGAAGATCCTCTTCGACAGCATCCCGCTGGAGAAGATGTCCGTCTCGATGACCATGAACGGCGCGGCATTGCCGATCATGGCGATGTTCGTCG
>Ga0315271_10000260_pt1 | contig 27619 bp, 26 predicted proteins | sample C3_top_MG_FD_204664 | JGI IMG/M metagenome (GOLD analysis project Ga0315271, IMG submission 204664) | Sediment microbial communities from Yellowstone Lake, YNP, Wyoming, USA - C3_top | ecosystem: Environmental > Aquatic > Freshwater > Lake > Sediment | place: USA: Wyoming | collected 2017-08-01
TACATGTATTGGTGGTGGGGGAAGGATTCGAACCTTCGAAGGCAGAGCCGTCAGATTTACAGTCTGATCCCTTTGACCGCTCGGGAACCCCACCCAAACGAAGCCCGCGATTATAGGGGGTTTCAGAATCGGCTGTCAAACGTTATGGGGCGCTGCTGTAAAACTTCTGCGAAACGGCGCCGCTCGATGATGGCGGAATCCTGTTCTCGCTCCTCGCGACCTTCAACGGGGGCGATCCGGCCACACCACGCCGCCGTGGAGTCGAAATGAGTGGAGTCGTTGTAACCAAATAAACGGATTCGCGCAGGCGCTCGGAAACGAAGGCAGGATGCCTTACGCGCGTTACCGGGTAGGAAGGCTTCGAAAATGAAGGAAAAGTAGGGTGCAATAGGCGCAAGCCGTATTGCGCCGGGTGCGCTATTCACAAACATGCGGCGCAATGCACCCGCAATGGGTGGGCCGTGGAAAGCCGACAAGTCGGCAACAACCACGCACCGCGTAGCTTTTGACGCCCTACCGGATACGCCTTACGCGCGTTACCAGGTACGCCTTACGCACATTCAAAAAAAGCGGGGAACCCCGCCCCCTTCAATCCCCGCAGGCCTATCACCCACGCCGCCGCGCACGCCACCCAACCAGCCCCAGTCCGGCCAGCATCAGTGCATAGGTCTGCGCCTCTGGCACGGCAGATATGCCGACATCGCCGGAACTCACAGCCCAAGCGTAGAAGTCACCGGGCTTGTCGTACGTGGACTGGCTGCCGAGGTACATGGCGAAGTTCCACGCATGGTCAGTAGCGTACCCGTACTCCGTGGCCGACCAGTACACCCAAGGCTGGAGGTTGCTGAAGGGGCCGACGTTGTCGAGACAGTCTTTGCGAGTGCCGTAGCAGCCGCTGTCCGCGCCAGCAGGGGTGTATTTACCGGGGTTGTTGAGGGTATTGTAAAACATATGCGCCATCTCGCTGGCGGTGCTGCCGGCGTAGGTAGTGCCTGGTGCGCTGATATTGTAGCCATAGTCGGTGCTGCCGATGGCGCTGAAGTTGGGGTTAAGGTCGCTGCCGTTGACGGGAGCGACGGTGGGCAGCCGCCAGTCGGCGTAGGTCTGGTTGGTCAGCGCGTTGTAAAAGCTGAGATTGGCCGCCCAGGTGATGGCTTCTGCCCAGGTCATCAGACCGTCGGCGGCGTAACCGCTGGTCTTGGCGTAGTTGGCATCGGCCAGCCAGGTGATGTTGAGAACAGTGTCGTAATACGCTTCAAAGCTGCCGATGCTGCCGTTGAGGTCGCGTCCTTGCAGTGCGGCGTGTGCGGTGGCAGTCAAGCCGAGATTAAGAGTCAAGCCGACCAGGACGGCCAGCAGGCTGTTGGGTTTCACGCGCATTTCAGATTCCTTTTTTATATTGACCTGCAACCGGGACTATCCCGGTCACAGCAGCAGCCAAACCGCAATATTCAGGCCACAGCAAGAATATAAATCGCAAGCTTTTGATTCAGCAAGAATTTACGCAAGCAAGCAAGCAAGCAAGAAGTGTAAATTTTTCCGACAGAATCACGAAGCCGAGGTGGCAATTCCGGCAAAAAAGCGGGGGGTGGGGTGCGCTTTGGGTGCGGTCGTTATTGTTCGCGCCGGACACCTCGCCGACGGATGGCCGCGTGTTATCAGGGTTGCGGGCCGTTTTGTGTCCAGTTTGGGCTGTTTTTGGCGGGGTCGGATACGCGTGTAAGGTTTTTCGACAGCGGCGATCCCGCCTCACACATTGCCTCACACATTGCCTCACACATTGCCTCACACATTAAAGAGGAAATTCATCACGTCGCCATCTTTCACCACGTATTCCTTGCCTTCGGCGCGCATTTTCCCGGCTTCTTTCGCCCCGGCTTCGCCTTTGCAGGCGATGAAATCGTCGAAGGCGATGGTCTGGGCGCGAATGAAGCCGCGCTCGAAGTCGGTGTGGATGACGCCGGCAGCTTGCGGGCCGGTGTCGCCCTTGTGGATAGTCCAGGCGCGGACTTCTTTGACGCCGGCGGTGAAATAGGTTTGCAGCCCCAGCAAATCGTAGGCGGCGCGGATCAGGCGGTTCAGGCCGGGCTCAATCCAACCGAGTTCGCGCAGGTATTCAACCCGCTCGTCAACCGACAATTCCTGCAATTCGGCTTCCAGCGCGGCGCACACCGGCACCACCGGCGCGCCTTCTTTGGCGGCGAAGGCTTTTAACGCATCGAGCATGGGGTTGTCGTGAAAGCCGTCTTCGCTGACGTTGGCGACGTACAGCGTGGGTTTGACCGTCATCAGGCACAGCGGCTTGATTGCCTCTAGCCCCTCGGCATCGAGTCCGGCGGCGCGCGCGGGGCGGCCTTCGTTCAACGTGGCCAGCACGGGCTTGAGCGCTTCGGCGACGACTTTCGCTTCCTTGTCGCCGCCGCGCGCGGCTTTCTCAAAACGGATCAGGGCTTTTTCACAGCTTGCCAAATCGGCCAGCGCAAGCTCGGTGGCGATGGTTTCAATGTCCGACAGCGGATCGACCTTGCCGGAGACGTGAATTACGTTGTCGTCGTGAAAACAGCGCACCACATGGCAGATCGCGTCGGTCTCACGAATGGTGGCGAGGAACTGGTTGCCCAGACCTTCGCCTTTCGACGCGCCCGCCACCAGCCCGGCAATATCGACAAACTCGACAATCGCCGGGACGATTTTTTGCGGCTTGATGATGTCAGCCAGTTGCTGCAAACGCGAATCCGGCACTTCGACCACGCCGGTATTGGGCTCGATGGTGCAGAAAGGATAGTTCTCCGCCGCGATGCCCGCCTGGGTCAGCGCGTTGAACAGGGTGGATTTTCCGACGTTGGGCAGGCCAACGATGCCGCATTTGAGACTCATGTTGAATTCCGTGAAGGGTGAGGAGTGAGGGGTAAGGCGGGCTGGGGACCGGAGGGTTTGGTGTTGGCGCGCTGGATGGCCGCGTTCCAGTCGGCTTTTTCGATCAGCGGCATCAGATCGAGCGCGCGCTCGATCGCAATATCAATGTCGGTCTGCTCGTCGCGGCGCGGTGGCTTCAGCACATAGTTCACCACTTCGTTGCGGTCGCCGGGATGGCCGATGCCGATGCGCAGCCGCCAGTAATCCTGCGTGCCGAGATGCGAGGTGATGTCTTTCAGGCCATTGTGACCGCCCATGCCGCCGCCGAATTTGAGTCGCAACTGACCGGGCGGAATGTCGAGTTCGTCATGCACCACCAGAATTTCGGCGGGCGCGATGCGATGAAAGCGCGCCAGCGCACCGACCGCTTGCCCCGAACGATTCATGAAGGTCTGCGGCAACAGCATCCACACATTGCGGGCGCTTTTGCCGACGATGCCGTGAAAGCGGGATTCCATCGCCAGCGACGCGCCCCAGCTTTGCGCGAGGCGCGCGCAAAACCAAAACCCGGCGTTATGCCGGGTTTCTTCGTAGTCGCGCCCCGGGTTACCGAGGCCGACAATCAGGCGGGGAGCGATCAAGTTTGACGCTGTCATGCCATGCACCGCGCACCATCCCGCCAGAACCACGTCCCGGCGGATGGCGCGACCGGATTACGCCGCCGGAGCAGCAGGCGCGGCAGGCGCTTCTTCGGCCGGGCCGCCTTTGGGCGCATTGATCGACGCCACCGCAGGGTTTTCCTGCTTGACGTGAGCAACCAGTTCGACGCCTGCGGGCAGCGTCAGCTCGTTCACGTGGATGGAATGACCGACTTCAAGCTTGCCCATATCGACTTCAATGAACTCGGGCAGGCTGCCGGGCAGACAGGTCACGTCGATTTCGTTGACGATGTGGTGCGGCTTGCCGCCGCCGGTCTTGACGCCCGGCGCCACATCGGCGTTGAGGAAGTGCAGCGGCACTTTGACGTGAATCTTGTGATCCTTGTCGACGCGTTGAAAGTCAACGTGCAGCACTTGCTGCTTGTAGGGATGCCATTGCGAATCGCGCAGCAGCACCAATTCCTTGGCGCCGTCGATATTCATCGTCAGCACCGACGCGTGGAACGCCTCTTTGCGCAATGCGTGATACAGCGCGTTGTGATCCAGCTCGATCTGCACCGGGGCAGCCGTGCCGCCGTAGACGATGCCGGGGACTTTTCCGGTGTGACGCAGACGGCGGCTCGCACCCGTACCTTGCAATTCACGCTTGGCGGCAATAACTTCGATTTCCATAGTGTTTCTCCAATTTCACGAATAAAAGCCCCCGCGACCAGGGGCATTCCCAGCCCGCTATTCAATAAATAGCGAGCTGACAGAATCCTCATTGCTGATGCGGCGGATGGTTTCCGCCAGCAGTTCAGCCACCGACAATTGCCGGATTTTTGCACACGCCAGCGCGTCGTCGCGCAGCGGGATGGTGTCGGTCACCACCAGCTCGTCGAGCGCGGAATGCGTCACCCGCTCGGCGGCACTGCCCGATAACACGGCATGGGTGCAATACGCCATCACCTTCTGCGCACCGTGTTCCTTCAGCGCTTTGGCCGCCTCGCACAGCGTATTCGCGGTATCGACCAGATCGTCCATGATGATGCAGGTGCGGCCTTTGACGTCGCCGATGATGTTCATCACCTTGGCCACATTCGGTTTGGGGCGGCGTTTGTCGATAATCGCCAGATCGCATTCGAGGCGCTTGGCAATCGCCCGCGCCCGCACCACGCCGCCCACATCCGGCGACACCACCATCAGATTCGGGTGATCGCGCTTCCAGATGTCGCCCAGCAGAATCGGGCTGGAATAAATGTTATCGACCGGAATATCGAAAAAACCCTGAATCTGATCCGAGTGCAAATCCATCGTCAGCACCCGATCCACCCCCGCGCCCTGCAGCATGTTGGCGACGACCTTGGCGGTAATCGCCACCCGCGCCGACCGCGTGCGCCGATCCTGGCGCGCGTAGCCGTAATACGGAATCGCTGCGGTAATCCGCGCGGCCGACGAGCGCTTCAGCGCATCGACCATCACCATCACTTCCATCAGCGTGTCATTGGTCGGCTGGCAGGTCGATTGCAGCACGAACACATCCTTGCCGCGCACGTTTTCCAGAATCTCGACCATCACCTCGCCATCGGAAAAGCGCGACACCGTGGCGCGGCCCAGATGGATATTGAGATGGCGCACCACATCGCTGGCCAGACGCGGATTCGCATTCCCGCTGAACACCATCAAGTTGTCTATGGACACGCGCGTCTCCGGCGATTGGGTACAGACACCACAACAAAAACAGCCGCCAGCGGCGGCTGTTCATTTACGCTTGGCGCCGCCAGCGGCGGCGGTTCATTCTTTCCTGGCGCCGCCAGCGGCGGTCGCTCACTTATCTGGCTGGGGAGGTAGGGATCGAACCTACGAATGTCGGAATCAAAATCCGATGCCTTACCACTTGGCGACTCCCCAATGGCACTACTTAAACTCGTCCTGCCCGGCGCAGCAGTCGACCAGCGGATGTCGATCGAGACCCTGCGCCACAAAGCCCTGCATCGTTTCAGGCAACTGACGCAGCACGTTCCACGCCGCGTCGCTTGTTTCGAATGATGCAAACACACAGGCGCCCGAACCGGTCATCCGCGCTTCGCCAAATTGCCCCAGCCATTCGAGATGACGGGCGACTTCGGGGTAGCGACTGACAACCACGGGCTGAAGATCATTACGACCCATGCCTGCGGAAAAGCGCGCCATTTTGAGGCTTGGCGTGTTACGTGTCAATTCCGGTGCGGCAAAAATTGCCGCAGTCGGCACCTGCACCGGCGGCATCAGCACCACATACCAGGCAGGCGGCGCACTCAGCGGATGCAGAATTTCGCCCACCCCTTCGGCCAACGCGGTCTGGCCGAACACAAACACGGGCACGTCGGCGCCCAGTTGCAGCGCCAGGTTTTGCAGGGTTGCACGCGGCAGATTGATCTGCCACAGGCGATTGAGCGCCAGCAATACGGTGGCGGCGTCCGAACTGCCGCCGCCGAGACCGCCGCCCATCGGTAAAATTTTTTCCAGCCGGATGTTCACCCCCGCGCCTTCCGGGGCATACGTTTGCAACAGGCGCGCAGCGCGCACCGTCAAGTCGTCGTCCTCGGCCACGCCGGGCAAATCGCCGTCGCGCACCACGCGGCCATCGTCGCGCAATTCCAGATGCACGGTGTCGGCGTGATCGATCAGCCGGAACACGCTTTGCAGCAGGTGATAGCCGTCGGCGCGCTGGCCGACGACATGCAAAAACAGGTTGAGCTTGGCGGGAGCGGGGTAGGCGTGACTCATTCGGTTTGCCAGGTGTCCGCCACCAGGCGGATTTCCAGCCCTTCGCGCGCCACCGCGAGCTTCTCCGGACGCGCGGGCGCATCGTCAGCGTATTGCAGATAATCGATCACCCAGCCGTCCTGCTTGAGCTGCGTCAGATGCCCGGCGGCGTCATGCGTGGCTTCGAAAGCCCGGCCGGGAGCGGGTTGCGCCTGCACCCACCAGCTCAGGGCAGAAACCGGAAGCGCGTAGCCCAGGGTCTCGCGCGTCAGGGATTCGGCATCGGCTGCGTGGCGCGGCGGCTGGTTCGGCAGCTCGAGCGTGACGCCCCCGGCGTTGCGCTCGATGCGCGCCACGCCTTGCCCCAGCGGCGACGTCAGCAGCAGTTCGTCCGTGTCCGCACGGTGCTGCCAGCGGATATTCCCCGACAGGCTTTGCTCGCCCGCCTGAATGCCGATGCGCCCCTGCAAGGTCCAGTTGGCGGATAGCGCGCTACCGGGTGGCGCTGGCGGAGCGGGCGGAATGGCGGCGCACCCGCCCAAGGCCAGCACCAGCCACGCCGCAGCCAGCCGACGCATCAGGGATTCAGCCGATGCAGCGTTTCCAGCAGCACTTCGTTCTGCGGATGGGTTTGCAAGCTGGTTTGCCACATTTTGCCTGCCTCGTCGCGCTGCCCGCGCGCCCACAGCACTTCGCCCAGATGCGCCGCGATTTCCGGGTCGGGACGCAGCTTGTAGGCGCGTTCCAGATAGTCTTGCGCGCGCGCCAGACTGCCCGAGCGGTATTGCGCCCAGCCCACACTATCCAGAATGTAAGGATCGTCCGGCGCCAGCGCCAGCGCCTTGTCCAGCAGGGAGATGGCTTCAGGCAGCCGCCCGGTACGGTCGGCCAGCGTGTATCCCAGCGCGTTATACGCTTGGGCATCGTTGGGGCGCAGCACGATCACGCGGCGCAGATCCGCTTCCAGCACGTCCAGCTTGCCCAGCTTCTCGGCCACCATGGCACGGTCGTACAGCAAATCGGCCGAATCGGGATAACGCTTGAGACCTTGCGTCAGCGTCTCGAACGCCGCCGCAGACATTTTGTTGTCGCGCAGAAGTTCGGCCTGCGCCTGAATCAGCCGCACGCTTTGCGCGTCGTTTTCACCGTGCGTGAAGGCCAGCAGCGCGCGCGCCTCATCCAGTTTGCCCGCCTGCGCCAGCAATGCGGCCTGGCGCGCGCGCGCCGGCACCAGATATTGACCCGCCTTGACCTCGGCATAGTGCGTCGTCGCCTGCTCAGGCTGCTTCGAGCGCTCGGCCGCCTGCCCCAGGTAGTAATACACAATGTCCGAATCACGCGGCTCGTATTCCAGCGTTTGTGTCAGCAAATCGCGCGCCGCATCGACATCGCCCATTTGCAGCGCCAGCAAACCCGCCGCCAGGCTGACTTCGGCATTGCGCGGGAAATCGACGGTGAGCCGGGTGAATTCGGCACGCGCCTCGGCAAGCTGGTTGGCGCTCACCAGCGCGCGCGCATAAGCCAGCCGCACTTCGCGCGCGTCCGGATATTTAGCCAAATATTCGCGCATGAAAGTCAGCGCGTCGGCGGGTGAAGTTTTCGCCAGAATCTGCGCGCGCATCAGCGCGGCCGGTTCCCAGCCGGGGCGCAGGCTGTCGGCCTGCTTCAACGCGGCAACCGCTGCGTCCAGGCGTCCGGCGTAAGCGAAGGCCTGCGCCACCGCAAAACGCGCTTCCGGCATGTTCGGGTAATCCGCCGCCAGACGTTCGGTCAGCGCCAGCGCCGCCGCATGGTCGCGCATCTTGCCTATCATTGCCGACAGTTGCATAAAGCCGTTGGCGGGGTTGTCCTTCAGCAGGGCTCGCAGAATAGGTTCGGCCTGGTCGAGCTTGCCCTCGTTCAGCAACAGCGCCGCCAGCGTCTGCTGCGCACGCTCCGAATCCGGCTCGGCCGCTGCCCACAACTGGGTGGCCTCCAGCGCAGCGTCCTGGTTGCGCGCAAACATCGAAATCTCGGCGGCGCGACGGGCAATGCGCGGGTCGCGCGTCTGCCGCGCCAGATCCATATAAGCCGGCTGAGCCACGCCCATCACGCCGCGCTGCCCCGCCACCTCGGCCACCAGAAACTTGAACAGAATGTCCGGCGTGAGCGGTTGCTTCGGTAGTGCGGCCTGAGCCTTGGCCTTGGCTGCGTCCTCCGCTGCCGTATCAGCCGCCACGGCGGCCGGTTGCTGCGCCTGTGTTTTCAGCGCCTCCGGCTGCGACGCTTTAACGCCAGGCTGGCTGCACGCGCTTGCGAACGCCAACGCAGCGTAAAGAGGAAGGGTTTTAAGGTTTGTCATACGGATGGCCTGGGTAGTGGGGTCTCTTGTTGCGATTCTAAGCCTTCGAGGCCTGCCCGCAAGCAAGGTTCACTCAACCCGCAACTATTGCGAGCGCAGCGCCTCGATCGGATCCAGCCCGGCCGCGCGGCGCGCCGGATAAAAGCCGAAGAACACGCCAATCAGGAATGAGACGCCGACCGCCAGCAGCACCGAGGCGGGCGTTACCACCACCGGGAGTTCGGGCACCAGGCTGCCGACCAGCCAGGCGCCGCCGACGCCGAGCGCGAGGCCGATGCCGCAGCCGATCAGCGACAGCGTCAGCGCTTCGATCAGAAACTGCCACAACACATCGCGACGGCGCGCGCCGATCGCCATGCGGATGCCGATTTCGCGGGTGCGCTCGGTCACCGACACCAGCATGATGTTCATGATGCCGATACCGCCCACCACCAGTGAAATGGCGGCGATGGTGCCCAGCAGAATGCTCATGATGCGGGTAGTGGCGGCGGCGGTTTCGGCGATGGCGGTCAGGTTGCGCACGCTGAAATCGTCTTCCTGCCCGCTGCCGATGCGGTGGCGGCTGCGCAGCGTATCGTTGATGGTGGCTTCGGCGACGTTCATGCTTTCTTCCGACACCGCCTGCGCCATGATGAAACGGGCGCGGTTGCGCAGGCTGTTGCTGAACACTTTTTGCTGTGCGCTGCTGATCGGCACCATCACGGTGTCGTCCTGATCGCGCCCGTCCAGGCTTTGCCCCTTGGCCGCCAGCACGCCGATGACCTCGAACGGCGCCTGCTTGATGCGGATGATTTTGCCGATCGGGTCTTCGTCGCCAAACAGTTCGCGCGCCACCACCTGGCCGATCACCGCCACGCGCGCGCCGCTGCGCACGTCAGCCTCGCTGAAAAAACCGCCCGATTCCATCGGCCAGTCGCGCACCACCACGTAATCCGGCGTAGTGCCGAACACCGAGGTGCTCCAGTTGACGCCGTTGTAAATCAGTTGCGCATTGCCGGGCGACACCGGCGCTGCGGTCAACACGTCCTTCAGGTCGCGGATCGCGTCGGCATCGTCGAAGGTGAGCGTGGGCGCACTGCCGCTGGCCACGCGCGCGCCGCCCGAGGTGCTGGCGCCCGACATGATGATGAACAGGTTGCTGCCCATCGATTTGATTGCGTCGCGCACCATCGCCTGCGCGCCCTGGCCGATCGCCATCATCAGGATGACCGCTGCCACGCCGATGACCATCCCCAGCATGGTGAGGAAGCTGCGCATGCGATGGGTGGCAAGCGCGTGCCAGGCGGTTTCGAACAGACTGGAAAATATCATGCGGCAAGCGCAGCCGCAGCCACGTCCTCGACCACGCGGCCATCCTGAAAACGGATGCGCCGCCGGGCATAAGCGGCGATGTCGGCCTCGTGGGTCACCAGCACCAGGGTGATGCCTTCTTCGCGATTGAGCTGGCTGAAAAAGTCCATCACCTGGCGGCTGGTTTCGCTATCGAGATTGCCGGTCGGTTCATCGGCAAAAATAATGCGCGGGCGAGTTGCCAGCGCGCGCGCAATCGCCACCCGCTGCTGCTGCCCGCCAGACAGTTGCAGCGGCGTATGGTGCGAGCGCTCACCCAAGCCCACCCGCGCCAGCATCGCCTGCGCCTGCTTGCGCCGCGCCTCGCGCGCCATCCCGGCGTACAACAGCGGCAGCGCGACGTTGTCGAGCGCAGTCAGTTTGGGCAGCAGGTTGAAGCCCTGAAACACAAAACCGATTTCACGGTTGCGCAAGGCGGCCAGTTGGTCTGACGACAGGCGGCTGACATCCTGACCATTGAGGTGATAACTGCCACGGGTGGGCCGATCAAGGCAGCCGAGCAGATTCATGAAGGTGCTTTTGCCCGAACCCGACGCGCCCATGATGGCGACGAATTCGCCTTCGGCGATGTTGAGGCTCACCCCGCGCAGCGCCTGGAATACGCCGGCGCCGGTCGAGTAATCCTTCTCGATGTTGACCACCTCGATCAACGACGCCGTCATCAGAACAGGCGTCCGCGCGGCATGTTGGCGCCGCTATCCTTTTTCACCGTCAGGTCAGCCACGATCACGGGGTCGCCCGGCTTCAGTTCGCCGGACAGAATCTCGGTAAACGCTTTGTCACTGATGCCGGTTTTGACCGCCACCCGCTCCGGCTGGCCGTCACGCAACACATACACCGCCGAACCGCGCGGCTTGCTCGCGCCCTCGGTCGCGCTGTCCGCCGGGCGAAAGCGCAGCGCGGTCGTCGGCACCCGCAACACCTTGGAGCGGGTTTCAACCTGCACCCGCAAATTGGCGGTCATCCCCGGCATCAGCGCCAGCCTGGGATTGGCGACATCGACCACCACGTTGTAGGTGACGACGTTCTGCTCGGTCTTGGCGTTTAAGCGCACTTGCCGCACCGCGCCGCTGTAGTCGGCGTCGGGAAACGCATCGACCCGGAACTTGACCGCCTGCCCGACTTTGACCTGGCCGATATCGGCTTCCGATACGGTGGAATCGATCTGCATCCGCGTCAGGTCTTTGCCGATCTGAAACAAGGTCGGCGTCTGAAAACTCGCCGCCACGGTCTGGCCGACATCGACCTGACGATCGATCACGGTGCCGTCTACCGGCGAACGAATTTTGGTGAAGCCGAGATTGATCTCATCGCGCGTCTGCTGCGCGCGTGCCAGGTTCAACTGCGCCTGCGCCTGCGCCTGTGCGGCAACGGCCTGATCGAGTTCCAGCCGCGACACGTATTCCTGCTTGAACAAAGTCTGCATCCGGGTCGCATTGGCCTGCGCCAGGTTCAACTGCGCCCGCGCATTGGCGAGATTGGCCGTGCTTTGCGCCAGCGCCGCCTGAAACAACGCCGGGTCGAGCTCGGCCAGCAACTGCCCGGCTTTAACCTGCTGGTTGAAATCGGCCTCGATGCGCCGCACCGTGCCCGACACCTGGGTGCCGACGTTGACCAGCGTCACCGGGTTGAGGGTGCCGTTGGCCGACACCTGGGCGCTGATATCGCCGCGATCCGCCGCCTCGGTGCGAAATTGCGGCTCGACGGGTTTGTCCTTGTCGCTCCACCACCAGCCTGCCGCCGCGGCCAACATCAGCAGCGCAATGATCCCCAGTTTTTTCATTTTGTTCCTTCTGCCAGCGCCGGTTCCAGCCAGTCCCAGCTCAATTCCCCAATCGACTGCGCCAGCTCGGCGCGCGCCACCCGCAGACCCAGCCTTGTGAGCAACTGGGTGTAGCGCGCCTGCGCCAGGCTGGCCTGCGCGCTCAACACGTCGAGCAGAATGCCGAGCCCCGCCTGATAGCGCCCGAGCGCCAGTTTTTCGGCTGCCGCCGCACTTTCCACCAGATCGGTGCTGCGGCTGTCGGCTTCGGTTTCGCTCTTCAGCTTGTAATACGCGCGCCATACCTCCAGCGCCACCTGATTGGCCACGCTGTCGCGATCCACCGCCGCCAGTGCGGCCTGGGTTTGCGCGGCGGCGATCTCATAGGTGTTGCGATAGCCGGTGAACAGCGGAATGGTCAGACTGATCCCGGCGCTGGCGCTATCGATTGCCAGCGCATCCAGATCCTGCCGCCGCGCATTCACATAGGCCGACAAACGCGGCAGGCCGTCGGCCTTGACGCTGAGCACCCTGGCCTCGCGCGCCTGCAGGGTGGCCGCCGCCGCGCGCAATTCCGGCCGCCGGGTGCGCGCGGCTTCGATCAGCGCATCCACTTTGATGCCGATATCCGGCGTCTGACTGAACGCACGATCGTTATCGACCACGGAGAAGTGATTCTGGCTGGCGTCGCCCATCAACGCGGCCAGCTCGCCTTGCAAGCGCGCCGCCACGCCCTCGGCGCGGATGCGCTCGATCTGGCGCTGGGTGTAAAGGGTTTTGGCTTGCAGTCGATCGACCGGAATCGAGGTGCCCGCGCCCACCCGCGCATCGGCGGCCTTCAACGCGGCGAGCGCCGAGGCTTCGACCTCGCGCGCAGCGGTGATCGCAGCCTCTGCCGTCAGCAAATTGAAATACGCGGTAACGGTTTGCAGATACAAATCGCGCACGCTGGCTTCGTGGCTGGCCAGCGCTGCGGCCAGCAAGGATTCAGCCGCATCGCTACGCGCGTCGCGTCCGCCAAAGTCATACAGTAAATACTGCGCGTCAACGCCGATAACCCACGCGGTGTAATCGTTCGGCAACACGCTGTCGCCGTTGCGGCTCAAATTGCCGTTGAGCGACACCTCGGGCAAATAGGCGCTGTCCGCCACTCCCAGCTCGGCCGCGCGTAACCGCGACGCCAGCCACGCCCCACGGGTGGCCGGGTCGGCGCACAAGGCGCGCTCCACCGCAAGCGCCAGCGTGATCGGGCCCGACAGCGCAGCGAGATTGCACACCGAGGCCGGGCGCAAATCGGCCGCCGGCGACGGCAGCACGCGGTTGAACACCCCAAAAGGATCGGCGGCTGAAGCCGCACCGCTGAGTAACAGCGCCAGCAGCAGAGAAAGTCGTGAGTTCAAAATCAAGGGAACGGGGTGGAAGTACGATTGGATAGAATCGCAGTGTATCGGTTCAACATCACGCTATCCAACCCCATGCCCGAATTACCTGAAGTTGAAACCACCCGTCTGGGGCTGTTGCCGCGCCTGCAAGGCCGCACGCTCACGCGCATCGTGGTGCGCAATCCGCGCCTGCGCTGGCCGGTGCCGGACGATCTGGAGGCGCGGCTGGCGGGACTGACGCTGAAGGGAATCGCCCGGCGCGGCAAATACCTACTGTTTGATTTTGGCGCGGCGACGCAAATCGTGCATCTGGGCATGTCGGGCAGTCTGCGCTTTGCCGCGCCTGATGAACCCGCCGCCCTGCACGATCATATCGACTGGCGGTTCGACGACGGCAGCACGCTGCGGCTGCGCGACCCGCGCCGCTTCGGCGCCGTGTTGTGGACGGACGACGCGAGCAGTCACCCGCTGCTGGCGCATCTGGGGCCGGAACCGCTGACCCCGGATTTCGACGCCGCCTGGCTGCACGCGCAATGCCAGCGCCGCAGCGCCGCGATCAAGCAGGTCATCATGGATGCGCAGGTGGTGGTCGGGGTCGGCAATATTTACGCCTCCGAATCGCTGTTCCACGCCGGCATCCGCCCTGCCACCGCCGCGCGGCGGCTGACTCGCCCGGCCTGCGCGCGGCTGGCGGCGGCGATCAAACAGGTGCTGACGGCGGCCATCGCGGCGGGCGGCAGTTCGCTGCGCGATTACGTCGGCAGCAGCGGCGAACTCGGCTATTTCCAGTTGCAAACGCGGGTGTACGACCGCGCGGGGCTGCCGTGCAAGGCCTGCGCCACGCCGATCCGCCGCATTGTGCAGGGCCAGCGCGCCAGCTTTTACTGCCCGGTCTGCCAGCGTTAACCGGTTTGGGCATGGCGTTCGCTCCCTCGCCCGCTTGCGGAGGGGGTGGGGAGGCAAAGCCGCGCCGCCACCCGAATCAAGTTTGTCATTAAGATGTCGTTACATATCCATGCCTTATCCACTGAATCGGCCCCATGAAACCCAGCACCCTGGTTGACGAATTCGAGCATTACAGCGCCTGGCGCGATGCCGTGTACGTGCGCGTCGAGGCGCTGCGCGACTGGCTCAACACGCAGGAACTGGGGGATGCCGAATCCGAGTTGCGGCTCAACCAATTGCTCGGGCGCTTGCAGGAAGACACGCTGAACGTGGCCTTTGTCGCCGAGTTTTCGCGCGGCAAATCCGAGCTCATCAACGCGATTTTCTTTTCGGATTACCGGCAGCGCGTGCTGCCGTCGTCCGCCGGGCGCACCACCATGTGCCCCACCGAACTGTTCTTCGATCCCACTCGCGCGCCCTCGCTGCGTCTGCTGCCGATCGACACCAAAAACCGCGAGGGCTGCATTGCCGACTTCAAGCACAACCCCGATGCCTGGACCGAATTTCCGCTCAATCTCGATTCCGCCGATGAAATGAGCGCGACGCTGATGCGGCTGGCCGACACCCTGCCGGTCGACGCCGCCACCGCCGAGGCCTATGGCCTGATCGATCCCCGGGACGAAGAAGTCGCACGCAGCCTGACGCGCGACGGCAGCATTGCGATTCCACGCTGGCGCCATGCGCTGATCAATTTTCCGCATCCGCTGTTAAAGCAGGGCTTGGTTATTCTCGACACCCCGGGTCTCAACGCCATCGGCACCGAACCGGAATTGACGCTCAACATGCTGCCCAACGCCCATGCGGTGTTGTTCCTGCTGGCCGCCGACACCGGCGTGACCAAATCGGACATCGAAATCTGGCGCCATCACATTGCGCCGGTGCAGGGTGCCAGCCGGGCGCGGCTGGTGGTGCTGAACAAGATCGACGGCCTGTGGGACGAACTCAGGACCCAGCCCGAAATCGACGCCGAAATCGCCAAACAGGCTGCCAGCAGCGCGGCATTGCTCGATCTGCCCGCCCATCAGGTTTACCCGGTGTCGGCGCAGAAAGCGCTGGTCGCCAAGGTGCGTAATGACCCCGCCCTGCTGGCGAAAAGCCGCCTGCCCGAACTGGAAGCGGCGCTGACGCAGGAACTGATTCCCCACAAGCAGGCGCTGGTCAGCGAATCGTCCCTGCTCGCAGTGGAAGACGTGGTGATCAAAACCACCGACCTGCTGGAAACCCGGCTCGCCACGCTGCAGGATCAGGTCGATGAACTGGAAGGGCTGCGCGGCAAAAACCGCGACGTGATCCAGCACATGATGGTCAAGGCCAACGAAGACAAACAGCAGTTCGAGCGCGGTCTGGCGCAGTTCAATGCGCTGCGCAATGTGTTCGCCGCCCAGGTCGACACGCTGCGTCAACGACTGGGTATGCCGACCCTGAAGCTTGAGGTGAGTCACGCCCGGCGGGTCATGGAAAAAAGCCATTTCAGCGCCGGCCTGCGCGAAGCGATGGGGCATTTTTTCCGCCAGGTGGACGACAACCTAAAAGCCTCGACGGAGATCATCCAGGAGATTCGCGCCATGATGGTGGCGATGTATCAGAAGTTCAGCGACGAGCACGGGCTGACGGCGGTCAATCCGCCGGATTTCAGCCTGCACAAATACCGCAAGGAAATGAGCCGGCTGGAGCGCATTTTTGACGAACGCTTCAACACCCTGTTCAAAATGCTGACGCTAGGCCAGCGCCAGTTGACTGCGCGCTTTTTCGAGACGCTGGCGAGCAAGGTGGTGCAGGTGTTTGAACTCGCCAACAGCGAAACCGAGTCGTGGCTGAAGGCGCTGATCTCGCCGATGGAAAGCCAGGTGCGCGAGCACAAGACCCAGCTCAAACGCCGCCTGGAAAGCGTCAGCCGCATTCATGCCGCGACCGAAACGCTGGATGACCGGATTGCCGAACTTGAAGCGGCGATCGGCGCCGTGAGCGATCAACTGGACAATCTGGCGCGCATCAATACGCGCATCATCGATTCCCTGTCCGACAATCTGGACGGGGCGCGGCTGGCCAAAACCGCCTGATTTACTTGGCGGCAGTCAGGCGCAGGAATTTTTCCTGCAATTGATCGCGGGTTTCTGAATAATCCGGATTGAGCGGAATGCAATCGACCGGGCACACCTCCACGCACTGCGGCGTATCGAAATGGCCGACGCATTCGGTGCATTTATTGGGGTCGATGATGTAAATTTCGTCGCCCTGGGAAATGGCGTCGTTGGGGCATTCGGGCAGGCAGACGTCGCAATTGATGCATTCGTCCGTGATCATCATTGACATGCAATTCTCCGGGTCATATCAGTTTTCGCTTATTTTCTCATTTAATCGCCGCGCCACCAATGGGTGAACGAAGGCATCGACGTTGCCCCCCAACTGCGCGATCTCGCGAATCATGCTGGCGGAAATGAACATGTATTGATCCGACGGGGTGAGGAACAGGGTTTCGATGTCGGGTTTGAGATTGCGGTTCATCCCCGCCAACTGGAATTCGTATTCGAAATCGGACGCCGCGCGCAAGCCCCGCAGCACGGCAATCGCGCCCTGCTCGGCGACGAATTCGATCAACAGCCCGGAGAAGCCTTCCACCCGTACTTTGGGCACGTCGGCTAGCACTTCGCGCGCCATCGCCACCCGCTCATCCATGCTGAAAAAAGGCTGCTTGTTGCGCGATTCCGCCACCGCGACGATGACGCGATCGAACAGGCGCACCGCACGCCGCACCAGGTCTTCGTGGCCGCGCGTGATGGGGTCAAAGGTGCCGGGATAGACGGCAGTCAGCATGGCATTACTCCTTAACCAACAACGCAAAATGCGAACGCCCCGCGCGCCCGCTGCGCAAGAGCATCAATCCGGGCGGCGCGACCACGTGCGTAGCTTGCTCAATATAGGCGTAAGCACCCGATTTCAGGTGCGCGCCGAGTTCGGGCAACACAGTCGCAGTCAGCCCGCTGTCGAATGGCGGATCGACAAAAATCAAATCAAAGGTCTCGCGATTGTTCGCCAGCCAGGCCAATGCATCGACCCGCAGAATATCGAGTTGACTGGCGCCGAGCGTGACACGGTTTTTCTCCAGCGCGCCGACGGCTTTGGCATCGCGCTCGATCAGGACGACGCGCGCCGCCCCGCGCGAGGCGGCTTCAAACCCGAGCGCGCCGCTACCGGCAAACAGATCGAGACACGCCCAGCCCGGCAAATCCTGCCCCAGCCAGTTGAACAGGGTTTCGCGCACGCGGTCGGGGGTGGGACGCAAGCCGTCGGCATCGGGAAAATCCAGCAATCGGCGACGGTATTGGCCGCCGATAATGCGCACCCGGTTGGGCGCGCCATGCGCGCGCGGTTTAGCGAGCACCCTCGGCTCCCACCACCACCGTCACCAGCTTGTCGGCATCAATGCGGCGGGCAAACGCCTGCTTCACCGCTGCCGCATCGACCGCATCCACCTTGCTGATCCAGGTGTCCAGATAATCCAGCGGCAAGGTGTAAAAACCGATCATCGACAGGTAGTCGAGGATTTTTTTGTTGCTGTCGATGCGCAACGGGAAGCCGCCGGTGAGGTTGGCCTTGGCTTGCGTCAGTTCAGCCTCGCTGGGGCCGTCGGCGATGAACTGCCGCAGCGTGTCCTTGGCCACTTTCAACGCATCGTCGGCCTGCTCGGTTTTAGTTTGCAGACCCAGTTCAAACGGCCCGGCCTGCTGCATCGGGATGAAATAACTGTAGGCGCTGTAGGCATAGCCGCGCTTGTCGCGCACCTCGCGCATCAGCCGCGAATCGAAGCCGCCGCCGCCCAGCACATAGTTGCCGACATACAGCGGGAAAAAATCGGGATCGCTGCGCGCCATCCCCACCGCGCCCACCAGCACATGGCTTTGGGTGGACGGATGGGCAATACGCGCGTCGGACGCCGCCGCCGGAACCGGCTTGGGCAACGCGGGCACGACCGCCGCTTTGGACAAGCCCGCCGCCAGCCGCGTGGCGATGGTCTCGGCCTCGGCGCGGCTGATGTCGCCCATCAAGGCAATCACCGCATTGGGCGCGCTGTAATGGGTGCGATAAAACGCCTGCAATTCGCTGCGGGTGAATTTTTCAATCGCAGCAGGATCACCCGACTCATCGTGCGCATACGGATGCGCACCATACAGCGCGCGATAAAACGCCTTGTCGGCGACGGTTCCGGGGTCGGCCTCGGCTTCGCGGATGCCCGAGATCAGGCGTTGTTTTTCGCGCTTGATCACAGCCTGTGGAAACTCAGGTTGCTGCAGAACCCGCACCAACACATCGAGCGCAGCGTTTTTTTCGGCGGCGGACGACAGCGTGCGCAGGGTGATGCCGGCGCGGTCACGATCGAACGCACCGCCCATGACGGCGCCGACATCGGCCAGACGATGCGCGATCTCGGTCTCGGATAGCCCGCCCGCGCCCAGATCGAGCAGGCCGTGCGTCAGTTGCGCCAGCCCCGGTTGGGTGGCCGGATCGCGCGCGCTGCCGCCGGGAAAATCAACCGAAATATCCAGCATCGGCAGTTCACGGCTTTCGACGAAATACACCCGCGCACCCTGCGGTGTTTGCCAGTGTTGAATGGTGAGCGCGGCCTCGGCCGACAACGGCAGACTCAGCAACAATGCGACAACAAAAGACTTAATTGACATGACGCACTCCCGGAACAGCCGCGCGGGGCGTTTGGGGTTGTAAGGCTTGCGGATCGAGTTCAGCCACGCTCAGTTGATCGTCTTTCAGCCATTGCTGCGCGGCGGTCTGCACTTCGGCAGCGGTCACCGCACGCAGTTTATCGACGCGACGCGCCAGCGCCTCCGGCGGCAATCCGGCAATCGCGTATTCGCCCAGTTGCATCGCCTGATAAAACAGCGAATCGCGCTGGTACACCTCGCCCGCGATGACTTGCGCCTTGACCCGCGCCAGCTCGGCTGCACTGATGCCGTCGCGCTGGACGCGCGCGATTTCGTCACGAATCGCTTGTTCCAGCGCGGCCACCGTTTTACCCGGCGCCGGGGTGGCGTCGATCATGAACATGCCCGGCCCGCGCGAAACCGCGTCGTAACCTGCACTCGCGTTCACCGCAACCTGCCGGGTTTTAACCAGCGACTTTGACAGCCGCGCCGAGTCGTTGCCGGAGAGCACCCCGGCCAGAATTTGCAGCGCGTAAGGCGTGGTGTCCTTCTGCCAGTCTTTCAAGGTCGGCGCGTGCCAGGCCATCAGCAAATAGGGCAGCTTGGCGGGCGCTTTCACCACAATGCGTTTGCTGCCGATCTGCGCAGGTTCAACTTGCGGCTTGCGCTCGGGCAGCGCCCGCGACGGCAGCACGCCGAAATATTGCTTGGCCAGCGCAATCACCTCGTCGGCTTTCACATCGCCCGCCACCACCAGCGTCGCGTTGTTGGGCGCGTACCAGCGCGCATACCAGTCGCGCGCGTCCTGCCCCGTCATGTTCTGCAAATCGTCCATCCAGCCGATGATCGGGCGGCGATACGGATGCGCTTGATACGCCGCCGCCATCAGCCGTTCATACACCACCGATTGCGGCTGGTCGTCAGTGCGCAAGCGCCGTTCTTCCATCACCACCTGGATTTCCTTGGCGAACAGCTCGTCGCTGATGATGAGGTTTGCCATGCGGTCGGCCTCCAGTTTCATCGACAGTTCCAGCCGGTCTTTCTGCATCTGCTGGAAATACGCCGTGTGGTCGCGGCTGGTAAACGCATTTTCGCGCCCGCCCGCCGCCGCGATTTTTTTCGAGAACTCGCCCGGCGGAATGATTTTCGTGCCCTTGAACATCATGTGTTCGAGCACATGCGCCACCCCGGTGGTGCCGTTGAATTCATCCATCGACCCGGCGCGATACCACACCTGCGACACCATCACCGGCGCGCGATGATCTTCCTGCACGATCACCCGCAAGCCATTGTCCAGCGTGACATCCGTCACCGCCGCCTGCGCGCCGCCCACTGCCAGCGCCAATACGATTCCCCACATGCTGCGCATGTTTAACCCTCTGATTGAATGAAACTGCTTGAATAAAGCGGCATGATAAGCCACCCGAGCAGCCGCTCCGGTGGCGGTTGAACCGCTGTGTTGACTTACATCGCCCGGGTTTGGTTTCCTCATGGATCCAAATCTGTGATTTCACGCCAGCCAGTTTTCCACCGCCAGCCCCGGCACACGCGAAAATTCCCGCACATTGTCCGTCACCAGAATTCTGTTCAGCGCTCGTGCATGAGCGACGATCAACAGATCATTCGGGTCGATTGGCATACCGGCGCGTTCGCGATGAAAGATGCCCAGCGTGTATTTGTGATAACGCGAAAACCCCGCCACCAGCTTCTCGAAATGTACCGCCACATCCATGGCCTGTTTGTAGATCGGGAGATGTTCGTAGCGCGCATAGCGAAATCTCATCTGTAAAATTTTCCGACACAAAGAAACAGGGGGCTTGCGCCCCCTGTTTCTTTTACTGACCAAGCGACCGAAGCTTCAACACCCGCGCCGCCGCCTCGCTGCCACCCCGACCAGTCCCAATCCTGCCAGCAGCATCGCCCAGGTTTCGGGTTCAGGCACTGCGACTGCCGGATAGGGCGTGCCAGACAGGCTGGTTATGCTCGTTCCATCGGGTGCGCTGATACCAAAATTTGCGGAATTGTAGAAATCGCCATACCCGCCTATGTCGAGCACGCTGGCAAGGTAAAAGGTTTGTCCGTAGGTAAAGGAAACACTCACGTTGAATTGTTGATCGACGAATCCAGAAGGCAACGATATCGCTCCGGAACCAGCGGGATAATCCGGGGTGTCGTCCACCTCAACAAGTAAAACCGGTGTCGTGCCAGGCAGTTGGATGTAACCCGCGTCCGCATCAGAAACGATTGCCGCAGGAGAAAAAGCATCGGGGTCGCTTGACATTAGCAGGGCGTAAATCACATCCGCCTCAACGAGGAGCGTTCCATGAAGCTGGACGCTCAGGTTAAGCGTGCCGGTTCCACTCCCGCCATTCACCACAAAGCCATCCGACCAGGCCGACACGGCGTATCCCCCGCCCGAAGGTAACGCCACGCCATTGTCGCCGTACGATGCACGCGCCTTCTGGCCTGCGACACCTGCAACCATGACTGACCCGCTTGCGCTCTGATTCTCCTCTGACAATACCGCCACATTCGTATCGTTAGGCAACGTCTGCCAATACCCGTAGGCAGCGTAGTTGAATGGCGAAGCCGCAAGCGCGTGAGAGGTGCAGAACATCATGCCTGCAAGCGCCAGCAGACGAAACGCTGTAGCGCCCGCAGAAATGGGCGCTCGCTGGCGCACATCAGCCGCATGAGCACCGGCATCAGTCCAAAGCGAGGGTTGAGGATCAGGCAGGCTCAAACTGCCCAGCAGATTGTTGGGATTCACGCGCATTTCAAACTCCTTTTTTATATTGACCTGCAACCGAGACCATCCCGGTCACAGCAGGCGAGAAACACGCATTGTTCGTGCCACCGCCAGACGTAAACTCACAAGCTACTGATTGTTAATGATGTTTATACAGGCAGGCAGGCAGGCAGGCAGGCAAAAAGTGTAAAGTTTTCCGACACAAACGGGCGCTGTCTACGCCATGTTCAAGTGAAAATGTCTCGGCTCCGGCAATCTGGAACGGGCTAACCCAGACGTTTCAGCTTCGCGCCGATACGGGTTGCGCCACCAGTTTCACCCCGAGCGCCGCGCATACCCGTCATGCACCTTGCCGCGCCAACACGGCTTTTAGTCTGTGTAAAACGTACCCAGCCGCCGGTTTCGCGTCTCGGCAGGGTTAAAATCCCGCGCCACTTGGATTCGTGAAAAATCAATCGCGGGATTTGGGTTGAATGTTTCCGCTCGTCTGAAAAACCACCCCGTTTGTTCGGCGGAGATGGCAAGCGAACGGCGCGTCTTCCGGTGCGCAATGTTAAGATTCGGCGCTCAAAGAATCGCTGTCCTGGCTGCCTTACACCCGTGTTTAGTTTCTTCAAAAAGCCCAAACCTGACGCTGTTCCCGTAACGATCGCACCCGCTGCGATTGTTACGGATCAGATCGCGCCCGAATCCCCCTCAGCGCGGCCTATCGAGGCGATTGAACCGGTCGCGCCTGTGTCGAAGCCCGGCTGGGCGCAGCGCCTCAAACAGGGGCTGGCGAAAACCCGCGACAAGCTCGGCGGCCAGCTCTCCAGCCTGTTCGGGGTTGGCCGCAAGATCGACGCGGAATTATTTGAAGAACTCGAAACCATCCTCATCACCGCCGATGTCGGCGTCGATGCGACGCAGGCGCTGCTCGACACGCTGCAAAAAAAGGTGCGGCGCGAAGGGCTGACCGAAGCGTCTGATTTGCAGGCGGCATTGAAGCAGGAGCTGGTTGATTTGCTGCTGCCGCTGCAAGCGCCGCTCGAAATTACGCGGGAGCAGCCGTACATTCTGATGCTGGCCGGGGTCAACGGCGCGGGCAAAACCACTACTATCGGCAAGCTCGCCAAGCTGTATCAATCGCAAGGATTGTCGGTGCTGCTGGCGGCGGGCGACACCTTTCGCGCCGCTGCGCGCGAGCAGTTGCAGGTGTGGGGCGAGCGTAACAATGTCACCGTCATCAGCCAGGACAAGGGCGATTCTGCTGCGGTGATTTTCGATGCGATTGCCGCCGCGCGCGCGCGCGGCATCGACGTGGTGCTGGCCGACACGGCGGGGCGCCTGCCGACGCAGTTGCATTTGATGGAAGAGATCAAGAAGGTCAAACGGGTGATCGAAAAAGCCGCGCCCGGCGCGCCGCACGAAGTGCTGCTGGTGCTCGATGCCAACACCGGACAGAACGCGGTGATGCAGGTTAAAGCGTTCGACGATGCGTTGGGCGTCACCGGTCTCGCGCTGACCAAACTCGACGGCACCGCCAAGGGCGGCGCGATTGCGGCGATTGCGCAGGCTCGGGCACACCCCATCCCGGTGCGCTACATCGGCGTGGGCGAAGGGCTGGACGACTTGCGGCCATTCGATGCGCGCGAGTTCGTTGACGCGGTGTTCTCGGCATGATCAGCTTTAGCCAGGTCAGCAAACGCTATCCCGGCGGCCACGAGGCGCTGGCAGGCGTGGATTTCGCCATCGAAAAAGGCGAGCTGGTGTTTCTCACCGGCCACTCCGGCGCGGGTAAATCGACGCTGCTCAAACTCATCGCCGCGATCGAGCGTCCCACCAGCGGCGTGGTGTCGGTCAGCGGGCAAAACATCAGCCGCTTGTCGCAGCGCGCGATTCCCTATCTGCGCCGCAACATCGGCCTGGTGTTTCAGGATCACAAACTCTTGTTCGACCGCAATGTGATTGAAAACGTGGTGCTGCCGCTCGATATCGCGGGGATCGAGCGCCGCGAATCGCTGAAACGCGCGCGCGCGGTGCTCGACAAAGTGGGACTGTTGAACCGCGAAAAATCCAATCCGGTCAGCCTCTCCGGCGGCGAGCAGCAGCGTCTGTGCATCGCCCGCGCGCTGGTGTCGCGCCCCGCGCTCCTGCTCGCCGACGAACCCACCGGCAATCTCGACGCCGGCTACGCCGCCGACATCATGGCGATGTTCCGCGACTTCCATCAGGTCGGCACCACGCTGGTGATCGCCACCCACGACGAGCGCGCGATTGCAGCCGTGGGTGGCCGCGCGCTGCATCTTGACCACGGAAAAGTCCAGCACGGCAAAGTCATCGAGGGGGCAGCATGATCGGCTGGCTGCGTCATCAAAAACATGCGCTCATTTCTGCGCTGCGCCGCTTGCTGGCGCAGCCGCTGGCCACGCTGCTCACCACGCTGGCGATGGGGGTGGCGATCAGCCTGCCGGGCGGGCTGTATCTGATGCTGGGCACGGTCAACCGGCTGGCGGGCGACCTGCCCGCGCAGCCGGAAATCAGCCTGTTTCTCGACCCGCAGATTACCGCGCCGCAAGAACAAACTATCGCCGCCCGGATGAAACAGGCCGATATTGCGGAAGCCCGCCATGTGCCGAAGGAGCAAGCGCTCAGCGCGCTCAGCACCTCCCAGGGTTTGACCGACATCACCGCCGGCCTCGCCGACAATCCGCTGCCGGACGCCTGGGTGGTGCGCCCGCACGCCGCCACGCGCGAAGGCCTGACGCGGGTCGCCGATGAACTGGGCAAACTGCCGGGGGTGGCCGAAACCCACCTCGACAGCCAGTGGGCCGACCGTCTGCAGGCCGCGCTTGCCATCGGACGCACCGGCGTGTGGCTGCTGGCGGGGCTGTTCGGCTTCGCGCTGGTCGCCATCTCGGGCAACGCCATCCGCGCGCAGGTGCTGGCGCGGCGCGACGAAATTCTCGTCAGCCGCCTGATCGGCGCCACCGACCGCCATATCCGGCGGCCTTTTCTGTATCTGGGCGCGCTGCAAGGTCTGCTGGGCGGGTTGGCCGCAGGCGGCGTGCTGGCCGCTGCGGGCTGGGTGCTGCACGCGCCAGTCGCGCACCTGGCCGGTTTGTATGGCTCGACTTTCCACCTGCTGCCGCCAGCCGGCATCGAAATCGCCATCGTATTAGGCCTGACCACACTGTTTGGCTGGCTCGGCGCCTGGATCGCGGTGGCGCGCACCCTGCGTCAGGTCGAAGCAGTACGCTGAATTTCAGCGCCCTGAAGTGTTCATGAAGTTTTCGACTTCGGTCTTGAACCCCATTTAACCGGGCACCCCGATGTTGTTCAACTCCTATCCCTTTCTGCTGCTGTTTCTGCCGCTGACAGCGATTGTGTTTTTTCGGCTGGGCGCTTACAGCCATCGGCTGGCTGCCACCTGGCTGGGCGCCGCCTCACTTTTTTTCTATGGCTACTGGAACCCGGCCTATGTGAGCCTGCTGCTGGCCTCCGTTTTTTTCAACTATGGAATCGGCCTGGCGCTGGCGCGGGAACACGATGCGAGCCGGGTGCGGCGCAAAAAACTGATCCTGACCTTGGGCATCGCCGCCGATCTTGCGCTGCTGGGCTACTACAAATACGCCAATTTTTTTCTGGATACCGCCAACAGCCTTTTCAATACAGGCTGGGCGGTACAGGACATTCTGCTGCCATTGGGCATTTCCTTTTTTACCTTTACTCAGATCGCTTTCCTGGTGGATGCCTGGTCGGGCAAGGCGCGGGAATACAACTTCATCCACTACCTGCTGTTTGTCACCTATTTCCCGCACCTGATTGCAGGCCCGGTTCTGCATCACAAGGAAATGATGCCCCAATTCGCCCGCCCCCAGACCTATCGGTTTTCCTCGGACAACATGACAATCGGCCTGATGATTTTTGGCATCGGCCTGTTCAAAAAAGCGGTGCTGGCAGATGGCGTGTCGCCCTATGCCAATATGGCTTTTCTGTCAGCCGATGCCGGAGAGAAGCTGGATTTTCTGGCTGCATGGGGCGGCGCGCTGGCCTACACGACTCAACTCTATTTCGATTTCTCCGGTTATTCGGATATGGCCATCGGCCTTTCGCGGATGTTTGGCATTGTTCTCCCGCTTAATTTCAACTCGCCCTACAAGGCCACCAATATCATCGATTTCTGGCGGCGCTGGCATATGACCCTGTCGCGTTTTCTGCGGGATTATCTCTACATCCCGCTGGGCGGAAACCGCAAAGGCCCGCTGCGCAGACAGGTCAACTTGATGCTGACCATGCTGCTGGGCGGCCTGTGGCATGGTGCGTCCTGGAATTTCGTGCTGTGGGGCGGACTCCACGGTGTCTATCTGGCGCTCAACCACGCCTGGCGTTCCCAGCGCGAGCGGCATTTCGCCCATGTCAGGACAGGGGCTGGCGGCAAGCTGACGGCGTGGGCGCTGACCTTCGTTGCCGTCGTAGCGGCATGGGTGTTCTTTCGGGCGGCCACGCTGGAGGGCGCTTTGAACATGCTGTCTGGCATGGCCGGACAGCATGGCGTCAGCTTGCCGGCGACTTTTCAGCCGGGACTGGGGGCTGCGGCGGATTGGCTGCAAAGCCAGGGCGTTCAATTCGCCCTGGGCGGCGGCAGCCGTTTCATGCTGACCTGGTCTTGGGTGGTCTGCCTGCTGGCAATCGCCCTGTTTTTGCCCAATGCCCAGGAACTGATGCGCCGCCATCGCCCGGGTCTCGATTTTGATCCGGATGCCGTCACCGCTCGCCTGGAATGGCGGGCAACACCTGTCTGGGGGCTGGCTTTGGCGGTGCTTGCAGCCGCTGGCGTGCTGTCCTTATCCCAGGCCACGCAGTTCCTTTATTACCAGTTCTGACCATGGCAGCTTATTTGCGTATCTGGTTGATCGCTCTGGCAACGCTGGTGGCCGCGACGATGACGCTGAATTACTGGGTGGATCCCTATGGGCTGTATCGGCCCTATGGCGACGGCGACTGGAAGCCCCATGCGGCCGCGCAAGGCGGTTTGGTGAAGCCCTATCTGGTTTTACGGCATCCCCCGCGCACCCTGATTCTGGGCAACTCGCGCGCCGAGGTGGGTTTCGATCCCGCAGATGCAGCCTGGCCCGAGTCGGCGCAACCCGTATTCAACCTGGCATTGCCGGGCACGGGCACGCGGGTCGCGCATCGTCTTTTCGACCATGTGCTGGCCTCCCATCCCCCGCAAAATGTAGTGCTGGGGGTGGATTTCATGGACTTTCTGGTGGAACCCGACGTCAGGCCGGGAGACCCCGCAATCACCCGCCGGCTCGCGGTATTGCCGAATGGACGACGCAATAACCGGCGCTGGCTGCAAACCCTGCTCGATGGCGCCGCCACCCTGGCTTCGCTGGATGCGTTGTGGCATAGCCTCGATACCCTGCGGGCGCGCGGCAAACCGGATGCGGCGCATCTAACCGCGGCCGGTTTCAACCCGATGCACGATTACGCGCAGATTGCGCACGATGAGGGGTATTTCAACCTGTTCCGGCAACGCGATAGCGAAAACATCCGCGCCTATCAAAAGCGTCCGAAAAACCTGTTTTCGCGCGGCACCCGCACGTCTCCGGCTTTCGAGGACGTGACCGCCATTCTGGATGCCGCGCGCGCGCGCGGGATTCACGTTCAGGTGGTGATCTACCCCTATCACGCCCATCTTCTGGAGACCTTCCGCATCACCGATCGCTGGGAGCTGTTCGAGATATGGAAGCGCGAACTGGCCTACCGTGTTGCCGTCCATGGCCGTGGTCTGGCGACGCTTTGGGACTTCAGCGGCTATCACCCCTACGCGCGCGAAGCGGTTCCGCCTGCGGGTAACAAGCGGGCTGTTGTGTACGGTTATTGGGAAGCGGGACATTTCAAGAAAGAATTGGGGCACCGGCTGCTGGCCCGTCTGTCCGGCGCGAACGATCCCGGCTTTGGCGTGGTGCTGACACCCGAAAACGTCGATGCGCAGTTATCGGCGATCCGTCGCGGCGGCGAGCAATACCGGGCCGAGCGACGCGACGAAATCGCCCCGCTTGAGGCGCTGGCGCAATGAATGGTTTTTAGCTCAATTTGCGGAACCGCGTTGCCTCAAGTTAAAACCTTACCGAAGGACTGATACGTTGCCTCAAGTTCGGTAGTTACCGAAGCAGATTGAAGACAGCCTTCAGTTTACGTT
>Ga0315271_10000261_pt1 | contig 27540 bp, 26 predicted proteins | sample C3_top_MG_FD_204664 | JGI IMG/M metagenome (GOLD analysis project Ga0315271, IMG submission 204664) | Sediment microbial communities from Yellowstone Lake, YNP, Wyoming, USA - C3_top | ecosystem: Environmental > Aquatic > Freshwater > Lake > Sediment | place: USA: Wyoming | collected 2017-08-01
ATTAAAGGAGTATTGCTATGCCCATGGTGAATATCGCTGGTAAAGATTTTGAAGTCGACGAAGAAGGCTATCTGGTCGATCTGTCGCAGTGGAACGAAGACATCGCCAAATACATGGCTGTCGAAGAAAAGGTCGATCTGACCGACAGCCACTGGGAAGTCGTCAACTTCCTGCGTGAGTACTACGCTGAATACCAGATCGCACCCGCTGTTCGCGTGCTGACCAAGGCTATCGGCAAAAAGCTCGGACCGGAAAAAGGCAACAACAAGTATCTGTACGAGTTGTTCCCCTACGGCCCCGCCAAGCAGGCTTGTAAGATTGCCGGTCTGCCCAAGCCGACTGGCTGTATCTAAGCCGTAATGTAATTCGGGTCGCCCCGGTCGGTTTCCGGGGCGACTTTGATTCGGGTTGTGTGTTTTTCAATCGAATGCGCGAGCGTTTGATTCGCAAACAGACACGATGTAAGGGGAGTGGGTTTGTCTACAGTAACGATGATTTATGCCGGGATGTTCTACCTCGCAACCCTGTTGCTGGTGGGCGGTGTGGCGTACAAAATTTTTGATTACAGTCGCACGCCTGCGCCGCTGGTGATTCCGACCACTCCTGCGCCGACGACGCAAGCGGGCGTGGTGTACCGGATGGCCAAAGAAGTCATCGTGTTCGAGTCGCTATTCAAATCGAACAAATGGATTTGGGTGTTCGGCTGGATGTTCCACTTCGGTCTGTTGCTGGTGTTGTTGCGCCATCTGCGCTATTTCACCGAGCCGGTGTGGTTCTGGGTCGGCATCGTGCAGCCGTTTGGCAAATACGCCAGCATCATGATGGTGGCCGGTCTGGCCGGTTTGCTGGCACGCCGTTTTCTGGTTGATCGAGTGCGTTACATTTCAACGCCGTCCGACTACCTGATGCTGGTGCTGCTGATTGTGATCGGCCTGTCCGGCATGACGATGACTTTTGTCGCGCATACCGACATCGTGGCGCTGAAAGAATTTTTCATGGGCTTGATGTACTTCGATGTGCAGCCGGTTCCGCAAGATCCGGTTCTGCTGGTGCATCTTGCATTGGTGGCGCTGCTGATGCTGATTTTTCCGATCAGCAAGTTGCTGCATGCGCCGGGTGTGTTCTTCAGCCCCACGCGCAACCAGGCGGATAACCCGCGTGAGCATCGTCATGTGGCGGCGTGGGCAGCGCGGCTCGATCAGAACAACTGATTCGTTAATATCGTTAACGAACACTTAAGTACGGACAAAGGACTCGCACGTGGCTGCTGCTGAATTTGATATCCCGGAAATCAAGGACGACATCGAAGTTCCCAAGCTGCGGGAAGGCGTGATGGCGCATGCCAAAACCTTTCTTGCGCCGAAGCCGGTTCAGGACTTTATGGGTTACCCGCACGAGTTGGCGGACGACTGGAAAGAGAGCGCGCTGGAAAAGATGGGCGACCTGCTGGGCAAGTACCGCTCGCTGAAGGTGTTCCTCGACGCCTGCGTGCATTGCGGCGCCTGTACCGACAAGTGCCACTATTATCTGGGCACCTCCGATCCCAAGAACATGCCGGTGGCGCGTCAGGATCTGATGCGCCAGGTCTATCGCCGCTATTTCACCACGGCGGGCAAGCTGTTCCCCAAACTGGTGGGCGCCAAGGATCTGACCAAGGACGTGCTCAACGACTGGTACAACTATTATTACCAGTGCTCGGAATGCCGCCGCTGTTCGGTGTTCTGCCCCTACGGCATCGACACCGCCGAAATCACCATGGCTGGGCGTGAGATTCTCAATCACGTTGGCATGGGGCAAAAATACTCCAACGAAATTCTGGGCAAGGTGCAGAAGATCGGCAACAACCTCGGCCTGCCCGGCCCCGCGCTGCTGGATACGCTGGAAGGGCTGGAAGAAGACATCGAAGCCGATACCGGCGTAGCAGTGAAAATGCCGCTCGATGTGAAAGGCGCCGAAGTGCTGCTGGTTACACCGTCGGCCGACTTTTTCTCCGAGCCGCATGTCGAATCGCTGATTGGTTACGCCAAGGTGTTTCACGCCGCCGGCACCAGTTGGACGCTGTCTACCCACGCTTCGGAAGCCGGCAACTTCGGTCTGTTCAACGGCAACTACGAAACCATGCGCAAGGTTGCCATGCGCATCCGCGATGCCGCGCTGGAACTCGGCGTCAAGCGCATCGTGGTGGGCGAATGCGGTCACGCCTGGCGCGTGGCCTATAGCTTCTGGAACACGCTGACCGGGATCGGCTACGGCGGCAACGATCCGTTCTCGATTGAACTGCAAAAGCAGCTCGATCCGAACTATCCGCAGCCGCAGCATATTTGCGAGCTGACCAATGATCTGATCAAGTCCGGCAAAATCAAGGTTGATCCGTCGAAGAACGACGATCTGATCGTGACCTATCACGACTCGTGTAACGTGGCGCGCGCCTCGCGCATGGGCACCGAACCGGGCGGCCAGTTCACCATTCCGCGCGAGTTGATCCAGTCGGTGGTGAACAACTTTCACAACATGGCGGATGACACCATTTACGAATCCACCTTCTGCTGCGGCGGCGGCGGCGGTCTGCTGACCGATGACCTGATGGAGGTTCGCGTCAAAGGTGCATTGCCGCGTGTCACCGCATTGAATAACGTGGTGAAAGAACATCAGGTCAACTTCATGGCCACGATCTGCGCCATCTGCAAGGCGCAGTTCACCAAAGTGTTGCCCAAGTACGGTTTCGACATGAGCATGGTGGGCGGCGTCCATCAGCTCGTCGCAAAAGCGATCATTCTCGACGTGCCCGCGCAGGCCGATTGATTGCAATTTATTACTCTTTAGTTACGTAAGCGTTAGGAGAACCAGCATGGCTGTCACGACGAATCAAGCAAAAACAGAAGGCGTTTCATGGCGTCGTTTCAAAGAAGGCGAAAAGGAGGGTCAGTTCCGGAGTTCACAGGACATGATTTTCCAGTCGAGCTGGACGCACAAGTGCCCGGAATACATGCTGGCGACACCGCCTTGCCAGGGTTCGTGCCCGGCGGGTGAAGACATTCGCGGTTATCTGAATATCACGCGGGGCATCGAGAAGCCGCCCGCAGGCGTGACTTGGCAGCAATACGCATTTGAGCGCATCACCTCGGCCAACCCCTTCCCCGCCGTAATGGGTCGCGTCTGCCCGGCGCCGTGTGAGTCGGGCTGTAACCGCAACATGGTGGAAGACCACGTGGGCATTAACGCGGTCGAGCATTTTGTCGGTGACTGGGGCATCGAAAACAAGATGAAATTCACCGCTGCGGCAACCTCGACCGGCAAGAAGGTCGCCATTATCGGCGCCGGCCCGGCTGGCCTCGCCGCTGCGTACCAACTGCGCCTGCGTGGCCACGGCGTGACCATTTTCGATGAGCACGAAGAGCTGGGCGGCATGATGCGCTACGGCATTCCCGGTTTCCGCACCCCGCGTGAAATGCTCGATTCTGAAATCGGCCGCATCATCGATATGGGTGTCGAAACCCGCCTCAAAACCCGTGTCGGTTCGGATGTCAGCTACGACGCCATCGACAAGGAATTCGACGCCATCTTCATGGCGATGGGCGCACAAGCCGGTCGTCCGCTGCCGGTTCCAGGCGCCGAAGCGCCGAACGTCGTGACCGCTGTGGCGTTCCTGCGCGCATTTAACGAAGGCCGCTTGCAGCACGTCGGCAACCGCGTCGTCGTCATCGGCGGCGGCGATACCTCGATTGACGTGGTGACGGTTGCGCGTCGTCTGGGTAACGTCACCAAGTCGGGCACGCCTGATGAGCGTTCGAACGCTGAGAATGTGATTTCCGGTCACATGGCGCACGACGTCGCTTCGGTGTCCGCACGCGAAGGCGCTGAAGTGGTGCTGGTATCGCGCGCCACCATCGACAAGATGAATGCCAGCAAGCACGAAATCGAACATGCGCAGCAAGAAGGCATCGAGATTCTCGGCGGCGTCACCCCGATTTCTGTCGTTCTTGATGAGCGCGGTCGTGCGGTTGCACTGCGCGTCGCCGACTTCACAATGAACGGCAAGGAAACCGTGATTACTGCGGGCACCGAGCGTGATCTGCCGGCTGACCTGATCGTTTCCGCAATTGGTCAGGGTGTGGATTTCACCGGTCTGGAGCAGTTCAACAACAACAACGGCCTGATGAAAGCGGACAAAAACTATCGCTTCCCCGGCAACGAAAAAGTCTTCCTCGGCGGCGACGTGATTAAGCCGCACCTGCTGACCACCGCGATCGGTCATGCTTCCATCGCAGTCGAAGGCATCGATGCATTCCTGGGCGGCAAAAAAGAGCTTGCCAAGCGCCCGAAGGTGGACGTGCATCACTTTGACCAGATCCGCAAGTGGCTGGAAACCGGTCACGAAATCGAGGCAGCGAAAGGTCAGATCCGCGGTTCCGACTCCAGCAAAATTGGTCTGCATAACTTTGAAGACGCATCGGCGCGCCATATTACGTCGTACACCGAATTGTTCCTCGGCCATTTCCCGGCGGTTGAGCGGAATATCCGCGACGTCACCGTGCTCGACAAGGCCGGCGCACTGGGCAACTTCGAAGAGCGTCTGCACGCACTGTCTGATGCCAACGTGGTGAATGAAGCCAAACGCTGCATGTCGTGTGGCCAGTGTTTTGAATGTGACAACTGCGTGGTGTACTGCCCGCAGGTCGCCGTGTTCAAGGTCAAGAAGAAAGACAACCCTACCGTGGGTCGTTATGTTGATACCGATTATGGCAAGTGTATCGGCTGTCACATTTGCGCCGACGTGTGCCCGACTGGCTACATCGTTATGGGTATGGGCGATTAAGCATGGCTGGCAAGATGAAACGTCTCCTTGCGCTGGGCGTGGTTGTGTTAACGACCGCCGCGCTGGCCTGGGCCGGGTCGGACACCCAGCCCAAGGCGGGTGGCGCGCCCAAGCCGACGATTACCAGAGCCGTCAAGGGCGAGCAGTGCGTTGAGCCGACCGAATTCATGCGGCGCAACCACATGAAGCTGCTGGATCACCACCGCGATGAGACTGTGCTTCAAGGCATTCGTACCAAGAAATACAGCCTCAAGGAATGCATCAACTGTCACGCCAGTGAAAAGACGGGCAGCGTTGCAACCGCCAAGGATGACTTCTGCGTAAGTTGTCACAGCTATGCGGCAGTGAAGATCGATTGTTTCGATTGCCATTCGACCAAGCCGCAAGGCTCGGTGGCGATGCATCCGCTGAATGCCGAGACGGCGCACTATACACACCAGATGGCTGCCCAGGCGAACAGCAAGGTCAGTGCGGAAGAGATGGCTAAGGTTGCCCAATGAGCGAACTGAAATCGAGGTCTGAAAACACACCGCGCTCTCCTGAACGGCGGCGCTTTATCAGTGCGGCCACAGCAACCGCTGCGGGGCTGACTATTGCGCCTGGCGTCATGCTGTACAAAGTTGCGCATGGCCGTTCCGATGAACAATCCGCCAACAGTGCAGTACGCTGGGGCATGTTGGTTGATGCGACCCAATGCGCCACCGGCTGCAACGATTGCGTGACCGCGTGCAGCACCGAAAATGGCTGGACACCGGTTGCCGAAGCCAGGCACCCCAAGCAGGCGCCGCAATGGATACGCAAGCTGGTATTGCAGGATCCGCTGACGCAGATGGAAACCAATCTGCCGATGATGTGCCAGCATTGTGATGAAGCGCCGTGCGTGGATGTGTGCCCAACAGGTGCGTCGTTCAAGCGCGCCGACGGCATCGTGCTGGTCAACCGCCACACCTGCATCGGTTGCCGCTACTGCATGATGGCGTGTCCTTACAAAGCGCGCTCGCTGGTACACGAATCACTCAACGATACGCAGAAGTCCGACGTGCCGCGCGGCATCGGATGCGTCGAATCATGTACCTTGTGTGTGCAGAAAATCGATCGCGGCGATGGCAACACCGCCTGTGCCGAAGCCTGCACCGCTGCGGGTCACAACGCTCTGCTGTTTGGCGACATGAACGACCCCGAAAGCGCGATTTCGAAGCGCCTGCGCGAACTGCCGACCAAGCAGGTGCGCGCCGACCTGAATCTCAACCTCGGCGTTCGCTATCACGGAATCTAAATCAACATGGCAAGCATTACCTTCCGCGAAGTAGAGGGCAGCAGCCCGAAATACTGGATGTTGTTCGGGTTTCTTGGACTTTTCGTGCTGTTCGGCGCGCTGGCCTGGAACACCATGCATCACCACGGCCATGTCATCACCGGCATGAACAACCAGATCGTCTGGGGTTTGCCGCACGTGTTTGCGGTATTCCTGATCGTGGCGGCTTCGGGGGCGCTCAATGTGGCCTCGATCGCCTCGGTGTTCAACCAGAAAATGTACAAGCCGCTGGCGCCGCTGTCGGCTGTGCTGGCGCTGGCGCTGATGCTGGGTGGTCTGCTGGTGCTGGTGCTCGATCTGGGGCGTTCCGATCGCCTGATCGTGGCGATGACCCACTTCAACTTCAAGTCGATGTTTACCTGGAACGTGTTCCTCTATTCCGGTTTCTTCGGATTGGTGGGCGCGTATCTGTGGACGATGCTGGATCGCAGTGTCAAGGCCTACTCAAAAACGGCGGGAACGGCGGCATTCATCTGGCGTCTGATCCTGACCACGGGTACCGGTTCGTTGTTCGGTTTCCTGATCGCACGTGAACTGTACGGCAGCGCCATGCTGGCGCCGATGTTCATCATCATGTCGTTTGCTTACGGCCTTGCGATCTACCTGATGGTGCTGGCTGCGGCTTACGCCTGGACCGGTCGACCGCTGGGTGACGCAGTGATGCTGCGTCTGAAGAGTCTGCTCGCAGTGTTCGTGGCAGCGGTGCTGTACTTCGTCGTGGTGTATCACCTGACCAATCTGTATTTCGCCAAGATGCAAGGGGTCGAAGCCTTCATCCTGCGCGATGGCGGCATCCTCACCACCCTGTTCTGGGTGGGGCAGATCGCGATCGGCTGCGTGCTGCCGCTGCTGATATTGCTGACGGGGCTGGGCCGCCAGCGCGGCTGGATCATGATTGCCTGCGCGCTCATCGTGCTGGGTGGCGTTGCGCAGATGTATGTCACCATCATCGGCGCCCAGGCCTGGCCGCTCGACATGTTCCCGGGCATGAAGGTCAGCAGCACCTTCTATGACGGCGTGATCAATAGCTATACGCCCAGCGTGCCTGAACTCTTCCTCGGTCTGGGTGGCGTGGCGATTGCGCTGCTGGCCACCACCTTTGCGGTCAAGGTGCTGCGCCTGCTGCCCGCCAGCCTGGACGACGTGACCGTCGCCAAGCTGGAACACTGAAAGCATGAACCTGCTGGGCGGCGCCCGGCAGGGGATAGGCAGGCATGAACCCGCACGCCATTCTGACTGACTTACCCAAGCGCGAGGCTCTTATGCCTCGCGTCTTTATTTCCGCCGCGCATAAATCGTCCGGTAAGACCACGCTTACCCTGGGTTTGTGTGCTGCGCTGCGCGCGCGCGGCCATGCAGTGCAGCCGTTCAAAAAAGGCCCCGATTACATCGATCCGTTATGGCTCGGCATGGCGGCGCAGCGCCCCTGCTACAACCTCGATTTCCACATGATGCAGCGTGACGAAATCGAACAGCAGTTTGCGCGCGCCGCCAGCGGCGCGCGCATCAGTCTGATCGAAGGCAACAAGGGGCTGTACGACGGCCTCGATCTCGACGGCAGCAACAGCAATGCGGCGCTGGCTAAATTGCTGGGCGCGCCGGTGGTGCTGGTGATCGATGCGCGCGGGATGACGCGCGGGGTGGCGCCGCTGATTCTGGGTTACCAGGCATTCGATCCCGACATCCGCATCGCGGGCGTCATCCTCAACAACCTCGGGGGCAGCCGCCACGAATCGAAGCTGCGCGCGGTGATCGAGCATTACACCGATGTCGACGTAATCGGCGCAGTGCAGCACGATGCCAGTTTGCAGATCGCCGAACGTCATCTCGGACTGGTGCCGGCCAACGAGCAGGATGCCGCACGTGTGCGGATTCAACATGTGGGCGAACGCGTGGCCGAACAGGTCGATCTGGCGCGTTTTCTGGCAATTGGCGACAGCGCGCCGGTTTTCAACGCGCCGCTGGTGGTCGAGACGATGGAAGCTGCCGCGCGCGTGCGCATCGGCATCGCGCACGATCAGGCTTTCGGTTTTTACTACAGTGAGGATCTCGACAGCCTGCGTGCCGCCAATGTGGAACTGATCGACATCGACACCTTGCAGGCGCAGGCGCTGCCTGAAATAGATGGCCTCATCATCGGCGGCGGCTTTCCGGAAATGTTCATGGCCGAGCTCGAAGCCAACACGTCCCTGCGCACGCAGATACGCGGCGCCATCGAAGCCGGGCTGCCCACTTACGCCGAATGCGGCGGATTGATGTATTTGTCGAAGAGCCTCAATTGGCAAGGGCAGACGCGGCGGATGGTTGGCGTGGTGCCGGGCGATACCGTGATGCACGAACGCCCGGTGGGTCGCGGCTATGCGCGGCTGCAACCGACGGGCGACGACCGCTGGCAGGAATCCGCCAGTATTCCGGCGCATGAATTTCACTATTCGAGCTTGGAAAACCTGCCCGCCGACTCCATATACGCTTACCAGGTGGTACGCGGCCACGGCATTGATGGCCTGCATGACGGCTATCAACAGCATCAGTTGCTGGCGGGCTATGTGCATCGTCGTGGTACTGGCGCGCTGGGCTGGATTGCGCCGTTTTTGAACCAGGTGCGTGCGCACAAGGCGCGCGCCGCCACATTTTCGTAAGGACACACTCATGATCAAGATCACCGATGCCGCCGCCGCGCAGATACGCGTCGCCAACAACAATCCCGACGTGTTCGACATGATTCTGCGGGTCGCCGCCTATCAGGAAGACGACGGCGGGGTGAACTACGGCATGGGGTTTGACCAGGAGCGCGAGGCCGATGAACACCTCATCGTCAACGGCATCGAGATATTGATCGCCGCATCGAGTACGCCTTACCTGCAAGGTGTCACGCTCGACTTCGTCGAAATGACCCCCGGCGATCTGCGCTTCATCTTCATCCCGCCCTTTTCCACAGAAGATGAGCCCGCCGAAGACGACACCGCGCCTGTCGAATAAGCCATGAACTATCTGCCGATTTTCCTCGATCTGCGCGACCGCCATTGCCTGGTGGTGGGCGGCTCTGAAACCGCTGCGCGCAAGGCCGAGCTGTTGCTGCGCGCGGGTGCGCGCGTCGATGTCGTTGCCGTGCAATTGCATGAAAGCTGGGAACGTTTGCCGCATGGCGGGCATGTCAGCCGCGTCGCGGATGCCTTTGCGCCCGCGCTGCTCGACGGCAAGGATGCGGTGATTGTGGTCGAGAACGACGTGGCGGTTGCCCAGGTGATTGCCGACACTGCGCGCGCGCGCCACATTCCGGTGAACGTGGCCGACAAACCCGCGCTGTGCAGCTTCATCCTGCCGTCGATTATTGATCGCTCGCCGATCATGGTCGCGGTGTCTTCCGGCGGCGAATCGCCGGTGCTGGCGCGCATGTTGCGCGCCCGGCTCGAAACCATGATCCCCGCTGCCTATGGCCACCTGAGCGCGCTGGCCGGGCGCTACAAGGATCGGGTGCGCGCGGCAATCAAGCCGGAACAGCGCCGCGCCTTTTGGGAAAAAGTGTTCCTCTCGCCGGTTGCCGAAATGGTGTTTTCCGGGCGCGATGGCGAAGCGGAACGGCAGTTGGAAGACATGATCCGGAATGCCGCGAGCCACGACATCAGCCGGGGCGAGGTGTATCTGGTCGGCGCCGGCCCCGGCAACCCCGATCTGCTCACTTTCCGTGCGCTGCGGCTGATGCAGCAGGCCGACGTCATCGTCCATGATCGTCTGGTTTCGCAGCCCATTCTCGACATGTGCCGGCGCGATGCCGAGCGTATTTACGTTGGCAAGGAGCGCGACGACCACGCCGTGCCGCAGGAAGAAATCAACCTGATGCTGGTGCGCCTGGCCAAGGAAGGCAAACGCACCCTGCGTCTCAAAGGCGGCGACCCGTTCATTTTCGGGCGCGGCGGCGAGGAAATCGAAACCCTGGTCGAACACGGCGTGCCGTTCCAGGTGGTGCCCGGCATCACCGCCGCCGCAGGCGTCGCGTCCTACGCCGGCATTCCGCTCACCCACCGCGACTACGCGCAATCGGTCGCCTTCGTCACCGGCCATCTGCGCGATAACACCTTCAACATGAACTGGGAAGGCATCGCCCGCCACGACCAGACCATCGTCATCTACATGGGACTGAAAGGCCTGCCCTTGCTGTGCGAGGCGCTCATCAAGCACGGCCTGACGGCGGACACTCCGGCGGCGATCATTCAGCACGGCACCCTGCCGACCCAGCGCGTCGTCACCGGCACCCTCACCACGTTGCCCGAACTTGCGGCGGCGGCAGGGCTTAAAGCGCCCACCCTCATCATCGTCGGCAACGTCGTCAAGCTGCGCGAAAAACTCGGCTGGTATCAGCCCGAACAACACAGCGGGCAGGCGCAGCGCAGCCCGCTCGAAGCGCCTGACCATCTGCGCTGAACATGGCTGAGCATGTGCGACCCGCGCTGGTTAGCCGCGCGGAAGTCGAAACCCAGGCCGCACGGCTGAAACAGGCTGGGCGCCATATCGCGCCAGTGATGTGGCAGGGCGAGGCGGCCTGGCTCAAACTCGCCGTTGCGCAACCGCCTGCCTGGCGTTATCAGTTGCTGGCAGGCGCGGCGCGCTTGCTTGGGCAGCCTGCCATGCAGGCGGTGCGGCCGCCCGGCGGCAGCCAGGGTTTGCGAGTCGAGGCGCGTCGCATTCGCGCACTGGCCGCCGCCGGGCTGCGCGCCCCCGCGTTGTTCGGAGAAGCCGACGACTGGCTGCTGTTGTCCGACTTGGGTCAGACCACCCTCGAATCGCTGATCCGCCATGCCGCACCCGACGCGCAACTCGCCCACTGGCGGCGCGGCGCCAGCTATCTCTTGCACGCGCACCAGGCCGGTCAATACCTCAGCCAGGCGTTCGCCCGCAATTTTGTCGGGGCAGCGGATGGCAGCCTGGGCGCGATCGACTTCGAGGACGATGCGCTGGCCGTGATGCCGCTCGCCGCTGCGCAAACGCGCGACTGGCTGCCGTATTGTTTCTCCACCGCAATCTATTTTGCCGACCGGCTGCCTGCGCTATGCGCCGAACTGCATCAGGCGCTTGCCGCCGAAGACGCCACCGTGCGCCAGGGCGTGTTGAGCGCACTGCGCCGCACCGCCTGGCTGCGTGCGCTGCATTGGCTGCCACAGCGCATGCAGCGCCGCGATGTTCTGAAAACACAATGTTTTGGCGAATTGGCGTGCTTGTGTTGCGCTTAGTGCTTGGCGCCCCTGCCTGTGCCAAGCCAAAGCCTGCCCGATATTAAAGACCCCAAGACCGTTGATGCAGCATCACAAAAACGCATTCTGGATCAGCCAGATCAATCGTGGCCTGATCCAACTGTCGTTTTTATGATACATAGTTTCTATAGGGCTATCTGCGAGTGGCAAATCCGGCTACATTCGCTCCAATTCGCTTGAAACGTTTACAGACATAGCGTCATGGTCAGGCACGCCCGGCGTGCTGTAGACAGCTAAGACTGGCGCGACGTGCGACGAAATTACCGAAGCTTATTTCAATGACAGGAGTCTAATTATTATGCGTACCCCCCTCGTTCTCAGCTTGTTCAGCACCGCCCTGATTGCTGCGGGTGCAGTCAATGCCCACGCCGCCGACGGTTATTACTATGACCCCGCAAACGTTGGAGCGGGCGTGTGGGCACCTGAAACCATTCATGCCCCCAATGCGGTTCAGGTGCCGGCCACCACTGGGTATGAACTCAACCGTACGATCGGCTGCCCGGGTCGTCAATTGCTGGACAAGACCTGCGGCATCGAAGATGCGGACAAGGATACGGTCGAAGACTGGACGGATAAATGTCCCAACACGCCCGCCGGGATGAAAGTGAATGCCCTCGGTTGCGAAATCGATACCGACGGCGATGGCGTGCTGGACAGCGTAGACAAGTGCCCCACGGTGTACGCAAAAACTCCCGATGGCTGCCCGGTACCGGAAGTCATTATCAAGGAAGAAATTATTCAGGCGCCGGCTCCCGCCCCTGCTCCTGCCGTAGTGATGACGCTGGGTGACGTGAACTTCGCTTTCGACAAGGCCACCCTGACCCCGGCTGCCGACGAGAAAATCGACAAGGCTGTTGCACACGTTAATAGCATGCCGAATGAGAAATTCGAGCTGAAGGGTTACACCGACAGTATTGGTTCGGATGCCTACAACATGAAGCTGTCGCAGCGCCGCGCTGATGCTGTGCGCAACGCAATGGTCAAGAAAGGCGTCTCCGCTGACCAAATCACTGCGAAAGGCTATGGCAAAGCCGATCCGGTCGCCGACAACGCCACCAAAGAAGGTCGCGCACAGAACCGCCGCGTCGAACTGTTCGGCCGCAAGTAATCGCGGGCTGACGATTAAAACGGGAGCTTCGGCTCCCGTTTTTTTATGCGCGTGGGCACTATGCCCGACACCATTCGCGCCAATTCGCTTGAAATGTTTGCAGACATGGCGTTATAGTCCGGGCTAGCCGGCGTGCTATGGATGGCAAAGACTGGCGCGACATGCGACGAAGTTACCGAAGCTTGTTTCAATGACAGGAGTCTAATTATTATGCGTACCCCCCTCGTTCTCAGCTTGTTCAGCACCGCCCTGATTGCTGCGGGTGCAGTCAATGCCCACGCCGCCGACGGTTATTACTATGACCCCGCAAACGTTGGAGCGAGCGCCTGGAAGCCTGAAACCATTCACGCCCCCGATGCAATCCAGGTGCCGGCCACCGCTGGGTATGAACTCAACCGTACGATCGGCTGCCCGGGGCGTCAATTGCTGGACAAGACCTGCGGCATCGAAGATGCGGACAAGGATACGGTCGAGGACTGGACGGATAAATGCCCCAACACGCCCGCCGGGATGAAAGTGAATGCCCTCGGTTGTGAAATCGATACCGATGGCGACGGCGTGCTGGACAGCGTGGACAAGTGCCCCACGGTGTACGCAAAAACCCCCGATGGCTGCCCGGTACCTGAAGTCGTGGTCAAAGAAGTCATTGTTCCGGCGGCTCCCGCTCCGGCACCCGCACCGGCTGTAGTGATGACGCTGGGCGACGTGAACTTCGCTTTCGACAAGGCCACCCTGACCCCGGTTGCCGACGCGAACATCGACAAGGCGGTTGCCCACGTCAACAAATGGCCGAATGAGAAGTTTGAACTGAAGGGCTACACCGACAGTATTGGTTCGGATGCCTACAACATGAAGCTGTCGCAGCGTCGTGCCGATGCCGTGCGCAACGAAATGGTCAAGCGCGGTGTCGCCGCCGACCGCATTACGGCGACAGGTTACGGCGAAGCCGATCCGGTGGCCAGCAACGCTACCAAAGAAGGCCGCGCACAGAACCGCCGCGTCGAACTGTTCGGCCGCAAGGAATAAGCGCTTCGGCTGCTCAAAAAACGGGAGCTTCGGCTCCCGTTTTTTTATTCACATGAGATGGGCAATCTCACATTCAGACCCTATCCGGCGGTCGAATTTTGAACCCGCAAAGCGCACCATCAATCCATTCAAGCGCCGGATAGAAATATTTGAACGCTCGTAGTTCATGCGTCACGCGCGCTTTTCCATTTAAGCGACTGACACTCAAGCCTTTTCCCGGTTTCAGTCAGCGGCTTGCCTCCGCCTGCCTTGCTGACGGATAATTAAGGTTTTGCGTAGTTTGTTCGAGTGGTCTTTCGATAGCTTGAGCGACGAAAAGCAACCGCCAGTTTATTAGCCCTAAGGGATACCAATGCCTACCCGTAATGACCTTGCCAATGCCATCCGCGCGCTTGCGATGGATGCTGTCGAAAAAGCCAAGTCCGGTCACCCCGGCGCCCCGATGGGCATGGCGGAAATCGCTGAAACGCTGTGGAATCACCATATGCGCCACAATCCCGCGAATCCGAAATGGGCAGACCGCGATCGCTTCGTGTTGTCGAACGGCCACGGCTCGATGCTGATTTATGCGTTGCTGCACCTGACCGGCTACGCGCTGTCGATTGATGACATCAAGCAGTTCCGCCAGTTGCATTCCAAAACCCCGGGTCACCCCGAATATGGTTACGCGCCCGGCATCGAAACGACTACCGGCCCGCTCGGCCAGGGCATCACCAATGCCGTCGGCATGGCGATGGCGGAGAAGGTGCTCGCCGCTGAATTCAACAAGCCCGGCCACAGCATCGTTGACCATCACACCTATGTGTTCCTCGGTGACGGCTGCATGATGGAAGGCATCTCGCACGAATCCTGCGCGCTGGCCGGTACCTGGAACCTCGGCAAGCTAATCGCGTTCTGGGACGACAACGGCATCTCGATCGACGGCCACATCGAACACTGGTACACCGACGACACCGCCAAGCGCTTTGAAGCTTACGGCTGGCACGTCATCCCCAACGTCGATGGCCATAATGTTGTCGCGCTCGAAGCCGCCATTCAGGCCGCCAAGGCCAACACCGACAAGCCGACGCTGATTTGCTGCAAAACCATCATCGGCAAAGGTTCGCCCAACAAGGAAGGCACGCACGACGTGCACGGTGCTGCGCTCGGCCACGACGAAATCGAAGCCACGCGCAAGCACATCGGCTGGAACCATCCCGCGTTTGAAATCCCCGCCGACATTTACGCCGGCTGGGATGCCAAGACCAAGGGTCAGGGACTGGAAACGCTGTGGAACAACAAGTTCGCTGAATACAAAGCAGCCTTCCCGAAAGAAGCGGCTGAATTCGAGCGCCGCATGAAGGGTGAACTGCCCGCCAATTTCAAGGCGCACGTTGCCGAGAAGCTGGCTGCAATCAACACCAAGGCCGAAACCGTCGCCACCCGCAAAGCGTCGCAAATCGCGATCAATGCTTTGGCGCCCGCGCTGCCCGAGTTCCTCGGCGGTTCGGCTGACTTGACCGGTTCCAACCTGACCAACTGGGAAGGCTGTCACCCGGTGCGCCACGGCAAGCCCGGCAACTACATCAGCTACGGTGTGCGCGAATTCGGCATGGCTGCAATCATGAACGGCATGGCGCTGCACGGCGGCCTGCTGCCGTTCGGCGGCACCTTCCTGATGTTCTCGGAATATTCGCGCAACGCCATCCGCATGGCGGCGTTGATGAAGCAGCGCGTGATCCATGTGTTCACCCACGACTCGATTGGTCTGGGCGAAGACGGCCCGACCCACCAGCCGGTGGAGCAGACCGCCACCCTGCGCATGATCCCCAACATCGACGTCTGGCGTCCCTGCGACACCGTCGAAACCATGGTCGGCTGGGCGCATTCGGTCGAGCGTAGCGACGGCCCCACCTGCCACATCCTCAGCCGCCAGAACCTGCAATTTATGGCGCGTGATGCGGCCACGCTGGCCAACATCGCCCGTGGCGGTTATGTGCTGAAAGACGCAGCGGGCGCCAAGGCCATCATCATCGCCACCGGCTCCGAAGTTGAGCTGGCGATGAAAGCCGCTGACGCATTGGCTGCCGAAGGCGTGCCGGTGCGCGTGGTATCGATGCCGTCAACCAATACCTTTGATCGCCAGGACGCCGCCTACAAGGCCAGCGTGCTGACCAAAGGCCTGCCGCGCGTGGCGGTCGAAGCCGGTGTTACCGACTTCTGGCGCAAATACGTCGGTCTGGAAGGCGCTGTGGTCGGCATCGATACCTTCGGTGAATCCGCTCCAGCACCTGCGCTGTACAAGCACTTCGGCATCACGACCGAGGCTGTGGCGGCCGCAGTCAAGGGCGTTCTGTAATAACTAAGGGACTAGGAGCTAGGATTTAGGGGCTAGGGGAGGTGCGAGCTGCGGCCGCGCTTTTCCCCTAGTTCCTAGTCCCCAGCCCTAGCCCCTAACAAAGATTTTCAACTCACTGGAGACTGCAAAATGGCAATCAAAGTAGGCATCAACGGTTTTGGCCGCATCGGCCGCATGGCGTTTCGCGCAATCGCTAAAGACTTCCCCGACATCGAAGTGGTCGCGATCAACGACCTGCTCGCCCCCGATTACCTGGCGTACATGCTGAAATACGACTCGGTGCATGGCCGCTTCAACGGCGACGTGTCGGTGTCCGGCAACAATCTGGTGGTCAACGGCAAGACGGTGCGTCTGACCGCCGAACGCGATCCCGCCAACCTGAAGTGGAACGAAGTGGGCGCCGACATCGTGATCGAATGCACCGGCTTCTTCCTCGACGACGAAACCTGCCAGAAGCACATCGCCGCCGGCGCGAAAAAAGTCGTGATGAGCGCACCGTCCAAGGACGCCACCCCGATGTTTGTGTACGGCGTCAACCACACCACTTACGCCGGTCAGGCCATCGTGTCCGCCGCTTCCTGCACCACCAACTGCCTGGCGCCCGTTGCCAAGGTGCTGAACGACAACTGGGGCCTGAAGCGCGGCCTGATGACCACCGTTCACGCCGCAACCGCCACGCAGAAAACCGTTGACGGCCCATCGATGAAAGACTGGCGCGGCGGTCGCGGCATTCTGGAAAACATCATTCCGTCGTCCACTGGCGCTGCCAAAGCCGTAGGCGTGGTGCTGCCCGAACTGAAAGGCAAGCTGACCGGCATGGCCTTCCGCGTGCCCACCTCCGACGTGTCGGTGGTTGACCTGACGGTTGAGCTGGACAAGCCCGCCACCTACGTCGAAATCTGCGCAGCGATGAAAGCGGCTTCCGTCGGCGCGATGAAGGGCACCCTCGGCTACACCGACGAGAAAGTGGTCTCGACCGACTTCCGTGGCGTCGGCTTCTCGTCCATTTTCGATGCCGAAGCCGGTATCGCGCTGGACAGCACCTTCGTCAAAGTCGTGTCGTGGTACGACAACGAATACGGCTACACCTGCAACATGCTGCGTTTTGTGCAGCACGTAGCCAAGTAAAGGGGTCAGGGGTCGGGATTCAGGGATCAGGGGAAGAGCGGGCTACGCCCGCACTTTGAAATACAGGATGCGGCCTTAGGCCGCACATTCCCTGACACCCGGCCCCTGAATCCTGACCCCTCGCCCGTGAGCTTTAAGGTCTGGCGCCGTCCCCAAAACCGCGCCAACCCTTAAACCTTAAACCTTACTTTCAGGAGAAACCCATGCCCAAATTCATCCGCGTCACCGATCTCGATCTGGCTGGCAAGCGTGTTTTTATTCGCTCCGACATGAACGTGCCGGTCAAGGACGGCAAGGTTACCTCCGACGCGCGCATCACCGCGTCGATGCGCACCATCGAGCACTGCCTGAACGCCGGCGCCAAGGTGATGGTGACCTCGCACCTCGGTCGCCCCACCGAAGGCGAATTCAGGGAAGAAGATTCGTTGAAGCCGGTGGTCGACGTGATCGCGCAGAAACTCGGCAGAAATATCCGCCTGATCCGCGAATGGACTGACGGCGGCTTCAACGTGGCCGACGGCGAACTGGTGGTGCTGGAAAACTGCCGCGTCAACAAGGGCGAAAAGAAAAGCGTTGATGAAACCGCGAAGAAATACGCCGCCCTGTGCGACGTGTTCGTGATGGATGCGTTCGGCACTGCGCACCGCGCCGAAGCCTCGACTCACGGCATCGCCAAATTCGCGCCGACTGCCGCCGCCGGTATTCTGCTCACCGAAGAACTCGACGCGCTCGACAAGGCGCTGGCCAACCCGGCGCGCCCGATGGTCGCCATCGTCGGCGGCAGCAAAGTCTCGACCAAGCTGACCGTGCTGGAAGCGCTGGCCGAGAAATGCGAACAACTGGTGGTCGGCGGCGGCATTGCCAACACTTTTCTTGCCGCAGTGGGCAAGAACGTCGGCAAGTCGCTGTGCGAACACGACCTCATTCCGACTGCACAAGCGCTGATCGAAAAAATGACCGCGCGCGGTGCAACCATTCCGATCGCCGTCGATGTGGTGTGCGGCAAACAGTTCGACGCCAATGAACCCGCCGTGCTGAAAGACGCCGGCGACGTCGCCGACGACGACATGATTTTCGACATCGGCCCGAAAAGCGCGCAAGAGCTGGCCGACATCATCATGAACGCCGGCACCGTGGTGTGGAACGGCCCGGTCGGCGTATTCGAATTCGACCAGTTCGGCGAAGGCACCAAGACCATCGCCATGGCGATCGCCAACACCAACGCCTTCACTCTGGCCGGCGGCGGCGACACCATCGCCGCGATCCAGAAGTACGACATCTACGACAAGGTGAGCTACATCTCCACCGCCGGCGGCGCGTTCCTCGAATATCTCGAAGGCAAGACCCTGCCCGCCGTGGCGATTCTGGAGGAGCGGGCTCAAGGATAAGTTAGCAGTAAGCGGTGAACGGCGATCCGCTCCGCCGCGCCGTTTTTACTGTTCACTGCTCACCCCTCACTGCTCACCCAATATGATCCGCAGAACCAAAATCGTCGCCACTCTCGGCCCCGCCTGCTCCGATGCCAAAACCCTGGATCGGATGATGGAAGCCGGGCTGGATGTGGTGCGCCTCAATTTTTCGCACGGCACCGCGCAGGATCACATCGACCGCGCCGAGCTGGTGCGTTCGCTGGCGCGCGCGCGCGGCCGCGCGGTCGGCGTGCTGGTCGATCTGCAAGGCCCGAAAATCCGTATCGGCAAGTTCAAGGACAACAAAATCACCCTGTCCAAGGGCGATCCCTTCATTCTGGATGCTGCCTGCACGCTGGGTGACCAGACCCGCGTCGGCCTCGACTACAAAGAGCTGCCGAATGACGTCAAGCGCGGCGTCACCCTGCTGCTCGACGACGGTCGCATCGAATTCTGGGTCGAGGAAGTCAAGGGCACGGAAATCATCTGCAAGGTGGTGCAGGGCGGCGTGCTGTCCAACAACAAGGGCATCAATCGCAAGGGCGGCGGCTTGTCGGCTGCGGCGCTGACCGAAAAAGATATCGAAGACATCAAGACCGCCGCCGCGCTGAAAGCCGATTATCTGGCGGTGTCGTTCCCGCGCTGCGGCGCCGACATGCAACAGGCGCGCGAACTGCTGCGCGCGGCCGGTGGCAAGAGCCTGCTGGTGGCCAAGATCGAACGCACCGAGGCGATCGAGCATCTGGACGAAATTCTTGCAGCGTCGGATGCCATCATGGTGGCGCGCGGCGATCTTGGCGTGGAGGTCGGCGACGCCGCCGTGCCAGCGCTGCAAAAGCGCATGATCCGGATGGCGATCGAGCGCAACAAGGTCGTCATCACCGCTACCCAGATGATGGAGTCGATGATCTCCAGCCCGATTCCCACCCGCGCCGAAGTCTCGGACGTCGCCAACGCCGTGCTGGACGGAACCGACGCGGTGATGCTGTCGGCGGAAACGGCGGCGGGTCAGTTCCCGGTCGAGGCGGTACAGGCGATGGATCGGGTGTGCCTGGAAGCGGAAAAGGAAGCCGAACCCGACTTTTCCGGCGCGCGGCTCGACCACAGTTTTTTGCGCCCCGACGAGGCGATTGCGATGTCGGCGGTGTTCACCTCGGTGCACCTCAATATCAAGGCGATCGCCTCGCTCACCGAATCGGGCAACACCTGTCTGTGGATGAGCCGCCTGTCCACCCGGGTGCCGATTTACGCCTTGACACCGCAGGTCGAAACCCGTAGAAAAGTCACTCTGTTTCGTGGCGTGTACCCGATCAATCTGAAAACCTCCAGCAAGGATCGTGACGTGCTGCTGGCTGAAGCTGAAGATGAGCTGCGGCGACGCGGCGCAGTGCGCGAAGGCGACCTGATCCTGCTCACCATCGGCGAGCCGATCGGCCAGTCGGGCGGTACCAACACCATGAAAATCGTCCGCGTCGGCGGCTCGAAAAAACCCTGATTTTTGCTTTAATTTTTAACCAAGGAGACTGAAAATGGCCCTGATTTCCCTACGCCAACTGCTCGACCACGCTGCTGAAAACAGCTACGGCCTGCCCGCGTTCAACGTCAACAACATGGAGCAGGTTCAGGCCATCATGCAGGCTGCCGCCGCCTGCAACAGCCCGGTGATCCTGCAAGGTTCCGCTGGCGCCCGCTCCTACGCCGGTGAACCGTTCCTGCGCCATCTGATTCTGGCCGCGATCGAATCCTACCCGCAGATTCCGGTCTGTATGCACCAGGATCACGGCGCATCGCCTTCCATCTGCTTCCGCTCGATTCAATCCGGCTTTTCCTCGGTGATGATGGACGGCTCGCTGAAAGAAGACGGCAAGACCCCCGCCACTTACGAATACAACGTCGCCACCACCGCCAAAGTCTCGGAAATGGCGCACGCTGTAGGCGTTTCGGTCGAAGGCGAACTGGGTTGTCTGGGTTCGCTCGAAACCGGCATGGCTGGCGAAGAAGACGGCCACGGTGCTGAAGGCGCGCTGGATCACAGCCAGTTGCTGACCGACCCTGACGAAGCCGCTGACTTCGTCAAGAAGACCCAGGTCGATGCGCTGGCGATTGCGATTGGCACCTCGCACGGCGCGTACAAGTTCACCCGTCCGCCCACCGGCGACATTCTGGCGATCGACCGCGTCAAGGCGATTCACGCCCGCATCCCCAACACCCACCTGGTGATGCACGGCTCGTCGTCGGTGCCGCAAGAGTGGCTCGCGATCATCAACAGCTTCGGCGGCGACATGGGCACAACCTATGGCGTGCCGGTCAGCGAAATCGTCGAGGGCATCAAGCACGGCGTGCGCAAAGTCAACATCGACACCGACCTGCGCATGGCATCGACCGGCGCAATCCGCAAGCATCTGGCCGAAAACACCTCCAACTTCGACCCACGCAAATTCCTCAAGGAAGCGACCAAAGGCATGAGCGACATTTGCCGCAATCGTTACGAAGCCTTCGGCGCAGCCGGCATGGCCAGCAAAATCACCAAGGTCTATAGCCTGGAAGAGATGCAGAAGCGTTACGACAAGGGTGAACTGGATCCCAAGGTCAACTGATCGTTGATGGGTCGAAATGAAAAGGGACGCTGTAGCGTCCCTTTTTTGTGGGCGCACGGAATGCGATGTTGTAGCCGCCCGCGTCGTGCGCAATCTTATTGCGGGTATGACTATTTGTCCCTGTACGAATTTGTTGCAGATGGGCATACTGGAAACCCTCGTGCAAGCTGCGGGGACTAGCGCCGTTTCAATCAGGCCATGGCTTCCCATTCCAGGAGATCAACGTGACATACAAAAAACTCGTTTTAGCTTTATTGGCGCTGTCGCTCGCGGCGCCCGGCCTCCATGCGCAGACGGCTGCTCCGGCGGGCGCTGCCCCGCAGCTTGCAAATGCTGTCGATCCCGCATCGATACAGGCGCTCAAGGACATGGGCGCGCATTTGCAGTCCCTCAAGCGTTTTCAGGTGTCGACCGCACTGACCGGCGAGCGGGTTCTGGAAGATGGCCAGAAGTTGCAGCACTCAGCGACGGCGGACATCGACGTCGATCGCCCGAACATGCTGCGCGCCCGCATGTTCAGTTCCCGTTCCGAACGCGAAATAATCTACGACGGCAAGATGGCGACGCTCTATTACCCGGCGCAAAAGTATTACTCGACGGTTGCGTTCACCGAAAACGTTGGTGGACTGATCAGCAAGCTGGAAGAAAAATACGGCGTGCAAATCCCGCTGTCCGACCTGTTCCTCTGGGGCACTCCGGCCGCGCCGCTCGACAAGATCGATTCGGCGATGAATGCCGGCCAGGATTTCATCGGTGATGACCTTTGCAATCATTACGCCTTTCGCCAGGGCGACTTCGACTGGCAGATATGGATCACCACCGGCAGCAAGCCGCTGCCGCGCAAGCTCGTGATCACCAGTCGTGCCGACGATGCGCGCCCGCAATCGGTCTCCCTGATCGACTGGAATCTCAAGCCGGCCTTCAAGGACGCTGTTTTCAAATTCACGCCACCCAAGGGCGCGACTGCGGTTGAACTTCGTTCGATGGACAAAAAGTAAAGGAGCGCCAACATGAAAAAATCATTCAGCAAATTGTTTCTGGCTCCCCTGACGGTTCTCGTCCTGGCCAGCTTCGTCATGGCACCGGTCGTCGAGGCACGCGGCGGTGGCGGCGGCGGTCATTCTGCGCGTGCGGGCGGCGGCGGTGGTGGTGCCCGGCAGCCCAACAACAGCAATCGTGACGTGCGAACCAACAATGTTCGCAGCTCCAGTTCGAGCAACATCAATAACAACCGGAACACCAACGTCAATTCCAACCGCAACGTCAACGTTAATGCCAACAAGAACGTTAATGTCAACGTCAATAATCATGGCGGATGCTGCAACAACGGCTGGGACAATGACTATCACCCGGTGGCCACTGCGGCGGCGGTTACCGCAGCGGTTGTCGTCACGTCCGCCGTCGTCGGATCAATGGTGCGCACCATTCCGGCAGGCTGCGTCCCGGTCAATTACGGCGGCATGATCTACCAGCAGTGCGGCAGCGCCTGGTATCAGCCGCAGGGATCCCAGTACGTAGTGATCAACGCACCTTACTGATGAACCATACCGGGGGCTGGAGGGGTCGGCCTCCGGCGTTCCGTTTTCCCGTTTCGAAGGATCGACCGGGACAGCGCGTGAAAAAACCTTCCCGAAATCCGAAGCCGATGGGTATGACTTCTCTGCCGCTTCGCCATGCGCTGAGCCTGCTGGCGATGCTGGTTGCCTTCCCCGCCGCCGCAGAGTTCACCCTGCCCGGCGACAAGATCAAACAGCGCGCCGACGATGTGCTGGCGCTGATGTCGTTTTCAGTCATTCCCGATCTGACCAGCAGTTTCCTGTCGTTCAGCGGTGGCGAAACCGAGAACACGAGCCTGGCGATGACCCAGTTCGCCGGCGGCGACATCATCAGCCAGGATTTTCCGCTCTATCTGGAAGGCGGCGCGGCCTACATCCGCTACGACCCGGAGTTCGTGGCCAGCAGTGGTGAAGAAACGCTGCGCGTCCCGGTCAAATGGAATTCGGTGGCGCTCACCGGCGGCATCGGCTGGGATTTTTTCATTACCGAGAATCTGAAAATCCGCCCGATCTTCAACATCGCGCTGGGGCAGGTGGCCTCGGATCTTTCCCTGGCCATCCGCTATCTGGAGTTGAAATTCGACCGCTCGTTCGACTTCCTCGATAACGGCCAACTGAATGCCTACGGCCTGGGCGGCTCGCTGATGATCGACTACGAACTGGTGCGCCCGGATTACGAAGTCGATATCGAATGGCGCTATACCAACATCCGGCTGAAAACTTTCGGCAACACTTCGGATGGCGTAGAGGGCGCAGCCGATGCCGAGGCAACCGCCCTCTACGCGCGCTACCGCGCCCCGACCGGCCTCAACCTGATGGAACGCCCGCTGCGCTATGTGCTGGAAGCGGCGCACACCACGTACCTGGGCGACCAGCGGGGCCTGCTGGGCTTCGACAACCTGAGCTCGCTCGGCGCCGGACTGGAGTTCGATTCCAGCGCCTACGACATCGTGGTCAGCCGCACCCGTCTGGTCGCGCGCTGGGCATTCGGCGAAAACGTGCGCGGTTACGCCATCGGGCTGGCGATGAGCTTTTAAGGCGTTCCGGATTATCCCAGCATCGCCTTTAACGCCGCCAGCCGATCACTGCCGCTGGCTTTGGCGTCGGCAGTGCTGGGTTTCTCCGGCTGGCGCACGTCATCACCCAGTTCGTCGATGAAGCGCGACGGTTCGCAGGCAACCGATTCGCGCGCGCGTTTACGGCGCGCGCAATAAGACAGCGTGAGCGATTTCTTGGCGCGGGTGACGCCGACGTACATCAGGCGGCGCTCTTCTTCCAGGCGGCCTTCGTCAACCGCATCGCGGTGCGGCAAGATGTTTTCTTCGACGCCGACCAGAAACACATGGCCGAATTCCAGCCCTTTGGCGGCGTGCAGCGTGGACAGCCGCACCATGTTGGGTTCTTCTTCCTCGCGACCTTCGAGCAGGGTGATGAGCGCGATGGTCTGCGTCAGTTGCAGCAAATTTTTGTCATCCTCTTCGCCTTTTTTGGCGATCCAGGCGGCGAACTCCAGCACGTTGTTCCACTTGCCTTGCGCGATGCGGGTGTCGTCCTGGTCGAATACATAGATTTCATAGTCGATGGTTTTCAGCAGGTCGTTCAGCACCTCGCCCGCCGGTTCGCGCGTGACGCGTTCCTCGAAGCGGTTGATGAAATTGCAGAATTCAATCAAGGGTGCCAACTGGCGCTCGCCGATCTGCGACGCGGCGGCGGCCGAAAACACCGCTTCGAACAGGCTGACATGCAGGGTGGCGGCCACCTGGCCGAGCTTTTCAAGCGTCGCTGCACCGATGCCGCGCTTGGGGGTGGTGACGGCGCGGATGAACGCCGGATCGTCGTCGCTGTTGGCGATCAGGCGCAGGTAGGCGATCACGTCCTTGATCTCGCTGCGGTCGAAAAACGACTGCCCGCCGGATAACTGATACGGCACTTTTTCATTGCGCAGCGCCTGCTCGAACACCCGCGCCTGATAATTGCCGCGATACAGAATCGCGTAGTCGCGCCACTCGGTGCGGTGCTGGAATTTGTGCGACAGCAGCCGCATCACCACTGATTCGGCTTCGTGTTCGTCGTCCTTGGTGGGCATCACCTGGATCGCGTCGCCATAGCCGAGATCGCTCCACAAGCGCTTTTCAAACAGCTTGGGGTTGTTGGAAATCAGGCTGTTGGCGGCTTTCAAAATGCGCACGGTCGAGCGGTAATTCTGCTCCAGCTTGACCAGGTGCAGGTGCGGATAATCCTCGTGCAATTGCTTCAGGTTATCGGCCGACGCGCCGCGCCAGCCGTAAATTGCCTGGTCGTCGTCGCCCACCGCGGTGAACGCTGCGCGCACCCCGGTGAGCTTTTGCAGCAGCCGGTATTGCGCAATGTTGGTGTCCTGATATTCGTCGATCAGGATGTGGCGCAGCCGGTTCTGCCATTTTTCGCGCAGCTCGGCGTGCGTGTCCAGCAGCTCGGCCGGCAGGCGAATCAAGTCGTCGAAATCCACTGCCTGATAGGCGCGCAGGGTGGCGTCATAGCGATCATAAATCTTGGCGTAGGCGCGCGCGTTGTCGTCTTCTGCGTCAAACAGCGCAGCGGCGGGCGATTTCAATTCGTTCTTCCACAGCGAGATGCGGGTCACCGCGCGGCGGATTTCCTGCTTGTCGGTGGTTTTCAGAATCTCCGACACGATCCCCGCCGCGTCGGCCGAATCGAGAATCGAAAACGCCGGTTTTAGCTCGGCAAACTTCGCGTCCTCGCGCAACATGCGCAAGCCCATCGAGTGGAAAGTGGTGACGATCAGCCCCTTGGTGCTGAGCCCATTAAAGGCAGCGCCCTGCGTCAACTTGGTCGCACGATCCTGCATCTCTCGCGCAGCCTTGTTGGTAAAGGTGATCGCCGCGATCGAACCCGGTTTGTAACCGCACTCGCCGATCAGGTACGCAATTTTGTGGGTGATGACGCGGGTCTTGCCCGAGCCGGCGCCGGCCAGCACCAGCAAAGGGCCGTCGAGATACTTCGCCGCTTCGCGCTGCGGCGGATTGAGTGCGGCAAGCAGGCTCATGCGCCGCCGAATTCGCGGACGAGCCAGGCGTTGATATCGCTTGATTCATACAGCCAGGCGGGCGCGCCCTGCGCGTCGGCGATCAACAGACACGGCACCTGGGCCTTGCCGCCGCCGGCGATCAGCGCCGCGCGGTGACCCGCGTCGTGCTGCGCGTCGCGCAGTTCGATGTTGAGCGACAGGCGCTGGGTTACACGTCGGGTTTTCAGGCAGAACGGGCAGGTGGGATAGTGATACAGCGCCAGATTCTGGGTGCGCGCATCGATGGCCTGCTGCTCGGCAGCGGGCCGCACGATGCCCTTGGGACGGGTGAGCCAGAACCACGCCAGCATGAACGGGGTGAGCACGAGGCGCAGGGTTTTGAAAAACAAACGGATCAGGGGTTTCATCGCGGGGGTGTCACGTGGAGTTCAGGCGGGGCGCTATGATGCGGAACAGTACAGCGCAAACAAACCGTATTTTATATGTCTACCTATGCCATTGGCGATCTTCAGGGTTGCCACGATTCCCTGCTGCGTCTGCTGGACAAGATCCGATTCGACGCCAAGGCCGACCGGCTGTGGCTGGTCGGCGATCTGGTCAATCGCGGGCCGGATTCGCTGGGCGTGCTGCGCTTGCTCAAATCGCTGGGCGATGCCGCCATTTCGGTGCTGGGCAACCACGACCTGCACCTGCTGGCGCTCGCCGAAGGCTATGGCCGCATCCACAAGAGCGACACCCTCGATGCGGTGCTGGCGGCGCCGGATCGCGACGAACTGATGCACTGGCTGCGCCAGCAAAAGCTGGCCTGGCGCGAAGGCGATTTACTGATGGTTCATGCCGGCGTGCTGCCGGGCTGGACGATAGCCGACACGATGCGCTATGCGCACGAAGCGGAAGCCGTGCTTGCCGGCCCGGATTACCGGGCGTTTTTCGCGCAGATGTACGGCAACACGCCGACGCTGTGGGACGAGAGCCTCACCGGCATCGAGCGCCTGCGCGGCATCGTCAACACCTTCACCCGGCTGCGCTATTGCACGATCGAAGGCGAAATCGAGTTCCAGCATAAATGCGCGCCCGGCTTGCAGCCGTCCGGCTGGCTGCCGTGGTTCGAGGTGCCGGGGCGCAAAAGCGCCGGCACGACGATCATCATCGGCCACTGGTCGACGCTGGGCTTGATCAACAACGCGGATTTGATTGCGCTGGATACCGGCTGCCTGTGGGGCAGCCGACTGACCGCAGTCAGGCTGGAGGATCGGAAGGCGTTTTCGGTGAAGTGTCCGCAGACGCGCAAACCTGGCTAAACGGCTGCTTTCGCAAAATACCGCACTTGGGGCAGCCCTTCGAAATGCGCATCCTGCGTGTAAAGCGTAGCGTCGTTCAGCAAGGCGCTGGCGTAAATAAGCGCATCGGCCATCGGCAGCTTTTTCTCGATGCTGACTTTGCCCGCGTATAGCGCTACGGCTTCGTCCACGTCGATCAGCCGCCCCTGTTTGAGCTGGGCCACGGCGGAAAAAGCTTTGTTTTCGTCGAACGTGAGAGCGATTTTTTTGAAAACTTCGTAGAGCACGATGCTGGGAACCAGCAGATCGCCCGTGTTCTCAATCGCGCTGGAAAAATGGCGCGCCGCCGGACTGTCTGCAAAATATTCCAGCCATCCCGACGTGTCCACGATGTTCATGCACGATCGTCCTCGCGCTCAAAACGGGTATCCATGCCCTTGAACATGCCGCGCGCTGCCTTCATGGGTTTGACCGGGATAAATTCGATGCGGTCGCCATACTGCACCACCTGCATCAGCATCCCGGCGTGCAAGTTCATGGCCTCGCGGATGTGCTTGGGGATAACGACCTGGAACTTGGGTGAAAGGGTTAAGGTGTTCATGGCATCCATCCGTGAATTGTTTTACGAATTCTAGATCGATGAATGGCGGGCCGCAAGCTGATCAGGCGGGTTCAAGGTGCCCCGCGCGG